>Ga0208185_1000575_pt1 | contig 15020 bp, 14 predicted proteins | sample EasRivMeERMLT700_FD_187532 | JGI IMG/M metagenome (GOLD analysis project Ga0208185, IMG submission 187532) | Soil microbial communities from meander-bound floodplain in the East River, Colorado, USA - East River MetaG ERMLT700 (SPAdes) (version 2) | ecosystem: Environmental > Terrestrial > Soil... | reverse complement strand
GAAGAACGAAGAGCACGGAAAGTGCGTGCTAAGAAGAGGCTCACACCAGTGAGGTCGGGGACGGGTCTGCCCAATTGACAGAACCCAGCCATATCAACGCCCGCGCTTCAGCCGCGGCGGCTCCTCATCGCACGGCCGCCGACGGCTGCAAGCGCCTGTTAGCCAGCGCTCAGCCTCAGGAGTTTTGCGACAGTCAACATCGTGTTCCAGTTGCGTGTTGTTACCGATACGCCGAAAACCTTTTCGAGTTGACCGAGGTATTTGATCGCTCTCATTTCGCGGCGGTATACGCCGAACACGAACCGATCTTCGTGGGCAAGAATTCGCAAGCACCACTCACCGCCGGACGGCAGGCTTAGGGGAACCTGGGGTGACAAGCGTCCGCGCTTCGCCAGGACTGTTACGAACCGTACGATGTTCGGCCCGGAAGGTTCACCCGCGAACGGATCTGCGGTTGTCCAACGGAGGATGTCGCTGCCGCTGCAAATCATCACCTCCGCTTCAAAAGGAAGCCGGCGTGTCACTTCTGCCAGAAGTTTCACTCGGCTGGCTGTTTTGCGAATCACAAAGGTTCCAGCCGCGCCAATATTCACGACATCGAACCGACGTAAGGCCTTCGCCAGGGCACTGGGACGAAAAGTCCGGTGTCCCCCTACATTGACGCCTTTGAGCAAAACGACCAGTGCCATGATTTAGCCGACGATTCTTCGTGGCTGGCTAACTACTTTTGGAGTAGACCGGCGAGCGTCTCCGCAGCCAACGGCGACTGCTCTGCCGGCATGTCGCCTGTGGCAACTCGAACACTGCCGGGATGATAGCACCGGGCTGCGCTACACGATCCGCTGGTTGGTTAGCTGCGAGCGGCGTGGTTGGCTGCGGCCGGCTGCAGCCAACGTCATCACGTCGAGGTTTGTTCTTGAGCGTAACCGCCAGTCCGTCCAGGCCGTTACGTGCCGCGAACGCGGAAACGGAGGGCGTGATTAGCTGCGAGTCCTTGCCGCTAATCGCGTCGCACCAGCGCAACACTTGAGGGTTACTAATGAGAAGTCGCCAAGTGACGACCGATGGCCGTCTGGGGTTTAGGAAACAGCGCGGCGTTTATCACGACCTTACGACGCGCATTACCCGCGCCTGGCAACAAGCTGAATGCATATGTTCTTCGGACGGAAACCGGGGTAAGGGCAACAGGGTAGTCATTGAGTTCGCGCATCGCCCGATCGCGAGAAATTGACTCGCGCACCCTCGCCGCGCCAACAAATGGGCTCGAGAATGGCTTCATGATTGCGGCTGGTCCGCGCTTCGATAGAATCTCCTTGGAGGTGCGCCGTGAACGTTCGATTGCAGACCCTGGCGGTTGTCGTTGCCATCCTGTCGGCCGTTACCGTGCCGTCAGCCCATCACTCGTGGCCTGTCACTTATTCGAAGCTGGTGACCGTCAAGGGCACGGTCACGACGTTTGTGTGGCAGAACCCGCACCCGATGATTTCCCTCGACGTCCGTCGTGACGACGGGACGATCGAGAAATGGAGCGTCGGCGGGCCGGCGACCAATCGCATGCAGGCAAGCGGCTGGAGCCGAGCCACCCTCAAGCCGGGCGACGTGATCACCGGCATCGGCTACCAGTTCAACGATGGGCAGAAGATCATCCGACTCGAGAAGGTGATCCTGCCCGACGGCAAAGAACTGTCCGTCTACGGTCGCTAGACCGTGCTGACGTTGGTGATCTGTCGTTCGCGAGTTGGCACGTCTGGCGAGTGGCTTTTGGCGTGGGGGAGGTCCGGCAGGTGCCTTGCGCCCGAGGATTGGGAGCTGCCAGCGGGACCACTTCGAGAATGCGGGTGCAGACCAACCGGTCGAAAGCACGACAAATATGGACACACATCTCATATTTGTAAGATGTGGTGACGCAACTGGCGAACATTACAGGCGCTTGCGCACATCGTGCTGGCAGAGGCATTGCGCTAGACAATCGAAATGTTGCGTAAGAGTGCTCTCGTCGCCGTGTTAACCGTCATCATCCCAGTCGCGTCAGTCCAGGGTCAGCGACCCCTAAATCCGAGCACTCGCCGTGACTTCGCCGAGGCTTGCGACGCCTCCGGCGAACTTGATGTCGTTTTCGTCGGCCGTCTTGAGGAACCTGTGACGTTCCGCATTTCGGGCGAAGAAGAAATCGAAAAAGCTCGCCAGGATGTGATTCGTGCCGAAGCGGAGATGGCGCGCCTGAAAGCCTCACTGGATGTAAAGACAGGGCTCGAACGCGACCGCGAATTGGCAATAGCAATAGCGGTCTTCCGCGCACAAGAGGAGCTCGGCCACCGGCGGGCCATGTATCCGGAACCCTACGATTTAACATTGTTTCCAGTCATCGTCGAGCAGGCATTTCGTGGCGTGACCGAGCCCACACTCATGGTGTTTCGCGCAAATCCTTCTCTCCGGATGGAGCCGGGCGAACGGTATTTGATAACCGGAATCCGGACGACGAACATGTTACCGTTCTATGCGAAGACGTTGAATTTAGTTCCCGTGGACGACTACGTGGACGCAGCAAGCGCGACGGCTGTCGCGTCGGCACAGCAAGAACTGCGATTTTTTGCCTCGACTACGTCGGGTGGGACGATCCTTGGCACACTTGAAGACAGGGCCGGCGCGCCGTTAGCGGGCGTCCGGATAGAAGTACGGGCAGGAATAGGTGTGCGGGAGACGATCACAAGAGAGGATGGCAGCTTTACGGCCTCAGGAATTGAGTCCGGTCGCGTGACGATCAAGCCCTTCCTTAACGATGATCTGGGCGTGGTCAACGCGTCTGCATTGACGTTTCAGATTGTTGAGCGTGGGTGCAAGACGGTACGTCTCACGGCTGCGCTGAACGGGCGTCTCAGCGGGCGAATCATTAGCGCGACGGGCAAGTCGCTCGCTCGTGTCGAGGTTTCTCTGCAGCAAGTGGATCTGCAGCGACTAGCCGGCGGCTCGTGGTTTGACCGTAACCTTCCTCGCACCTCGGTACGTCCTGGTGAGGACGGGACGTTCCAGTTCTCCGGCCAGATTCCTGGTTCGTACCTCCTGAGCGCCTATGTCGAAACAGTAGTGGACGGGAAAGTTCGCCATGTCACGACTTTCTATCCTGGCACGCCTGACGCCTTAACCGCTGCGCCGATCACTATCGGCCGAGCCACTCAATACGACGGATTCGATTTCTTTGTAATGACCGACTAACCGATTGTCGCGATCTGCCTGCTAAACCGGACGCCAACCAGATTACTCGCGGAAAGTCGCGTAGCGTTTGCCGATTCGCGTCGGCCGCTTCGCGGATCGCTGCGGCGTTATCGGGGATAACGAAGCCGTTCGGAGTCGATCCCTAATTCACCGTTTCACTACAAGCTGCTGGCCTAGAGAGTGAGACCTACGATGGAAATCCCCACACATGTCACTCCGTTCTTGATCAACATCGACGCAGAGACTCTGTCTGACCTTCGAAAGCGCATCCGCAACACGCGCTGGCCTGATTCGGCACCAGGCGCGGCCTGGGAACAGGGGACCGATCTTGATTACTTGCGACGCTTGCTTGCGTATTGGGTCGACGAATTTGACTGGCGCGCGCAAGAGCGCGCACTGAACGCCACCAATCAGTTCCAGGCCGAGCTCGACGGCGTCCGCATTCACTTCGTTCATGTACGGGCGAAATGCGGAGACGGCATCCCGCTGATCCTGACCCATGGCTGGCCCAGCACCTTCGTCGAGCTGCTTCCGCTCGTCCCGTTCCTGACTGATCCTGACGCCCACGGCATCGATGGTCCCGCCTTTGACGTGGTCATCCCTTCGCTGCCGGGTTATGGGTTCTCCGAGCGGCCCGCTCGGGTGGGCGTGAACTATCAGCACGTCGCCGGACTGTGGCACCGGCTTATGCGTGGGCTGGGTTACGAGCGCTACGGAGCTCAGGGCGGAGACTTCGGGGCCGGGATCGCCACGTTCATGGCAATGAAAGATCCCACGCCAATGATTGGCATCCACCTGAGTAATCTGGAGATTAGTCCTTACACTGGACCAGAGGCGCGGCCATTATCCGCAGCGGAGAAAACGTATCTCGAGCGCAATGAGGCATTCTGGCAGGCGGAATATGGCTACAAGGCAATCCAATCCACGAAACCCCAGACGCTCGGATACGGGCTGAACGACTCGCCGGCCGGGCTCGCCGCCTGGATTCTGGAGAAGTGGCGCTCTTGGGCCGATTCTGCCGGAAACCTCGATCAGCGCTTCTCTCGCGATTTCCTCTTGACCACGGTGACGATCTATTGGGTCACACAGACCATCACATCCTCGATGCGGGACTACTTCGACAACGACAACAGGCGGTTCCAAGTCACGCTTGGACCACAGGACTTCGTCAACGTGCCAACTGGCATTGCGGTCTTCGCAAACACCTTTGTCGATGAGGGGACACCTCCCCGTGAATGGGCCGAACGCCTATACAACGTGCGCCGGTGGACCCCGATGCCTGGCGGCGGTCACTTCGCCCCAGTCGAGGAGCCGGAGTTGCTCGCCCGCGATATCGCAGCGTTCTTCGTTGAGTTATGAGCCTGAGTTCGGGTGCGTTGCACCCTGAGCCGACGGCTCCTCCAGGCAGCGGACGTCTGGGTGCGACCAGCCGGAATGAGCGTGTGACGATTCACCCAACCAGCGATCGTCTTTGGGCCTGCCTATGGCTACTTTGATCGAGTATCACCCCTGAGATGGGCTTTTAGCTCGCCTTCATCGCTGTTGCAGACGTCGCTGGCGCTATCTTGAGGCGCGGCGCGCCTTTGGCGGTCTGTCGATCGACGTCGATCAACCCGTTGAACGTGGCGCCGTCGTGCATGACGACCGCGCACGAGGTGAGCATCCCCGAGACATCCGCCGTTGGCGTGAGCTCGATCCTTTGGGAGGCCGCGACGTTCCCCGCCAGCGTCCCGTGAATCGTGACCCGCGCGCCCTCGACGTCAGCGTCCACGTGGCCCTTCGGCGCGAGAAGGAGGGAACCCTCCTCCATTCGGATCTGGCCCTTCACACGGCCATGGATCGTAATGTCTTCCCGGCTAGTGATTTCACCGGTGATAAGAAGAGACGCTCCAATGGTAGTCATCGTATTAACCGTCCTGAAAAACGAGTTGTGCCGCGTTGGCTCACGGCAGCGCCCACGGCGCGTGGCGACATCCTGAGTTTCGGCGGCTGGCGGCGTGTTCTGCAGGGGCAGTCGGAACGTTTACGCCCTCGCGTCAGCAGACGCCTGGGGGAAAACGTCAGTTGGTCGGCCTGTCGGTCGATCGCCCGCACGAGAGGGTTGGCATGAAGCCTGACAAGATGGACAGGCGGACCTGAAGGTCCGCCTCTACTATTTCTATTTACGACTTGTTTGATCGCCAGCGCCGATACGATGTGCCCCTATATCAGCGACGGCACGTCTGGACCCAAGGATCAATGGACCCCGCTGGAAGCCGCCCATGCCATCCGCGGCTCCGAGTCACCTCAGTGACGCCAGCGTAAGTGCTACGATCCACTCGTCATAGCGATCGCCGGCGCGGTCGCCATCCCGTCCCCGGCTTCCTGACAGCGCAGCTGATGAAGACACTGCTCAAGGTGACGATCGCGCTCGTGGTGGTGGCCGTGCTCGCCCTGCTGTTCGTTCGCTCGGCCCAGAGCGCGCGCGCACAGCCCTTCACGATCGCGCGACAGCACCTCGCGGGATGGACCCTGACCCTCGCGCCGGCTGACGACCCGCTCGGCTCGTCGCTCTCGATCACGCCGAAGGTGGAGCTGATGCCGCCGATAGCCCGTGACCTGTTTGCGCGTATGGGGGAATCGCTGCACTATCCGCCACCAGCCATCCCCGTCGTGCTGCGCAGCGAGTTCCAGCGCGCGATGGCAGACGTGCTTGCGCCGGAGGCGCTACTCGCCGCCGCGCGGGAGGCGGGTCTCGAGTCGGCGACGTTCCAGCCACGTTGCATGGCCCGGCGACGCATCAGTGCACCGGGGGTCGTTCGGGGCGTTTACTTCTTTTTGTTCGATCTGCCGCAGTTCACCCAGTTCCGCGAGCAGGTTGCGCAGCGGTTGCGTGCCGCCGGCCGCGACGAGTCGCTGTTCGATCCGATGGCGTTGTCGCCTGTCCTGATTGCGGCCGATCTCGATGGGAACTTCAGCGGCTGGCTGCCGCTGCGCGCGGATCCGGAGGTCGACTGCTTTGCCCCGGTTGTCGTGGAGTAACGTCGCCGGTGTGGTCCTCGCCGCTACGCCGTTCTACTTCCCGCCGTAGAAACCCTTCGTGTGCTCATGGATGCCGGTCTGGCCTTTGGCTCTGAGGGCTCGTCCTGCCTCGAGCGCCAATTCTGGCTTGTACCCCTCGTGACACGCTATCTCGAAGAACTCATAATTCCTGTCCCTGTTGCGGCCGAGGGTGAACGCGAGCGTCCACGGCCTCGTGAACACCTTGGGGTCGGTGATCGTCGCTTCGTAACTGATCGTGTTGGCGTCAGCGAGCCTCCAGCGTTCGACCACGTGCAGGGCGTCGCTATAGAAGCTGCCATGGCTGTCGAACCAGGGCTGGTTGTTGTAATTCTTCGCGTCGACGTGGAAATTGGTGACGTCGACAACGAGGGTATCGCCTTCCCACCGGCCTCGCGAGTCCCCGTTCCACAGCCGGACGTCTCCGGCGACATGCGGTCTTCCGTCCAGAGGGATGAAGCGATAGGCGTGGATCCATTCGTACAGCAGCAGCATGGATCCGGGAGTCTGGACAATCTGGATCTGGCCACGCAAATTGATGCGCGGCACCCCGTTCAGCAGGCAGCGGTCCTCGGGCTCGACGTGCGCCGGCTCGGTCGGGGCAAAGAGGTTTCTCAGGTGCTCCCTCCGCTTCTCTTCCGCCCACGGCTGATAGGGAATCCTCCCATCGGGCGTCGGGTCCACGATGACTTTGGGTCGCACTCCTGACGGCGGCTCGTCGCCCTGAATGATGGCAGACTCGGGATCATCGCCCTCTTCGAACGTGTGTCCCCCGACGGTGGCGGCCCACATTCCCTGCAGGTCGGGCTTACCGTCAGCTGTGCGGGGGGGACTCCATGGCTTGCCGGTCGTCGTCGTCGGCGCCTGCCCCGCCAGCGACGAGACCATGAGAAGGATGGCTGCTGAAACGAACGTGACCGTGACGAATCGATCTCTCACGTGACACCTCCAGCTGACAGGCGAGACTACGCCCTCAGGGTGGAATGTCAAGGGAAAAGGGGTCGGAAGAAAAGCGCCCGAAACCTGCTGAAGGAGATCTAGCATCGCCGTCCAGATTCCTCGCCACCTCGCGACTACAGGGGAGCGATGCGGCCTCAGCCGCGAGGCGCTCGCCCAGTGGGCCAGTCGCGACTATGCCGACCGCGAACCTCACATCACCGTTGCTTCCGCTATCATCAACCTATCCCCCGGGGGAGGATCCCGGGCGGTGAACGTCCGCTGATGACACCTCGATTCTCGTGCGCCACCCTTCTCGGCGTCTTCGCGGTCTCCAGTCTGGTATTGACTGCGACCGCACTGGCACCTCAAACGGCGTTTGACAGTGTCTCTAGCGCAGGGCTTCGGGACATTACCAGTGAACGCCTCCGCGCACACATGGCAGTCTTGGCAGATGACGCGATGGAAGGGCGAGAAACGGGGACCCGTGGGTTCGACCGCGCGGCGAAGTACGTTGCCGATCAGTTTCGAGCGCTACACCTGCACGCCATCAATGGCAATTACGTGCAGTCGATGACAATTCGGCGCGCGCGAGTCAATGAAGGCCAGACCGTTCTGGAGATCACACGGCAGGGAAGGCGCGAACCCCTCGTTTACGGAAGGGACTTCGTGACGTACGGCGTGCGAGGTGAGACGAATGTTTCGGTCGGCGGCCAGATTGTCTTCGTCGGAGACGGCGTAACGGTTCCGCGCGATGGTATCGATGCGTACCGAGGTTCGGAGACCGTGGGCACGATCGCGCTAGCGTTGCCTGGCGCCCCCGCGTCGCTCAGCCCGAGCGAGCGGTCGTACTATGGTGGCGCTGATGCGAAGGCCGCCAACGCAGCGGCCCACGGCGTTGTCGCGCTACTGTTGGTGGAGGAGGCGCACATCCCGTGGGACCTGCGTGTACGGGCCGCTCGGCAACTGGGAGTAAGCGAAGGGCTGCCAACCAAGATGAGCCCTACGGTCCCGATCGTCTACTTGAACCGATCGGTAGCCGAGAGAATCATCGGCCAACCCCTTGAGAGCGCGGCTCTCCAAGCCGGTGCCGCCACCGGCATCGGATCGGGGAAGCTGGCGGTCCGTCAGGCGTATCGCGACGTTCGTAGTGCCAACGTGTACGCGGTTTGGCCCGGAGCTGACCCGGCACGTGCTCGCGAGCACGTTGTCGTTGTAGCTCACCTTGATCACGTAGGAATCGGCGCACCCGTGAATGGCGACTCAATCTACAACGGCGCCGTCGACAATGCGTCTGGCGTGGCTGCGCTGCTGGCGATGGCGAAGGCGTTCGCTGAGGTACCGACTCGCCCCGCCAGGTCGGTGCTGTTCTTGGCCACAACGGGTGAGGAGCAGGGCGAGATCGGCTCAGAGTATTTCGTCCGTCGTCCCCCGATTCCCGTCGACAGCATTATCGCCGCCATCAATGTCGATGGAATCTCAGTGACAGCATTCGAGCATCTCGAGATAAGCGGTGGATCCAATTCGTCGCTGGGTGCGATCGCCGACGCCGCCGCACGGCGCGTGGAGCTCAGTGTCACCCACGAGCCCCTCGGCGTTGGTGGAAGTGATCACTCGCCGTTCTTGTTGGCTGGAATTCCGGCGTTGTGGATCGCAGCAACCCTGACCGATGAGTGGATGCGAACTCGCTACCACACTCCGCAGGATGATATGCGTCAGCCACTCGACCTCGCTGCGGCAGCCCGTTACACGCAGTTCGTGTTCATCACGGCCTATCTGGCTGCGGACGCGCTCGCACGCCCCATGTGGAACTCTGGCGAGTTCTTCGGCGACCGAATGGCACGATAGCGGCCCTGTGCCGGCGACGCACGTCGCTCGGTCGCAGAAAGGCCCGAGCGAGGATAAGTAGCGATCAACGCCGATCTGGCGAGCGACCATCGACGTCGCAATGGGTCTCCACAAGGCCACTACTCGTTACCCATCGAGTGGGTCGGTTCGAGCTAGGCTGAGGCGGAATCGCCGAGCGGACCTCCAACAACGAGTCGAGAATCTGAGGCGCTCGCAGCCGTCAGAGTAGGGACCATACGAAATGTGGACCGGAAAGAACGTGTCGGACTGTGTCGAGCGATGCGTCGCGCGATGATCGCTGCAGTTCTGTTCGTAGCCGTGATCGGCGTCGCCCTGGCGCTTCTCTGGACGATGCAGCGCTGGGTGATGTACTTCCCAACGGCTCACGTGCCGACGCCCGACGAAATCGGGCTGGCCCCTGTTGAGCCTGTGACCTTCAAGACGCCCGACGGGCTCGTACTGAGAGGCTGGTTCATGCCTGCGTCGAGACCGGCACCGCGGCTCACCGTCCTGGTGTTCAACGGGAATGCCGGCAATCGAGCGCACCGAGGCCCTCTGGCTGCGGCGCTCAACCGGCACGGATTGCAGGTCCTGCTCGTCGACTATCGCGGTTACGGCGGAAATCCCGGGAATCCGAGCGAGAGCGGGTTCGTCGCAGACAGTCGCGCCGCCCGAGCGTACTTGGTCGGTCGCTCCGATGTTGACGCATCGCGGCTTGTCTATTTCGGCGAGTCGCTGGGGGCGGCGGTCGCTGTCGGCTTGGCCGTGGAGCACCCGCCAGCGGCACTCATCCTACGCTCGCCGTTCACCTCAATGGCCGACGTGGGACAGCATCACTATCCGTTTCTGCCGGTGCGGTTGCTGCTGCGGGACAGGTTCCCGTCGAGCGATCGGATTCACCGGATCCGATCGCCACTGCTTGTCATCGCAGGCGAGCACGATCGCATTGTGCCCATCCAACAGAGTCGGCGCGTGTACGCCGCGGCTTCAGCTCCAAAGAGGCTCGTCATCATTCCTGAAGCCGATCACAACGACTACGAGTTGCTTGCGGGGAACGAGCTGATCCGGGTGATTGTCGATTTCCTCCAGCCGCTCATGTGACGGTTGGCGCCTGGCCTGCGCGCTTGATCGACTGCCGCCTCTACACTTCAATATCCCTTGCATCTGGCCGGGTTCACGGCACTTTGTGCTCCAGTGCCGCGACCCTCGCTCTTGAACATTCGACCATGATGTCCAAGTACCGACTGAACCGCTCCTCGCTGTAGAGATAGGAGTTGGGTCCGCTGGGGTTCTTGCGAAGCGACTCCAGCCAGGTCACGTGTTCACCTTGAAGGTGACTCGCGAACCGGGCCGCGGCCTTCTGTGGCTTGGCGAAGTCGTTGACCGCGCGCTCCAGCGCAACAAGATCGTCACGGTCGGGCGTTGTCAGGCTCAGGATCGTGGCGGTGTGCTGCCGGCCCCGATCCTTCACCGGGAAGAACAGTGCAATCGAACCGGGCGTGTGGCCGGGAGTGAGGGCCATCGTCACAGTGGTATCCCCCAGTGTCAACTGCTGGCCGTTGTGCGTTACATCGATGTCCCGGCGCGGCACCGGCCTGTTCCTCCCGCCCCGCCCCGGGCGTCCGATGATCTCCCAGTCCGCGGCGCCCATGACGACGCGCGCGTTGTACTTGTCCTGCAGGTACAGCGCGCCGCCAAAATGGTCGGCATGACCGTGCTGGACGATGATGTACTTGATCTGCGTCGGGTCGAGACCCAGCTTCTGCAGCGAGGGGACGATCACCTTTTCCGCGTCCTCTGCCGAGTTCAGCGTATCGATCAGGATGATCCCTGCGCTCGTGGTAAGCGCCCAGCCACCGACGGTATTGAACCCAAAGTAGTAGAAATTGTCGAAAATCTTGGTGGGCTCGATGACGACCTGTGGTTCCGGTGGCAAGCCCGCCATCTGCCTGATGAGCGAGGGCCGCCGGGGACCCGTGGCCGTGCAATTGGCCTTGGCCTCCGCCTGCAGATCCGACTTCGCGATGGCCATCGCGGCCGCAATATGCTTCTGCGCCACCGGGGACTCCGCCATCTGCTTCTCGGTGGGGAGGCCGGGATCTTGCGCCGGTGCGCCCCGCTGGGCACCAACCGGTGCCTGCAACAGACCCGTCGTGCAAGCCGCAACTGCGAATCCAGCGAACAATCTTCTAAGCATGCATCCTCCTTAGCCGACCGCGAACCAACGCCCATTTTGACAGAGATCGCGTTAGCTTCCCGCCTTGTAGGTTTTGCTGAAACCGTTCCGGGCGTTGGTCACCGTGAAGCTGCCATCGGTCTGGGCCGACACTTTGATCCAGTTCGCCGGTCCATTGTGCTGGGGTGCCGGCGGGGGCGGCGTGCCCCGCTGCGCCGGCGGCAGTGGCGCGACCGGGACGCTGGCGCCCTCCTCCACGTTGGCGATGAATATCCCTGGCACGGTGTACTCCTGGCCGCCCAGCAGCGCGAAGTGAATCTGCCAGAGATCCTCGAGGCGGGGCGAGTTGAGCAGCACGTTCATCGCCGCAGGTTGTCCGCCTTTGCGGGGTCCGTTGTTCATGATGATCACCCGCGGCCGAATGGCGTGCACGAGCGTCTCGGAATTCGAGCTCGGTTGCCCATGCCGTGACGCCACGAAGAGATCGACGGTGCCAATGCGGTTGTTCGGACACATCAGCTCGACTTCCTGATTCCAGTCGAAATCGGCCAGATACAGGAACCGGAATTTTCCGAAGGTGATGTGGCTCGCGACGGATTGTTCGTCCTCGGTATTGCCGAGCGGTCCGCCTGACACAGGGTTCACGTCGTGTCGCTTGAAGCCGGCGCAATACGGATTCGGCGCACCGGCGCCAGGCAGCGGCGTCTTCAGAACCTGTCCCGTGGCGCTGACGATGCGCCAGTCCAGACCGGTGACGGGAATCCTGGTGCCGGTCTTCGCGATGGTGTGCTTCGCCTTGGCGGCAAGTGCCCCATACTGCTGGAGCACCGGATCGATCTGTGGGGTCGGCTGCACGTTGGTCCCGTGGTCGATGAACTCTTTGATCGGAATCCGCGTCGCGAGCTCGGGAAGGCCGCCGACGTGGTCGCCGTGGTAGTGCGTCGTAATCAGATGATCGATCTGCGAGATCCCGGCGTCCTTGACGGCCGCCATGATGCGGTCGGCGTCGCGGACAGCGGCGGCGCCCGCGTTCCCAGTATCGATGAGGACCGATTCGCCTGACGGCGTGACCCACAACTGAGCATTGCCGCCCTCGACGTCGACGACGTAGATGTCCAGGTTCTTCGACGCTCGGGTCTGCGCTGTTGGAAACGCCACGAACAACGCGAGAGCCGATAGTAACGCCAGTGCTGCGCGCATCAGATCACTCCCATCGTTTGAAAATAATCTCCGTGCCTCTGTGTCTCCGTGGCCCGTCGAATTGAAAATCGCATTAGCGTTCCGGAGCCGAGGCGCTGGGAAGGTTGTACTTCCGCGAGCGGGCGTTGAGTTCTTCAACCTGCTCAATCTTCTCCGCGGTCTCCCGGCCCAGAGCGCCCTTTTGCGCTTCCGTCATGCGTCCTGTGGCTTTCAATTCGACCAGGGCTTTGTCGACGGCGCCCAACGCAATGTTGACCATGCTCGCGGACTGGGCCACGGCTACGCGCGCCGCCTTCATGGCGGCTGGGGTTGCCGGAAAATTCGCGCCACCGACCACAGCCATGAGCGGCTTCCTCACCATGTCGGCCGCCTTTACGTAGTCCTGCGCGGTTGGTAATCCAAGCCACAGGGCGTCAGCACCGGCCTCAGCGTAGGCGGCAGCCCGATCCAGCATCTCGGCGTACGAATTGTTCGGAGTCGGAGCAAGGCAGCGCACGATAAGAACCATATCCGTACGCCCGTCGGCCGCAGCATGAATGTTGTCGATCATCCGAGCCTTGGAAACGACGCCCGGAACGGAATAGGCGGTGGCGCGGTTGAGCGGCATTCGGTCGTCAAAGGACGCGCAGCCGATGCCGCCTTTTTCAGCCAGCTTCGCGAAGCGGTAAATATTCAGGGGAGTGGCGCCGAAATCGTCCACATCCGCGAGCACCGGAATATCCACGTTCGAGGCGATGAGACTGTTATAGGCGATGATTTCGGACACCGTGACGACCGCCTGGTCCGGCAGCGCGACCAATTCCTGATTGGGGGCGCTGCTGCCGACAAACACGGCTTTGAACCCGTGAACTTCAATCAGACGAGCCGTAAGGACATCGTAAGCGCCGGGGCATATCAGCGGCTCCGGCCCATTCATCAAGGCACGAAAGCGTGCACCCATTGTTCTCGGCGCAGGCCGTGCTTGCGGCTGTTGAGCGGCCCCGGCCAGCGGACGGGCAGCCGTAATAAACCCTGACGCAGCCAGTCCGGCGACCTGCACAAACTCGCGTCTGTTCGTTTTTCTAGCCATAACGCTCCTCAAAACTTGTTGTGTCGGTGGCTGTGTACACCTCGCCCTATGCCGCCCACGCCGATCTGGGCGGACGACTTCATACGGGCCGAGGCGAGTTACCCGGAGTCAGGGCCAATTCGCTGTGGATTATAGGGCGAGGCGGGAGGGCGGAGGCGATTAGTCCTTGCAGGCGGCGCACTGACGACCTGCGGCCCTCCGCGGAGTATCAATCGCCACAATGCGACTACACGGGAGCAATCCGGGTCGATGGTCCCAGATATTCCTTTCGGAAATCACCCTGGTAGTGTATCCAACGGACACGCCACAGCTCCACCGCTCTGTTGGTTGTTAGTCGACAGCAAAATATTGGTTCTCTACACTAACCAGCTCGACCTGATGAGCCTTCGATGACGAAACGCGCCGCTCTGTCAGTTCGCGTCTCCCATCATGCAGCACTTAACGAGGGCATGGTAAGAGCTCTCACCGCCAATCCGGCACTTTCGGTCACCTTGGACGCTCCTTCAGCCGTCGTGCCGACGCGAACGACCAGTCCGAAGGGCGCCGACGTCGTACTGAGCCCTCTAGCTTGGGTGGTGCTTAGTATCGCCGGCACCGCCAGCACCATCTATCTCAAAGCGTTCCTTGAGGAGTTGGGGAAGATGACGGCGAAGGCGCTGTTCAGCAAATCATCAGATGGGGCCCATTCGCGTGCTCGGAAGCCGAAAGGGGGCACAGAGCGGAAGATCAGCATGCGAGAGAAACCAAGCAGCGACATCGCAGTCGTGTCTCGAGTCTCAAAATACATTTGGGTTGTGATTAGGATCGATAGAGCCGATGTTGAATCACCGCGTGGTTCCTGGAAGAAGATCGAGGCCCAGGTTTTGCCGTTGATCGAGAAGTGTATCGAGGCGCATAGGACCTACTACGAGATTTGGTCTGAGCTTGAGCCCGATCCAGTGATCTTGGAAATCTCCCGCTTCGATGATCATTGGAGGCTGAATGAGTTCCAAGAAGCGTCTCCTCCGTATCCGCCGCACCGACTCGAATGGCATAAGATCGACGGCCTTCCGGCAAACGACGAGTTGCAGGAACTTCGGGCTCGCGCCAACGCATCTTTTAGGGAGCAAGCTCTGAAAGTCTCGTCCGAAGAGTCGCTTCGCCGGGAAAAGGAATTGATCAGGCGCTTGCCCCCTGGTTATCTCAAGCCAAGCTCACTTCAGCGACGTCGAAGGCGATCCCTCAAACGCTGATGCGGGCAGTTACCAAGACTGCTCCATGCTGCAACACCATGAACGACCAAGTGGCGGCGACCTGCGAAAGGGTGGTGGCCAAATGGAATCGTCGGTAACGAAGAACGCCGAAGGGACTTCCGATCCACTCGGTCGATTTCGGAAAATACTTTCGCGGCAAGGCCGGAGTATTAGCTCAGCCGAGGTCTCTTTGAAGGACGCCACGGCATGGTAACTTGAGCGCGATGATCCGCCAAATCGCGCCCCAGTTCTTCGCGACGAACCTGCCGAGGACGCTCACGTACTACAAGGACAAACTTGGCTTCGA
>Ga0208185_1000572_pt1 | contig 15045 bp, 18 predicted proteins | sample EasRivMeERMLT700_FD_187532 | JGI IMG/M metagenome (GOLD analysis project Ga0208185, IMG submission 187532) | Soil microbial communities from meander-bound floodplain in the East River, Colorado, USA - East River MetaG ERMLT700 (SPAdes) (version 2) | ecosystem: Environmental > Terrestrial > Soil... | reverse complement strand
ATCCAGTTACCCACCGGCGCCACCGAGCAGGCCTTGCGCGAGCGCAACGGCGGCGCTGGCCGCCAGGGCGAGGGCCGCACCGATGCGGGCGACGACGCCCTTGCTCGGATCGGTCTGGCCCCAATAGGAGTAGATGGCATAGCCGACGCCGGCGACGACCACGAGGATCAGCAGAGTGTTGAGCAATTGTGTGTCTCCTCTTTGTGTTAAAGGGAAATCGCTGTTAAAAGGGTGCGGATGGGATGAGGCGGAAGTGAGTGAGGCAGCGGAATGAGCTTTGCCACAATGGCCCGCTATCACGCCCACGCCACTAATCGAGTGGCACGCGTCGGCATGAACTATCTCTCGGACCTGATTATTCGCCCCGGCATTGAGAAGATGTTCGGGCCGCTGTTGCTCTATCGCGGCCAGATGAACCGAGGCCACGCTCACCGCCTCTGGAACATGTCGCTTCTAATGATGGCGAGCGAGTGCGAGACGCTGTCGGATGGCCTCAAGGTCCTCAACAATCCCGATTTCGCCCAACTCTGCGGACCGCTTCGCCCCCCCAATAAGATGACGCTGTTTAACTTTTTTGGGCGCCTGAATGAAAATCCGGCGGTTGCCCAAAACATCGAAGGGCTGACCGAGTATGCGCGCTTGATAGGTCCGCACGAAACGGCGCTCACTCGCGTTGATCGCTTCACCTACGCGAAGCGGTGCGCTGAATGGCGCATCTCTCTCAACCCGAACAAGCACGACCCCCCGCGCGAACGCGGTATCCCGCGCAAGGAGGAGCTTTTCTATCCCTATCTGGCCCACGACCCGAAAAAGCCCGATGAGGGTCAGGCGCTTGTGTTGCTGGTCAACAAGGCAGTTCCTAAAGGCTGGCCAGACAGCGTCCGCGCCGACGTTTGTCAGGATTTGATCGTCAGCATCCTGTCTGGCGAGATTCGCCGAGACGAGGTCGACGAGAGCGTTCAACGGTACATCCGGCAGCATTTCAAAACGCTCCCCATGCGTTGGGAGGGCGACCGCACTCGCACGTCGATAGACGCGCCGTTGCCTGGAGCCGAGGACTTAACCCTGCATGACCTCCTATCGGATGGAAGCTATGAACACTGGGCCGAAGATGCCGACGCCTGATTTTTCCCCGGACGAGTGCGAGCGACGCTTTGTCGAGGTCGTGCGCCGCTGCTGCGGAAAGCCTCCGACGTTCGATCTGGAAACCGGCCAGCCGTTCGAGGGTAAGCAATTAAGTGCGGCCGAACTAAAACGACGCGGCTATTGAACGTTAATGGTCAGATCAGATAGAGCGCGAGGACGACGGCCACGATCACGGCGATGCCGAGGGCGAGAGCTTCGACGCCGGCGCGATCGCGCTTCGGCTTCCGCTTCGGCAGCGGCAGCGGGTCGACCAGCCGCGGCATCACCTCCTCGACGCAGGCCGCGGTGACATAGCCGCTCTGCCCGGTGCCCGACACCTTGACCGCCAGCCAGCCCTTCGGCGTGCGCAGCGTTTCGAGGATCAGCAGCCGCTCGCCCTTTTGCAGTTGATCGAGGATCTCCGCACTGGCGCACGGACAATCGTGCAGGTTCACTCCATCCGGCAGAACGGCACCGATCGCAGTCATGATGGGATCAGTCCTTTCGGCCAATTCATCGGGTTGTGAAACCTTGATGAACATGGCAGGCAGACATCACAGAGATGATGTTCACGGGTCTCATGTTTGAAGTTCGGGCCGCGCCAGGCCACGCCGAATTCATTGACTTCATCCGCGCGCAGGCTGCGGTCGCAGCCGTCGCAATACGTGCGCTTGGTCACATGCGGGAATATTTGGCCGCGAGGGCGAGGGCGAGGGCGCGGCCTTCCTTGCAACGCCGCGCCCATCCCCGGCCGAACACCGGCCAGGTCCGCAGCCGTTGCAGGAAGCCCAATCGCTCGGCATAGATCGCGTTGATGACATCGACTGGTTGTGCCGCGGCCGTCGCCGCTACGGTCTTAGGTCCGATGATCCCATCAACTTCTGCACCGACGATCCGCTGCAACACCTTGGCCGAACGGCTGATGCCGGAATTGATCCCATAGTCGAGCACGGCATAATCGACGCCGGGCGGCAGATCGTCGTATCGGATCGGGTTGGCATAGTGCTTCGCGTATATCTCCTCGGCGACATCCTTCGGCATTGCGCGGACATCGGCCGCGGTGGCGTCGGGTTTCCAATACATGCGGGCATCGTGAATTGTGATGCCCCAATTGGTCGGCCCGCCGGGATCGGCAGCGTCGTTGGTATAGCCGCCCTCGTCGATGAAGACCTTTTGCATCGCCTCGTGATAGGTTTCTTTCATGACATCGTCCCCGGCAGGAAACAGAGGACTTGCCCGTTGAAGATCCAAACCACCGCGTACCCGACGCGGTTGCTGGCCTTGAGCACGTTCTCGGGTGGCACCGGCCGCCACTCGCCTTTGACGCGGACCTCGAACTTGTCATCGACCATGCGCCAGTCGGTATCCTCGATGCGGACGCCGTCAGTGCCGTCACAGCACGGAACGCCCTTGCTGTTCTGCAGGCTCTTGAACCACTCGAAATGCTGATGCGAAGGGTCATGCGCGAGCGCGAGCGAAACCGTGGCGGCCAGCAGTGCCGCGATCAGCAGGAGCTTGGTCATGGGCTAATGCACCGCGAAGCCGTGGAGGACGAAACGGCTCGTGCCGCTGCCGGGCTTGAGGTTGACGCCGTGGCCGGCGAAGCATCCGCCGCCGAAGGTCAAGCCGACGTTGCCGAGGTCGGCAAGCGTGGCTTGAAATTGGGCGTCGTTGCCCCGGCCGTACACCGCCGTCCAGTCGGCACCGGAGAGCATGGCGATGGTGGTGGCGCGGCCGGGAGTGATGCGCCCACCGCTCTTGAACCAGCGGAAAAACTCATAGGCGCCGGCGCCCGAAAGATTGTCGCCCCGGCGCTGCATGTAGAGGGAGAAGTGAGCGCCGGCATCGTCGCAGGTGTTGTTCGGGTCGCCAAGCTTCCACTGATAGACTGGCGCCCCGGTCATATGGACGATCTCATAGTCGACCACCAGCTTGACGCCGGACAGGCGCCCGACGGCGGGCGTGGTGACGTAATGCACCGAGGCCGCGCCCTTGGCATCCGGCCCGGCGGGGAAATCGAAATACCAGGCGCCGCCGCCAGCAGTCGGCCGCGGCGGCATCCCAGGGCTGAATGTGATGTTCCAGCGCGCGGCGTCCGTTGAGATGACAACGGGAGCGCCGGACGGCGGCGGCAACGGGCGATCGTTGTTGCCGCTACAGCCGGCGACGCCGACGAGCAGCAATATCAAGAGCAGGAGACGCATGGGGTTACAACCTTCTAGGAGGATCAACTGCCGACAACGCGCAGACCGAGACAGGTGCTCGTCTGCAAGTCGACGCTGGTGTCGGCGTTATGGTACAGCGCCTCGAACTCGTCGCCCATCGCCACTTGGATGACGTTCGTTTGCGCTTGCATCCAAGCTTCCGTAGAACTGCCGTTGTTTCCCGAATTGCCCCCCATCCCGGTGTACGTGAGCGAGCCGCCTTTTCTAATCGCCACGGAATTGGCTTGGCTGCTGCTGACCGAACTCGCCTGGACCTGCGCCCATACCACAACGTAAAGGTTATTCAGGGCAGAAGGAATTATCAGCTTCGTGTTGTTAGACGATGGGTCATGAATTGCGTGAGTGTCGTATACGTCGGTACCATCAAATGCGATGGCGGCTGGCGTGCTGTAATTCGCGGCCGTTTGAATTGCGTTCATCTTGGCCAGGACGCGCATCGTCTCGTTGAACGTGTCGAGCACCAGAAGACCGTAAGTGCTTTCTGATTCCACCGTTATGCTGGTGTCAGAGCAGAACAGCCCGCACTGGTATATGGCGCCGGTGGCCAACAAGATCGGACCTGTGGTTGACTGAATCCACGCACTGGTGGTCGCTTGCCCGTTGCCCGTTAGGTTCCTGGTGTGCCCCGACCATGTTCCGGTGGTCGCGCCACTCTGTAAGTTGGTACCGGCCGCCGCGCTGGACCCCGACGTAACAGATGAGAGAGACAGGCATGAGGTGAAAATACCATATTTATTGTTCACCGCGCTCGGAATGGTGATGCGATGCGTATCGGACCCCGTGTCGTGAAAACCGTCTGTGTCGTAGACCTCGGTGTCCCAAGTAACGGCTGGACCGGCGCTGTAGTCCGCCGCGGTCTGATCGACATTCTTCTTGAGCAAGCAGCCACGTAGTGCCAATTAGCCCACCGTTACCATATCGAAGCTGCTCAAGGACGAGAGCACTGTGGTGGTGTCCGATACTGCTAATTTCACCTCGTACTGGTCGCCGGTGGTCAGCAGCATTGGCGCTGAATTTAAGGACACTTCGATTGCAGTAAGAGCAGAACCTAGTTGGGCAGACATTAACGGCAATCCGACTTGTTGGCTTCCGGTGCTCGTAATGTAGGCTCTAAAGTCACTGCTCCCGGTAACTGACGTGATGTACAGCATCGCGTGAAATACGGCGTAAAGTCCGTTCAACGTAGCGGGGACGATGAATGGACCGTTCGCCGCGTGGACATCGTGGGTGTCAATCTGCTCGTTGGCAAAATCGAGAATGACATCATTGAAGTTGGTCGAACCAGAATCGCCAGCGTTCGTAGCTATAGTTTCGGATTCCACCGGCGTTGCTGCCGTGCCACCGCCGCCGGCTGGTCCAGCTCCCGTTAACGCCAGCCTAGTCATTTCACGATTCGATGGTGAAGTAGCTATAGTTAATGCTGAGGTTGCCGCCGACCGGATCACCACAGGTCAGGCGCAGTTCCTCGCCGTCGCCGCCGATGGCGATGATCCCGGAACCATCGCCGATCTGAATGCCGGCACCGCCGTCAAGCGACCCCTCGAAGATGATAGCGTTGGTGCCCGACAGAGCCGACGAGGGCAATGTGCTAGTGCCAAACCCAATCTTGACGGCCGTGTCGCCCGTGTTGGCGTTGTCGGCGTAGATCGACATGCGGGTTATGACGACCTTGGTTCCGCTGCTGATCGTGCCTGCAAGCGAGGCATCGGTCTGCGCGCCATCGGAGTCGGCGACCTTGTTGCTGCGCGCTATGATGTTGGGGTGGCCGCCGATGTGGAACGGAACGCCGTGCCTGTTGGCATACGCGTCCGTGCGATCGGCCGCCGCGACAGCGGTCGGGTTGGACCCGTGGGCAATCGCCTTGTAGCCGATCTTGTTCGGGTTTCCGCTGTCCACCGCGTCGTGCGCCACGTTGCCCACACGCACGTCGATTGCCGTGGCGCTGCCGCTGCCGTCGAGAACTGACACCTTCGGCGACTGCGAACTGTCGGCAAGCTGATCGGTCGCCGCATTAAACGATGCCGCACTGCCATCGAGAATACTGACGTTGTCGGCCATGTACGATGAACCTCAAATGAAAACGGCGCCCGCGGTGGGGCGCCGTCGATGTTGGAGAGAGCAGATTTAGAAGCCTCTAGCGCCTGCGCGCGCTTGGGCGATGGATCACCAAATCAAGAGCAGGAAATACATGCTGTTGGTAGACTTTGAAAAGTCCAGCGATGGCGTGAGTAGGTCCGGCACACTTGGCGGAATGCCGGGATCGGCCGGGATGTTGCCCGGCTCAAAGAGATCGTTGATGCACAGGTCAAGGGAGGGCGGTGGCGCCACGGTCTACTCTCTCGGAAATCGTTCGGTGGGGATGGTTATGCCGACATCAGAGCCGTAGCGGTTGATGCCCTTCGTGATGCGAAGCTCCTCTATTTTTCCGTCTAGTGGATCACCGCCGGGTGCGCCACGCGCGCCAATCCCAAGGACATCGGATGTAGCAGCAATAGAGCTATCAGCCGGCGTGGCACTATCCACCATTGCCGCAAATCCGCTTGCCTGAGTTCCGACATACAGGCGGATCGTGCCAGTGGAATCCTTGTCAACGGCCACGAAGTACCAGGTATTCGCCAACACAGCCGACGAGCCCAAAATCGTATCGAACCCCGAGCCCCCGGCCGATATTGAAGCAGATGCCCAAATGATTTGGTCGGTGGCCGCCTTTTGGAAGTGCCATGCGACTGCGGTGCCGGCGGCCGGTCGCTGACAAGCAATGGTCATGACGGTACCGAGGGAGTCAAACCAGACAAACGCCTCTACGGTGTACTCATCATTGTTGTCGGCCGCTAACGTCCAATCGTCAGAGTCGGCGGCTTGAATCCAATCTCCCGTCCCATCAAACAAAGCGGAGGCTTCGAGGGCCACAACTCCCGTGTCTATCTGCGCATTGCCGTTCGTTGTCAGTGTGTGGTTGTTCGTACCCTCGTCAATGAACGTAGTGCCGCCGTCATTCCCGGTGGGACCAAGCAGGAACACGACAAACGTAAAATCGGGATCGGACACCAGCGCGGGTGCGCAACGCAATATCGGCTCGCCGCGAATACGGTTTGTCCAATTGGCCCCTTTTAAACTTTCGAGGACCCGTATGGCGTAAGTCTTGAAGCCTGCGTCTACGGCGACAACATCGCCCGGCTCGATCTCGTAGCCGACGATTGACGTGGTGAAACTAAGGGTCTCGCGCGCTATGTCGTCCTTGAACAAACGCAGCGTGACCCACGACGCCGCTTCTTGAATCGTATGAACCACAGGCAAGGCAATGGTGTCCTTGCCCTCGCTTCGTGTCGAGGGCGCGGGCACGCTCATTTGCCGCGCGGTGTAACTATTTATCTCGTAGTCGCGCGCGATGTCGATGAAGCTATATTCAAGCTCTCTCGCCATGTCGCTGACCGGCGCACGCTCGATAAGTATTGGTGGTGAGTCGCCAGCCGAAACAATGTCGGTTAGATCAAGCGAGATGTCGGGGGCGACAGACCCGCGCTCGATCGCCATCAGCTTGTCGCGCTGGACTATATCCCACAGGTGCAGACGTGCGAAGCGGCCTAACAGGTCGAGAAACGATACCTTCTCCGCGACAATGAGCGCATCGACGCGCTCTGAAATCCCCTCGGTCGCAAAATCCGCCGTCGTACGATAACCATAAGAATAGGCGTTGGCGGATGCTAGATCAATGTATGGTGAATAGGCGAGCTGCGTCAGAGCTGTTCCGAGGTTAATGCCGTCCGCGGGATCGACAACACTGGAGGTTAGAGCACCATCCTCATCCCACTCCCATAACTCGACATCCGCGATAACCGCACTGACAAAAGGCACCTTGAGGTTAAAGTCGGTAAGTGCCAGGTTCTCGATAAACACACAGGCATGACCCTTGTGGGCCACGGGGGCGGCGGGATATGCGGCCGTAACCAATGGATCAGGAGTTTGTATCTCACTCCCTGGATAAAACCGGAAGGTCAGCCCGGTCATAAGGGAGCCTTCCGCGAGGGTCCAGACCTTGTATCCATCCAGCCGTAGTTCACGAATCTCCCGGTTGATGGAAAGATTTACCGCAGGCATGCCGAACGAAACGCCGAACGATGCGTAGGTGATGCCAGCAACGGTCGTAAAAGTTGGCCCGAAAATAATGTGTCCTCCCATCCGGGGCATGCCGCCGCAAAAGATGGGAATCACTTTGCCGAAGGTGGCCGCCGCCACCTCGTTCGGATCAATACCCGTGACGGTCGATATAGCGTCAGTCGGCGCGACCGTGGTTGGCGTCGCTATGACGAGGGGCGCTGTGGTGGCGGTGGTGGTTGTCGCTGGCGCAGTGGTGCCCGTGGTTCCGCTATACGTGTAAGTGTAGCTATAGGAACCGGGCACCCGCATAACTAAGCCCACGGTGCCAGCTCCTTAGTTCTGTTGTGCAGCGGCAGCGGCACCCGCGAAATACGGTTCGCCTCGGAACTGCTCGGAGTTGGCAAAGACACCAGCGCAGGTAGCGATGGTGAAATCGCAACCGCGCCAAATTTCCAGCGCGTCACCGACCGAGATCAGCGTCGAATTGTTGGCGGCGCCGAGCGGCTTATAGGTGGTGATCGTCCTGGTCGATGCGGTCCAATTTCCAATCTGGAACGAGCGGGTCGCGCTATACCCGTCGTACATGCGAAAGCCGCCCTGGTTGAACCACCCATCTACGGCCCGCGGATCGGGATCGCGATCCAAGGTGAAGTTGAACTCGCTGGTAACCGCGGCCACCTCCGCGTATCGCGTCCAAGCGTTACGGCAGGTGAACACCGCGGTGCCATCCGTTGTCGTATTGCCTACAGTGAAATCGTAGGTCGGCTGCACCGTGGCGTGCGACGTGCCTGTGGTGGTGCATTCAAAATATACGTTCTCGAAGGTCTCTGGATCGTCAGTGTCATTAGACGACACACGCACGAAAGGAATCGTATATCCGTTTGCTACGGCTTTGACCGAATAGCTCGTGGCGCGGGCCACTAGCGGCGGGCGCAATGGAATGCGACAGAGCTTAGAACCTAGTTCGGTTCGGCACATCGGCCCAAACGTCCAACTAAACGGCCACTTCGCTTTTACCGCGTGGCCGCGCACATCGAACGACACCGTGTTGTGCAGGGCGCCAAAACTGATGGGCTCGATCCGACCGGAGAAGACCAAGCCCTTCGTGGCGGGGTTGGCGCGGTCGACAAGATCGACCTGCACTGCGGCGCTGTCGAACTTGCCGTCCACGACCTCATACAGATCGAACGTCCCGCCGATGGACATTGCGGCGTCGATCTGGATAGACGCCGCCTCGCCCCCGACCGTCCATTTGCCGGCGCTCATCTGGAACCCGGCAAGCGGACTATACGTCTGCGCCTCGTCGACCACGGTGATCGGCGAGTTGGCTTCCGCGATACGGATCACTTCGCCATCGAGGCGGGTGATCGTGCAGAGCCGCGTGGGCCGAAGCACCGTATCGGTGAGCGTCAGCGGAAGGTTGAGCATCAGGAAACCGAGTCGAGCACTTCCACGAGCCGAATCCCGCGAATTGATCCGAAATCCGCCTGCTCCATCGTGGCCTTGATCGCGTCCACGTCGAAGCGCACGGGAACGTCGAATTCACCGGTCCAGGTCAGCGCATGGCCGTTGGCTGGCGCGCTGTTGAATTGAATGATGCCGCCGGCCAGCAGCGTATAGAGGACCGTTGGCGTGCCGTTGTCCTTGATCACCAGCCCCGAGGTGCGCGGCAGCTTGATCAAGCGCACATACGAACGCACAACGGCCGGCACATCAGAAAAGCTTGAGTAGGTTTTCTTGAGCGGGAATTGCGTTGTCGAGCCGTCGCCGGTGCCGAAGTTCTCGTCGGTCGCTTCAAAGTCGCCCCAATCCTTGAACCGGAAAGAAAAGGCTTTGCCCAACACGGCGCGGAAGAACGCGATCACCTGCAGCAGGAGAACCTTGCCGCGGATGCCGTAGCCGATGTCCCACTCGCCACGGCAAGTATCCCACTCAGGAATGCGCTGCTCATCGCCGCTCGCTGCCACAAGCACCGTGGTCTTGAATAGCGGGCCGCCCTGCGCCCCAATCTCGACCTCTGGGGGCAGGCGTGCATTGTCTACAGCCATGTCAGGTGATTATCCCGCCATTAGCCGACGCAACTCCTGCGCCGCCTGGAACGCGCTCCCTCGCACCTCGTCGCGGGTCGGTTCGGCCGCGAAGTGGACTAGGGGGGCGTTGATATTGATGACCGTGTCTGGACGGTTGCTATTCGCGGCCGTTGGTTTGGCAACAAGCTTGACGGGGATTGCGCCGCCCTTGAGCGGCACGAACGCTTCGGGGCCGGCCTCGCCAAACACGCCAAGCGTGGGTTGATCAGCCACGCCGCCCTCTGCGAAACGCTGATAGGGACGCGGCGTGTAACCGGATATGTCAGGCATGGGCTTGCCCCAACTTGGGTTTGGCCCGTAACCATCGCCGGGATAAGGTATTCCATACGGATCAGGTGGAGTGCCAACAGTGCGCGGGTCGGCAACTGTTACCGGAAAATGTACTATCGGCGGCGTGTAACCGGATATGTCAGGCATGGGCTTGCCCCAACTTGGGTTTGGCCCGTAACCATCGCCGGGATAAGGTATTCGTGAGATCGCGTCAGTTAGGCGATCCAGCACCACCGGCAAGCCTGTAACGGACGCAGCAATGCTGGCTAGGTCTGGAGACTTGACGGGAACGAAACCGTTATCAAGCGGGACCACGGCTTCGGGGCCAGCCTCGCCGAATAGCCCCACTGTCGGCTTGTTAACGATGCCGCCCTCTGCGAACCTGTACGTAGGCGAGCCGTACAAACCGGACAGTTGCGGAGTGGTATAGCTAGGATAGGAGGGGGCCGTGTAAGTCGGGGCTGGGGCTGGTGCCGGGGCTGGTGCCGGGGCCGGTGCGGACGGTGGCGGATAGTAATAGTTGTAAACGATGGTTTGCTGGGCGGTCGACGACCCGGGAATAGGGGGATGCGTGACCTCGTAGGCCACTTGAGCGGGAGGCGTAGTTGTTGAGCCCATTCCACCCATCGCGCCTGTTCCCGTGCCCGTCGTACTACCGGTTCCGGTGCTGCTTCTCATTCCGGTCTGCACGGCATACCCGCGGTAGCCGAGCAACCTGTCGCCTTGTTGCGTATAGAAGTCCGACAGCCCGATCTGCGCAGCAGTGTTTCCTTCAACCGATTTGGTGAGGGCATCGAGTGCTGTAAGCAGTTCGCTCGGGCGAACATTCTCGCCGATAAGACCGGCGCGTATGTCGGCTGCGGTCTGTGCGTCTGACATACCGGCGCGCTTGTACAGGTCCAACTGGCTCTCGAACCGCTGTTGCGCCGTACCAAACTGTATTTCGCCAGTCTCAATCAACCTGTTGACTGCTTGAGCCGTCTGGCCTGCGAGAAGCGCAACGGCAATCGCGTCGGGTGCCCCCCGATCAAGCGCCGCGATCCGCATTTTGCGCAACTCTTCGGCTGCCTCTATCTGCGCTTGCGCCGCTCTCCGGGCTTCTTCCGCCGCATCCTGCTGCGCCCTAGCGGCATCTTGTGAGGCTTTAGTAGCCTCCTGCGTTGCTTGCTGCGCTGCTTGCTGTCTGGCTTGTTCGGCAGCGTTTCGGGCATTTATTAAGTCGAGCATTCCCCGCGCGCTAATCCCGGCATACGGGTCTTTATTATATGCCGTCGACATGCCCGCTGCGCCAACAAGCGGCCCGCCCCCTCCACCTTGTGAGTGGTAAACATCCCCCGGCTGCGCAAAGCCGGTACCGGCGCTGAAACTGCCACCAGGGCGCTGGCCGGTGCCAATCAGCGATAGCTTGGCACCAAGATCGCCAGCGGATGCTGCGGTCTTTAGTGCAGAAATCGACATATTTGCCATAGCATTGGCCAACTGCTCGGCGGCAATCTGTGCTCGCTCCAAATTGGCTTCGAGCGTTGCCGCTGCTAGGGCCGCAGCCTTGGTCTCGCTGGCGCCGGAGCGGATGGCGTTGGCGTATGCCTGTGCTGCCGCCACGCTGGCCTCCGTGCCCTCCATACGGGCACGCTCCATCTCCACGGCCTGGCGCAACGATATGATCTGCGAGTCCACGGCGCGGTTGGCCTGCTCGACTGCGATCTTACGGCGCAAGGCAGCTTCTTCCTGTGCCTGCATGAGCGTGGCGCCCTCGCGCAGGCGCGCATTGATGTCGGCCTCAAATTGCGCTTGCTGCTGCGCATGACCGGGCAACGCCGAGGCGACCCGGAGTTGATCCTCAAGCGCGGCCATGTTGTCGCGATGGGCCGCTGCTTGCTTCACTATTTCCAGATAGACCGCGCGCTCGACGGCAAGTCGCTTCTCCTCAATGGATACGTCCTGCCCAGCCAGGGCCAACAATTGCGCCTTCGCGGCAACGGATTGACGTTCCGCGGCGGTGCGGGCGGTAATCGACGCCACTTGTATCTGGAATTCGGCCGTGAGTTTTTGGGCCGGTGACAATGCCGAAGCAAAGGCTTCGTTGGCGCGAGCAGCAGAGAGGGCAACCTGCTGCATGGTCTGCCCCATGGCCTCAAGCAGTGGCGACTTCTCCCCTCCGGTTCGCTGAATCTCTTTGAGAATAAGACCGAGCCCGATAGCCTTGTTGCTCAGTGTCTCCATCTGCGCAATCTCGGGCGATAGATCCCGTACCAAAGCTTGCTGTGCCTGCGACTCACGCGATCGCTGCATGCGTTCGACCGCGTCGTTGTTTCGTTGCTGCGCTTCGGTCAATTCGTCCAACAGCTTGCGCTGCCGCTCTAGTCGAGCCTCAGTTTGCAGCCCAGGCGCATTGCCGCCGCGCCGCGCCATCACGGCTTCGAGGATCTCGATCTCTTTCCGCGCATTCTCGATCTGCTCATCGAGCCCGAGCTTTAGTCCGATGCCAGTGCCGCGGGATGCCAACTCCCCCAACTTATTCCAAACATTTGACACCGCATTACCAAGCGCCGTCCAGAAGTTCGTCGAGGTGGAAGCCGCCCGTCCGGCGTCGGCAGTCGCCGTCTTGACGCCTTCGGTGATAACTTTTTGAGCCTCCATAATTCGGTTCTGTGCCGCGAGATTTTGCACGCGCCGCATGGTTGCCGCATCGAACTCGCCGAGCCGTTGGTTGAGTTCCACAACGCCCTTGGCCGGGTCGCTCAATGCCTTGCCCAGCATCTCGGCGGCCTTAGTGCTGTCCGTCCCCAAAACGATTGCGAGGTTTTTGCCGAGGTCGGTCAGCTCGCCGAGCTGGGCCTTGCCAATTCTACCCGTGGCGGCGAGCGTCCCGGCGAACTCACGCGCCTCCGAAACCGACAGCCCGAACAGCGAGGATGATGACTTAGCGATGTTCTCAATATCGGCCACGGTCGCGCCCGAGGCACGGCCAATGCCAAGCAGTGCCTTCTCGATCTCGCTGCGGGCGCTGCCCCAACTCAACGCGGCTGCAATAGCGCCGGTGCCGATCGCGGCGATGGCGCCGACGGCCAATGTCACCGGCCCGATGATCGTACGGGCGCCCGCGGCAATCTGGGTGAAAACCCCGCCCAGCGTCGCCCGCGATGATGCAAACACGTCGAGGACTTGCGTACCCTGCTCGATCATCACCCGGAACGGCGACTGCCCGCCGGCCAGCGACACGCCGATGTCCTGCACCTGCCGGGACAGGTTGATCATCTCGTGGCGCATCAGGCCGCCGGAGGTGGTGGCCTTGTCCATGTGCGTGCCGAGTTGGTTGAGCGCCGCGACTTGCCGTTGATAGCGCGCGGTGGCGAGGTCGATGACCTGCGCCCGCTCTTTGTCGGTGCCGATGCCTTCCTGCTGCCAGCGGTTGACGCGGGCGAGTTCATTCTGCAATGACCGCTCGGCAGCAACCCGTTTGTCGAGCCGCGAGACGGTGCGCGAGACTTCGTCGCCGGTGGTGCGGTTTTGCCGGTTGACCTTCTCCTCGGCTACCGCCAGCTTTTCGGCGCTGTCGACGACGCCGAGAACAGCCTTCTTCGCTGCCTCCATCTCCTGGACGCTCGATCCGGCCTTGAGGGCCAGAATATAGGCAGCGACTTCGGGAGTATCAGCCATGCGTTCTCATTTGCGGGATAGCCGGTCGCTGTAAGCTTTGGCCGCCACGGTCTGGCCGACGCGCCCCACGTCCACGAGCGCGCGGATTTCCCACGGCTCAAGCGCGGTACGCATCAACTCCGACCAGGAGCGGATTTCGCTCCACGTCACCTGCGATGCGCCGTGGTCATCGAAGCGGACGGCGTCGGCAATCTCGCGGAAGATGTCCCAGAGATAGCCGAGCGGATGCGGGAATTCGGGGGCGTCGTCTGCCGGGTCATCCGGTGGCCGCGGCGGCTTAACGGGTGTCGGCTCGCCGCGCAGATCGGCCAGCGTGGCCAGCTTGCCGCCGCCCAGTTTGGCGATCTGCTCGCGCCCGGATTCCACATGATCGGCTTGAGTGGCCCCATCGGACAGGATCGTGAACCGACGACGAAACTCGTGCTCGGCCCACTCGATCAGTTGTCCGACGAGGCCTTCGAGAAATTTGTGCGGTCAAAGACAAACTCCTCGACCTGCTCGCGGATGTGCGGGATCTTCTTGTTGAGATAGAGTTCGCGGGCGGCCTCCTGCGAGAATGGAACGTCGGTGATGACCAAATCCCAGCCGGCGGTCAGTGCCACCAAGAGATCGTTGTCCTCTGCTTCCAACTCCTCGGGGGTGAGCTTGCCGCGCCCGCGCATCGCCAGCCGCTTGCGTTGCACGGCCCGCCTGTGCTTGCGGGCGATTTCGGAGTCGCCTGAATAAAGATCAATGTAGGCTTGCTTGTCGCCATCTCGATAGGGCTGCCGCACCTTGTCGAGCAGCGGCATGCGGGAAGGCTGGTCGACCTCGATCTCAAAAGCAGAAAACTTGGACTCTGACACTGGTTTCCTCCGACAAATAAAAAAGCCGCCTCGAACGGGCGGCTTCGGTTTGGGCAGGCACGTTTCGGGCGGTCAGCGAGCGCGCGGCGGCCCGATGATGATCGCCGGCCATCTGTCATGCCCGGCGATGCGGGCGTAGGTGAAGGTAATGTTCGCGACGTTGCGGTAGCGCGACTGCAGAGCACGCGCGACCCGCTCATAGATCCGGTTTGGCACCTGCACTAGGAAGGCCCGCCCGGACTTGGTTTTGCCGATCTCCAACTTCCGCGCATACGGCACGGGATTGGAAATCATGATTTCCTGGGTCATGGTCCGCGGCGCCCGTGCCACCGGGGCGCCATTGACGTAGATGGTGTGGCTCTTGGCGTAGAGCCCCGATCGCACCGGCGAGAGCCGCTGCAGTGCGGTGAGCGCCACCTCGGCAATCGTGTTGAAGTAGCGATAGCGATAGACGATCGGCCCCGGCAGGATGACCGATTCCAGGTTGGCGTTGCCGGGCCGGTTGGCGTAGGCCTCCCATTGCGGCGGATAGCCTGCGACGCGCGTGGCATCGGCCATGATGCGGGCGTGGCCGTTGCGCGCCACGCGCAGCAGATGTTCCTTGGCCCCCTTCTCCATATGCGCGGGCCACGAAACCGTGACCACGCGCCGGAAGGCTTGCAGCGAAGCCGACGCCATTTATGCGGCGGCGGTGTCGACGAACTGGATGGTCGTCGCCGGCTTGCCTAGCGT
>Ga0208185_1000570_pt1 | contig 15192 bp, 16 predicted proteins | sample EasRivMeERMLT700_FD_187532 | JGI IMG/M metagenome (GOLD analysis project Ga0208185, IMG submission 187532) | Soil microbial communities from meander-bound floodplain in the East River, Colorado, USA - East River MetaG ERMLT700 (SPAdes) (version 2) | ecosystem: Environmental > Terrestrial > Soil... | reverse complement strand
GTCAAAAACAACGCACTGGGAACCTTGCAACTCGCCGAAACCTGCTTTAAATACCGAACAGATCGTTGCGTCCTGATTTCGAGCGACAAAGCCATTAATCCCACCAGCGTCATGGGGGCGAGCAAAAGGCTGGCCGAAATGTGTGTCCAATCGTTCCATGCCAAACACCCTGGAGCCACCCAGTTTATGGCCGTGCGGTTCGGGAATGTACTGGGTTCCTCGGGCAGCGTCCTTCCGATTTTTAACAAGCAGATTGCCGCCGGCGGACCGGTCACAGTCACTCACCCGGACGTGACGAGGTATTTCATGACCATCGCAGAGGCCGTCGGCCTGGTATTGCAAAGCGCCGCCTTGGGGTCCGGCGGCGAGATTTTCACCTTGGATATGGGTAAGCCGGTTAAGATTGTCGACCTGGCGCGGCAGTTGATCGAGCTTTCCGGTCTTGTCCCAGAGCGGGATATACGGATCAAGTTTACTGGACTCCGTCCCGGGGAAAAGCTATTCGAGGAGCTCAACTACCGCGGCGAGAGGATCACTGGCACTCGTCATCCGAAAATCATGCGATTGCTTTGTGAACCTTTGCCTTACGAATGGGTCCGGGGCGGCGTGCTCGAACTGGTCGATAAAATCGACCAGTTGGGGCCGGACGAGTTCAAACGCCGTTTGAAATGCCTCGTTCCGGAATACCAGCCACAACTCGGAAATTCTTCTGCATGCCAGGTCCATCGAGAGGCACGCGCGGGTCGCAATGGCAAGACCAAGGGCTGGCCGCCGAGTTCAAGCATTGAAGTTGAGGACGCCTTCCGCAGCCAATAGTAAGCCGGGAATCCCTCCGCCGCGACAAACAAAACCGGATATCCAGGCCGATCGCACACAGCTCCCCAGCTGCGCTCCGGCGAAGCCGCAGCCTACGAGAACACTGGCGTCGATCTGTAGGCCGAAGTCCTGGTCATCCAGGAGATCTCGTCCAGACTGCAGATTGCAGACTCCACCACCTCTTAGCTCAAGCCGGGGCTAGCCATCTTTCTTTATGTAAACGACTGTTCCACATCCTGCTACGTCAGAGAAGGATCGAGCTCCGCGCCGCCAACAGAGTGAATGGGGTTGTTATACACCACTTGAAGGCGCAATGACCTGTTCAACAGAAGCGTTCCCACTCCTCGCGTAACAATCCTTTTTGGCGCAAATCGCACACATCTCTCTGTGAATGTGGGACTTTACAGCTTTGGGCCCATCTTAGCATACTGGCCGCCAAATAGAAACAAACTCAGATATGCTTATTGCTGTCGAGCCTGTATGCATGAGGGAACCGTACAATTCCAATCTTGCAAACCTCAACGTCGAACTAAGCCCCTCCATTCACTGCGAAACCAAGTCAGAAGTATTCACCGACAGGACAATATTTCTTTCCCAATTTTTTCTGTCAAAAAGTTACGGTTTAGCCGTGTTCTGCGTTTCCTCGTCTCGCCTAGTGCCGTTAATTTTCCACTTATGACCCAAGACCACGGAAAGCAACTCCAACCTGCGGGCATCAAAAAAGCCTTCCTTACCCATGAAGTGGAGAGTCAGGCCCTGGCGGAAGGCAATCTTGAAATGAAAAGCGACTTCTCAACACAGAGCGCTTCGAGGAAAGTGCTGGGTATCCCTGTTGCGCAGTTGCGCGATCTTTACCGTTTAATGGTGCGCATTAGGTTCGCGGAAGAGGCAATCGCGGAACTAGTTCGCGACGAAGCGATAAATTCCGACGGCGAATTGGTCTACGATACTCAAGGTCGCGTCGTCCGAATAAAAAAGCAGATAAATTGTCCGTGCCATTTATGCACGGGCCAAGAAGCGATCCCCGTCGGAATGTGCGCGCATTTGAGCCAGGATGATTATGTATTCGGAAATCATCGTTCTCACGGACATTATCTGGCCAAGGGTGGTGGGCTTTTTGAAATGATGGCGGAGCTGTTCGGACGAGCTGAGGGCTGTGCAGGAGGCCGTGGTGGATCAATGCATTTGGTAGACGTGGACGTTGGCATCCCGGGCACGACGCCGATTGTCGCGTCCTCGATTAGCCACGCCGTCGGTGCGGCGCTGGCGACCCACATTTGTGGAGGCAAACGCGTTACTGTTTCCTTTTTTGGGGACGGCGCGACTGAAGCGGGGCGGTTCCATGAAGGGCTGATCTTCGCTGCGTATCATAAACTGCCCATCGTCTTTGTCTGCGAGAATAACCTTTATTCGAGCCACATCAGGTTAGAGGAGCGGAGACTTGTTGACAATCTGGCGGCGTACGCTGCCCCTGCAGGGATGCCGGGCATTTGTGCAAATGGCAACAATCTGTTTGAGGTGTACCATCATGCAAAGGAAGCTATTGATCGTGCGCGTTCGGGTGCCGGACCATCCTTGCTGGAATTTCGCACCTACCGGCTTCATGGGCACGTCGGAGCAAACTTGGATCTCGAAAAAGGTATTCGGAATCGAATGGAGTTCGATCTTTGGCGCGAGCGGGACCCGTTGCGGTTTTTGGAGGAAAAATTATTGTCGCATGGCGTCCTGACTCAGGCACTTCTTGAAGAAATGAAAGCAGAGGTCCAGAAAGAGGTAGACGGTGCAATCGAGTACGCTCGGAGTTCGCCGGAGCCGCAGTCCAGCGAGCTTTTAACGAACAGCCTCTCCTTCACGTCCGAGCCTTGCCCTCACGCTCCTGTTGTTCGCAAGGCCAGCGAGAGGCCAGGCGATAGGGACCATGACAAAATCACCTACGGAGAAGTCAACAGCCCTTGGTATGTCGGCAATTCGACCACGGGCCTGCATCGTCGGTTTGGGACACGCCGAGTGATTGAAACACCTGTTAGTGAGGACTCGATCACCGGAGCAGTTGTTGGCGCCGCCATGGCTGGCATGCGGCCAATCCTGATCCACCCCCGGATGGACTTCGCACTTCTTGCAGTAGAGCAGCTTGTTGGACAGGCGGCGAATTGGCGCTACATGACAGCAGGCAAAGTGCAAGTTCCTTTAGTTGCCCGGCTCATCGTCAATCGCGGAGGGGAACAGGGTGCTCAGCATTCACAAAGCCTCCAAGCCATGTTCGCACACGTCCCAGGGTTGATCGTAGTGATGCCGGCAACTGCGTACGATGCCAAAGGGCTCCTGATCTCAAGTGTGCTCTCAAACGATCCCGTTATTTACATCGATGACAGATGGGCCTACGGAGAATCAGAGAGTGTGCCGAAAGAGGTCTACACGCTGCCCCTCGGGAAGGGCCTAATTCGATGCGAGGGTTCCGATGTGACGGTTGTGGCGACGTCCTACATGAATCGCAGAGCTTTGGAAGCAGCCGAGGTGCTCCGCAAAGAGGGTATCACGGTTGAAGTCATTGATCCAAGAACCATCAAGCCGATCGACACCGCGCTGATCGTAACATCAGTCGCTAAAACGGGTCGTTTGTTAGTGGCAGACGGTGGTTGGGATGCCTATGGTTTCACTGCAGAGGTTGCGGCAGTAGTCGCTGAAAGTCCAGTCGTGAGTTCACTAAAGGCTCCCGTGCGCCGATTTGGCCTGCCTCCTTGCCCCGCCCCGGCGAGTGCACCGCTCGAGAAAGCGTACTATGGGAGCGTAAACACACTTGTTCAAGCCATTCGCGAACTCGTGCGTTTCTCGGGCTAGCACCTTCCCGGCGCTCCAGTGGTCTGGCCCCACCTCGAATCATAGTATCCGCACCGTGATCAAGATCCGCTAAAAGAAACCTACGACAACACTACCGACCTAGATCTCCTCGCTCGAGTTCGAGTGGCTCGCGAGCACACATCTCGTCAAGCAAGGTATTCGACGTGGTCGCTAAAATGCGGCACAAGCGACAAAGAGGTCGTTCTGCCCTAGATGGACCCGCAACACTGTCCACACTTGCGAACGCATTGCACTGACGTTGTGGAGGTTACGCGCCACGAGATCAGACCGGACGAGTTAACTGTCATAGTTGCTTTAGAATTTTTTTCCAACTTGCATACACCCTATCCTTGTTGTCGGTGGACAGCGTTGGCCTTCCATCCCCTTGCTTCGCGTTTAGCTCTCTGATGGAGTCGAAGTAGTGGACATTTATGACGCCGTTGTAAAAATCGCAGCTTTTGAGCCAGTCTTCTGAAAGAAACTGGTGCCTGCTGCGTTTTGGGTCGTTGTTTGGGAAGGTGATTTCGGAGAAAAGTGGGACCCCTTGATCCAACAGTTCCCTACAGAACTTCATACTTGGCATTAGAATCTGCACTCCTGCGCTTGACTGCTCAAAGAGCGACATTGTAGAGACATTGTATGGAAAGTGAATAATATCCCTGTAAGAGTAAAGCTGTTTCCAGGTATAACGCCCCAACTGTGACTGATGGACAGTATCTTGGATCGATTGGACCGGTAACTTGCTGAACATCACTCTCTTGCTGAAAACTACTCTTCTGTAGTCAGTTGGACAGTATTTCTCGTTGGTGTAGAGGCAGAGACTAGAAATGTGCTGCCACTTCCTTTTGAGGAATTTCTCACTATATCGCTTGTCGAACTCGTTGTTAGCAACAAGGATGAGGTTCTGGTTGTTGTTGAGGGAGTCCTCCAGCCAAGCCAGTCTGTCTGCATCATCGATAACGGGGAAATCATAGCGCGTTCCTGCAACAACAATGATAGGCTTCTTGAATTTCTCAAATAGCTTCAAGAAAATCGGGAGGTTGGAGGAAATGAACGCGTCATACCTGTCCAGGTCCTTGTAATGCGTAACAAAAAATTTATCTACCATCTGCTCGTTAATCTGCTGCCAGTTGGACTCATTAATAATCGGCGAGGTGCAAGGGGGCAGGTTGAACACCCATCTGTGACCGGACAAAGACCAGAAATCAACTTTATGCCCTAACTCTGTGAAAATGTACTTAAGATCAGCTATGACTGAAATGTGGGTGTCGATGTTAAAGAATTTCATCGTTCTAATGCTTGTCTTAGTGCTTCTCTGTGAGTTGGATCACAAGGAGTGTCATCGCCGTTTACCGGCTCGCCTACATACTCCAGACCTTCACGTGGGGTCGGAAAGGGCTTTTTATCCAGAAACTCGTCATGAACCATAAGTTTGTCCTTAACGGAAGGGTAAATCATGCTTAGAAGCCAGCGATCGTCGGCCCCGCGAGCGTTCTGCTCGGCGAACTGATCAATCGAACTAACCGAGCGTCTAAAGTGTTTGGGTATGCAGCCCCACATACCACCAAGAATCTCTCTCTTCGTATGCCAAGGATGATCACGCATGATGTGAAAAATCTTGTCGGAAGCAAGCCATTCATCTACGGCAGCTTTCTCTCTCTTGGAGGGGCGAGAGTCGGTATCTCTGCTAATCAGAACATCCACCAACTCATCCCCAATAGCATGGCATCTCCAGAGAGTCGCCGTCCAGTTAGAAGGCTCCCGCATGAGATAGATCTCGGTATTCGGGAGGTTCTTGAGCTTGAGGATTATGGAGTCGGCAACATCCCTGCCAACGTAAAAACGGCAGACCCACCCGGGATACACCGTAGCTGCTACCTCGGCGTTTCTGACGGCACCAAGACAATACATCGACTTGTTGCCCCATAAACAGTAAGAGATGACTTTTTTCATATACAACGTTTCGTTAGATTGACCGGACCCGTGCTATTTCAGCTAAGGTGTTTTGGAGCTTGCCCAGTCCGGAAGATTCGCCTCATGCGTGCGTAACAAAAGCCGCAAGGCCTTGATTCGCTCAAACTTGGCGCCGGCGCTCAAAGCCTTTAACCACATATCGTAATCATTTACTGCTATTTACAGTCCAGCCACTGTTGCACATGCCTGCTTGCGTCAGCCGAAACCAAATAATGAAACGTTTCAAGTGTCGAATGGTTGATGTGTAAAGCCGCCTCGCGAAATTCCCATCGGCAAGGAATGGATGGCGTCGAGTCGAACCTGGTTACGCCGGTTGAAAGCAGGTCCCATTGCCACCTTCAATTCGTTGAGCGTGGCGTTTTCGGGATCGGGATGCAGTTCCGGCGTGTGCAATTTTCGTGTTCAACCATAGTCCTCCCAAAGGTGCAAGGCAAAAGTTGCAATGCGTTCCATTGAGATATGGCGGAACCATCAATCTGGTAGCCATGCTGCTGGTTTAGCGACGGTTATGAGGCGTGAACGCTTTTTGCTACCCTCCGACACTGAATCGTACAAGCCACTCATGATGGCTTGATGCCGGTATTTGCAATGCCGAATCCAGTGCATGGCTTTGCTGACCACCGCCTCGCCGGCAATCACATCCAGCCGAGACCGGCTTCAATAACCCAGAATCTGCGGTGAGCCCTTGAGTATTTGTTAGTCATTCGTGTGTGCGGCAGGGGGAAGCCAAGTTGATATTGGGTTTCGATTTTCAGCCGGATATATCGCGCCAAAGGATTGGCTGCAAAACCGTCACCACGCCATCTTCACAGAGCGAGACCGCAAACGCGAAGCCGCGCGCCAAACAACGGCGCAGCGCCGACTCAGCCTACAACACTGGTCTTGACCGCATGAGCGATGGGTTCCATAATTTGACCCGTCCAGGCAAACAGAAGCGAGCTCTGCTGAGGAGCAACCCGCCGAGGGATAACTGGATTAAAGCGATGAAACAAACGTCTGCTCAGGCAAGGCCCAGCGGCCTCCCCTCTCTTCCAGAGCAGAGGTTTGTTCCAGAGCTATCCCCATGCCTTAAAAACCTTTCTGGCCGAACTGCTGTGCGGCTCGGAATCGAACGAAAACCATTAACCATTGTAGCTAACAGCCGACCGTCGGTTGTCCAAGTCACGCTGAACCAGTGCAATGAGACTGCTAGTAAACACGTATGTCAGATCCAAAAATCCTTATTCTAACTATCGCAGTTGATATCCCTAAGTATTCTCATATTGAAAATAGAATTCGTCAGACTTGGGGAAAGCATAATGTCAGCAATGTAGAACTCATTTTCTACACAGGTTATCACCACGATTACCCACGCCCTAATCCCGCGCAAGTTATTCGCCAAGGAGATATGTTGGTTTGCGGAATCAATGATAATGATAAAGGAGGCAAACACAGATTGATTGATAAGACTATTGTTGCCGTAGATTACGCAGTTAACAATGTTGAATGTGATTACATTTTTAGAACTTGTAGTGGCAGCTATGTTGATGTTGCAGAGCTGGCTACATTTTGTAAGACCACTCCTCGTACAAACGTGTACGCCGGTTGTCCTCTGAGTCACATTGGAATTAACTATGTATCGGGGGCAGGAATACTATGGTCTAAAGACGCCGCTGCAACATTTGCTAAAGATGCCGCTGTAGCATTTGCTAAAGATCCAAACATCTTACGTACAGCTGGCGAAGATGTCTCAATCGGCGACGCAATGCAACGAGCTGGAATTCCAATCGCAAAGTTTGGAAAGCGTGTTGAGATTGGAGAATCTTATAATTACGAAATTAATGAGGGGTACAATACCAGGCACGAAAAAGGCAGTACCCCTAGACTTGTCCGAGGGCACTACCATTATCACACCGGCGCTCGACCGGAATACTTTGATGATTACGAAGCTTTGATTAAGCAACGTCAACTACGAAAGAGTTGAAAGTTCTTGCTGGTGTGTTGATTAACACTTCAAATCCATATTTGCTGCATCTGCGTTGCGCAATTGATACTCCTTTCCTTCCACGGTCATCCGCTGTATGCGCCCTGATCGCGACATCTTCTTTTAACTCTTCCGGAAAGGAGCCGGTCGTTTCGGCGCACAATGCCGTGTTCGAAAGCTTCCGTCTTGAAAGGGTAGGAATAGTCAGTGTTGGCCGCACACACAACTCCAGGTTTTGGAGGCTATTCGACATAAAGCGATAAAGTCCTTGCGTAAGCAAGGCCCCGACAGTAAAAAGCCGGTGTTATAGCCGTGTGAGCAAGCCTCTAAAAATCTATCACGTTGGAGTCCTTGTTATGGACTTAGCGAGGACGACACTCACGCGTCGCATCGGCGGGATGCCGAGGTGCGATTGGAGTCTCGAAGAAGGGTGTTTTGGAATAGTTGGCTACGCTCACGCGTTGCAGCGGTTTCGGCAGGCTATGATTGAGATCTGGAGAAACTGGTTTGGGCGTCCGAGCGCTCTTAGAGGTATGCGTTGGGATCGGATGAGCCGCTTGCTGGTTGGTAATCGCCGACATTACGCGTGATTGGAGGAGTTAGTATCATCATACTAGATCAAAATCGCTTTGGCGGCGGCCGCGTATACAAACCAGGCGTGGACCGGATTGAAGAGGCGGTCATCAGTTCCCACTTCATGCAAAAATTGGCGGAGAATACCGAACTTGAACTTTACGACGAAGATCAGTTTGCCGCCAAGTCACTCGAAATTGATGCCGCTACCGTTTACGACAGATTAATCCCCGCCCTGGTGACTGCATGCAACGCGTTCTGCAGAGACAGAGCCGTCTCCGCCAAGCATCGAGCGAGAGAGAATTACCGGAAATATGGACTGGAAGATCCACGAGAGGTCGGGCTCGCCCAGTTCGTGACGGAAGTCATGTTCGATCGGCATTACCTGCGGGAACCAAACAAAAGCTGCCCCAGGGAAAAGCTTTGCACCAAAGTGCAGGAGCGAATTGAGGCGGGATCAGCGATTGAAATGGTGATCCCCGCGCTGCCTTACAAATTCTCCTCCCCCCTCAAGACGCGGGGTCAACTACCAGATCTTGCAGATGTCAACTTCATGCTCGGGCTTTACGAAATTGCGGCGACAATGGAGCTAATCTACAGGGAGGCAAGGCCCGAATTACGAGGGAGGCTGGCAGGGTTTACCGTCGTCTCGGATGGGAGCCGTTTCAATAAACTTGTGGGTGAACCGGATAACGTCATAACCGAATATCGAGGGCATATAAACTTCTGGATCGAAAGACTCGGGCTTCAGCAATATATCACGTTAGTCGATTATTGTGATCTTCTTCAGGATAAGCTGCCCTTGGTTACATGGGGGGCGAAATCCGCGATCATAAGCAAAGCACGTGCTGAATATGCAGACATTCTGTGGCCACTATTTGACGCATGCAACATGGCTTCGACGATGAGGGCTGCTGCCAAGGTTGAACCCGATCCAGAGTATTCCAACCGTGAGGGGCGATTTGTCTCGCTGCTGAAGTCTCTGATATATACTATCAATTACAAGACACTCATGAAGCTTGGGCAGCTCCCCGCAAGCCAATTCCGTGCGCTCTACCGAGATCTGACCGGGCACATTTTCAAACCGTACACCATACTCTCCCATTTCGAGATTGAGAATATCCGGGAAGAAGCGGAAGCCGGTGCGGGATTTGTGCCGACGGACAGGATTAAGGAGTACTTGAGGCAGTCAATGCTGAAGGAAGCATGGACCGCTGCGATCGAATACATGGCTGAAATCAGGAGCGCCCGGGACCTTGAGGAGGACCCCATACTGATTTGCCTGCCAACCCACATTCGCTGGACCATTCATGCGAAGCCGGGGCAACTAGCGATTTTGACGCCAACCGCCTTCGGAACGACTGTCCAAGCTTGGGCTGGAGCTGCGGTATTCAAGCCTACAAAAGAGAATAAGATCAGGCTGTGTACCCTTCCGGTCCTTGCGCTGGAGGGTGCCGGAGCCCTGCCAGTCAGGGTCAGTGGCACAGACGATGCACTGGCCTTCTCGAGGCAGCCTCTCTTTTATATTGATCCGACCATCGCGTTCGGCGATTTCGACGAGTTTCTCTCGAAGATCGGGAGGTTACTCGTGCGCACGAGGACGAGTTAGATGAATGGACAAAGAAATGGACCGCGTGCCGGAGGAAGATAAATGAAGTTTCCGAAGCCCGGCACGCTTTCGGGACCTTGTGTCATTTTGGAGCCGCTGACTCCGCACCATCGCGAAGCCTTGAGGGATGCCGCCGCGGAAGATCAGAGTATCTGGAAATACTTTCCGGTGAATTACAACGGTGCGGGAGAAGACTTCGACGCTTGGTTCGACTACACCATGGAGCGCTATGCGAACAACGAACATTACCCCTTCGCAGTCAAGCGCCGGCCAGATAACAAAATCATAGGAACAACGCGGTTTTACGACATGGTTCCTAGCCATCTCCGGCTTTCCATTGGCTCGACCTGGTACATTAGAGAAGCCAGAGGAACTCTCATCAACCCCGAGGTTCGGCTTTTGACGTTGACCTATGCCTTTGACAAGCTTGGAGTAAATCGCGTGGAGCTAATTACGGACCCGTTGAACCTGACCTCAAGGGCGGCCATGAAAATTCTGGGAGCTGTTGAAGAGGGCGTAATCCGCAATCACATGATATACAAGGATGGCCGGATCAGGGACTCCGTTCTATTCAGCATAATCAAGAGCGAATGGCGCGGTGTAAGGGACAAGCTGATGACGAGATTCGATAGGCATTTCGTTCATGTAATTGACTCGAGTGAGCAGTGATCCACTAGGTTCGGGATTTAATGAACATTGACGTGATTGGAGTAATCGGCGCTGGGGTGATGGGAACTGGCGTGGCTCAGAATCTGGCTCAGGTCGGTTATTCGGTCGTTTTAGTCGATAGATCCGAACGAGCAGTCGCCGCCGCCAGGAACAACATAACACAGGCGCTTCGATTTCAGAGCTTCTTCAACAAGAGCGAACGAAAGGAGACCGCCGCCGAGACTCTGGCGCGAATCGATTTCGGGACGGATCCCGGCAATTTGTCTCACGCGGGCTGCTTGATCGAGAATGTTACGGAAAACTGGGAAATCAAGCGTGAGGTCTATACCCAATTGGAGGCCATTTGTGGGCCTGAATGCATCTTCATTGTCAATACGTCTGCTATCTCGATCACTCAGGTGGGTTCCGTGACAAAACGCCCTGACAAAGTGATTGGTATTCACTTCATGAATCCAGTGCCTAAGAAGGATACCGTGGAACTGATTCGGGGATACCATACGAGTGACAAGACCCTCGAACATGCCAAACAACTTCTGCAGAGAATGCAAAAGAATTGGGTGCTGGTAAATGACTCGCCAGGCTTTGTCTCCAATCGAGTCCTGATGCTAACCATTAATGAGGCAATTTTCCTGTTGCAGGAGAACATAGCCTCTCCCGAAGATGTGGATCGTGTCTTTAAGTCGTGCTTTGGCCACCCTATGGGACCGCTTGAGACAGCCGACCTGATCGGGGTCGACACAATCCTTTATTCACTGGAAGTTCTGTACAACAGCTTTAACGATCCAAAGTTTAGGCCGTGCCCGCTGCTGAAAAAGATGGTTGATGCAGGACTGTGGGGCCGAAAGAGTGGTCGAGGATTTTACAGTTACGAGGCGAACTAAAGATTATGGATGCGAATTCGGTTAAGGAGAGGGTGAGAAAATTCCTCCTTAAGCACATCAAGTGTTCGAACCTTGCGGACGACGACGATTTTTTTTCAAAAAGTTTTGTGAATTCCCTCTTTGCGATGGCGTTGGTTCTATATGTGCAAGACGAATTCCAACTGCAGGTGAGTGATGCTGATTTGGTGATAGAGAACTTCTGCTCGGTTAATGCGATCACACGCTTCGTCGTTAAAAAGACGTCGAACGGTGCGTTATGAGAATTAGTTTGGAGGCTTACCAGGCAGAGTCCCAACAGGAATTTCGGCAATTCGTCGACGAAGCTGTCGCGCCATTCGGCAATGACTTTGATCAGCAAGGGCGCATTCCAGAAGATTTGATTCAGCTTATAGGAAAACGCGGCTATTTGGGAATGAATATCGCCGCCGAATACAAGGGCCGTGGCGCTGATGCAATTACCACCGGTCTGCTTTTGGAACAGGTTGGCAGGGGTAGCTGCCCGTTATTGAGCCTTCTTACCGTACATGGCATGGTTGCGTCTGCCATCGGCCGTTGGGGATCAACATCACAGAAACAAAAATGGCTTCCACTTCTCGCCGAAGGCAAAGCAATCGGTGCCTTCGCACTCTCCGAGCCGAACACCGGTAGCGATGCCAAAAACATCCAGACTGTTGCAGTGCTCGACAATGGCTTTTACGTCATTAATGGCTTAAAGAAATGGATGTCATTTGGCCTAAGGGCCGATCTCTTTCTTGTTTTTGTGCAGTGTGGAGGACACTCGGGAGCTCTCCTGGTCGAGCGCGGAACGCCCGGATTAACAGTTAATCCCATCCGGGAAATAACGGTGTTTCAAGCAGCTCAGATAGCTTCTTTGACATTCGACGAATGCAAAGTGCCTGAGGCCAATCTCATTGGCCGGCTTGGGTTTGGTTTTTCGCATATAGTCAATTCCTGCCTCGACTTTGGTAGATATTGCATTGCCTGGGGAAGTACCGGTTTGGCCCAGGCGTGTTTGGATGCCTCGCTTGCTTATGCTGAAAAGCGTATGCAATTCGGCAAGGCTCTCAAAGAACATCAGCTGATTCAGGCGATGCTCACGGAAATGATTTCGAACGTCAAAGCGGCGCGCCTGCTTTGCTACAATGCTGGTTATTTGCGCCAAGGGGCAGATTCTCGAATGCTGGTGGATACCGCGATTGCAAAATACTTCGCTTCACGGACGGCGGTTGCCGCCGCAGGGGATGCCGTGCAGATTCACGGCGCGAATGGGTTCAGTTCAGAATATCCGGTGCATCGTTATTTCCGCGAGGCAAAGGTCATGGAGATCATCGAAGGAAGCACTCAGATTCAACAAATAATGATTTCTCAACTGAACTGACAAATCGTGTGATCGTGTATCAGCGCCCTTCGAATGATCCAGAAAACGATGAATGCGGCACAAGCAATAGCGGTTTCCGAGCTACGCAAAATCAAATGCGTAGTGTGGGATTTGGACAATACTCTTTGGATCGGCACGCTGCTGGAAAACGAGCAGGTACGGTTGAACGAGTCGGCTGCCGCTGTGGTCAAAGTCCTTGATTCACGAGGGATATTGAATTCAATCGCAAGCAAGAACGACCATGATCGTGCGATGAATCAGCTCAAGAGATTTGGTCTTGCTGAATATTTTCTCTACCCGCAGATCGGCTGGAACCCGAAGTCCGCATCGATCAAGAGGATCGCCCAGGAGATTAACATTGGATCGGATACGCTGGCTTTAGTCGATGATCAACCTTTCGAGCTCGAAGAAGTACGCTTTGCCTTGCCTGAGGTCCTTTGCATTGACGTCAAGTCGCTGGGATTGATTCCCAATTTGCCTGAAATGAACCCGGTTTTCGTAACAGAAGATTCAGGGCTGCGACGAAAACTCTATCTCTATGACCAGCAGCGTCGGCGCGCTGAGAAATCATTCCAAGGCACTTCAGAGGAATTTCTGGCAACCCTGCGGATGAGGCTCAGGATTTCGCTGGCCGTTGAAGACGATTTGCGAAGAGCCGAGGAGTTGACCGCCCGGACCCATCAGCTCAACTCCACCGGGTACACATATACCTACGATGAACTCAAACGTTTCAGTGAGTCAAAGGGACACTTGCTGCTTATCGCCGAGTTGAACGACACCTTTGGCGAGTATGGAACAATCGGCCTGGCATTGGCCGAAACCAGCTCAAATCTTTGGACGATCAAACTCCTATTGATGTCATGCAGGGTTGTTTCTCGGGGCATCGGAACAATTATGCTGAGTCATATCATGCAAGAGGCGAACCGCCGCGGAGTCAAACTGCGGGCGGAATTCGTGCATAACGGCAGAAATCGGATGATGTATGTGACTTACAAATTTGCAGGCTTCAGGACTATAAGCGAAAATGGGAGTGCGCAGCTGCTTGAAACCGACCTGCAGCATATACAAGAATTCCCTAATTACATCGAAGTGATCACACGATGAGTCAGCGGCGGCTTTCTGGTTTCCCAATGATAAAAGACGACTGCTTGGTCGAAAGATAACCCCGCCGTGTCTGTCCATGGCAACGCGTACCCGCTGCCTGCTGGTTGGGACCATGGTGAGGAGGTAACTGTCATCGGATTCGACCATGGCTATGTGTGCGTGCTCGGTGACGGCAGGGAAACAACCGTGTTCATCGTGAACATTGATTCGGGGTGGGAGGAGCAGTACGCGCCGGGGAAGTGGCGGGAACGGGTCGCGTTGAATGGGCCAGCTTGTTCGGGCGGTTGAAGAATGGACACGCTAAAGCGAGCACTATGCTTCTGGCTCAACCCACATGCCATCAATGGGGCCACGTTCAAGGGTCGATGTGACAGTTTTCGCGTCAAAACTGAATCGCGGTGTTTCTCGCCAACGTGCCGTACAAATTCCATCCTTCACATCGCATCGGAGGTTGGTGATTTTCGGGCATGAAAAAACGGCTTAAAGCCGAAGCGAAATGCATCGCCGTCAGTTTTCATACTTCTTATCCCTTTCCGCCTTATCCAGTCCGTAAAATACACGATCTGAAACGTCAAAGCCTGGCTGTGCATACCAAAGCGCCGCCGCTATCTCTTTTACTCGATCCATCGTCAGCCGAGCCGGGAGACAGCAACAACCCTCCCGTGATCCCCGCCCCAATGTTCACAGCCCATGTTGTCCATCGTAATCAGCCACGCGGTTCTTCCTCTTGTCGGCTTTCGCATTCTCAATACGCCCTGATCGCAAGGTGCTTCTCGATTGTCTCTCGGCGGTCAATCGACGCAGCGACCGGGTCGCGAGCAGCCGGCGCAACGGTCGGTATGGGTTCGGTATCCTCGGCGATGGCTCGGTCAATATCGGCCCGCAAATCGGATTCGACCTTAGCCTGAATGGCTGCTTCGTCAATCTCGACATACTCACGCACGTCGATGTCGCGGCTGTGTACGAAGTCATCGGTGGCCTTGGCCAGCATGATGTCACGTGTGGCCGGGGAAAGTTGGGTGAGGTTGCGGGATGAGCTGGCCAGCAACCGACCCAGACCTTCAAGGCTGACCCGCAGTCCACCTGCGAAAGCCCCGCCGGCCAAATAACGGATCAGAGATCGTTAAAGTAGACACACGGGGCCGGGTGCGTACTTCGCCGGAGCGGCGCGAGCAACTGCTCGATGAATTTGAAAAGAGCGGGTTGTCAGAGGCGGCGAAATTCGCGGAGGTGGTCGGCGTGACACGGATGCACAGTTTCGGTTCTTCGGTCAGCCAGAACAGGCTTATTTGCCGGGGTTCGCGTGATGCTGTGGGAAAGCCATGTCGCGCCAGCGAGCAAAAACTGACGAAAGCCATGTAAAAACACGTCGAAATTCTTAACGTCG
>Ga0208185_1000569_pt1 | contig 15199 bp, 9 predicted proteins | sample EasRivMeERMLT700_FD_187532 | JGI IMG/M metagenome (GOLD analysis project Ga0208185, IMG submission 187532) | Soil microbial communities from meander-bound floodplain in the East River, Colorado, USA - East River MetaG ERMLT700 (SPAdes) (version 2) | ecosystem: Environmental > Terrestrial > Soil >... | reverse complement strand
GACGGGATCTCGATGCACTGGCCGGTGACGTCGTACTTCCAGCCGTGGTAGGAGCAGCGCAGGCCGCCTTCCTCGTTGCGCCCGAACCAGAGCGAGACGCCGCGGTGCGCGCAGAACTCGTCCATCAGGCCGAGCCGGTTCTGCGTATCCCGGAACGCGATCAAGCGCTCCGACAGCAGCTTGACGCGCACCGGCGGGCAGTCGGCTTGCGGCAGCTCCGAGGCGAGCAGGGCCGGCAGCCAGTAGCGCCGGAACAGCTCGCCCATCGGCGTGCCCGGACCGGTCCGGGTCAGGAACTCATTCTGTTCCGAGCGCATTGTTCGCCATACAGGAACGCAGTTCTTCCATGTGGAGAAGTCTAGAATACTCCGGTCTCGGGCGAGGAGGAACCCATGGAACGACGCGACTTCCTTAAGGCAGGAATCGGGACGGCGACGGCCGCCGCAACGGCGGTGGCGCAGGCTGCCGAAACAAAGACCACGGCGGAGAAGTTGCTCCCCGGCGACATCGTGATCGAGCGCCCCGGGTCGGACTTCATGGTCGACGTGATCAAGGCGCTCGGCTTCGAGTACGTCGCCACCAACCCGGGCTCGAGCTTCCGCAGCTTGCACGAATCGCTCGTCAACTACGGCGGCAATACCAAGCCCGAGCTTCTCACGTGCCTGCACGAGGAGTCCGCCGTCGGCATGGCGCACGGCTATGCCAAGGCGAGCGGCAAGCCCATGGCGGTAATGGTGCACGGCACGGTCGGGTTGCAGCACGCTTCGATGGGGCTCTACAACGCCTGGTGCGACCGCGTGCCGGTCTTCATGATCGCCGGCAACGGCCTCGATGCGAACAAGCGGCGGCCGGGAACCGAATGGAATCACTCGGTGCAGGACTGCGCCCTGATGGTGCGGGACTACGTGAAGTGGGACGACTATCCGATGTCGCTGCAGCATTTCGCCGAGTCGGCGGTGCGCGCCTACAAGATCGCCATGACCCCGCCGTGCGAGCCGGTGATGATCGTCGCCGACATCGACCTGCAGGAAGACGCGATCCACGCCGAGGGGCTGAAGATCCCGAAGCTGGCGCAGTCGCGGCCGGCGCAGGGCGACCGCGCGGCGCTCGCGGAAGCGGCGAAGTGGCTGGCGAACGCCGAGACGCCGGTAATCATCGCCGATCGCGTGGCGCGCGATCAGCAGGGCGTGCGCGATCTCGTGGCGCTGGCCGAGGCGCTACAGGCGCCGGTGTGCGACGTCGGCGGGCGCATGAACTTCCCCACCAACCACTACCTCTGCCACAACGACCGGCGGCGCGAGCTGGTGCGCGATGCGGATGTCGTGCTGATGCTCGAAGTCGGCGATCCGTGGGCGCAGTTCAACACTTTTAGCGACCCGCACAAGCGCCAGGCCTATGCGGCGAAGAAGGACGTCAAGATCGTCCATATCTCGATGCAGGACGTCTACATCCGCGCCAACTATCAGGACTTCCAGCGCTACCAGCCGGCGGATCTCGCGATCAACGGCGATGCGCAGACGAGTCTCGCGCCGCTCACCGAGGAAGTTAAGAAGTTAAATAGGAATGTTTCGGGTCGGGGTGAGAAGCTGCGTGCCGCGCACAACACGATGCGGAGCCGTGCGCGCGACGCCGCGGCGGTAGGCTGGGACGCGAGCCCGGTGACCACGGCGCGGCTGACCGCCGAGCTCTGGGGCGCGATCAAGAATGAGCCATGGTCGCTCGTGGTCAGCGACCGCGTCACCTGGGCGCGGCGCCTGTGGCCGATGACCGAATATCACCAGGCCCTCGGCGGCTCTGGCGGGCAGGGCGTCGGCTATGCGGCGCCGGCGGCGGTGGGCGCAGCGCTCGCCAACAAGGCGAAAGGCCTCCTGTCCGTGACCTTCCAGCCTGACGGCGATCTCTTGTACGCGCCGGGCGTGCTGTGGACTGCTGCATACCACAAGATTCCGCTGCTATTCCTCATGCACAACAACCGCGGCTACTACCAGGAAGTGATGCACCTGCAGCGCATGGCTTCGCTGCACAAGCGCCGCGTCGACACCGCCTGGGTCGGCAACATCATCGACAACCCCGCGATCGACTTCGCCAAGCTGGCGCAGTCGCACGGCGTTTGGGCGGAGGGCCCGATCAGCGACGCAAAGCAGATCGGCTCCGCTCTGCAACGCGCCCTGAAAGTGGTGAAGAGCGGCGCGCCGGCGCTGGTCGATGTTGTTTGCCAGCCCCGCTAGTCGCGGAGCAGGGGAAGATCCTTGGCTGCGGGTCCGGCCTTGATCGAAGAGACGTAAGCGTAGAGGTCCGCCATCTCCTGGTCGCTCAGCACGTCGACCGGATAGCGCGGCATGTTGGCGCGCGGGCGGCGCGTCTGCATCACGAACGCCTCATAGGGAAACGGGCTCGGTGCGATCTTCGGCCCCGCACCGCGCTCGCCGCCCTGGCCGACGGTGCCGTGGCAGCTGTGGCACCACTTCTCGTGATACGCCTTTTTGCCGCGCTCTATCGAGCCTTGCGGAGCTTGGGCGAAAGCAGCGGTCGCCCAGACAAGGATCATTCCGAAAAGGAGCCTCATTCGCTTCCTCCCTTCAGAGATATTAATCCGGCGGCGAGCAAAAACACCCCGGTCGCGAGGAACACGGGCACTGCGCCCATCGCGGCGCCGAAGCCGCCGAAGGCGAGCGGCACCGCGATCTGCGTCACCTTGTTCGCCATGATGCGCATGCCGAGCGCTTCGCCGGAGCGTCCGGCCGGCGCGTGGTTGTAGGTGAGGATGATGGTGAGCGGCTGCGCCGAGCCGAGCGCGAGCCCGAGGGCGAAGGCGGCCGCGGCGAGCAGCCAGCCGCCGCCGAGGCCGGGGATGGCGAAGTAGGTGAGCGCGGCGACGAAGAGCGAGCCGGTCAGCACGCCCACCTCGGTGTAGCGCTGCGCAAGGCGATGCATGAACGAGCGCACGATGAAGCCCGCCACCGCATAGCTCGAGAGCACCATGCCGATGACGGACGGCGTGAGCCCGATCGAGCGGCCATAGATCGGCAGATAGAAGGAAAAAAGCTCGATCCCGGTGAGCGTCACGCCGCTCATGATGAGCGTACGGCGCAGAGCCGGGATCGCGAGGAGGTCGAGTGCGCTCTTGGCCTCCTCTTCCGCCTCGTGGCGGATGTGCCGCGGGATCAGGTTTCGGTGGACCAGTACATACAGTCCCGACGCGGCGGCCACGCAGGCCAGGATGGCGAACGCGGTGCGGAAGCCCGCGAGCTCGATGGCGAAACCGGCGAGGGATGGCCCGATGAACGCGGCGGTCGAGCTGCCGAGCGCAAAGGTGGAGAAATTGCGCGTGCGTGCCGCATCCGCGCCGAGCGAGCCGACCAGGTTGTGGATCGAGACGTGGAAGAAGATGTGGCCCAGGCCGATCAGCGCTGGGCACAGGAATAACCAGAGAATTTCAGAAGTGAAGAAAGCGACCGTGAGGCCGGCGGCCATGATGAGCGAGCCGCAGACGATGGGGACGCGCACCCCGAATCGGTCGGAGATCCGGCCGGCCTGCACGGCGAGCAGGAGCGGGAACACCGCGAACAGCGCGGCGAGCACGCCGACCGCGGCCGCGCCGGCGCCGAGCTCGAGGGCGTAGAGCGCAATGGCGACCTTGGCTCCGCGCTGACCGATCGAATTCAGCATCGACAGCAGGACCACGACGTAAACGCTCATCGGTTAGACCCGTGTTCCCCTATGCAGGACGTGATTCGCAATGGCGGCACGAGTATACTGAACGGTCGATGGGCACCGAGTCGCATTACCACAGCAAGAAGGACCGGATTTTCGTCCGCGCGATCCAGGGACAGTACAGTCTGAAGGAAGAACTCGCGCGCTTGCGCTCGATGCCGCGCGTGCGCAAGGGGAAGGAAATCAAGTTCGTCGACGGGCCGCAGGCCTACAGCCGGCACTACGTCGAGCCGAAGGACGGCATCACGCAGATGTTCCATCTCCACCTCGAGGAGTACGCGCCGGGCGGAAAGTCTCAGAAGCACGGCCACGTCAACGAGGCCGCGTTTTACATCCTCGACGGCAAGGGCTACGAGATTCACGACGGCGTGCGCTACGACTGGCAGGCGGGCGACGTCGCGATCGTGCACAACAACTGCGTGCACCAGCATTTCAACGCGAGCCCGGACAAGCCGGCGCGCGCGCTCGTCATCAAGACGAAGCCGATGTTCATGTTCATGAACATGCTGTTTCAACAGCTCGTCGAGCCGCGCCCCAGCGAGCCGGCCCCCGGGGCGCCGAGTTTCAAGGCAAGAGAATTGGAGGAATGACCATGGCGTGGGACGAATCCCGGGCTTGGAAGAAAGGCCGCAGCAACCAGAAGCTGTACCAGGCGCTGCTCGACGACGCGTCCACCGCGCCCGCGCGCAACGCCAAGCGCAAGAAGATCGTGCGCCCCGACGACATGCCCTGGGAGATGTCGCGCCAGGGTCTGCTCAAGCACCTGATCAACGAGGGCATGAACACGCGCATGGAGACGGTCGACGCCTACATGCTGATCATTCCGCCGGGCAGCCGGTCCGGCAAGCACCGCCACCTCGCCGAGGAATGCCTCTACGTGCTCGAGGGCCGCGGCTATGACCTGCACCAGGACTGCGACGTCGAGATCACCGATACGTATCACTGGAAGCCGCAGGCCGAGGTGAAGCGCTACGAATGGGAGGCGGGCGACGTGATCTACATCCCGCCGAACACCATCCACCAGCACTTCAACGCGAGCCCGGACAAGCCGGTGCGCCTGATCTCGGCCACCAACCGCATCTACAAGGCCTGCGGCCTGAACGATCTCGAGCAGCTCGAGGATGCCCCGGAGTACGACTCGAAGGTGGTGCTGACCGCCGAGCTGGTCGAGAAGCTCCTGCGCGTGAAGGAAAAGACGCCGGCTTGAGCGCGGTCGTACTGCCGCAGCAACCCGCGCCGCCCAAAGCCTGGCGCGAGCTCTGGCTGATCACCATCGGCCATGGCCTGACGCACTGGTACCCGGCGACCTTCTATCTGTTGCTGCCGCTCATCGGCAACGAGCTCGGGCTCTCCTACAGCCAGATCGGTCTCATCATGACGTGCAAGTACGCCGCCTCGGCGATCGCGAACGTCCCGGGCGGTGTGCTGGTCGACACGGTCGGGCGCAAGGGACTGCTGATGGCGGTGTCGCTTTTCTGGATCGGCTTTCCCTACCTTCTCATCGGCTTCACGCACAGCTACCTGATGCTCCTCGCGTGCGTCGCGCTGGTCGGGTTCGGCAACAGCCTTTGGCATCCGACGGCCATCCCCACGCTCGGCCGGCGCTACCCCGAGCGCAAAGGGCTGGTGCTCTCGGTGCATGGCATGGGGGGCAATGTTGGCGATGCGGTCGCGCCGGTCATCATCGGCGCGGCGCTGACCTATTTCTCCTGGCGCGAAGTGGTGGTATTGAACGTGGTGCCCGGGCTCGTCGTCGCGGCACTCCTGTTCGTGTTTCTCGGCAGCCTGCGGCTCGGAGCGAAAAAGGCCGAGGCCGAACCGCAGTCGTTCACGGTTTACTTCGCCGGGCTCAAGGATCTTTTCCGCAGCCGCGCCCTCGTGCTGCTCTCGACCGGCTCGGCGTTCCGCACGATGACGCAAGCCGCGCTGCTCACCTTCCTGCCGGTCTACCTCGCGAACCAGATGGGCTATTCACTGTTCTGGGTCGGCGTGTGCCTGTTCGCGCTGCAGGCGGCCGGGTTCGCCGCCTCTCCGATAGCCGGGCATCTCTCGGATCGCATGGGCCGCAAGCAGATCCTGGTGAGCAGCATGCTGGCGAGCGCGGTTGTGCTGGCGGCGATGGCGCTCAGCGGCGGCTCGCCGCTCTTCATCGCGCTGGTCGCGGTGCTCGGCTTCTTCCTTTACGCCACTCGACCCGTGATCCAGGCCTGGATGCTCGACGCGACGCCGAAGAACATGGGCGGATCGAGCATCGGCGTGCTGTTCGGCGCGCAGGCAGTCGGCGGCGCGCTCGGCCCGCTCCTCGGCGGAATGGTCGCCGACCGCTTCGGATTGCTCGCGACCTTCTATTTTCTTGCGGTAACCATCGTGATCGCCAACCTGTTTGTGTTCGGAGTCAGGCCTTCCGTAGAGCCCAGAGGTTGAACACGCCGTAAGCGAGGTAGGTCGCGAGCCAGAGCGCGCCAACGACCTCAAGCGTCAGCCGATCCCCCGCCGCGAAGGCAAGCGCGGCGAAAAGCGGAAGCGACAGAAGCTCTCCCACCGCGATTGCACGCGTGCGCGTTGCCGCGTACAAGCCGAAGAGCGGGATCCACGCCGCGATGCGCGCCAGGCTGCCGGCAAAGAGCAGCCCCACCGCGAGCGGCGGTGCCTGGAAGCTCGGGTCGTAGAGCGCTGCGAGAACCGGCGAATAGAAGGCGAACAGCAGCAGGAAAAGGAGGGCCGAGGGCACCAGCACGCTCCGCGCCGATTCACGCAGCACCGGCGCAAGTCTTGCCTGTGGATAGGCGGCGGCGAACCGCGGCAAGTAGAGCACGCTGAGCACGCCGGAGGCGAAACCGCAGATCCAGTCGGAGACGCGCCAGAGCGCCTGCAGCACGCCGCTGTCGTGCCAGGAAAGGGCATCTGCGACCAGGCTGCGCGCGACGATCATCGAAGCCGGGCTGAGAATGCCGATGACGACGCCGGGAAGGACATAACGCTGCAGCGCATGGTCATCGGCGCGCGCGGGCGCAGCGGCGCGGTGCGGCACGAAGAGCAGCACGGCTGCCGGCGCCGCTTGCGCGACGATGATCAGCTCCATGACGAACGCCGGGGGCGCAAACGCCGCGGCAGCGAGCGCGAGCGCTGCGGACAACAAGGCGAGGGCGAGCATCAGGTCGCGGCGCTGCTGCCCGAGCCAGAAGCTGTTGACGAGCCCGTGGATGACCGCGAGCCAGCCCGCGAGCGCGGCGAGGGCGAGCATTTGCGGCGACAGCGAAGCGCCGCCCAGGACGCCGGAGAAGCGCCAGCCTGCGATCGCCGTCGCGACTGCCACGGGCGCCGATACCGCGAGCCCGAGGTAGAGCGCGCGCCTCAGAAAAAGCTGCTGACGCTCGTGCAATTTCGTCTGCGCGACGAGCACCGAGAGGCCCGCGCCGACGCCGCTCAGCGCGACTCCGGCGACCATCTCCATCACCGAGGAGATCTGTGCCCAGAGCGCGACGAGCTCCGCGCCACCGCGCAAGGCGAGGATCTTGTCGAGCGCCGAGCGTCCGCCGAGGCCGCTCGCGATGATCGCGCACGTGAGGAAGAGCTTCGTACGTTCTCTGTTTGTAAATTATTCCGTCGCCGCGACGGCGCTGACTTATCTTTTCGTCGGGGGAATTGCGCACCGCATCAACACACAATAAATCACAGTTGATTCGTTGCCGCACAAAATAAATCACGCTATTCTGCGCGCGCACGCCTCGCAAGGGGCGCAAGAGAACAACAAGCGGTAACCCGCTGAATTGGGAAAAATTGATGCACTGGGGCAAGGGGGGTCGTGAGCTTACCGCGCGCCGACTTTTGTCGGCCCGCAACGCTTGCGGTCGGCGGGTCTTACCCTCCCGGTGCCGGTCCGAAAACTCCGCGTTTCGCGTTCGCACATGCCGTGCGCGCGTGACGTCACGAACAAGAAATCCGGGAGTCAGGGAAATGAGCTTGCGCCTTCTCAGGGATAGCGATGCGCGCGCGCGCGTCGCGAAGGCGATTGTTGTGGTTGTTCTGTCCCTGGCGACCGCCGTGGCCGTGGCGCAGCAGCGCCCTGATGCCGGACAGATCCTCGAGCAGCAGCGCGAGCCGCTGCGCCTGCCGCCGCCGCCGGATGACGACATCAGGCCGCGGCCGCCTGAGCCGCGCCCCGCGCTACCGGTTTCGCCAACGCTCAAGGTTCGCGTCACCAAGGTCACTTTTTCCGGCAACACGCTTTTCGACGACGCGACACTGGCCGAGGTGGTGCAGGAGTTCGTCGGCAAGGAGCTCGACTTCGAAGGCCTGACCGACGCCGCGACCAAGGTCCGCGCCTACCACCGCGAGCGCGGCTACTTTCTCGCCCAGGCGTATCTGCCGCAGCAGGCAATCCGCGACGGCGTGGTCGAGATCGCCGTCATCGAGGGGCGCGTCGGCCTGGTCGAGCTGCAGCGCCGCCCGGCGACGCGCCTCGCCGAGTGGCTGCTCGCCGGCATCCTGAACCAGCACCTCAAGTCGGGCGACATCATCACCGAGACCGGCCTCGAGAAGCCGCTGCTCCTCATCAACGACCTGCCGACCGCGGCGGTGACTTCCGAGATCCGCCCGAGCCAGACCGTCGGCGCCGCGGACCTGCGCGTGAACGTCGACCAAGGCGTGGGCCTGTTCAACGGCTACGTCGATTTCGACAACCAGGGCAGCCGCTTCACCGGCGCGTACCGGCTGGGCGGCAGCCTCAACGTGAACAATCCGCTCACCGTCGGCGACCAGCTCTCGCTGCGCGCCTTTGCCACGGACGAGAACATGTATTTCGGACGCATCGCCTACATCGTGCCAGCGGGCTTCTGGGGCACGCGCATCGGCGCGAGCGCTACCAAGTTCAGCTACAAGCTTGGCGAGGAGTTCGCCTCCCTCGAGGCAAACGGCGACGGCCTGGTGAAAAACGTGTTCGCGTTCCACCCGATCTACCGCACGCGCAACACGAACCTGATCGGGCAGTTCGCGTACGAGGACAAGCGCCTGTTCGACCGGATCGACAGCACCGCCACGGTGGAGGACCGCTTCATCGACTCGATCAAGGCGGGCTTCGACGGCGACTTCCGCGACCGCGTCGCCGGCGGCGGCCTGAACGCGTTTTCCCTGACCTACACCCACGGCGACCTCAAGCTCTCACCGACCTCGCTCGCCGAGGCGGACGCCGCGGCAACAGGCCTGAAGACCGCCGGCACTTTCCGCAAGTGGAACTACGACTTCAAGCGGCTGAACCGCGTGACCGACAACGCGAGCGTACTGTTCGCGCTCTTCGGGCAGCAGGCGTCCAAAAACCTGGCTTCCGCCGAGAAGATGTCGCTCGGCGGTGCGAACGGCGTACGCGCCTACCCGGTGGGCGAAGCGAATGGCGATAGCGGCAATCTGGTCCAGTCCGAGCTGCGCTACATCTGGCCGGGCGTCAAGGTGCTCGAGGGCGACGTCACGGTGATGGCTTTCTACGACTGGGGACAGGTGTACGTGAACGAGAAGCCGCTGCCCACGGACACGAAGAACAAGCGCTCGATCTCCGGTTACGGCGTCGGGGGATCCCTCGGCCGGGAAGGCGAGTTCATCGTGCGTGCGAGCGTGTCCTGGCGCGCCGAGCACGAAGCTCCGACCGCCGACCCGGAGAGCCGCGACCCGCGCGTGTGGGTGCAGGCGGTGAAGTGGTTTTGAGGATGCGTGACTTATGTCCAGATATTGCGGTTCCTGACAGTGAACGAAGGTGCGGCAACTTAGACTGCCGGACGCGCTGCTTCATGGTGAGGTTGTGAAGGGGAAGGCCATGGCAATAACGAAGCGCAACAACGCGGAAAACCCAACAGCGCCCAGGCGCGCCGCCGTCGCGCGCGGGTCGATCCGCGCGCGAAAACCCTTCAATACCCAGCCGCGCGCCATCGCGCTCGCGGTCAGCGCCGCTCTGCTGCCCTGGGGTCACGCCCATGCGCTGCCGACCGGCGAGCAGGTCGTCGCCGGCCAGGTCGCCATCTCCCGGCCGAGCTCGCAGAACATGCAGATCGACCAGGCGAGCCAGAAAGGCATCGTCAACTGGCAGGGCTTCTCGATCGGGGCGTCCGAGCACGTCAATATCAGCCAGCCGAGCGCCTCCGCCGCGCTCCTCAACCGCGTGCTGGGCAACAACCCCTCCGAGATTTTCGGCCGCCTGACCGCGAACGGGCAGGTGTTCCTGGTCAACAACGCCGGCGTCCTGTTCGCGCCGGGCGCCAGCGTGAACGTCGGCGCGCTCTTCGCCTCGTCGCTCTCCATGAGCAACGAGGACTTCCTCTCCGGGCGCTATGTCTTCTCCAATTCCGGCAATGCCGGGAGCGTCGTCAACCAGGGCACGATCGTCACCGCCAGCGGCTACACCGCGCTTGTCGGCCCGCAAGTGCGCAACGACGGGGTGATCGTCGCGCGCGCCGGCAGCGTCGCCCTCGCCGCCGGCGACCGCGTGTCGCTCGACCTGATCGGCGACGGTCTCATCAGCATCAACGTCGACCAGGCCGCCGTTAACGCCTCGGTCGTCAATACCGGCAGCATCGAAGCCGACGGCGGCAGGGTTCTTCTCACTGCGCGCAGCGCCAACGCGCTGCTCGACACCGTCATCAATTCGAGCGGCCTGATCCGCGCCAACTCGCTCGTCGAGCGCAACGGCGAGATCGTTCTCGACGGCGGCAGTACAGGCGTGGTTGCCGTGAGCGGCACGCTACAAGCGGCCGGCGTCGATGCGGGCACGACGGGAGGCACGATCAAGGTCCTCGGCGACAAGGTCGGCCTAGTTGGTAGTGCCGTCCTCAATGTATCGGGCGATGCGGGCGGAGGAACCGTTCTCGTCGGCGGAAACTTCCAAGGCAAAGGTCCGGAAGCAAACGCGTCCAAAGCTTATGTTGGAAGCGGTACCTCGATCAGTGCGGATGCCGTCACCTCCGGCGACGGCGGCAAGGTCATCGTTTGGGCAGACGACACCACCCTCTTCTACGGCTTCATCACTGCGCGCGGCGGCGCGCAAGGCGGCAATGGCGGCTTCGTGGAAGTATCGGGCAAGAAGCATCTTGCGTTCGATGGGCGCGTGGATGTCGGTGCGCCTGCCGGTTCCTCAGGGACTATTTTGCTGGATCCGGACAACATCACGATCGTCGCTAACACCGGGGGGGCGGATGATACGGAGGTGACTGACAACAACGCCATTCTGTTTGGTGACAGAGCCACAGAGTCCCTCACGATCAGTGAAACTGCAATCGAAGGCTTAACTGGAAACATCGTTCTTCAAGCCGAGGTTGACATTACGGTGAATGCTGGCCTTACCGGTGGCTTGACCTTGAATGTCGGCGCCACCTCCCTGGTACTTCAGGCGGGAGACGATATCTCGGTCGGCTCGGCAATCACGACAGCCAATCCGGCTGGCACGGCGATTCACCTCGAGGCCGATTCGCCCCATGCAACAGGCGGGGCAAATGGCACTGGCACGATCACCATTGCTGGTACTGGCCCGATCACAAGCAGCAATGGCGCGATTACGCTCATCGCGGCGGATTTCAGTATTGGGGCGGCGGTCGATGCAGGCTCCGGTGCAATGAGCGTCGCCCGATCGGTGGATGGCGCAACGCTGACGATCGGCACGGGTCAACTGACCGCGGCGGAGATCAACAACCTTTCGACGACCGGCACGCTCACTATTGGGCAGGCGACGACCGCCGGTTCCAATGGCCTTGGCACGGGCTTACAGCAGCTGACGGCGGGGTCGATAGACGTCGATACGGCAACGACGGTTAACGGCGCGACGGCTGGACATTTCCGCGTGATCGCGGACAACGGCGTGACGCTCACCGAGTCATTGACGACCAATCAACAAACGACGATCAACGCCGATTTCGACAACAATGGCACGGGCACGCTTACGGTAGCTGTTTCGCGCACGTTGTCGACGACCGACAACACGCTGTCGGTCACGGCGGCGGATGTGGACCTGAACGCGAACAGTGCGCTCGACAGCGGCGCGGCAGCCACCAGCATCACGGCGTCGAACAACCGCTCGATCGACCTGGGCGGGACGGCGGGCGATCTGTCCCTGAGCAACGCGGAGCTTGGCCGGATCACGGCGGCGAGCCTGACGCTGAACACCACCGGGCTCACGGGCGATGTGACGGTGGACGGGGTTAGCGACGCCAATTCCACCAACAGCGGCGCGATCACGATCAATGCGGGGGGCACGGTCAGCTTCGCGGGCAACGCCTCGACGTTCAACAAGGGCGTGGCGGTGAATGCCAATGACGGTGTGGCGGTGGCGCGGAACATCACGGCGACCACGGGCAACATTGCGCTCGACGGGGATGCCAACAGCACCGCCGATGGGGCCGAAGGCATCAGCTTCACGGGCACCAGGACGCTGACGGCCACAGCCGGCTCGATCACGCTGCAAAACGGGGCCGCCGGCGCCAACGGCGACATTGCGAGTGAGGCGCTGAATCTGCTGGCGGCCAACGGGGTGACGGTGAATGACGACCTCACGGCGACGGCGGGGACGCTGACGGTCAACGCCGACAACGACAACAACGCCACAGGTACGTTCACGGTGGCGGTGGGCAAGACGGTGGCGACGGCGAGCTCGGGCGACATCGATGTCACGGCGGCCGACATCGATCTGGCGGGCAACCTGAGCAGCGCCGGCACGGTGAGCATCACGGGCTCGAGCGGGGTGAACATCGGCCTTGGCGCGGCGGCGGGCGGGTTGAGCCTGACCGACGCGGAGCTTGGACGCATCACAACGCCGGGCCTGACGATCACGAGCCAGGGCGCGGGCACGATCACGGCCGATGCGCTGAGCTCGGCCAATACGGACCAGTTCGGGACGCTGACGCTCGATTCGGCGACGACGCTCACCTTCAGCGGCGGGACCTCGACGATCGGCAACCGGCTCTCGGGCACGGGGGCGACGGGGGTGGCGGTGAATGCGGATCTGTCGGCCAACGCGGCCGACGGGGATCTGACGCTCACGGCGGCGGCGAACAGCATCGCCTTCGGCGCGGGCGTGACGGTGACGGCGGGGGGCACGGGCACGCTGACGCTCGATTCGGCGACCGCGATGACCGGGGCAGGGGCCCTGACGCTGAACTCGGGCGATCACCTGACGCTCGACCACAGCCTGACGACCAACGGCGCGACCGTGATCAACGCGGATGCGAATAACGACGGGACAGGCACGTTTACGGTAGCTGTTTCGCGCACGCTGTCGACGACCGACAACACGCTGTCGGTCACGGCGGCGGATGTGGACCTGAACGCGAACAGTGCGCTCGACAGCGGCGCGGCAGCCACCAGCATCACGGCGTCGAACAACCGCTCGATCGGCCTGGGCGCCATGGCAGGCGATATGACGATCAGCGGAGCCGAGTTGCAGAACATAACGGCGACGGGGCTGACGCTAAGCGGCGGGAACATCACTGTTGACAATATCACCGCGGCAAACAGCAACAACATAGACGGAACGGTGACTCTGAACGCGACCAACGATAACGGCTCCGTCAGCTTCATCAACAACGCCTCAGAATTCAAAGCCCTGACGGTCAACGCTGACGACGGAATCGTTGTGAACGTAGGTATTACGACGAATACCGGCGCTCTCTCCCTGAACGGGGATTTCGACAACGCAGCGGACACCAACGACAACATCCAGCTCGCCAGCGTCACCGTGTCCTCAGCCGGCGGCATCAGTCTGAGCGCTACGACTGGCGGGATAGTGCTTACCGGCGCAGATGCGTCAACGGTTACGCTCACCTCTACGGGAGATGGCAATGCCGTCACGCTGAACGCGTCCGTGACGGACACGAACAACCCGAACCTGACAATCAGCTCGCAGGGCGACGTGAGCCTTGCGGCGGTGACGCTGGGCACGGGGACGCTGCTGGTGACGGCCGACAGCAACAACAACGACGCGGGCAAGACGCTGACTGCCAGCGGTGCGATCAGCACCGGCGGGGTGGTGACGTTGAGCGGCGGCACGGACAACGACGAGCTGATCAACATCACGCAGGACGTAAGCGCGGGCGGGTTGCTGACGATCCAGAACGCGGCGACGGTGGACCTGGCGGGGAACGTGGATCTGTCGGGGACAAGCGTTGCGGCGAACAGCAACATCGGGGCGATCAACCTGAGCGGTGCGGGCACGAACCTGGTGACGGCGAGCGCGGGCAGCGTGAACCTTGGACCGGTGACCGATGGGGCGGTGGTGGCGAACCTGACGGTGAGCGCGACGACCGACGTGACGCTGGCGGCGGTGACGATGGACGGGGGCGGTGCGCTCTCGGCGAGCGCCGACAGCGACAACAACAGCACTTCGACCCTGCAGCTCAACGGTGTGGTGGCGGCGACGGGGGTCACTCTGTCCGGTGGCGGCACGGGCACTCTGGACACGATCGACATCAACGCCGATGTGAACGCGGGTGCCGCAGCGCTGACGATTCAGAACGCGGCGACGGTGGATGTGGCCGACGGCCTGACCCTTGCGGGCACCGGCGTAACGATTGCCGCGCCGGTACAGGCAATCAACGTAACGATCAATGCAGCGACAGGCGCTTTGACCGCCACCGATGGGGGTAACAACTTTACGGGGACCGTTAACCTCACGGGAGGCACCACCCAGATCACCGACGCGAATGCCCTGACATTGGGGATGCTCGCCACGGGTGCGCTGACGGTGAACTCGACCGGCGCGCTGAATCTCGGCCAGGGAACCACCGGGGCGCTGGTTGCGAACAGCGGCGGCGGTGACATCACGCAGACTGGTGTCTTGACGACAGGGACGGTGAGCGTGACCGGCGGCAACATTACCCTGGGTTCGGCCAACGTGCTCGGTGCACTTACGGTCAATGCAGGCACCGGCAACGTGTCGATCACGGAGAACGACGCGATCAGCGTGGCCACGATCACGCACACGGGCACCCTGACGCTGAACGCCGGCGCCAATGGCATCACGCAAACGGGCGATATCGAGGTGGGCGCGGGCGCCCTCGGCCTGACTGGCGGGGCGATCACCCTGGCGAACGCCGCCAACACCTTCGGCGCCGTGACGGTGAACGCCGGCACGGGCGATGTTTCGCTGCGTCAGGACGGCGCGATGAGCATCGCCGGGATCACGCATACCGGCAACCTGACGCTGAACGCCAATGGAGCGGCAAGCGACATCACGCAGACGGGTGCGATTGCGATCGGCGCCGGCACGGCGAACCTGTCGGGCGCAAATATCACTCTGGGCAGCGCCAACGTCCTTGGCGCCGTGACCGTCAATGCAGGCACCGGCAACGTGTCGATCACGGAGAACGACGCGATCAGCGTGGCGACCATCACCCATACCGGGAACCTGGTTCTGAACGCGGGGGCCAACGACATTACCCAGACCGGGACCATTTCGGTCGGCGCCGGCACGGCGAACCTGACCGGCGGCAACATTACCCTGGGTTCGGCCAAC
>Ga0208185_1000568_pt1 | contig 15206 bp, 10 predicted proteins | sample EasRivMeERMLT700_FD_187532 | JGI IMG/M metagenome (GOLD analysis project Ga0208185, IMG submission 187532) | Soil microbial communities from meander-bound floodplain in the East River, Colorado, USA - East River MetaG ERMLT700 (SPAdes) (version 2) | ecosystem: Environmental > Terrestrial > Soil... | reverse complement strand
TCTCCATCTTCACCTGCGCGTCGGCTTCCTGCCCCGCCGAGATTTCCTGCGCCTCGCTCATCAGCGAGATCTGGCGCTTGCCGGTGGCAGGATTCGTCGCGCACGCGACGAGTAAGCCGAGGACTGCTGCGAGCGCGGCGACTGATGATCTCAATCTCATGTGGCTAGCCGACTCGGTAGGCCCGTCTCAGAGTGTCTATTGTGGCCTGTCTCAGAGCCCGTCTTAGACACGCACGGGCAATACACCCAGCGCGTCGAGCTGACCTCGAATCGTCTCGACAATCTGCTTCGACGCCGGCCGGAGCGGCGGCCGAGGCATTCCGCCGGTAAAGCCAAGCAGATCCAGTGCCGCCTTCAGTCCTGGAATTCCAAAGCCGCCGCCAACTGATCGCGCAATCGGCATCAGCGAGCGCTGCAGTGCGCGCGCCTCGGCAATCCTGTTCTCGCGCACCAGCTGCACCAGGCGCACGCACTCATCAGGCAGGAGCGACGCCACCGCGAGAACGGCGCCATCGCATCCCGCGCACAGCGATTGAAACAAGGTCGTGGCCGAACCAGCGAGCACCGTAAAGTCATCCGGCGTACGTGAGACGCATTCGCTGATGAGCAGCAGATCGTTCCCCGATTCCTTCATGCCGACGATGTTCGGATGCGCCGACAGCTGCTCGACCGCATCAGCCTGGAGCGTAACGCCTGTATACATCGTCACGTTGTAAAGGAGGACGGGGATGCGCGACGCGTCTGCCACCTCGGAGTAGTGGCGTATGAAGACCTCGCTGGTCATCGCGTTCTTGAAAAAGGACGGCGTGCGCACCAGAGCGGCGTCGGCGCCAAGAGCGGCGGCGCGGCTGGTCGCCTCGATGGTTGCCTTCGTCGATTCGCGGCCGGTGCCAGCGATGAGCGGCCGATCCTTCGGCATGCCGGCGCGGACAGTCTCGATTGCGCGATCGGCTTCCTCGTCCTCGAGCTGCGGCGCCTCGCCGTTGGAGCCGAGCACAACGAGGCCGGTCAGCGGTGTCGTCATCCACCGCGCGACGTTGCTGCGCAGCGCTTTTTCGTCGAGGACGTCGTCGGTAGTAAAGGGGGTGACAATGGGCGTGAAGACGCCGGCAAAACGCTTGCCCTGAGCGCTCTCGAAGGGTTTCATGGCTCCAATTGTACAGGGCTGCGGCCACTGCCTTGAACCAGGAGATTCACCGCGAGCACAACGAGGAAAATTGCCGCGGCGGGCGCGAGCATCCAAGGGGCCTCGCCGAGCATCGCGACGTTGGACGCGTCGTGCAGCATCGTCCCCCACGTCGGCACCGTGTCCGGAAACCCAAGGCCGACGTACGAGAGCGTCGCCTCGGCCAGGATGAACGCTGGAAGCAGCAGCGTCGCCTGTGTCGTCAGGTATCCCTTTGCCGCCGGAAGCAGGTGCTTCGTGAGCAGGCGCAGTGGCCCAGCGCCGGCCGCGCGTCCGGCGGCCACGTATTCCTGTTCGCGCTCGGACGCGATGATGCCGCGAACGCCTCGCGCAACCACGGGCCAGCCGACGAGGGCGAAGATCCCTGCGAGCAGCAGGAACACCGTCTGCGCGGGCAGGACGAGCGGCATCACGGCGCGCAAAGCCAGCACGACGTAAGTGGCCGGCAGCACGAGCACGAAATCAGAGAGGCGGGAGAAGAGTTCGTCAATCGCGCCCCCTGCGTAACCGGCAATGCCGCCGAGCGCCGCGCCGAAAATCATCGCGGCCAGTGTGGCAAGCGCTGCCAGGCCGAGCGACGCGCGCGCACCGTACAGCAGCCGCGAGAATATGTCGCGCCCGTACGAGTCCGCGCCAAGCAGCAGGAGCGGCGCGTCTTCCCCTTCGCTCACGCTCAGCAGATGTCCGTTGCCGAACCACTGGATGGGGATCGGTCGATTCTCGTCTTCCTCGAATCGCCGCTCGAGACGATTCACGATGCGCAACGGAAAGAAATAGGGCGCCGTCAACCCGCCATCCAAGAGACGGACGTGCGTCGGTGGCGCGAACAGGTACTGCGTGAACTGCCGGTCCGGCGGGTTCGGCGCCAGGAGCGGTGCGCCGGCGGCCACGAGCACGATCGCGATGAGCAGCGCGCGGCCCGTCTTCTTCACGCCGACTGCCCTTCGCGGACGCGCGGGTCGGCGGCAAACAGCAGCAGATCCGCAACGAGGCTTCCAAGCGCCAGGAAGACTCCGCCCATGGCCGAGCATCCCGCCACAAGATAAATGTCCCGCGCGCGCAGTGCTTCGTACATCAGCCGTCCGAGACCAGGCCAGGCGGTGATGTACTCGACGACAAACGAGCCGGAAAGGAGTGCGCCAATCGCAAGGCCGTAGATGGCGCACATCGAGCGGAGGGACGCGCGCCACGCGTGGCCAATCACGAGCCGCCTCCATGTCACGCCTCGGGCGAGCGCCGCGACGACGAATGGCTGATGGATCGTTTCCGCCATCGACTGTGATTGCAGCCGCTCGAACGTGGCGGCAATCGGCAGCGCCAGCGCGATGGCCGGCAGCGGAAGATGCCGCACGACGTCAAGGACCCAGGATGACCAGCCCGCGTCAACGGCATTGACCGACGTCATCCCGCCGGCGGGGAGCCACCCGGTGCGCGAGGCTGCGAAGACAAGGAGCAGTGACGTCAGCAGTGGCGGGATCGACAGGCAGACAAGCGATGCGCCACGAATCAGCATGGGCGCCACGCCGCGGCGACTGCCGCTGATGATGCCGAGCGGGATGCCGAGGAGCGTCGCGAGCGACAGGGCCGCCACGGCGAGAACCGCGGTGTTGCCCGCCGCGCGCTGAATCAGGCCACCGACCGGACGGTTGTAGAGAAAGGAGTCGCCGAAGTCGAAGCGGATTGCGCGCAGCGCCCATCCGCCCCACTGCGCCGCCGCGCTGCGATCGAGATCGAAGCGGGCGCGTATCCGCGCGACCTCCTCGGGCGGGGCGAAGGCGCCGAGGTTCGCGGTCACGTCACCCGGCGCCAGGCGCGTGAGAAAGAGGGCGCCAGACGAGACGATGACGATGAGCAGGATTGCGAAGATGAGGCGACGAAGGAGAAAACGGGCCATCGTGTAGGGCGTGCCTTTACGGCGCGCCAGAGACAGCGATCGTGTCGGCGCTCCACAGCGCCGGTGGCCGCTGCACCGATGGCGTCACGCCCCGCACGCGCGCATTGTGCGCGTAATAGATCCGCGGCGCCACGAAATAGAGCGCCGGCAGGTTCTCCGCGAATATCTGCTGCACGTCCTTGAAGATCGCCTTGCGCCGCTCCGGATCGATCGTTGACGCCTGCTCCGCCATCAGCGTGTCAATCCGCGCCTCCCACTCCGTGGCCGGTTTTTCGACCGGCAGGCCCGGGCCTTTTGGCCCGGGCAAGTTCCAGAAGTGACCCGAGCCGCCGCTCATCCAGACGTCCATGTTCCCGGCCGGATCGAGATCCGTCAGCAGAGGGCGGTAGTAAATCGCCTCGTAGTCCGACGACAGCAGCCGCTTGATGAGCGCGCCGTTGTCGATCGGCGCGATCTCGAGCGCGATCCCCACCTGCGCAAGCCGGTTCCTCAGCTCCGTCGTCCCGCGCTCGTACCATCCGATGCCGCGCTGCGTAATCACGGTGAAGCGCGCTTCGTTGCCGCCCGCGTCCTCGACGATGCCGTTGGCGTTGCGATCCTCGAGCCCGATGCCCTTCAGGATCTCCTTTGCCTTGTTCACGTCGTGCGGGTAGCGCAGCACGTTCGGCGAGAACCAGATTCGGTTACCCGGCGTGATCGGTCCCCAGATAGGCACCCCCGCGCCGAGGAACACGTTTTCGGCGAAGGCCTCGCGATCGACCGCGTGGGAGATTGCGCGCCGGAACTCCGGCTTGCTCACGAAGGCGAACCGCGGGTCGTTCTTCCACGCCTCTGGCTTCAGACGGAACCAGAAGGCGTCGGCATCGGCGCCGACGCCAAGCTCGAGCACCTTCAGGCGCCCTTGATCCTCCGCGCGGCGCGCCGCCACGTAGTCGTCAGGCCGCAGCTCGCTCTGAGTCAGGTCGAGATCGCCCGACTGCAGCCGCAGCAGCTCGGCATCCTGGTCCGGCACGACCTGCAGAACGATGCGATCGAGATACGGGAGCTGCGTGCCGTCGGCGGCCTTGCGCCAATAACGTGGGTTACGGTCGAGGACGATCCGCTGCCCGGGGATGTACTCGCGCAGCAGGAACGGACCGGTGCCGACCATGTCCGACGGCGGCGTGGCGGAGTCCCACGATTTCGCGAACGTGCCGGCGGCCAGCGCGCCTTCGAGCTTGTGCTTCGGCATGATCGCGAGCGCGTCAAGCAGCCGCAGCCCGGGCCCTGACGGCGCCGGGTAGGTCAGAACAATAGTGTGATCGTCGGGAGCCGTTGCCGCGATCGGCTTGCCGGCGACGGTCAACTGGTTAGCCACGACGCTTTCGGATTTCGGGTCGAAGACCGCCTGTAGCGTGAAGAGGACGTCCCTGGAGGTGAAGGGTGCGCCGTCGGACCACGTCACGCCGGGACGGAGGTGCAGTGTAAAGGTAAGGCCGTCGGGCGACGCCTCCCACGACTCCGCCAGCCATGGCTCGAGGTCGAAGGTCGATCGGTTGATCCGGACCAGCCGCCCCTGGGTGAGGAAGCTCAGAAGCTCCGTCGTCTGCTCGCGCGCCACGATCCGGTTGAAAGATCGAGGCACGGCGCGAATCGACCCTACAAGCTGTCCGCCGCGGGTCGCGGCCGGCGTCGCAACGCCGTCCGCGAGCTCCGGCGCCGTGGTCGAACGCCAGAAGACAACGCCTCCCAGGAGGATGGCGGCCGTAACGACGCTCCCAAGGAGCCGTCTTTTCATCGAATCAATTTCTGCCACCCTGGGCCAAGAAGTTGGCCGCATGATCCGGCTCGTGCGATGTCGTGCACACAAGGAGCATTTTGTGTGCAAAACGCCTCCGGAACGATCTGTCACCGAAGATGCCGCTGCCTAGCGGCCGCGCGCGAGTCAATACGCTGGCTCGGCCCACATATCGGCGCGAACGCACATGCCGCACACCACTGCGTCCAACTCGTTATCGCGCAACGGATTAGTTCGGCACCACCTGAGCACATCTTTTACTGGCATCCCTCCTGCGATTGGTCGGGCTAGGAGGAACCCAGAACGTGTCTATCCAGAACATGTCTATAGAGCTTCATGAAGGCACCGTCGAACCCCGGTTGGGACGCAGCGTCTCGATCGATCAGGCCGCGACGCTTCTGAACGTATCGCGCCGCACCATCTACAACAGGATCCGCGACGGCCGTCTCCAGACCATCCGCACGATTGGCGGGTCGCAGCGCGTGCTTGTGGAATCGCTCATCGAGCTCGGCTTCCGGCCACAGGCGTTTCCCGCCTCCGCGTCACAGGCCTCGTTCACAGCGCGCCTGCTGGGCCGCTAATCACATCAACCGGCCACAGGCCGGCAGAAAAGGACCGAACCCATGGTGACCTTCAGGCTCTCCGCCTCCTCCCCCCAGGACAGGATGCTGTGCGCCGCGCGGCTGCTGCTTTGCGCAGCCGCTTTCGTGATCGCCGCCGCCATTCCGGCCGGCGCTCAATCCCGCCGGAGTCACGTCTCCGACGATCTCAAACGACATCTTGATTCCGGCGACGCGACGGCGACCGCGGTCATCGTCGTGGGAAGCCCGGCTCAGGTAGATGCGATTGCCGCTCGTCACGGGCTCCGCGTGCGGCGGCGCCTGTCGAGCGGCGCGGTGCTCGATGTTCCCGCGGGGCGCCTCGCCGAGGTGGCGGACGACAACGACATTCCCCAGCTCTCCGGCGATCACATTATTCGCGGGCAGATGGCAGTGACCGACGTCTCGATTGGCGCCGACCAGGCGTGGTCGGGCGATTTCGGTCCGAGGCACACCGGCGTCACCGGCCAAGGCATCGGGGTCGCCGTGCTCGATTCGGGCGTGACGATGGTGCCCGGGTTGGGCGGGCAGGTAACGGCGCGTGTCGACATGATCGATCCGCGCGGTTCCGGCCGCGACGAGTGGGGTCACGGAACGCACATCGCGGGGATCATCGCGGCGGCCGGCTCGTTGGCGCGCAACGAAACCCGCGGTGTCGCACCCGCCGCCTCTATCGTCAGCGTGAAGGTGCTGGGGGCGGACGGGTCCGGGCACGTCAGCGACCTGGTCGAGGGGATCGACTGGGTGATTGCGAACCGGCAGCGGTATCAGATCAAGGTGATCAACCTGTCACTGGGCGCGGCGGTCGAGCAATCGTGGCACGAGGATCCCGTGTGCCAGGCGATTGAGCGCGCGTGGCGGGTGAACGTGGTGACCGTGGCGGCGGCCGGCAACCTGGGGAAGACGGCCGAAGGCAAAGAGATTCTTGGCGGCGTGACGTCTCCGGGCAACTGTCCCTACGCGATCACGGCGGGTGCGGTGAACACGAAGGGGACCGCGTTCCGGTCCGACGATGTGATCGCAACGTACAGCTCGCGTGGGCTGACGCGGTTCGACCATTTGATCAAACCGGATCTGCTGGCGCCGGGGAACCGGATTCGGAGCCTGCTGGCGCCGGGCACGGTGATCGCGAAGGAGCATCCGGAGCTGGTGACGGGTGCCGGGAGGGACGCGACGCTGGAGCTGTCGGGGACGAGCATGTCGTCGGCGGTGGTGGCGGGCGCCGCGGCACTTCTGCTCGAGGCGCGGCCAAACGCGAAGGCTGAGGCCATCCGGGCGTTGCTGCAGCTTGGCTCGGAACGCCTTCCAGGGCTCGGACTCATCCAAGAGGGCGCCGGCAGTTTGAACGTGCTCGCGTCATTGGCAGGTTCACAAGGCGAAGACGCCGGTACAACGTCCATTGCCGGCGAGCAGATCACGACTGGCGGGCTCAGCTTCGCTGAAACGTCGGTCGGCGGTGACCACATCATTTGGGGTGACCACATCATCTGGGGTGACCACATCATCTGGGGTGACCACATCATCTGGGGTGATCACATCATCTGGGGTGACCACATCATCTGGGGTGACCACATCATCTGGGGTGACCACATCATCTGGGGTGACCACATCATCTGGGGTGACCACATCATCTGGGGCGACCACATCATCTGGGGCGACTAGCGCCGTAAGTTCAGTATTTGAACGATCTTGGAGGGATACATGCGAACACTAATTATTTGGGGCGAATAGACCGATAGGAGAGGCGGCGTAATTCCACCGCCGGCCCATGAATCCGCAGAACCGCCTCTCCCGAATGGGATATCTGTACCTCGCCGCCGTCATCGGCGCCGGGTTAGCAGTAACCGCGTACTCTGCCGTCAGCTTGGTTGTCGAACCCGTCTCGAATCAATGGGTAATCCTCGCAGCGCTGACGCTTCTCACCGGATCCTTTTCCGTAAAGGTTCCTTCGATCGCGGCACGCATTTCAGTCTCCGACGCTTTCGTTTTTGCGTCGGTTCTCCTGTTCGGCCCGGCACCTGCGACAGTCATTGTTGCTTTCGACTGTTTCGTGATGTCGCTATGGCTCAGCGACGCTTCACGATCTCCATTGCGTTCGCTATTCAACTTGTCAGCAGTTGCGTTAGCAATATGGATAGCGTCTCACACCTTCTTCTGGCTTGCAGGCGTACGCCCGGGTGATTTGAGCCATCTGTTTCCTCTCGAGAATCACCTTTGGCAGTTGTTCGCGCTCGCGTCCTCGTATTTCTTGCTAAATAGTTGGCTCATTGCGGTGGCATTGGCATTTGAAAGGCGCGCAAATGTCGTGTCGCTCTGGTGGCAGAATTTTCCGTGGTTCAGTCTCAACTACTTTAGCGGCGTATCCGTTGCGGCACTGCTGGTTTCGTACACGCGTTCCGTCGATCTGACCGCAATCGGCATCATTCTTCCGCTCTTGCTCATCACTTATCTAACACATCGCACCTCACTCGGCCGCATTGAAGATTCGAAAAGGCACGTCGAGCAGCTTAGTGACCTGTACTTGTCGACGGTAGAAACTTTGGTGATGGCGGTCGATGCGAAAGATCAAATCACACATGGCCACATTCGCAGGGTTCAGATCTACGCATTGGAGCTAGCCAAGCTTCTCGGAGTAAAAGATGAGGGGCAACTGAAAGCTATCGAGGCTGCAGCTCTCCTCCACGACGTCGGAAAATTGGCCATTCCTGAGCACATCCTCAACAAACCCGGCAAACTGACTGTCGCGGAATTCGACAAAATGAAACGCCACGCGGACATTGGCGCTGACCTACTGTCCGCGGTTAAGTTTCCCTACCCTGTCGTACCCATCGTTCGACACCACCACGAACAGTGGGGCGGCAACGGTTACCCGGCTGGAATATCGGGGACGGATATCCCACTCGGGGCGCGGATATTGTCCGTCGTGGATTGCTTCGATGCGTTGACTTCTGATCGGCCGTACAGACCCAGGTTGAGTACTGAAGACGCCTTCGCAACAATTATTCAAGCGCGCGGTTCTTTGTACGATCCGCTTGTGGTTGATACGTTTATTAAGGCATATCCTCAAATCGCGCCAGCCGCAATGAGAGCCGGCCAGGAGGCCATCGGGCTTTTGAATGTTTCCAGCTTTTTGGATCCCGTATCGACCTCCTCTCAGACACCTCTCGAACGCATAAGGGTCAATGCTTCAGAAACATCGGTGCTGGAAACGTACCGCAGGGGTATGGGTGTCGCGAGGTCGTCGGCCGAGGCGTTGACAGCGGCTGCGCAATGCCTACGTCAACTAACTGCAGCGACGGTTTTTGCGTTTTACCGCTACGATAAAGATCTCGATCTCCTGACCTGCGAGAATGCCGTCGGTGACAACCAGGGACTCCTGGAAGGGCTGTCGATCGCGGTCGGCACCAGAGTAACTGGGTGGTCAGCGGCGACAAGGCGCGTCTCGCTGAACGCTGATGCTTCATTGGACCTCGCGCAAATTGCAACGCGCTACTCGCCCCCGCTCCGCTGCACTCTAAGCGTCCCGGTGACGAACGGAGAGCAGCTCCTTGGTGTTCTTACCGCGTACGCATGTCGCGAAGGGGCATTTCAAGAGTCCGATCGATACGTGTTCGAACAGGTAGTGACGGAGCTTCAGAATCAAATCTCACGGCTATCGCGGAAGCCATCCGGCGTTGTAGCATTTCCTCTCCAGAAACGTTAATCACTCCCACTCCAGCGGTCCATAACGAGGTGGGTTATGACGATCACCTGCGAAGACGCTGACGCCCTCTTTAAACGCGGAGAGTTTCTGAAACTGATTGACCTCGCAGGTTCAATCTTTGTGCGCGACCCAAACGTCGCTGTACGTCAACGTCTAAAGCTTGCGAATGCTTTGGCGCTTGCTGGAAACCTGGCGGCCGCCAATGAACTCGCCCGCCGTTATGCGGAGCAGACCTACGATCCATCGATTCGTTCGCATGCGGAGTGCGTCTTGGCCCTAGCCGCTTGGCGAAACGGAGACGTCGCGTCTGCGGCAAAGCATTTTCCGTCGGCTCTACGGCTTGCTGCGGAGTCGAAAGATACAGAGCGGATTGCGTGGACTTACCTTCATTTACTTCGTTTCTATATCGATTTTCATCCAACCGATGTCGTCCTGAGCATTCTGCCCTCTGTCAGAAAGGCGGTAATTGTCGCGGGCTCGAGGCACGCGACTGCATACCTCCATTGCTGCGTTTCGACTCTCGAAGGCCAGACGGGCCGCGTCGATGAGGCGTGGAGACATTGCCAGCTTTCAGAATCTCTATTAGAGAACGAGCCAAATGCCTGGATTCTCGGCAATTCACTCTTGAACAGAGCCTGCGTCTCTTCGCTGAATTGCGACTTCAAGAAGGCAGAAACTTATATTCAGGCCGCGAAGGATGCCTATTCCGCCAGCAGCAATCTCCGCTCGCTCATCATTGACGGTTCGCTCGGTTACATACAGCTGCAAACCGGGCAATTCGTGAGCGCTCAACGCACGCTAGCCGCCATTCTCAAGGATCCAGACATCAGTGAAGTTCGCAAGCAACCAGTTCGCGAAACAAGTGCTCGACTACACCTCGCCCTGAACCAACTTGATGAATGCTCGTTTCAGTTGGCAAGACTTCGCACCGAAAAGGTAGGCGAAGACGGTGTCCCTGGCTATATCACTCGGTGGGCGGGAATCACGAGTGCGCGATTGCTCATACGTCGTGGAGCTTTCATCGACGCACTGGAAGAACTTCGAGCACTTGAACGCGACAGTCAGCAAGCTCTTAGTCGCGATCTTCCCTTTTCTGCGGCATTGCACCTAACGACCGCTCAGGTTTTGGCTCGAATGGGGCGAAACCGCGAAGCGGCGAGCCGCATATTGAGCGCCGGTAAAGCGGATGTGGCTCGCCACCGTGATCTGCAAGGTCAGTACTATTACGGTTGTTCGTCTGTACTGCCAGATTCGACCCGACTGACGAATCAACTCAAAAACCGAGCGTTTCGCCTGTGGGCGACCAAAGGACTGGTCGCGGCGAGATTGGAAATTGAGGAAGCTCCGTTAGAGGTCGAAGAAGCCCGAGATGCGCTCAAAGTTACGCAACAAACCGCACCAGTGATGCCGGCGACCATCGAGTGCGTAACCAATGCACTGGCTGCGGCAATAGACCTCGCATACAGTCCCCGGCTCATCGGACACGAGCTCGCATCGACAATCAACGCGCTGGGATGCGCATCCGATGCCGTCGTAGTCGAAACGCGAAAGAAAGTAACGTCGGAACCCGGATCGAGAGTGGCTGTGTTGCGACTCGGCGAGGCCTCTGGTTCGAATGTTTTTCTTCAATGCACAATCCCAGACGATCCTACACGCGCCGTGTTGCTCGCAGACATATTTCGCATTGGCCGTGCGGCGCTGGCGCTCGAGAAAGCCAAACAGGAAGAGCGCAACCGCTCTGCGCTCTGGCCTGCGACCCCGATCGAGGAGCAGGCGGGCGCGTTGTTTATCGCGGAGGACATGCAGACGCTGTTGACCACCGCGCGGCGCGTCGCCGCGGCAAATATTCCCGTGCTCATCACAGGTGAAACGGGAACCGGCAAGGAAGTCATCGCGCGCCTGATCCACACCTATTCCCCTCGCGCGTCGAAGACGTTCCTGCCCTTCAACTGCAGCGCGACGCCGCGCGAAATGCTCGATGCGCAGCTCTTCGGGCACCGCAAAGGCGCCTTCACCGGCGCGACGGAGCACTTCGCCGGTGTCATCCGCGCCGCCGCCGGCGGCACGCTGTTCCTCGACGAGATCGGTGAGAGCACCCTCGACATTCAGCCCAAACTCCTCCGCTTTCTCGAATCCGGCGAAGTGCACCCGATCGGTGACACGCACCCGCAGCGCGTGGATGTGCGCGTGCTTGCGGCGACCAACGCAGACGTCGACGCGCTCGTGTCGCAGGGCCGCTTCCGTGAGGACCTGTTCTATCGCCTCAACATCGTGCGGCTCCACATCCCGCCGCTACGCGATCGTCGTGTCGAGATCCCGTCGTTCGCGAACCACTATCTGCAGAAGTACGCGAAGGAGAGCGGCAAGGGCGAACTGCGTCTCTCCGAAGAAACGATGGAATACCTGGTGTTGTACCGGTGGCCGGGGAACGTGCGCCAGGTCGCGAACGAGATGCGTCGACTGGCTGCCCTGGCCGAGCCCGGCGCCGTTCTGATGCCGGAGCATCTGTCGTCGAGCATCGCTGCCTCGCGAAGGACCGTCCCGCCGTCGCAACGTATCCTCGACGACAGCGAGATCGTCGTCCGCATCGATCAACCGATGACGGCCGCTGTGCAGCATCTTGAACGCACGATGGTGCAGTCCGCGATGTCAAAAACCAGCAGCGTCGATGAGGCCGCGAAGATGCTCGGCCTCTCGCGAAAAGGGCTCTATCTCAAGCGGATGCGCTTCGGAATGGAGATCGATCGCCCGCGCGGCGAGGTCGAGGTCGCGTAAGGTTACCGCGGCTCAGGCGATCGCGGCACGTGGCCCAGCCCACCGGTCGGCGAATCTCCGCTCGAACCGGAGATGTGCGGGCTGCGACGACGACAACAGGAAATCGGCGGTCTGGCAGGTTGCGCGCGATCGGATCACGAAACGAGCCCTCGAACCGCTTCGTCCGTGTGACGAGTCGGCCTAGCGTCTCGAGTTCGATGGCGTGGATTGACCTCGACCGGGTAGATGCGCGAGAGCCGCGCCCTTGCGCGTACGGGGTCGGATCACCGCGGGACTGTCGGTGGCGAGTTCTTCACGAGTGCGGGCGGCACGCATGTCGTCCTGGATGCGGCGGCGTGAGTTTGCAGCAGTCAGGCACATGTCGTCGAACTGGCGGATGACACCCTCCACCAGTGCAAGGTGGGCGAGGTGCGACCGGCGCAGACGATCCGTCGACATGTCACAGACGAGAGCATCCGTGATGCCGGAGTCCGCAGCGTGAAATCCCCAGTAAATTCAGGTGTCTGTTCAAGATTGCACGGATGCGCGTGGTCCTTATTGGCACAAGCCTGATCCACGGTGGCACACTTCGGTGCACCGACGAGCCATCCGTGCCGAAGCTGCACAATCCTCCACCACCCCGTCGATGAGACCGCGGGGTGAGGAAAGAGATCGCGGAGGCGACGACAGCCGGAAATCGGCAGTCGAGCGGTTGCACGCGATCGGAATGTTGTAGACCACCGCGATCCGTAGCAGCGCCTTCACGTCCACGTCATGCGGATGCGGCTCGAGCGGATCCCAGAAGAGGATTACGAAATCGAGCCCGGCCTTCCACGATGGCCGCGCCGACCCCATATACTCAACGTACCAGCCACCTGCACCTGGACAGCCAGCTGAATGCAACCCGTTCTTGACGTCCTCGACCGTTTCGGAGCGTTCCTGAACGCCGGAATTGCTGGCAGCGAGTTCACCCCCCTCAAACTGCTGACGGTCATCACGCTGATCTCTCTATTGGTCTGGACGACGCGACGCGTAACGCGTTGGCTCATCGACCATGTGCTGGCGCACCGCGGGGTTGACGTGGGTATGCGAGAGGCGCTCGGCGCCATCGTCCGCTACGTGGTCATCACGCTTGGTGCCCTCGTCATCCTTCAGAGCGCCGGGATCAATCTGACGTCTTTGAACGTGCTGGTGGGCGCCATTGGAGTCGGGCTCGGGTTCGGACTCCAGAACATCATGAGCAACTTCTTCAGCGGACTGATCATCCTGTTCGAGCGACCCATCAAGATCGGCGACCGCGTCGAGATCGCCGGCGCCGTCGGTGAAGTGCGCGAGATTGCAGCGCGCGCCACGACGCTCGTGACCGATGAGAACGTGGCGATCGTGGTGCCCAACTCCCAGTTCATTTCCGAACGGGTGACGAACTGGAGCCGCCCCGGCCGGCTGACGGCCTATCTCGTGCCATTCCACGTGTCGCACTCGTCGGACCCCGAAGTGGTTCGCCGCGTGCTCATCGCAGCCGCCCTTGGACACGCCGACGTACTGCGCGACCCGCCGCCAAACGTGGAATTCGTCGAGGCTGGGCCTGCGGCGCTTCGCTTTCAGCTTCAAGTGTGGAGCACGGAACACCTGAAAACCGCCGGAACGCTCAAGAGTGACCTGAACTTCGAGGCGTGGCGGCAGCTGGCTGCGGCTGGCGTGACCGTCGCTCCATTGCACTACGTCGTGAGGCCAGGCGTGGAGACCGGGCAGACGCCGAAAGAGTGACATTCATTGCGATGCCCTGTCATTTGTAGGACAAGGCCTTACAGACTGACAGCAATGTGCTGAATCGAACAGCGCCTCCACTCATCCAACGGTTAGTCTGCCGCTCCCATGGTGGATATGAACGACGACGAAAAATCAGCACGATCCGCGAGCTGACAAACCAGCTGAGAACGCTTCTTGCCGAGGCCGGTGACGACGTCCGCGCAAGATTCTGGAAAAGTCGACAGGCGGATAAGACGCTAGACCTCCTACGCTGCTTCCGTCCATCGGACGACAGCGGCACGTCGCGCTAGCGTGGTTCATAGATAACCGCTCAAGTCCCCCTTGCAGTTGTCGTGCGCGATGAGCGCCACCCGCTTCCGCTCGCCCATCGCGACTGTTCCCGGTTCCTGTATCTCCATCATCCAAGCTTAGGCGTGCACGATGTCAGCCGTGTTGCGTCGGGAATTGTAGGAGGCGACGCGGCTACGTAATTGGCGGAATTCACGCTGCGCACGGACCGGCTCACACGTTGCTGAACGCGGCGTGGTACGTAATCGTGCCGGACGCATCGCGCAGAAAACCGGCCTGCAGCTCCACAACCATGAACACGTTTTCCGGAACGTCGTATTCGCAGCCTATGCCAAAGCGGGCGGACGGCGAGAACCCGAAGCGCGGGTAGTAGGCAGGATGGCCCAGGACGACGACGGCGCCGAAACCAAGCCGCTTGCACTGTTCAAGGCCGGCGCGTACGAGCGCGGACCCGATCCCTTTGCGCTGACGATCCGGGAAAACCGCCATAGGGCCGAGGCCCATGATGCGCAGCGCGGGGTGTCCCGAAAGTGAGACTGGGGAAAACATGATGTGGCCAACGATTGCACCGTCATCCTCGGCGACGAATGAGACGAGCGGCTCCGCCTGTTCGCGCAGGGCGTCCACGAGGTTGGCTTCGAGCGCTGTCTCAAATGCCGACACGTTGACCGCACGTACACGGGCCCGGTCTTCCTGTTCTTCAGCTCGAATCAGCATGCGCGGCCCCAGCACGAAAACGTCTCATTACGGCCCGAACGCGGTTCCCACCCACGGAGTTTCTGACACTCCGACCCCTCGCACACGGTGATTCAGCGTCGCACAACCTGATTCGTTGCTGCGCAACACGAGTTTGCTGGCGGTGCAAAGCGGGATTACCGTGGTGCAAAACAGCTTCGTCACCGTCCAAAGCGGAATCCTTACAGTACAAAGCGGCTTCACCACCATCTAAAGCGGGATCCTCACGGTACAAAGCTGCTTCACCACGGTGCAACGCGGCTTCATCACCGTACAAAGGGGGATCATCCCGGTGCAACAGAGGATCGTCACGGTGCAAAACAGGATCGCTACCGTACAAGGCGGGATCGTCACGGTGCAAAGCAGAACCGTCGGGAGTGTCAGGAATTCTGTGTGTGAGGCGGTTGACCATCACGTCGGGGCGGTAAACCGATCCTCGTAGAGAATCGCGAAGTGATTCATGGCAGTCGGCCATGCGCTCGGACGATGTGTCCATTGTA
>Ga0208185_1000567_pt1 | contig 15238 bp, 26 predicted proteins | sample EasRivMeERMLT700_FD_187532 | JGI IMG/M metagenome (GOLD analysis project Ga0208185, IMG submission 187532) | Soil microbial communities from meander-bound floodplain in the East River, Colorado, USA - East River MetaG ERMLT700 (SPAdes) (version 2) | ecosystem: Environmental > Terrestrial > Soil... | reverse complement strand
ATGGTGGGCATCGCCCCCGAGGACGACGATGGGGAAGCCGCCGAAGGCCGCGGCAGTGGCCCGGTGGGGCGCGTGGCGCCGCCGCCCCCACCGAAGCCCCCCACGCCCAAGCCGACCGGCTTCGACCGCTGGTGGGATGACCTCCAGGCCGTCGCCGACGAGGGCAAGGACGCGCTCGAGGCGGCCTGGAACAAGTCGGCCAAGGACCTGCGCAAGTACCTCACCGACCACCACCTCGCCGAGTGGCAACGGGTGCGCGCCAAGGCGCTGGGGCCGCCGGTATGACCTTCCGCGCGGTCTTCGTCACCGGCGCGGGCGTGATTGCCAACCCCGACGTCCTGCTCGACCTGCAGGAGGCCATCCGCACCTTCCGCGGCCAGCACATCGACCTCACGGTCGAGGCGCATCGCGACCGCCGCAGCGAGCAAGCCAATCGCTACCTGTGGGGGCACGTCTACCGCGAGATCGCGGCCTACACCGGCCACACGGTGGACGACATTCACGACGCGATGGTCGAGCGGTTCCTGCCGAGCGAGCGGAAGCGCGTGGAGTTCTTCAACCGGACGAGCGGGGAAGTGCTGGAGCTCGACATCGACCGGCGCCGCACGTCGAAGCTGTCGGGGCAGGCGTTCTTCGACTTCGTGGACGCGGTGCGGCTGTTCGCGTCGGAGTTCCTGAGCATCGAGACCGAGGACCCCGACCCAGAATACTGGCGCGCGCGGCTGGCGCGTCCACGGGCGGCGGACCTGCGGCTGCATGACGGCGAGTCCAGCCATGGGGAGTAGGGGGCGCATGAAGTCCAAAGGTACGACGGCCTACGACGACCCGCTCAAGGTGCTCGACATCGAGGAAGTCGGGCAGCTGCTCAGTGTGGACCCGAAGACCGTGCGCCGCCTGATGGTGCGGGGCGAGCTCCGCGGGACGCGCGTCGGCAAGCTGATTCGCTTCAAGCGCGCCTGGGTCAACGACTATCTCGAGCGCAGCGATCGGTGATTTATGGCGCGGGGCCGCATGATTTCCAAGTCGCTGAGTACCTCCCGGAAGTTTGCCGATCTCGCCGCGGCCGGCGACCTGACGGAGTTCTGCCAGATGCTCTTCCCGCTGCTCGTGTCGCATGCCGATGACTACGGGCGCCTGTCGGGGGATGCGTTCACGGTGAAGTTTCAAGTGCTCCCCACCTCGCCGCGCCCGCTCGCGGACTTCGAGCGCGCCCTACAGCAGATGGCCGCCAGCGGGTTGGTGGTGCTCTATGAGGCGAACGGCGACATGGTGCTCCAAGTCCTGCAGTTCGACGGGCATCAAACCGGGTTACACAAGCGCACGGTCAGTAAGTTCCCAGACCCTCCGGGAACTTCCGGGAATTTCCAGGAACACGCGGGAGATTCCCGCCTAACTAAAGAGAACTGAACTGAAGGGAACTGAAGGGAACTAGATCAAGATCAAAACCTACCGCCGCACAAATCGCGGCGGTGTGCAAAACCTGTGGAAAACCTGTGGAAAAGTCCCATGCGAGACCCGGACGAGCTCAAACCGATCAGCTTCCAGCAACTCTGCGCCCTCTTGCGGGGTCTGCTGGACGCCGAGCCGTCAATGGACGACGCGGAGTGGAAAGCCCGTGCGAAGGACACGCTGGCGCGCTGGGGGTTTCTGCTCCCAGCCGCGGAGCAACTCGCGCGCGCGATGTCCGCCGTCGAGCAGGCGATGGTCAAGACGCGCGGGCCACGGCCGCTCCCAGCCACGCCGGCGGTCAAGCGGCTGCCGCCGCCGAGGCGATGGGACACGGGGGGACCGCGTGAACGCGCTGGGGGATGGGCGTCGGTCGGGAGTCTCGTCGGGGCAGTGATGGACCGACTGCGCAAGCGGACCCACGCCGCATGACCACGACCGCCACGGCTCGCCGCGTCACGCTGACGGTCCACGGCCTGCCGCAGCCGAAGGGCTCGACCAAAGCCTTCGTCCCGCGCCGCTGGGCGGTGAACGCCTACGCCGCCGGCGTCAGCCCGCGCGCCGTGGTCACCAGCGACAACCCGAAAGTCAAGGGCTGGCAGCTCGCCATCACCGCCGCCGCCGTCCAGTCCCGCGCGCAGACGGCCCCCTTCGACGGCCCGGTGTCGGTGACCTGCACCTTCGCGCTGCCGCGGCCGAGTTCGTACCCGAAGCGCATCGTCCACCATGTCACGAAGCCCGACGTCGACAAGCTGGCGCGCGCCGTGCTCGATGCGCTGGCCGGCGTGCTCTTCGGCGACGACGCCGCCGTCACCGAGCTCCACGCGAGCAAGGGCTACGCCTTCGCCGGGTGCAACCCCGGCGTGGTGATTACCGTCGCCGAGACCACGCCCCTTGACGCCGTAGGCGACACTAGACGGGAGGCAGAGCCCGCATGACCTTCGACGACTACGGCCGCTATTTCTTCTCGCTGATTCAGCGCGCCGTCGGGCAACCCGCCGACGACTACGCCGCCGTGCTCGGCGCGAGCACCATCCCCGCCGGCCTCCCGCCGGGTGAGGTGCCTGACGCCGCGATGCCGCATCACGCCATGACGCAGCAGATTGGCAGCGACGGGCGCATCGCCGGTCGGGTGTTCCTCCCCACCGCCACGCCCGACGAGCTGGGCTATTACGCGCACCCCGTGAGTCCGCTGCGCGATGGTCCGACACCGGGCTCGCTGGTGTGGGAATGGCGGGACCTGGGCGGCCCGCCCATCGTCACGCCCGAGGACGGCACCTCGCCGCCGCCCCCCTCGGGTGGCCTGACCGAGGCCGAGGTCAACGCGCTCATCGACGACGCCCTGGTGCCCGTCTACGCGCAGCTCGCCGCGCTCGAGACCGCCCAGGCGCAGCCACAGCGGGCGCATGGTCCCGTCGACTTGCCGATTGTGCTGCGGAGCCTCACCTCGCTCCGCGCCATCGGGGACATCGACGTCGAGGTCAAGCCCGGCACGGCGACCCCGCCCGCCGCGAGTGGCAGTGAGGCGTCGGACCTCGCCACCGTAGTCGCCCTGAAGAAGCTGCTGGCCCGTCGCGACCAGCCCGAGGGGTGACCATGGCCTGGTTCTGGACGCAACGGTCGCACTATCGCCCCCAGCGTACCGCCGACCTGCCGAAGGGCCGTGAGCCTGAGAGGCCCGTCGAGGACTTCCCGAAAGTGCCAGACCTCCAGGACTGGCCGCCGATTCAATCGCGACACCCGAACTGGTGGCAGCTGTTCCGCCTCGAGCAGCACGGCACCGAGCTCCGGCCCGTGCTCATCGCCGAGACCCGCACCGAGGACGAAGCCTTCCGCATCGCCGCGCAGCAGGCGTCCCAGGTGCGCCTGACGAAGTGGGGCTCGAAGCTCCAGCCCTATGAGTCCTACCGCCCGCGCATGGTGATCACGGGCACGGTCGAGCGGGCCGATGGATGAGGTCCTCGACGCATTGCGCGCGCTGACACTGCGCGTCACCGCGCTCGAGCGGGCGGTCTGTGCGCTCGATGGCCGGGTGAGCGACCTCGAGTGGGCCTGTGCGGCGCAGGACCACGAACTCGACACGCTCCGCGATCGGGTGAGTCACGCGCTCAGCGACGACGACGAGCGCCCGTCGCGCCAGCGCCCGTCGAGGCCGCATTGATGCCGTGCGATTGCTACTGGTGCCGACTGCGGCTGCGCATCCCGGCGAGACACCGCGCGACGTGCGTGTTGCAGTCGGGCGAAGACGTGCCGCCGTTATTAGCTCGGATGGAGGACCCCGATGGGACTGATACAGCTCCTGCTCGTGCTCGTCGTCATCGGCGTCGTGCTCTGGCTCATCGAGACCTATCTGCCCCTCAGCCCGCCGATTAAAGTCATCATCCGCGTGCTCGTGGTGCTGTTTCTGATTCTCTGGCTCTTGCAGGTCTTTGTCGGGGACATCCCCTTGCCGCGGTTCCGATGAAAGTCAACGCCACGCTCCAGACGGCGCTCACCGCCTATCGGCTCCGGGCCGAAGCCGCCGAGGCGCGTGCCACGCAACTCGCCGACGAGAATGCGCTCCTCAAGCGCGCCCTCGCCATGCTGACCCGCAGCTTGGAAGATGCGGAGAGCGAGCGCCATGCCGAGCCGTAAGTAATTGAAATCGGGGATTGGGGGAGAAGTGAGTGAACAGTGGACGTCGTCCTCGGCGCTGGTGGATGCGGTACGCGACCAACGAGTCAACCTTGCGGCGCGGGCCGGACGTTTGGCTGACCTCGCGCTCTTGGCGCGCAGACTGACATCCGACCAACTAGACGAGATTTCCCGGACGCTCCGCGAATGTCAGAAGCTCCTTGAGCGATGACTACCGCACAGCCCCACGCTCCCCGTGGTCCGCTCGTCCAGCGCAACCCTATGTCTGCGCGTGACCCCATGCCTCCGCGCATGTGCAGCGCGCACTCCAAGCAATCCGGCAAGCCCTGCGGACGCCGCGCCATCCCTGGAGGCACGGTCTGCCGCTGGCATGGCGGCGCCGCACCCCAAGTCAAGCTGGCCGCGATGGACCGCCTCCGCGCGCTCCAGAACCCCGCCATCGACCGCCTCGCCAAGCTCATTGCCCAGGAAGAGTTCCCGACCGTCGCCTATGCCGCCAGCCGCGACGTGCTCGACCGCACGCTCGGCAAGCCGCAGGAGCAGGTGCAGCAGATTGCCGCCGTCGTGCGCGTCATCCACGAGCTGCCCGAATGAGTCGCAGGGACGACACGACGGAGATGGTGACCCGTTTGGAGCGAGCCTGTATCTCGGCGCTCAGTGCCGCCATCAGTAGCGTGGTGAACCGCATTCGGGCGTGCCCGCAGTGCGGGTATATCTTTCTCAAGCATCGGAAACAGCGCTACTGCTCGCCGGAATGCTCGCAGCGCATGCGATGGGCGAAGTTCGCAGCGACACGACTGTCGCGCGACTATCATCGCGAACGCGAACAAGCACAGGCGCGGAGGGCGTCCGAATGACCACCACCGCCCAGCCGGGCGAGGTGCTCGACGTTTACATCCCCTACAAGCCGCGCCCGCTGCAGCGCGAGCTCGGCGCCCTCGTCCGCACGCACCGCTTCGGTGTCGTCGTCTGTCATCGCCGCTTCGGCAAGACCGTCTTCGGCGTCAACATGAACCAGCAGACGGCCATGCAGTGCGCCAAGGAACGCCCGCGCTGCGCCTACATCGCCCCGACCTACACGCAGGGCAAGACGACCGTGTGGGATTACATGCAGCACTATGCGCGGCCGTTGCCGGGCATCGCGTTCAATCAGTCCGAGTTGCGTGTCGACTATCCCAATGGCGGGCAGAACCGCATCTTCGGTGCGGACAACCCGGATAGCCTGCGCGGCATGTATCTCGACCGCGCCACGCTCGACGAGTATGGGCTGCATCCGGCGAAGACCTTCTCCGAAGTCATCGGTCCGACGCTCGTCGACCGTGGCGGCAGTGCGCTCTTTCTCGGCACGCCGAATGGCAAGAACCAGTTCTATGACATCGCGCAGCACGCCAAGCTCGCGCAGGCCAAGGGCACGAAGGACTGGTTCTATGCCGAATACAAGGCGTCGGATACCGGCCTCTTAGACACGGCCTACTTAGAAGCCGCCCGCGCGGTGATGACCAGTGACGAGTATGCGCAGGAGTTTGAGTGCAGCTTCGAGGCGTCCGTGAAGGGCGCCATCTACGCCAAGGAGCTCGAAGCCGCCAGACACGAGACGCGCATCACCGACGTGCCGATGGACCCGCTGCTGAAGGTCGACACCGACTGGGACCTCGGCATCGGCGACGCGATGTGCGTCTGGTTCTCGCAGACCGTCAAGGGCTCGGGCCAGGTGCGGCTCATCGACTACTACGAGGCGAGCGGCGAAGGGTTTCCTCACTTCGTCCAGGTGCTGCGCGAGAAGCGCTATACCTACGGCACGCACTGGGCGCCGCACGACATTGCGGTGCGTGAGCTCGGCTCGGGGAAGTCGCGACTCGAGGTGGCGGCGCAGCTCGGGCTGAAGTTCTCGGTGACGCCGCGCCTGTCGAGTGCGGCCGGGCAGGAGCTGGAGGATGGCATCCACTGTGCGCGCCTCTTCTTCCCGCGCTGCTGGTTCGACCAGACGCGCTGCCGGCTGGGGCTGGAGGCGCTCGGGCAGTATCGGCGGGACTACAACACGCGGCTCGACGAGTTCAAGGCGACGCCGGTGCATGATGCGGCCTCGCATGGGGCCGATGCCTTCAGAGGGCTGGCGGTGCGGCATCAGATTCCGAAGGACAAGCCGGTGTACACGCCCGCGGGGCCGGGCAGTCCGCACGGCTGGATGGCGTAGATGCCCTATACAGCACAAGAGCGCGCGCACGCCTTGGCCTATGCGTTGGCCCTGATGCGCAATCGTCTGCCCGTCGAGGCGCCTCTGAATGCGGCAGCCATTCAGCGGCATATTGACGCGCTGATCGAGTTGGTCGCGACGGCGCCGCCATTTGAGGATGACGAGCCGTCCACCGTGCCCGAAGGGACGGGCGATACGTGGGGACCGCCGCTGCGGAAGCCAGTCCGTTGACGCTCGGCTCACTCTTTGCGGGCATCGGCGGGTTCGATCTCGGCTTCTCGCGGGCCGGGTTCGACATCCGCTGGCAGGTTGAGATCGATCCGTTTTGCCGGGCCGTGCTCGCGCAGCACTGGCCGGACGTGAGGCGTTACGACGATGTCCGACAAGTCCACGGTGCTCTGGCCGACGCCGACGAAAGCCGACGGCGAACGCGGCAGCAAGAGTTATCCGGGCAATCACAACCCGACCCTCTTGGGAGCCGTGACGACATGGCCGACCCCGCAGAGTTATTCACGGGGAAAGGCCACGAACAGCGTACCGGGACTGACGCCGCTCGACATCGCGGTGCGCGGGATGTATCAACCGGATGTCTCGAACCAGTTGACGTTATTTGCGGAGGCTTTCCCTGTCAGCCCCATAGTCTCGCCGGCCGACGTGGCGCCTCCACCGACGACCGCGACCTCTGGCCGGAGTTCGCCCGCCTTATTCGCGAGCTTAAACCCCGATGGGTCGTGGCGGAAAATGTACCCGGACTGCTCTCCAGTGAGGCTGGACGGTTCTTCGGTACCGTTCTCGGAGACATGGCCGCGTGCGGGTACGATGCGGAATGGCAGAGCCTACCAGCTAGCGCCTTTGGTGCGCCTCACCGACGAGACCGCGTCTGGATTGTGGCCTACCGCCAGTGCGACGGATGGCATGGGCGGGCCGCGGACACCGGACGGACGCCGGGGCCGACAGCTCCGCGATATTCCAGGGAACATGTGGCCGACCCCGTGCGCGGAGGACGCGAAGAACGTCCCCTACCAGAAGGGCGACGGCGGGAAGCGGTATCCGATGCTGCTCGGCGCGGTGGACCCGGCGCGGATGTGGCCGACGCCGACGAGCCGGGACTACCGCTCGCCAGGGACGCCGGAATGGCTGGAGCAGAGGCTGGTCGAATCTTCGCGGGGGCAACCATTAACCGAAGCGATTGGTGGGCAGTTGAACCCCGACTGGGTCGAGTGGCTCATGGCGTACCCCATCGGGTGGACCGCCTGCGCGGCCTGGGGAACGCGATCGTCCCGCCCATCGCTGAATGGATCGCAGAAAGAATCCTCGCCGCCGAAGGGTTGACGTGAGCTCCGGCATCCTCGTGGGCGCGACGGTGGCGATTGCGGTGGCGTTCGTGCTGCTCTACGTCGGCGCGCTGTGGATGGTGAAGCAGAAGTATCGGCGCGACCGGGACTGAGCCCTTGACACCGCGTGGGAAAATCAAGCCACCGATGCAGGGACCATTCCGCACGCCGGCGCTCCTCGCGGCGGCGCTGCTGTCGAAGCCGGTGACGGCGGCCCGCATTCGCAAGCTCCTGCGCCATGCGATGAAAGGCAGCGAGGCCGACTTCCGGCAGACGCTCGCGGCCATCCCTGATACGCACACCCGCGCCGAGGTCGAGGCCGCCGCGCACGCCGTGCGGTTCGCGGGATAAGCCATGGCGAAGAAGCGCAATCCTGAATCGTGTTTTTACTGCGGTGGTCTGGTCAGCGAGAGGTGTGAGCACGACCATTTCCCCATTCCTGAGCGGAACGGTGGAACAGACACGGTGCCTGCCTGCGTGTCGTGTCACGACATGAAGGACCGATACACGCTTGACGACTGGTCAACTGAATGGCTTCAGATTGTCATATCGGACCTCCCGAATATGCGCCGTGAGACACGCATCTTTCTGGCGAAGGTTCTCGCCGTGCTGTCGGACGCCAAGCGGAAAATGAGCACGGACGCCAATGCCGCTTGATCCCACGTACGCGAAAGAGACCCCGACCGACCCTGACGCCCCCGATACGTCCGCGCACGAGCACGCCCTCGACCGCTTCAAGCTGTCCGAGGAAGCCACCCGCGACCAGCGCGCCCGCGAGCTCGAGGACCTGCGTTTCATCGACGAACGCGGCGCGCAGTGGCCTGACGAGATCAAGCGCGCGCGTGGGGGGCAGGACGGCGGCTCCGGCTTGCCGCCGGTGCCGGCGCGGCCGGTCCTCGAGTTCAACCTGCTCCGCGGCCCGGTCCAGCAGGTCATCAACACGGCGCGGCAAGCCAAGCTCGGGCTGTCCTTTGCCCCCGAGGGCGAGGGCGCCAGTCAGGCGCTGGCACAGGCGTATGACGACATCGCGCGGGCGTGCCAGGCGGACAGCCGGGCGCACCTCGCACGCCAGTGGGCGTTCCAGCGGGCGGCGGTCTGCGGATGGGGCGTGTACCGCATCCTCACCGAGTACGTCAACAACAAGACCTTCGACCAGAAAATCACCTACAAGCGCATCCTGAACCAGGCGAGCGCCTATCTCGACCCCTTCGCGCAGGAACCGGACTGGTCGGACGGGCAGTTTGCCCTGCTGACTGAGGACATGCCGATCGCCCGGTATCGCCGGCAGCATAAGGACTCGAAGCTGGCGTCCTACAGCGACCGGGAACTGACGAGCCTTGGCAACGAGGTGCCGTCGTGGGTGACGACGTCGCACGGCTCGGCCGGGCTGAGCTGCCGGGTGGCCGAGTACTGGGAGGTGCGGGAGGAGTCGCAGACGCTCGTGCTGCTGCCCGATGAGACGACGGCGCTGGAGTCGGAGATCCCGGCCGAGATCCTCGCGCAGGTCGAGCAGGACCGCGGCTCCAAGCTGGCGCGGCGCACCATCACCACCGGGCGGAAGGTGTTCTGGTCGCTCATCAATGGGATCGAGGTCATCCAGGGGCCGCAGGAGTGGAACGGCGCGTATATCCCGATCATCCCGGTCATCGGCGACGAGGCGAACCTCAACGGCGACCGGCGGTGGACGGGCATCGTGCAGTTCGCGCGCGACGCCCAGCAGAGCTACAACTACATGCGGAGCGCGCAGGTGGAAGCCGTCGGCCTCGCGCCGCGCGCGCAGTGGCTCATCGCGGACGGCCAGCTCGAAGGCTACGAGCACTGGTGGCAGCAGGCGAATACGCGTAACCTGCCCTATCTGCCGTATCGGCTGGCGACCTATGGCGGGAGCCCGGCGCCGCCGCCGCAACGCAACGTCGCCGAGCCGGCGATTCAGGCCGTGACGCTCGCGGCCACGGCGGCGAAGGACGACCTGCACGCGACGACCAACATGCCGCCGGTGTCGCTCGGGCAGCTCGACCCGCACGAGCGCTCGGGCGTGGCGATTCGCGCCCTGCAGGGCCAGGCCGAGGTCGGCTCGAGCGGGTATCTCGACAACCTCGCGAGCGTGAGCATGCTCTACGAGGGCAAGGTGCTGAAAGACCTCATCCCGCGCATCTATGACCGGCCAGGGCGGGTCGTCGGGATGCTCGGCCAGGACGACAAGCGCCGCTCGGTGCTGCTCAACATCCCCTTCGTGCAGGAAAACGGGCAACCCAAGCCCGTGCCGCAGGGCACACCAGGCGCGGAGGTCCTCGACCTCAAGGCGGGCGCGGTCAGCGTGACGGCGCAGGTCGGGAAGTCCTACGCGACGCGGCGCGAGGAGACCTCGGCGGCGATTGCGGCGATCATGGAGGCGGCGCCGATGCTGGCACCCATTCTGGCGCCGTTCTGGCTCGACGAGCTCGACTTCCCCGGCGCGAAGAAGCTGGCCGCGATTGCCAAGAAGACCTTGCCGCCGCAGTTCAAGGAGGACGAGGCGGGGCAACCGAGCCCGCAGCAGCAACTCCAGCAGCTCCAGCAGCAGGCGCAGCAGGCGCAGGAGATCATCGACCTGCTGACGAAGGAACTGGACGCCAAGAACAAGATCATCGAGGCCGACACCATCAAGGCCGACGCGCAGGTCCAGGTGACGCAGTTGGAGCTCGCCAGCAAGGAGCGGATCGAGTCGGTCAAGGCGCAGGTCGACCTGCTCAAGGCCGAGATGAGCCAGCAGACCGCGGCGCTCTCGGCGCAGACGGCGCTGCAGCAGGCGACGCTCGGCGCGCAGACGACGCTGGAGCAGACGCACGTCGGGGCTGGGATGAACATCGAGAAGGCGTTGATGGGGTCCGTCGCGAAGAGCGTGCAGCAGCTCGACCAGCAGAGCTTCTTGAAGGAGCAGCAGGCCGCGCAGATGCAGCAGGAGCGCGATCTCCAGCAGCAGCAGCTCGCCGCCCAGCTGCAGAAGCCGCAAGGACCGGGTGGGCAAGGCGCACCAGCGCCAGCCGGACCGGCCGCCGCGCCGGAGATGGCGCCTGGCGGGTTCACACCGCCTGAGGGAGGACCGCTGTAATGGCCGAGTCCGTCACCGTCGACCACGGCGGGGTGACCATCACCACCAACACGATGAGCGAGGCGGACCTCCGCACGGAGATGGAGGCGCCGGCCACGCCGGACCCCGTCAACGCGACCCCGCTTGAGCCGCCGCCGTCCGAGACGCCCGCACAAGCGGCGCAACGCGCCCGCGACGAGAAGGGCCGCTTCGCCCCGAAGACCGAGGCCGCCGCGGCTGAAACCCGACCAGAACCCGACCAGAACCCGACCGACACGCCCCCGGCTCGCCGCCGTGACGACAGTCTGCCGCGCCACAACCCGATCGCGCGCATGCAGCAGGCGCTCGCCCGGCAGGCCGAGGCCGAACGCCGCGCGCAGGCGCTCGAAGCGGAGCTCGTGCGCATCACGCAAGCATCCCAGCCGCAGGCGCAACCGACGCACGCGCAGAGCAACGGCACCGAGCCGCAGTTTGAGCAGTTCGCCAACGAAGCCGACCCCTACACGTCGTACCTCCAAGCCTGGACGCGCTGGGACCACGCGCAGCAATTCGCGCAGGCCCGCGCCGAGTGGGACGCCGAGCAGACGCAGAAGTCGCGCGCCCAGACCTTCCAGTCGCGCCTGAATGCGGACAAAGTCCAGTATCCCGACTTCGACCAGGTCTTGACACAGGCTGATACCCTAGGTCTTCAAGTCAGCGCCGTCATGCAGGAAGCCATCGCGGATTCCCCGAAGGCGGCCGACTTGGTGTACTACCTCGCAACGCATCCCGAGGAGTGCCTTCAGCTCGCCGAGGAGTCGGTGCAGACTCCCGTCGCCGCTGCTCCGCTGATGCGACGGCTGTTAGAGAGTCATCTGGCCCCGCGTGCTGTGCCCCCGCAGGGGGGACCGGCGCAGCCGCAGCGGGTCGCGCAAAGTACCGCGAAGCCCCCCGTCACGCCGGTCGGGAGCTCGCCTGTAGCGATGTCCGACGAGAAGGCCGCCTTCTCGGACGATACCTCTCTGGCCGAGCACGCGCGCATCTGGAATCACCGCATGCGCGTCCCAGGGACCAAGTAGCGTCCGCGATCCGCGCCTCCGTCCGGGCACGCCGCAACAGGTGTGACCGATGGCTAACAGTTTCATTACCCCGACGTGGGTGCTCAAAGACGTCGCGAGAGTCGCCGTGAACCAACTGAAGTTCGCGGCCAATATCGAACGCTGGTACGACGATAAATTCAAAGCGGGCGGCGCCAAGGTGGGCTACACCGTCAGTGGCCGCCTGCCGCAGCGCTTCCGCACCACCAAGGGCCAGGCCTTCCAGGCGCAGCCGATCAACGACGTGACCGTGCCGGTCACGCTCACCGACCAGGCCAACATCGGCACCTCGTGGTCGACCGCCGATGCGACCGTCGTGGTCGAGGACGTGCGCCGCCGCTACGTCAACCCGGCCGGCGAGCAGCTCGCCAACACCATCGACTACGACGGCCTGACGCGCATGACGCCGACGGTCGCCCACTCGGTCGGCGTGCCGGGCACGGCGCCCACCTCGCGGCTCACCTACACCACCGGCGCCGCGAAGATGACGCTCGTGGCGGTGCCGATGAGCGGGCGCGTGGCGGTCCTCGACCCGATTCACATGGTGAACCTGATTCAGGACACCTCGACGCTCTTCAATCCGAGTGCGGCCATCTCCGAGAACTACCGGGACGGGCAGTTCGGCAGGAACCAGCTCGGGATCGCCGAGTGGTATCAGGACCAGAACCGCTACGTCCACACCACCGGCAGCTTCACAAGTTCGACGCCGCTCGTCAACGGCGCGAACCAGACCGGGTCGACGCTCAACACCAACGGCTGGGCCTCAGGCGCGGCGACGTTGAACGCGGGCGACGTGATCACGCTCGCCGGCGTCTACGAAGTCAACCCGCAGAACTACGCCTCGACCGGGCAGTTGATGCAGTTCACCGTGACGCAGACGACGACCTCGGTCGGCGTCAACATGGCGACCCTGCCGATCAGCCCGCCGATCATCCCGACGGGCAACCTGCAGAACGTGTCCAACTCGCCGGCCAACGGCGCGATCATCCTCGTCCTCGGCTCGGGGCAGGTCGTGGCGACCGGCACCGGCACGATGACGGCGACCACGTCGGCCAACTCGCTGCTCTTCCATCCCGAGGCGTTCATCCTGGCGATGGCGGACCTCGATGCGGACCTGGACGGCGCGACGGTGGCGCGCGTGGCCGACAACGAGATGAACGTCTCGCTCAGATACGTGAAGCAGTACTCGGCGCAGAGCGACCAGAAGATGGCGCGCATCGACGCGCTCTACGGCTTCAAAGAGTTCCGGCCCGACTGGGCCTGCAGAGTGTGGGGGTAACGATGGCCTTAGTGAACACGACACTCGCCGCCGCCGCCAGTGCGCAGGCGACGTCCCTCACGGTGACCTCGGCGACGGGGTTTGCCGTCGGGCAACCGATTCGCGTCGACAACGAATACATGGTGCAGACCGCGGCGGCGACCGGGACCGTCATCCCGGTGCGGCGCGGCCTCGAAGGCACGGCGCAAGTGGCGCACGGCATCCTCGGGGACGTGGCAACCGGGCTGGCGACGGACTTCCCCAGCCCGCCGGTGGGCGCCGTGGTGCCGCTGCCCTCCGCGGGCCTCGGCGATCGGCGCACGATCGGCGCGGACGTGACGCTGACGACGGCGGACCTGCCGCCGGGCGACACGACCTACGTCATCACCAAGGCGGGCGTCTGCGCCATCACGCTCGAGGCGCCGAGCAAGGCGCAGAACGGGCTGCGGCTCACCTTCCGCTCGGCGACGGCCAACGCGCACACCGTGACCTACACGGCCGGGTTCCTGGGCGGGACGACCGCCAGTGACATCGGCACGTTCGCGGCGAGTGTCGGCGCGAGCTGCACCTTCGAGGCCAACGGCGGCACGTGGGGCATCCTGGCGCTCGCCAGCGTGACGGTGGCGTAGCCATGGCGGACACCGCCCTCGGCCTGACCGACTACGCCAAGGAGATGGCCCGGTGGAACCGGCCGTATATTCACCAGGAGTATCCCAAGGCGCTCTACATGGGCACGACGACGGCGGGGCGGGTGGAGCTGATCCAGCCGCCGCGCACCGTTCGGACCGAGGGCGAGGAGCAGGAGGCCCTCGCCGCCGGCTGGTGTCCGAACCCGCAGCACGCGCTCGACGCCGAGACGAAGCGCCAGGAGGCCATCGGCACGGCCGCCGCGGAGCGGGCCTACACCGACCGGCAGATGAGCCCGGCCGCGCAACGCGAAGCCGAGGCCGCCGACCAGGCCGCGGGCGCGAAGCACCTCGGCGAGATCCCCGTACGGCCGAAGCGGCCCCGCGGACGCCCGTTTGCGAAGAAGGCCCCGCCGACGCCGGAGGAGACGCCATGACGAAAGCCAAGCCGGTCAGCGACCCCGAGGACGACGACGCGCGGACGGAACCGGCGCCGCGCACCACTCGGTCGTATGCCGAGACGCCGCGGGCGCTGGCCGAGGACGACGGCGAGCCGGGGCTCAGCTTCGAGGAGTATCTCGACCGGCGCCGGGACTTGGAGGCCAAGCTCGTGGCGCTCGCCGCCCGGCTCGTGGCGAGCCGCCGCTTCCCGCGGGTGATGTATCACGCGACCCAGGGGCCGCGCGTCGTGGCGACCCCGGCGGAACGGCAGGCGCTGGGGGCCGGGTGGCAGCCGACGCCGGTGGCGGTGCCCTGATGGCCCCGGTCCCGCTGCCGCGCGTGACGGACCCACCCATGTCGGCCGCCGAGTATGACGCGCAGCTCAAGGCGCTCGACGCCGAGCGCGCGGCGCTCCGGCTCGCGTATGTGACGTCCCAGACCTATCCCCGCTGGGGCTACCACGAGACGGAGCCCCCGCAACTCGTGGACTCCGACGCCGAGGCGCTCGCGCTCGGCGAGGGGTGGAGCGCGGTGCCGGTGACGGCGCCGGGCGACGCCCCGGTCATCACGTCGCTCGACCCGGATACCGTGGAGCTCGGGGCGCCGTCGTTCACGGTGCGCGTGCTGGGCACGGGCTTCGTCGCCGACTCCGTCATCGTCTGGAACGGCAGCGACGAGGTGACGACCTACGTGTCGGCGACGGAAGTGACGACCGGCGTCAACATGGACACCGCGAGCGCCGCGGTGAGTGTGTCGGTCGCGGTGCGGAACGGCGAGACGCTCAGTAACGAGTGGTTCTTCACGTTCGCGGAGGCGACGCCATGATCACGCTCGACGTCTACACGGACGCCGTCGCGATCACGACCAGCGACACGGTCGACCTCGCCAAAGTGACCGATGGGATCTGGGTCGGCGGTGCGGGCATCGTCGTCGCGGTGTTCCCGAACGGCAAGACCGTGAACTTCACCTGTACGGCGGGCCAGCTCCTCCCCATCCGCGTGAAGCGCGTCAACGCGACCACCACGACGGCGACGTTGATGGCCGCCCTGTATCAGGTGTAACGCATGGCCGCTATTCTCTCGACGAGTTTCGCCGCGCCGGTCACGGACTGGGCGGCGTCGTGGTCCCTCGCCAGTGTGACGGGCGTGCAGGTCGGGCA
>Ga0208185_1000566_pt1 | contig 15254 bp, 12 predicted proteins | sample EasRivMeERMLT700_FD_187532 | JGI IMG/M metagenome (GOLD analysis project Ga0208185, IMG submission 187532) | Soil microbial communities from meander-bound floodplain in the East River, Colorado, USA - East River MetaG ERMLT700 (SPAdes) (version 2) | ecosystem: Environmental > Terrestrial > Soil... | reverse complement strand
CCGCCGACGCCCGCGAACTTGCCGTGGGCGCGGCACGCCTTGACCACGCGCTCGATCGCCGCCATGACCTCCGGATGCGTCAGCTCGCCGGGATGCCCGAGGTCGGTCGAAAGATCATTGGTGCCGATGTGGATGACGTCCACCCCGGGCACCGCGGCGATCGCCTCGATGTTGTCGATCGCGGCCTTGCTCTCGACCATCAGGACGAGCAGCGTCGCATCGTTGAAGGCTTTACGCATCTCGGCCGCCGGCAGGCTGCGATAGCCGAAGTGGGCCCAGCTGCCGAACGCGCCACGGTTGCCGATCGGGGGAAACTTGCACGCGGCTACCGACATCCGCGCGTCCTCCGCCGTAGTCACCTCGGGCATGACGATGCCGAGCGCGCCGTTGTCGAGCATCCTCAGCGCGGCCGCGTAGTCCTTCTCCGGCACGCGCACGATCGGCGCCACGCCGACGTTCATCGCCGCCACCGCCATCTGCGAGATCTCGTGCTCGGGGATGACGCCATGCTGGAGGTCGAAGAACAGGCCGTCGAAGCCGCAGGCCTTCGCCGCAAGCGCGATATCCACCGTGCGCGCGTGTCGGATCATGAGCGTGAGCCCGAGCTCGCCCTTGCTCAGACGCTCGAGAAGCGGGTTGATCAGCAGGCTGGTCGAACTCGATGCCATCGCATTCCCCCTGGATTCCCGCCGGTGCGGGAACGACGATTGCCCTGTCAGAACCTCGCGGGCTCGAGCGCGAGTACGCTGTCGGCGCCGTGGGTCACCTCGCGCGCGAGCGGAATCGCCCTCGGCAGCTCGTGCTCGGCGTAGAAGCGCGCAGTCGCGAGCTTTCCCTGCAGAAAATCCCGATCCGCGTCGGGCTGCCGGAGCTTTTGCCCCGCAACCAGTGCCGCGCGGGCCATCATCCAGCCGCCCGCGACCGTGCCGAAAAGCTTGAGATAGGGCACCGCCACCGCGGCGGCGGCATTGGCATTCCGCGGATAGGCTTCGACCAGCCAGCGTGTCGCGGACTCGAGGCCGTCAACCGCTTCCTTCAGGTTCGCGCGCACGCCCGCGACCTCGCTCCCACCCTTGCCGAGCGGCGCGTCGAGCCCGCGCATCGCATCGATCACAGCCAGCGCGGTCGCGCCCTTCTCATGCGCCACCTTGCGGCCGATGAGGTCGTTCGCCTGGATGCCGGTCGTGCCTTCGTAGATGGTGGTGATGCGCGCATCGCGCAAGTACTGCGTCGCGCCGGTCTCCTCGACGAATCCCATGCCGCCGTGGACCTGGATGCCGATCGAGGCGACTTCCACCCCCTGCTCGGTGCACCAGCCCTTGACGATCGGCGTCAGCAGGTCGAGCAGCGCGTGGCTGCTCCGCTTCTGCGCGGGGTCGGGATGGTAGCGCGCCTTGTCGAGCGTCGCCGCCGCGAAATAGGCGAGCGCGCGCATGGCCTCGTTCTGGGCACGCATGGACATGAGCATCCGGCGCACGTCGGGATGATGGATGATGGTGACGCGATCGCCGCTCCTCTGGCCGATCGCCCGGCCCTGCACGCGCGTCCGGGCGTATTCGAGCGCATGCTGGTAGGCGCGTTCGCCAACCGCCACGCCCTCCACGCCGACCGCGAGCCGCGCGTGGTTCATCATCGTGAACATGTATTCGAGGCCGCGATTCTCCTCACCCACCAGGGTGCCGACTGCTCCCCCATTGTCGCCGTACGCGAGCACGCAGGTCGGGCTCGCGTGGATGCCGAGCTTGTGCTCGATCGAGACGCACCGGATGTCGTTCCTTTCGCCAAGGGTCCCGCCGGGCCCGGGCAGGAACTTGGGGACGATGAAGAGCGAGATGCCCTTCACCCCTTCCGGCGCGTCGGGTGTCCGCGCCAGCACGAGATGCACGATGTTCTCGGTGAGATCGTGCTCGCCCCAGGTGATGAAGATCTTGGTGCCCTGGATGCGGTAGTGGTTCCCTTCCCGCACCGCGCGCGTGCGCACGGCGGAGAGATCGGAGCCCGCCTGCGGCTCGGTGAGATTCATGGTGCCCGACCACACGCCCGCCGTCAGCTTGCCGAGGTAGGTCGCCTTCTGCTCCGGCGAGGCGTGGATCCTCAGCGCCTCCAGGACGCCGGACGTGAGCATCGGGGCGAGGCACAGCGCCATGTTCGCGCTCTTCCAGATCTCCTGGACCGGCGTCGCGACGATGTGCGGCAGCCCCTGCCCGCCGTACTCGGGCTGGCCCCCGAGACCGTTCCAGCCCGCCTCGATGAACTTGCGGTAGGCCTCCCTGAAACCGGCGGGCGCCGTGACCTTGCCATCGGCGAGCCGCGCGCCCTGCTTGTCGCCCGCCTGGTTCAGGGGATCGAGGACTTCCTGCGCGAACTTCGCCGCCTCGCCCAGCACCGCTTCCACCAGCTCGGGATTCACCTCCGCGTGGCCCGGGAGCGCCGAGATTTCGGACAGCCCCGCGAGCTCCGTGATCGCGAACTGCATGTCCTTCAGTGGTGCCGCGTACGTGGACATGCCTCGCTTCAGAGTTCCTTGGTGAGCTCGGGAACCGCCTTGAAGAGATCCTCGACCAGCCAGTAGTTTGCCACGGCGAAGATCGGCGCCTCGGCGTCCTTGTTGATGGCGACGATCACCTTGCTGTCCTTCATGCCGGCGAGGTGCTGGATCGCACCCGAGATGCCGACCGCGATGTAGAGCTCGGGCGCGACGATCTTGCCGGTCTGGCCGACCTGGAATTCATTGGGCTTGAACCCCGAGTCCACCGCGGCGCGCGAGGCCCCGACGGCTGCGCCGAGCTTGTCCGCCAGCGCCTCGATGAGCCGGAAATTCTCGGCGCTGCCCACGCCGCGTCCGCCGGACACGATGATGCGGGCGGCGGTCAACTCGGGACGATCCGACTTCTGCACTTCCTGGCCGTTGAACTTCGACAGGCCGGCGTCCGCCGCCGGCGCGATAGTCTCGACCGGAGCCGCGGTCGTGGTCTCGCCCGCCGCGTCGAACCCGGTCGCACGCACCGTGACGGCCTTGACGCGGTCGCCCGACTGCACCGTGGCGAGCGCGTTGCCGGCGTAGATCGGCCGCACGAAGGTGTCGGGCGCCATTACCGCGCTGATGTCGGAGACCTGCTGCACATCGAGCAGCGCCGCCACACGCGGCATCAGGTTCTTGCCGAAGCCGGTCGCGGGCGCGACAACGTGCGTGTAGCCCGCAGCAAGCGGCACGATCAGCGCCGCGAGGTTCTCCGCGAGGAATCCGTTGTACTGCGGCGCGTCGCACAGCAGCACCTTCTTCACGCCGGCGAGTTTTGCCGCCGCCTGCGCCGCGCCGCCACACTGGCTTCCCGCCACCAGCACGGTGACATCCTCGCCCATCCGGCCCGCGGCCGTCACCGCATTCGCCGTGCCGGTCTTCAACTGCTTTCCGTCGTGCTCCGCAATGACTAGAACTGCCATGTCTCTCTGTTCCAGGGTTATGGATTCGGGTCACTGGTCACCGGTCACCGGTCACCATCGTCAGATGATCTTCGCCTCGTTCTTGAGCTTCGCCACCAGCTCCTTCACATCGGCGACTTTCACGCCAGCGCCGCGCTTTGCGGGCTCCTGCACCTTCAGGATCTTCAGCCGCGGCGTGACGTCGACGCCGAGCGCCTCCGGCTTCACGACCTCGAGCGGCTTCTTCTTGGCCTTCATGATGTTGGGGAGCGTCACGTAACGCGGCTCGTTCAGCCGCAGGTCGGCGGTGACGACGGCGGGCAGTTTCAGCGTCAGCTTCTCGAGCCCGGCGTCCACCTCCCGCACGCAGTCGGCATGGTCGCCATTGATCGTGATCGCGGAAATGAACGCTCCCTGCGGCCAGTTGAGCAGCGCGGCCAGCATCTGCCCGGACTGGTTGTTGTCGTCGTCCACGCCCTGCTTGCCCATGATCACAAGGCGTGGGCTTTCCTTCTGGACGATCGCCTTCAGGAGCTTCGCGATCCCGAGCGGCTGCACCTCCACGCCGGTTTCGACGAGGATGCCGCGGTCCGCGCCCATCGCCATCGCGGTGCGCAGCGTCTCCTGGCACTGCGGCGCGCCGATCGAGACCGCGACAATCTCGGTCACGACCCCCGCCTCTTTCATGCGCACCGCCTGCTCGACGGCGATCTCGCAGAAGGGGTTCATCGCCATCTTGACGTTGGCGGTCTCGACGCCGCTGCCGTCGGATTTCACCCGCACCTTGACCTGGGGATCGATGACGCGCTTGACCGTGACCAGGACTTTCATGAATGCGCTCCGGAATTGCCGCGAGTCGGTGAGGAATGCCCCCGATTTTACCGCACGGCTACGGGGCGCGAAACGCGGACCACAGTGTGGTCCGCCCCGGCCCTAGAGCGCCTTCTTCAGGACTCGCCCCAGCTCGCCAATGATGCCGCGGCGGAACGTCAGCACGCACACCACGAAGACAATGCCTTGAACGATGGTGACCCAGGCTCCGAGTTGCGCCAGATAGTTCTCCATGGCGATCACGACCAGTGCGCCGACGACCGGCCCGAATATCGTGCCCAGGCCGCCGACGAGCGTCATCAGCACGACCTCGCCCGACATCGTCCAGTACACGGCGTTGAGCGCTGCGAGCTGGAACACCAGCGCATTGACGGCGCCGGCGACGCCCGAAAGCGTCGCAGAGAGCACGAAGGCGAGCAGCTTGTAGCGATCCACGTCGTAGCCGAGGGAGATCGCGCGCGGCTCGTTCTCGCGGATCGCCTTGAGCACCTGCCCGAACGGCGAGTGGATGACGCGGTAAATCAGGAGAAAGCTCGCGAAGAAGATCACGAACACCGTTGCGTACATCGCCGCCACGTTCGATAGATCAATGATCCCGAACAGGCTGCCGCGTGGCACGGCCTGGATGCCGTCCTCGCCGTGGGTGAACGGCACCTGCACGCAGAAGAAATAGACCATCTGCGCGAGCGCGAGCGTGATCATCGCGAAATAGATGCCCTGCCGCCGAATCGCGATGAGGCCTGACACGAGGCCGAGCACGCAGGAGGCGGCCGCACCCGCGAGAATGGCGAGCTCCGGTGTCAGGCCCCACACCTTGGCGGCGTGGGCTGCCGTGTAGCCCGCGGTTCCGAGGAACATGGCGTGGCCGAAGGACAGAAGCCCGACATAGCCGAGCAGCAGGTTGAAGGCGCAGGCAAACAGCGCGAAGCACATCACCTTCATGAGAAACACCGGGTAGATCACCGCCGGCGCCGCGAGAAAAAACACCAGCATCGCGAGGAACGCCACGCGCTGCTGCGGTGGCACGCGGCCCCACCACCAACGTCCTGCGCTCTGTCCGGCAGCCGCTTCCATGACGTGTCCTATTTCTGCGTCCCGAAGAGGCCGGCGGGCCGGATCATGAGGACGATTGCCATGATGATGAAGATGACGGTGTTGGACGCTTCCGGATAAAACACCTTGGTGAGACCTTCGACCAGACCCAGCACGAAGCCAGTGACGATCGAGCCCATGATCGAGCCCATGCCGCCGATCACCACCACCGCAAACACGACGATGATGAGGTGCTCGCCCATCAATGGATTCACGCTGTAGATCGGCGCCGCCATCACGCCCGCCAGCGCGGCGAGCCCGACGCCAAACCCGTAGGTGAGGGTGACCATCCGCGGCACGTTGATGCCGAACGCCTGCACGAGCTGCGGGTTCTCGGTCGCGGCGCGCAGGTACGAGCCCAGCTTGGTCTTCTCGATCGTGAACCAGGTGACAATGCAAACCGCAACCGAGAACGCGACCACCCATGCGCGATAGTTCGGCAGGAACATGAAGCCAAGATTCTGCCCGCCCTCGAGCAGTTTCGGCATCGGATAAGGCAGCCCGGTGGAACCAAACTCGTGGCGGAACAGCCCCTGGATAATGAGGGCGAGCCCGAAGGTGAGCAGCAGGCCATAGAGGTGGTCGAGCTTGTAGAGCCGGGCAAGCATCAGCCGCTCGATCACCATCCCGGTCGCACCCACGACGATAGGCGCGAGGGCGAGGGCCCACCAGTAACTGACTCCCAGCTTGTTGAGCAGGAACCACGCGCAGAAGGCGCCCATCATGTACTGGGCGCCGTGCGCGAAGTTGATGATGTTGAGCAGCCCGAAGATGATGGCGAGCCCGAGCGAGAGCAGCGCGTAGAACGAGCCGTTGATCAGCCCGATCAGCAGCTGCCCGAACAGGGCCTGGGTCGGGATGCCGAAGATCTCGGTCATTTCACGAGCGGGCAGCCCCCGTCCTTCTCCGGCCGGAACGCCTGTTCGGCGGGGATCGTCCCGCGCAGCTTGTAGTAGTCCCACGCGCCCTTGGATTCCGCCGGCTTCTTGACCTCGAACAGGTACATGTCGTGGATCTTGCGCCCGTCGATGCGCACGCGCCCCTTGCCGAAGACCGGGTCATCGGTCGGCAGCTCCTTCATCTTCGCCACCACCTTGTCCCCCGGGGCGTCCGACTTCAGGGACTCAACCGCCTTCAGGTAATGCAGCACGGCCGAATAGACGCCCGCCTGCCCCATGGTCGGCATCGCTCCCTTGTGCAGCTTCGCGAAGCGCATGGAGAAACCGCGCGTCTGGTCGTTGAGATCCCAGTAGAACGACTCGGTCAGGAACAGCCCCTGAGCGATGTTCAATCCGAGCGAGTGCACATCGGTCAGAAATACGAGCAATCCGGCAAACTGCTGTCCGCCCTTCACGATGCCGAACTCGGCGCCCTGCTTGAGAGCGTTGATCGTGTCGGCGCCGGCATTGGCGAGCCCGATGATCTTGGCCTTGGACGCCTGCGCCTGCAGCAGGAACGAGGACATGTCGGCCGAGGGGAAGGGATGGCGCACCTTGCCCAACACCTTGCCGCCGCTCTTCAGCACGACCGCCTCGGTATCGCGCTCGAGCGCGTGTCCGAACGCGTAATCCGCGGTGAGGAAGAACCAGGTGTTGCCACCGGTCTTGACGACTGCCGTCCCGGTGCCGTTGGCGAGCGACCAGGTATCGTAGGTCCAGTGGATCGAGTTCGGCGTGCAGGCCTTGCCGTAGAGGTCGGAAGTCGCGCCGGTGGAAACGATGAGCACCTTGTTCTTCTCGCGCGCGATCTGGTTGACCGCGAGCACGACCGAGGACGTAGGCACGTCGACGATCAGGTCCACTTTGTCCACGTCGAACCACTGGCGCGCGATGCTGGAGCCGACCTCGGGCTTGTTCTGGTGGTCGGCAACGACGATCTCGACCTTCATGCCCTTCTTGGCGGCGCCGAAATCCGCCACCGCCATGCGCGCGGCGACGACCGAGCCCGGCCCCGCGAGGTCGGCATAGGTGCCCGACTGGTCGTTCATGACTCCGATCTTGATCACGCCGTCGGAAATCTGGGCATGCGCGCCGCCGACGGCGAGTGTGAACAGGGCGGCGAGGCCCAGGCTGCGTTTCAGTAACACGGTGGTTCTCCTTTCGTCAGTGGTGATGACAGCGGGTTGCGATCAGACGCCGAGGTACTCGTGCAGCTTGTCCATGCGCGACTCGAGCTCGGCGTTGGGAATCATGTCCACGACCCGGCCGTTCTCCATCACGTAATGGCGATCGGCCACGCCCTGGGCAAAGCGGAAATTCTGCTCGACCAGGAGGATCGTGAATCCTTTCTGCTTCAACTGCGCGATGGTGCGGCCGATCTGCTGCACGATGACCGGCGCAAGCCCCTCCGTGGGCTCGTCGAGCAACAGCAGCCGCGCGCCGGTGCGCAGGATCCTCCCGATCGCGAGCATCTGCTGCTCGCCGCCGGAGAGCTTGGTGCCCTGGCTCGCGAGGCGCTCCTTCAGGTTGGGAAAGATCTCGTAGACCTGCTGCACGCTGAAGCCGCCGTCGCGCACCTGGGGAGGAAGCAGCAGGTTCTCCAGGACGTTGAGGCTCGCGAAGATGCCGCGCTCCTCCGGGCAGAAGGCGATGCCGAGGCGCGCGATCCGGTTGGAGGGGAGCCCGATCGTCTCCGTGCCCTCGTAGACGATCGAGCCTTCGCGCCGCCCCACCATGCCCATGATGGACTTGAGGGTGGTGGTCTTGCCGACGCCGTTGCGCCCGAGCAGCGTCACGACTTCCCCGCGGTTGATCGTGAACTCCACGCCTTGCAGGATGTGGGATTCGCCGTACCAGGCGTGCAGGCCCGCGACCTGCAGCATCTTCCCGCTCTCAGCCATGGGCGGTCCCCATGTAGGCCTCCTTCACCTGCGGGTTCCGCGACACCTCGGCATACGGCCCCTCGGCGAGGATCGAGCCGTGCTGCAGCACCGTGATGATGTCGGAAATTCCCGCCACCACGCTCATGTTGTGCTCGACCATCAGCACCGTGCGGTTCGCGGCGACCTTCCGGATCAGGCTTGATATGCGCTCCACGTCCGCGTGCGTCATGCCCGCCGTCGGCTCGTCGAGCAACATCATCTCAGGATCGAGCGCCAGCGTGGTCGCGATCTCCAGCGCGCGCTTGCGGCCATACGGCAGCTCCACCGCCACCGTCGTCTCGAATTCGGCCAGGCCCACCGCCTCGATCAGCTCTCGCGCGCGGTCATTCAACGCGTTGAGCACGCGCTCGGAGCGCCAGAAATCAAACGAGGCCCCGCGCTTCCTTTGCAGGGCAATGCGCACGTTTTCGAGAACGGTCAAATGCGGGAACACCGCCGAGATCTGGAACGAGCGCACGAGACCCATGCGGGCGATGCTCGCGGGCCGGGATCCGGTAATCTCGCGGCCGTTGAAGAAGATGCGGCCGCGCGTGGGCTCGAGGAAATGCGTGAGCAGGTTGAAGCAGGTGGTCTTGCCGGCGCCGTTCGGGCCGATCAGCGCGTGGATCGAGCCGCGCCGCACCTTCAGGCTCACGCCCCGGACCGCGACGAAGCCCTTGAACTCCTTGGTGAGCTCCTGCGTCTCGAGAATGGGGTCGTCGCTCATTGCGCCGATCTCAAGTGTCGATGGCGGAAGAGGACTTGACCCGCTCGCGCAGTACGAACTTCTGGATCTTGCCGGTAGACGTCTTGGGAAGCATCCCGAACACCACGCGCTTCGGCGCCTTGAAGCGCGCGAGCCGGGTGCGACAGTGCTCCATGATCTCGGCTTCTGTCGCGTGGGCGCCCTCCTTGAGCTCGACGAACGCACACGGCACCTCGCCCCACTTCGAATCGGGTTGCGCCACGACCGCCGCCGCCAGTACGGCAGGATGCCGGTACAGCACGTCTTCGACCTCCAGCGAGGAGATGTTCTCGCCGCCCGAAATGATGACATCCTTGGCGCGGTCCCGGATCTTGACATATCCGTCGGGCTGCACGACGCCGAGGTCCCCGGTATGGAACCACCCTCCCGCGAAGGCTTCGCGCGTCGCCTTCTCGTTCTTGAGGTAGCCCTTCATCGTGAGGTTGCCGCGGAACATCACTTCACCCATCGTTTCGCCATCCCACGGCACCTGCTTCATGGTAGCAGGATCGATTACGGTCATGTGATCCTGGGCGTGGTACCAGACCCCCTGGCGCCCGTTCAGCTCGACGCGCTTGTCCAACGGCATCCGGTCCCATTCCTCGTGCTTGGCGCACACCGCCGCCGGGCCGTAGGTCTCCGTGAGCCCGTAGACATGGGTGATGTCGAAGCCCATGCGCTGCATCCCTTCGATGATCGCCGCCGGTGGAGCCGCTGCCGCAACCAGGCAGCAAACCTTGTGTTGAACCTTCGCCTTCCACTCCTGGGGCGCATTGATCAGCATCCCGTGCACGATCGGCGCACCGCAATAGTGCGTGACGCGGTGCTTGCTGATCAGGTCGAATATGGCGCCTGCCTCGACTTTCCGCAGGCAGACGTTGGTGCCGGCGACCGCGGCAATGGTCCAGGTGAAGCACCACCCGTTGCAGTGGAACATCGGCAGCGTCCACAGGTACACCGGGTGCGGCGGCATGCCCCAGCTCACGATGTTGGACAGCGCATTGAGGTATGCGCCGCGATGGTGGTAGACGACGCCCTTGGGGTCGCCGGTCGTGCCCGAGGTGTAATTGACCGAGATCGCATCCCATTCGTCGGCGGGAAGGCGCCAGTCGAATTCCGGGCTCCCGCCGGCGATGAACCGCTCGTAATCGGTCTCGCCGAGAAGCTTGCCGCCCTCGTGCTGCGAGTCGTCCACGTCGATTACCAGGGGTCGCGTCTTGAGCCGAGCGAGGGCACGCTCCACCGTGACGGAGAATTCGCGATCCGTGACCAGCACCCGCGCCCCCGTATGCTCGAGCATGAACGCGACCGTCTCCGCGTCAAGCCGCGTGTTGAGCGTGTTCAGCACCGCGCCCGCCATCGCGACGCCGAAGTGCATCTCGTACATCGCCGGTACGTTGGGCAGCATTGCGGCAACCGTGTCCCCCTTGCCGATACCGCGCCGGTTGAGCGCGGAGGCCAGCCGGCGGCAGCGTGCATAGACTTCCCCCCACGTGAGCTGCCAGTCGCCGTGGATGACCGCAATGCGCGCGGGATAGATATGTGCCGTGCGCGCAAGCAGCGACAGCGGCGACATCGGCGTGTAGTTAGCCGCGTTCTTTTCGAGCGCGACGTCATACGGACTGACGCTTGCCATGGCGAGCCTCCTTCCCGTTCGCGACGCTCTTACTTCGATACCAGGTCGCGCACCCTTACAACTGCCTCGTCGACGCGGCGCACCGGGATCACTTCGAGACCCGCGACCGGCTGCCGCGGCTTGTTGGCGTGGGGAATCAACGCGTGCGTGAAGCCGAGCTTCGCCGCCTCCCGCAGCCGCTCCTGGCCGCGCTGCACCGGCCGCACCTCACCCGCGAGGCCGACCTCGCCGAACACGACGAGCTTCGCCGGCAGCGGCGTGTTCTTGAGCGAGGACACGATCGCCAGCAGGACCGCGAGGTCGGCCGCCGGCTCGTCGATCTTCACTCCGCCAACGGCGTTGACGAAGACATCCTGGTCGAAGCAGGCGATGCCGGCGTGGCGGTGCAGGACCGCGAGCAGCAGCGCGAGCCGGGCCTGCTCGAGCCCGACCGTGAGCCGCCGCGGATTGGGAGCGCGCGCCTCGTCCACGAGCGCCTGGATCTCCACCAGCAGCGGGCGCGTGCCTTCCTGCGTCACCATCACGCACGAGCCGGCGACCTCCGCGTCGTGCTGGGACAGGAAGAGCGCCGAGGGATTCGCGACGCCCTTCAGGCCGCGCTCCTCCATCGCGAACACGCCCAGCTCGTTGACCGCGCCGTAGCGGTTCTTGAACGCGCGGATCAGCCGGTAGCGGGAGTGCGTGTCGCCGTCGAAATACAGCACCGTGTCCACCATGTGCTCGAGCACCCGGGGCCCCGCGATCGAGCCTTCCTTGGTGACGTGACCGATCAGCACCATCGTCGCCGCGGCGCTCTTGGCGAGCCGGGTGAGCCGCGCCGCGCATTCGCGCACCTGTGCCACCGACCCCGGCGCGGACTGCAGCTCGTCGAAATAAAGCGTCTGGATCGAATCGATCACGGCCACATCGGGCTTTTCGGAGCGGATGACCGATTCGATGCGCTGGAGGTTGGTGTCCGCGAGGATCACCACGTCGTCCGCGTCCACGCCGAGGCGCTTTGCCCGCAGCGCGATCTGCTGCGGTGATTCCTCGCCGGTCACGTAGAGCGCCTTGCGCGTGCGACCGATCGCGGCGAGCGCCTGGAGCAGCAGCGTGGACTTGCCGATGCCGGGCTCGCCGCCGATCAGCACGACGCCGCCCGGCACGAGCCCGCCGCCCAGCACGCGGTCAAACTCCTCCAGTCCGCTCGGTATACGATGCTCCTCGCGCGCCTCGACCTGGGAGAGGCGCTGCGGCTTGCCGGCCTCCGCGATCCGCCCGTAGCGGTTCGAGCCGGCGGGCGCCGCGTCGGCGATCGTCTCGACCAGGGTATTCCACGCCTGGCAGTGCGGGCACTGGCCCTGCCATTTCAGCACCTGGCCGCCGCACTCGGTGCAGCTGTAGACGGACTTGACCTTCGCCATGGGGAGGTTATTTTTCCACGATCCGGACGCGCGGCGCGACCGCGCACAGCAGCTGATAGCCTACGGTCCCGGCCGCCGCCGCGACGCGCTCCACGGGCGCGTCCTCGCCCCACAGCACCACGCGCGCGCCGACGCCCGCTTCCGGCACCGGCGTGAGGTCCGCGCACAGCATGTCCATGGAGACGCGGCCGAGGGTGCGGGTCATCCGGCCCGCCACCTGGATCGGCGTTCCGGTCGGCGCGTGGCGCGGGTAGCCGTCCGCGTAGCCGCACGCGACGACACCGACGCGCATGCTGCGCTCGGCCCGGAATGCGCCGCCGTAACCTACTTCGTCGCCGGCCTTGAGCTCCTGGACCGCGATGATGCGGCTCTCGAGCGTCATGACCGGCTTCAGTCCCGACTCGCTGCCCACGCCTTCGGGAAACGGCGAGCAGCCGTAGAGCATGATGCCGGGCCGCACCCAGTCGCCATGGGTCTCGGGGTAGCGCAGGATCGCGGCGGAATTCGCGAGGCTGCACGGCAGCGAGCCGTAGCCGGGCAGCCGGCGCAGGCGCTCGAGCTGCCAGCCGACGCCACGCGCCTCATCGGCGTCCGCAAAATGCGTGAGCAGCGTGATCTCACCGACGCGCGCGTTGCGACGCAGCCGTTCCAGCGCCTGCACGCATTCGGAAGGACCCAGGCCGAGCCGGTTCATGCCGGTATTGGCCTTGAGCAGCACGTCGAGCTTCGCGCCCCCGGGAAGCCCATCGAGCGCTGCGACCTGGTCCATGGTGTGCACCACCGTGGCGAGCCCGTGTCTGACCAGTAACGGCAGCTCGCCGGCATCGAAGAAGCCTTCGAGCAGCACGATGCGCTGCTGGACCCCCGCCTCTCGCAGCCGCACCGCGTCCTCCAGCTCGAGCAACGCGAAGCCGTCGGCGCCCGACAGCGCGGCAGCCGTCCGCATCAGCCCGTGGCCGTAGGCATTGGCCTTGACCACCGCCATTACGCGCGAGCGCGCGGCGTGGCGGCGCACGACCGCGAGATTGTGCTTCAGCGCAGCGGAGTCGATAGAGGCGACCAGGGGTCGCATGCGCTCAACCCTATCCGCCGTTCGCCAGCTTCTTCATGCGCGTGGTGGCGAACTCGACGAATGCCGTCAACAGCTTCGAGCGGAACTTTTCCCTGGGGTGAACGAAGGAGAAGGTGCGGATCAGCCGCGGCTCGAGCGGCACCGACACCAGCATCCCCAGCTTGCGCTCCTTCGCGACGCGCGAGCGCGACATGATGGAGACGCCGAGGCCGGTTTCGACCACGCCCTTGATCGCCTCCGGGCTGCCAAGCTCCATCACGATGTTGAGATCCTCGGGCGCGACCTCGCAGTGCCGCAGGTACTGGTCCGTGAACTCGCGCGTACCCGAGCCGAGCTCGCGGCTCACGTAGGGCTCGCCCGTGAGCTCGCCCGCCTTGACGGCCGCGGCCCTTGCGAACCGGTGGGCGGGCGCGCAGATCAGCACCAGCTCGTCCTCGCAGCAGACTTCGGTGGTGAGGCCGGGAAGGTGGGACGGCGACTCGATCAGGCCCAGGTCGAGCGCATGATCCGCGACGCGGTGCTCGATCATCTCGGAGTTGCCGACCGTGAGGTGCGTGTGCACCTGGGGATGCTCGACCTTGAACTCGCCCAGGATGCGCGGCAGCACGAACTCCGCGATGGTCGTGCTCGCTCCCAGCAGCAGCGGCCCGCTCATTGTGCCGGTCAGCTCGCCGACCCGCGTCTCCATCTCCTCCGACAGCGCGAGGATGCGCTCGGCGTAATCCATGACCAGCCGGCCCGCCAGCGTGAGCGTGATCTTGCCGTGGCTGCGCTCGAAGAGACGGGCGCTGAACTGCTCCTCGAGCTGCTTCACCTGGAACGTGACCGCGGGCTGCGTCATGAACAGCTGTTCCGCGGCCTTGGTGAAGCTCAACTGCTTGGCGACGGTATAGAAAACCTGGAGGCGGCGGTCAGCCATTTCTCGGTGAAGCGTGGAAAGTGTTGTGAGGCGGGAAAAGGGTTAGTATTCAATCACATTTCGCATGATCTGTGGTATAAGTCCGCAGCCCATCATTCCCGCACGCACCCGGACCGCGCATGCCACTCGGCTTCTACACCATCATGGCGGCGCAGTTCTTTTCCTCGTTCGCCGACAATGCGCTGCTGATCGCCGCGATCGCCTTGCTGATCCAGATGGCGGCTCCGGACTGGATGACGCCGCTGCTCAAGTTCTTCTTCACCGTCTCATACGTAATGTTCGCGGCTTTTGTCGGCGCATTCGCGGACTCGATGCCCAAGGGCCGGGTGATGTTCGTCACCAACCTGATCAAGATCGCCGGCTGCCTGCTTCTCTTCCTGTTCGCCTGGATGTCAGAGCCAGGTGAATCGCGCTACCGCCACGTGCTATTCGCCTATGGCGTCGTCGGGATCGGCGCCGCGGCCTACTCGCCGGCCAAGTACGGCATCCTCACCGAGTACCTGCCGCACCAGAAGCTGGTCGTCGCCAACGGCTGGATCGAGGGGCTGACGATCGCCTCCATCATACTCGGCACGGTGCTCGGCGGCGCCCTGGTCTCCCCGGGTGTGTCCGCGCGGCTGCTCGGGTTCGACCTGCCATTCATCGACACCGGCATCGACTCGCCGGCCGAATCGGCGATTCTGGTGATCATCGTGTTCTACATAATCGCCGCGATTTTCAACCTCTACATACCCAGCACCGGGGTCGATCACCGCGTGCCGAGCAAGAACCCCGTGTTCCTGATCAACGAGTTTGCGCATTGCGTGAAGCTGCTGTGGAGCGACAAGTTCGGCCAGATCTCGCTCGCCACCACGACCCTGTTCTGGGGCGCCGGCGCGACGCTGCAGTTTATCGTCCTCAAGTGGGCTGAGGTCGCGCTCGGCTACACGCTGTCGCAGGCCACGATGCTGCAGGGCATCTGCGCCGTGGGCATCGCGGCGGGCGCCGTGATCGCCGCCCGGTTCATTCCCCTCCATCGCGCCGTCGACGTGGTCCCGGTCGGCATTGCGATGGGCGTAATCGTGATCGCGATGGTCTTCGCGCGCAACATCGCCGTCGCGATCCCGCTCATGATCCTGATCGGGGCGCTCGCCGGGTTCTTCGTGGTGCCGATGAACGCACTGCTGCAGCACCGCGGCCACATCCTGATGGGCGCCGGGCACTCGATCGCGGTGCAGAACTTCAACGAGAATCTCTCGATACTCGTGATGCTCGGGGTCTACGCCGCCCTGAT
>Ga0208185_1000562_pt1 | contig 15334 bp, 11 predicted proteins | sample EasRivMeERMLT700_FD_187532 | JGI IMG/M metagenome (GOLD analysis project Ga0208185, IMG submission 187532) | Soil microbial communities from meander-bound floodplain in the East River, Colorado, USA - East River MetaG ERMLT700 (SPAdes) (version 2) | ecosystem: Environmental > Terrestrial > Soil... | reverse complement strand
GCGGCTCGCGCCAAGCCGGCGAGACCCGGTCACCGCAGTCGCCGGCGAATGACAGCGGCAAGAACAAGGACGACGAAGGCAAGTCCTGAGCGCGCGGCGGCGCGACGCCGCCCCGGCGCGGCGATTCCGGCGGTCGGCTTCGTGTCCCTCGGCTGCCCCAAGGCGCTGGTGGACTCCGAGCGCATCCTCACGCAACTGCGCGCTGAGGGCTACCGGGTTGCGCCGACCTACGAGAACGCCGATCTCGTCGTCGTCAACACCTGCGGCTTCATCGAGAGCGCGATCGACGAATCACTCGGCGCGATCGGCGAGGCGCTCGCAGCCAACGGCAAGGTGATCGTCACCGGCTGTCTCGGCGCCAAGGGCGACATCGTGCGCAGGACCCATCCCGGGGTGCTGGCGGTAACCGGTCCGCACGCCACCGCCGAGGTGATGCGCGCGGTGCACGAGCACCTGCCGCAGCCCCATGATCCCTACACGAGCCTCATCCCGCCCCAGGGCATCCGGCTGACACCCGCGCACTACGCGTACCTCAAGATCGCCGAGGGCTGCAATCACCGGTGCACCTTCTGCATCATTCCCGCCCTGCGCGGCGATCTCGAGAGCCGGCCGATCGGTGAGGTCATGCAGGAGGCGGAAAACCTGGTACAGGCAGGCGTGAAGGAGCTCCTCGTCATCTCGCAGGACACCAGCGCCTATGGCGTCGACGTCAAGTACCGCACCGGGTTCTGGCGCGGCCGGCCGCTCAGGACCCGGATGACCGAGCTTGCCCACGCGCTCGGCGAGCTCGGCGCATGGGTGCGGCTGCACTATGTCTACCCCTACCCGCACGTCGACGAGATCGTGCCCTTGATGGCGGACGGCAAGCTCCTCCCCTACCTCGACGTGCCGTTCCAGCACGCGAGCCCCCGCATCCTGAAGCTGATGAAGCGGCCCGCGAGCTCGGAGGACAATCTCGCGCGTATCCGGCGCTGGCGCGAGATCTGCCCCGACATCACGCTCCGCAGCACATTCATTGTCGGTTTCCCCGGCGAGACCGAGGCGGAGTTCGCGGAACTCCTCGCGTTCCTCGATGAGGCGCAGCTCGACCGCGTCGGCTGCTTCACCTATTCCGCAGTCGACGGCGCTGCAGCGAACGCCTTGCCCGGCGCAGTGCGCGAAGAGGACAAGCAGGAGCGCCGCGCCCGCTTCATGATGCAGCAGGAGGCCATCAGCGCGCGCCGGCTCCAGTGCCGGGTGGGTCGGACCCTGACCGTGCTGGTGGACGCGATCAACGCCGACGGCGCGACCGCGCGCTCGAGTGCCGATGCGCCGGAGATCGACGGCACCGTCCGCATTGCGCCCGACCGCACTCTCAAGGTCGGCGAATTCGCCACGGTCCGCGTCACGCGCGCGGGCACCCACGACCTCTGGGCCGAGGTCGCCTGAACGACGTTACCGCTTTGCTCTTGGAGGCTTGCGGGCACGAATTCCTGCCGCGCTTGCGCCGAGAAACGAAGCCGCCTCTTCGGCACTGTGCGTGAGTTGCAACGGCGGCAGGCTCGCGAGGATGCGCTTGCCGTAACCGCGGGTGAGCAGCCGCGGGTCGCAGATCATGAGGACGCCGCGATCGGTCTCGTCGCGGATCAAGCGCCCCGCACCCTGCTTCAAGGTGATCACCGCTTCCGGCAGTTGGTACTCGAGGAAAGCGCTGCCGCCCGCGCGGGTGATGCTCTCGATGCGCGCGGCGAGCACCGGGTCGTCGGGCGGCGCAAACGGCAGCTTGTCGATCACCACCAGCGACAGCGCCTGCCCGCGCACGTCCACGCCCTCCCAGAACGAGTGGCTGCCGACCAGCACGGCGTTGCCGAGATCGCGGAAGCGCACCAGCATGTCCGAGCGCGAGCCCTCACCCTGCGCGAGGAGCGGAAAATCCAAGCCGCGTTTCTTGAACGCGCGCTCTATCAGCTCCCGCCCGCGACGCATCGCGCGCAGGCTGGTGAACAGCAGAAAAGTGCGCCCGCCCGCGGCCTCGATCAAGGGCAGCGCCGCCTCGATCACCGCCTCGGTGTGCTCGGGCGTATTGGGGTCGGGCAGGCCGCGGGGAATGTAGAGCCGGCCCTGGGCCGCGAAGTCGAACGGGCTCTCCCAGCTCGCGGCGCGGGCGTCCGCGATGCCCATCTGGCCGCAATAGTGGCCGAAATCCCCATTCACCGACAGCGTAGCCGAGGTGAAGATCCAGGCCCGGGCGTGATCGTCGATCTGCCTGCGAAAGATCCCGGCGATCGAAAGCGGAGTGGAGTTCAGGCGCAGCGCGTGCCCGAAGAGCTCCACCCACTTCACTCGCGCCTCGTCCACGCCGCTGCGCCAGCGCTCGAGCCGCTCGGCCAACGACAGCGCCCGCTGCCAGCAGCCGGTCAGGCCTTCGCTGCGCTCCGCCTGGGCCTTCAACTCCTGCGCGAGCGCGTCGAGCGCACCGATCGCCGCGGTGAGTCCCTCCTCGAAGCGGACGTTGCCGGCGAGCGCGCGCGCCGGCATCCGCGCGCCCTCGTCCGCGAATACGAGCCTCAGCTCGCGCGCGGCTTGATCGAGGCGCCGCGCCGCCTCGGGCAGCGGTGCGTAATCCTTCGCAGCTGCCGCCGCCTCGAGCCGGGCGTCGCGCGCGAGGTCGAGAAGCTGCGACGTCGACACGCTCTCGCCGAAGAAGAGGCCCGCCGTCTCGGGAAGCTGGTGCGCCTCGTCGAAGATCACGGTGTTGCACGCGGGCAAAAGCTCGGCGGCGCCCTCGTCGCGCAGCACCAGGTCGGCGAAGAACAGGTGGTGGTTCACCACTACGACGTCCGCCGCGAGCGCCTCGCGCCGCGCCTTCATCACGAAGCACGCATCGAAATGCGGGCACTTCGAGCCCAGGCAGTTGTCACGCGTGGACGTCACGTACGACCAGACGCCCGCGTGCTCCGGCACCGCGGCGCAATCCGCCTTGTCGCCGGTCGGCGTGCCGCGGGCAAAGCGCTCGATCGCGGCGAGGTGCCGCGCGTCCTCGCGCGCGGGCAGCCGCGCGTCGTGCAGCGCCCGTTCGAGGTGGTAGTGACAGACGTAGTTCGCGCGGCCCTTCAGCAGCGCGACGGTGACGGGCGCCCCGAGCGCCGCGCGCACCGTGGGGATATCGCGGTCGAACAGCTGGTCCTGCAGCGTCTTGGTGCCGGTCGAGACCACGACCTTGCCGCCCGCGAGCAGGGCCGGCACGAGATAGGCAAACGTCTTGCCGGTGCCGGTTCCCGCTTCCGCGACGAGCACGCTTCTCGCCTCGATCGCTTCCGCCACCGCGTGCGCCATCTCGACCTGGAACGGCCGCGCGCGGAAACCCCGCACCGCGCCCGCCAGCGGCCCCCTGTCGGAATAGATCGCGTCGAGATCGAACACGCGCCGATGTTAGCCCATCAGGTATCAGGCGAGGACGACTTGATCCGCGTTCGCTAGCGCAATTCCTCGATCTTGATCAGCACCCGGCGGCTGTCCCGCGCCACCGCCGAACTCCGCCCCAGGAGCGCGGATTGCTGGGCGCTGGTCTCCCCACTGACGCCGCCGATTTCGATCCATTCGCCGAGGCGTCCCGATACCGTCGTGACGATGCCCTGTACGTTGACGCCGCGGTGAGGCTGCGCCGATAACGATTCACGCTGGGCGCTGACATCGACGGTCACACGATCGCCGGCAACCCGCGGGCGGACGTAGATGCCGTTCGCCGCGTCGCCGAGAAAGGCCTCGCGCCCTTCCAGCACCCGCACCGATTGAGTGCCGCGGTCGCTCTGGCTGCCACCGCCCTCGATCGCGTGCAGCCGCACGTGGTCGTCGCCCTGGCGCAGCACCACGTTGCCGCCGCGTGCGTCCCGGCTCCCCGGGACGGTCGCCCGCGCGTGGTCGCTGCCGACGCTGCCCGATATCTCGGCTGCGCTACGGCTCCGTGCGGCCTCCGCATCTTGCCGCACGGTGATGACGAGCTGGCGCGGAGCGGTGTCCAGGCTCGCGAGGATGCGCTTGATCTCCTCCAGGTTAGAGGGGGTGGTGCGCACAACGAGCTGGCCCTGGAAGCCGCTGACGCTGCCCTCGCGCGCAAGCAGCGGTTGGATGACGGGGATGACCTCCGGCGCGGTGCGGTAGCGCAGCGGAATTACTTCCAGCACTGTCTGTTGCGCAAGTGCGCCGCTACCCGTCCAAAAGGCGAGCAGCAGGGCCGCCAGCCATCGGCTGACGGCGGGGAGTTGACAAGGCTCACGACTCATATGAGAATAAGTCTCGTTATCACAAATGCCCGGACCCCTTCCACATCGCATCTATACTACCTTCACTCTTATGATCAAACAGTTAAGAAGTTGCATCCACGCTGTTTCCGTATTGGCAATTGCCCTGATTCCGTCAGGGGCAATGGGGACCGCTCACGCCCAGGAGAAGCAGCTCAACCTCTATTCGTCCCGTCACTACCAGACCGACGAGGCACTCTACGCCGATTTCACCCGACAGACGGGGATCAAGATCAACCGCATCGAAGGCACCGAGGACGCCCTGCTGGAACGGCTAAAGAACGAGGGCCGCAATAGCCCGGCGGACGTTCTGCTCACGGTGGACGTCGCGCGCCTCTGGCGCGCGCAGCAGATGGACCTGCTCCAACCCGTGCGCTCGGCCGTGCTCGACCAGCGCATACCCGCCCACCTCCGCGAGCCCGGCGGGCATTGGTTCGGCTTCTCCAAGCGCGCCCGGGTCATCGTTTACAACAAGCAGCTGGTCGATTCCGCGACCGTGCAGAAGTACGAGGACCTCGCCGCCCCCGCGATGAAGGGCAAGGTCTGCACGCGATCGCTGAGCCATGTCTACAACCTATCGCTGATGTCGGCCCTGATCGATCATCTCGGGCAGGACAAGGCGCAGCAATGGGCCCGCGGCATCAAGGACAATCTCGCGCGCGACCCAAAGGGCGGCGACACCGACCAGATCCTCTCGGTGGCCGCCGGGGAGTGCCAGGTCGCGATCAGCAATACCTACTACTACGTGCGGCTCGCGAGCTCGAAGAAGCCCGAGGACCGCGCCGCCGCCGCCAAAGTCGGCGTGATCTTCCCGAACCAGAAGAGCTTCGGGACCCATATCAACATCTCCGGCGGCGGGATCCTGCGGCACGCGCCAAATCGCGACCATGCCCTGCGCTTCCTGGAGTACCTGGCGGGCGACGGCGCCCAGTCCTATTTCGCGAATGGCAACAACGAATGGCCCGCGGTGCCGACCGTCAAGCTCCAGAATCCGGAGCTCGCGCAGCTCGGCTCGTTCCACGAGGACAAGCTCAATGTCGGCATGCTGGGTCAGAACCAAGCCAACGCGCAGAAAGCATTCAACATCGTCGGCCTGAAGTGAGGTCAGCGGGCGGCTGGACCGGCCGCGGGCTCGCGCAGGATCAGCTCGGCGCCGGCGAGCCGGCGCGCACGCGCGATGTTGCGCGAGATCGCGATCAGCGGGATGACGCCCACCGCGACGATCGCGAGCGCGGCGGTCGAAGCCTCCGCCAGCCGCTCGTCGTGGGCCAGCGTGTAGACCTGCGTCGCCAGCGTGTCGAAGTTGAACGGCCGCATGACCAGTGTCGCCGGCAGCTCCTTCATCACTTCCACGAACACGAGCAGCGCGGCGGTGGCGAGCCCGCGCGCCATGATCGGCACGTGGATGCGCACGAGCGATTCCACCGGGCCGCAGCCGAGGCTGCGCGCAGCATCCTCCATGCTCGGGCGCACTTTCTCGAGCGAGGCGTCGACGGTCTGCAGCCCGATCGAGAAGAACCGCACCACGTAGGCCAGCACGAGCGCGAAGATGCCGCCCGTGAGCAGCAGTCCGGTCGAGATCCCGAAGCTCGATCGCATCCACCCGTCGAACGCGTTGTCGAGCCACGCCAGCGGGATCAGCGTGCCGACGGCGATCACCAGTCCCGGAACCGCGTAGCCGAGGCCGGCCACGCGATTCAAATTGACGCTGAAAAGACCCGGGTACAGACGGGCGTTGTATGCCATCAGCAGCGCCAGTACCACCAGCAGCGCGGACGTGAGCGCAGCGAGCGTTACGCTGTTCGCTGCGAGCTGCAGGAACCGCGGCCCGAACTGGGCGTCGCCCTCGCCCAACGCCATCCGCAGCAGCAGTGCTGCCGGCAGCAGGAAACCGACGGCAAAGGGGATCGCGCACAGCGTCGTGGCGGCGGCGGCCTGCAGCCCCTTGAGGCGCTGGCGCGACGGCGCGCGCGTGCGCTGGGAGGTTTCATGGAAGCGCTTGCGCCTGCGGCTCAGGCGCTCGAACAGCAGCAGCAGCACCACGAATCCGAGCAGTATGGCCGAGAGCTGGGCCGCGACCACGCGCTCTCCCATCGAGAACCACGCCTGGTAGATGCCGGTGGTGAATGTGGGTACCCCGAAATACGACACTGCGCCGAAATCAGCGATGGTCTCCATCAGCGCGAGGGCCGTGCCTGCGACGACCGCCGGGCGCGCAAGCGGCAGCGCCACGCCGAAGAAGACCGCCGTGTTGCCCAGGCCGAGCGTACGTCCCGCTTCGAGCAGGCTCGCCGAGCGCTCGAGAAACGCGGCCCGCGCAAGGAGATAGACGTAGGGATAGAGCACGAAGGTGAACGTGACGATGGCGCCGCCGAGCGAGCGCACGTCGGGAAACCAGTAGTCCGCCCTGGTCCACCCGGTCAGCCCACGCAACCAGGTCTGAACCGGGCCCACGAACTGCAGCAAGTCGGTATAGATGAACGCGATGACATAGGCGGGCATCGCGAGCGGCAGGATCAGCGCCCACTCGAATGCGCGCCGGCCGGGGAACTCGTGCATCGCCGTGAGCCAGGCGGTCGCGACCCCTACCGCGGTCACGCCCGCGCCGACGCCGATGAGCAGCCAGAGCGTATTTGCCGCATACTCGGGCAAAACGGTCTGCGCGAGGTGCTGCCACGTGCCAGGCGTGCCGGCGGCGAACAGGTTGAAGAAGACACTCGCGACCGGTAGCGCGCACAATGCGCCGATCAGCGCCGCAATCGTGGTAAGCCGCCCGAAATGCATGTGTTTGTGTGAGCCGCGTCGCGCAGTGAGCCAGTACGCGACATTATACGTATGTCTTTGAATTTACGTGAATCCAGCCCACGCGTCGAAGACGGCGAGTGCCTGGTCTCCGATCCCCTGAGCCTGCCGTTGCTTGCGGTCCGCGAGCTGCGTCATGCCTATGAATCGAATGAGGTGATCCGGGGCCTTTCGCTGTCCCTGGAAAAGGGATCGATCGGCTGCCTGCTCGGCGCGAGCGGTTGCGGCAAGACCACGGTGCTGCGCTGCATCGCCGGCTTCGAGCCGGTTCAGGCAGGCGAGATCTGGCTGAACGGACAGCTGGTGAGCCGGCGCGGCGTGCGGGTTCCCACCGAAGACCGGCGCGTCGGCATGGTGTTCCAGGATTACGCCCTCTTCCCCCACCTCACGGTTGCCCAGAACATCGGCTTCGGGCTGCGCGATGGGGATCGCGCCGCGCGCGCGCGCCGCGTGGACGAGGTGCTGGAGACCGTCCGGCTGGGGGGGCTACGGGACAAGTATCCCGACGAGCTGTCGGGCGGTCAGCAGCAGCGCATCGCGCTCGCGCGGGCGCTCGCGCCCCGGCCCGACCTGCTGCTGCTCGACGAACCTTTTTCCAACCTCGACGTGGAGTTCCGCACACAGCTGAGCGTCGAGGTGCGGGAGATCCTCAAGCAGCAGAACACGACCGCCATCCTCGTCACGCACGATCAGCACGAAGCGTTCAGCCTCGCCGACGAGATCGGGATCATGCGCGACGGAGTGATCGAGCAATGGGATACGCCCTACCGCCTCTATCACGAGCCGGCGACCCGCTATGTCGCGGACTTCGTCGGGCAGGGCATGTTCCTGCCCGGCACCGTGCTCGACAAGGCCCGCATCCGGCTCGAGCTGGGCGTGTTCGAGGGCAATACCTCCGGCTGGCCGCAGGGCACGGAAGTCGACGTCCTGTTGCGCCCGGACGACATCCTGCACGACGACGCGAGCCCGTTACAGGCGCAGGTCCTGCACAAGACGTTCCGCGGCGCGCAGTTCCTCTATACCCTGCAACTCCCCGCCGGCGGACGCGTCCTGTCGCTGGTGCCGAGCCACCACAACCACGCTATCGGCGAGCGCATCGGCATCCGCCTGGAGATCGACCACCTGGTCGCGTTCCCGCGCGAAGCTGCGGGGGCGCGCTAGCTGTCGGGGCCGTACTGGGCGCGCAGCTCGCGCGCGAGCTCCCGCACCGCGAGCGCGTAGTTGACGCTGCGGTTGTAGCGCGTGATCACGTAGAAGTTGTTGAGCCCCAGCCAGTAGCTCGGGCCGGTCTCGGATTCCACCACGAACAAGGCCGCGGCAGGATCCTCCTCCAGCGGCTCGGCTGGCGACACGCCGCGGCGCTTCAGCTCGCCGACGTTTAGCCTGGGCTTGATTCCCAGCTCGAGCAGTTCCGCGACGCCGTCCGTGCCCACCGCGGCCGGCACCGCGATGATCTGGCCCTCGCGCCAGCCGTGTGCCCGGTAGTAGTTGGCGACGCTGCCGATGGCATCCGCGGGGCTGCTCACGAGGTCGCGCCTGCCGTCGCCGTCGAAATCCACCGCGTAGCGGCGATAGCTGCTGGGAAGAAACTGCGGTATGCCGATCGCCCCGGCGAAGGATCCCTTCACCCGCGTCGCATCGAGCCGCGCCTCGCGCGCGAGCAGGAGAAAATGCTCGAGCTCGGATCGGAACAATTCGGCGCGCGGCGGATAGTTGAACGCGAGCATCGTCAACGCCTCGAGCACCCCGTACCCGCCCGTGCGGCGGCCGTAGATCGACTCCACGCCGATGGTGGCAACGATGATCTCCTCGGGAACGCCGAACTCACGGCGCGCGCGGGCAAGTGTCGCGGCGTGCTCCCGCCAGAACTTGACGCCGCCGTTGATGCGCACGGCGTCCACGTTGCGGCTGCGGAATTCGTGCCACGGCCGCGCGGTGAAGGGCGCCGTGATCGCGCTGATCACGGCGGGATTGGGCTCGACCTTGGCGAACATCCGGCGCAGCGATTCGTCGCTGAACTGGTGCTTGCGCACCATGTCCTGGATGAATGCATCGAGATCCGGCGCGAGTTGCGCGGCAGCGAGCGTGGGTGCCGCCGCGAGGACAAGTGCCGCCCACGGCACGAGAGCACACCGCGGGCGGAAGGGGGATTTGGCGGAGAGGGTGGGATTCGAACCCACGATACGCTTGCGCGTATTCCGGTTTTCGAGACCGGCCCGTTCAACCGCTCCGGCACCTCTCCGCAGCCAGCGCCGAACGCGGGTCCAGAGCGAAGGCGCGATTCTATCAACGCGCACCGGGTCCGCCTAGCTTGGATTGATGGCGGCCGCGCCGCCCACGTACGGGCGCAGCGCCGGCGGGATGGACACGCTGCCATCGGCGTTCTGATGGTTCTCGAGCACCGCGACGAGCGTGCGCCCGACCGCGAGGCCGGAGCCGTTGAGCGTGTGCACGAACTCGGTCTTGCCCTTCTCGTTGCGGAAGCGCGCCTGCATGCGGCGGGCCTGGAACGCCTCGAAGTTGCTGCACGAGGAGATCTCGCGGTAGGCCTGCTGTCCCGGCAACCAGACCTCGATGTCGTAGGTCTTGGCCGCCGCGAAGCCCATGTCGCCCGTGCACAGCGTCACCACGCGGTACGGGAGCTCCAGCTTCTTCAGCACCGTCTCCGCGTGCGTGGTCAATTCCTCCAGCAGCGCGTAGGACCGCTCGGGGTGGGCGATCTGCACCAACTCCACCTTGTCGAACTGGTGCTGGCGGATCATCCCGCGCGTGTCCTTGCCGTAGGAGCCGGCTTCGCGCCGGAAGCACGGCGTGTGGCAGACGAACTTCAGCGGCAGCCCGGCGGACGGGAGGATGCTTTCCCGCACCATGTTGGTGACCGGCACCTCGGCGGTGGGGATGAGATAGAAGCGGTCGGCCTCGATATAGAAGAGGTCGTCGTGGAACTTGGGCAGCTGGCCGGTGCCGCGCATGCTGTCGGGTGACACCAGGTACGGCGAGTAGATCTCCGTGTAGCCGTGCTCGAGGGTATGGAGGTCCAGCATGAATTGCGCGAGCGCCCGGTGCAGGCGCGCCGCCGGCCCCTTCATCACTACGAAGCGTGCGCCGCTCACGCGCGCCGCCGCGTCGAAGTCGAGGCCCAGCGCCGCGCCGACGTCGACGTGGTCCTTGACCGGAAAACCAAACGCCCGCGGCGTGCCGACGCGGCGCTCCTCGCGGTTGTCAGCAGAGGACTTCCCGGCGGGCACGCTCGCGTGCGGTGCGTTGGGGACGACCAGCAGAAAGTCGTTGAGCCGGACCTGGATCGACTCCAGCTCCTGCTCCAGCGCCTTCAGCCGGTCGGCCTGAGCGCTGACCTGCGCCATGAGCGGGCCGGCGTCCTCGCCCTTCGCCTTGAGCTGTCCGACCTGCTTGGAGAGCTGGTTGCGTTTTGCCTGAAGTTCCTGAGTCTCGGTCTGCACCGCCTTGCGTTGCGACTCCAGCGCCTCGAACGCAGCGGAGTCGAGCCGGTAGCCGCGGTCCGACAGCCGCTTCGCCACACCGGCGAGATCGCTACGCAGAAGCTGAACGTCGAACATGTAGAGGAGTATGAATTGTTATTGGCGCGACATTATCTCGGAGTTCACCTGCTACTTCCAGGCGGCTACGCCTTTCCCGGCTTGGGCCGGGCCTTGCGGTCGAGTTGCCGCAACTGCTCGAGATGCTCGCGGATCCGTGCCTCCAGCCCGCGGTCGGTGGGCCGGTAGAAATCGGCGGGCTTCATCCCCTCGGGAAAATAGCTCTCGCCCGCCGCATAGGCATCCTGCTCGTCGTGCGCATATCGATAGCCGCGCCCGTAGCCGAGTTCCTTCATGAGGCGGGTCGGCGCGTTGCGCAGGCGTTCCGGCACGGGCCGCGAGGCGTCATTGCGCACCAGGTCCTGCGCCGCGCCGAACGCGACGTACGCTGCATTGCTCTTCGGCGCGACGGCCATGTACAGCGCGGCCTCGGCCAGCGCAAGCTCCCCTTCCGGCGAGCCCAGCCGCTCGTAGGTCTCGCAGGCGTCGAGCGCAACGCGCAGCGCGCGCGGATCAGCGAGCCCGATGTCCTCGACCGCCATGCGGATCAACCGCCGGCCGAGGTAGAGGGGATCGGCGCCGCCATCCAGCATGCGCGTCAACCAATAAAGCGCCGCGTCCGGCGCCGAGCCGCGCACCGACTTGTGCAGGGCCGAGATCTGGTCGTAGAACTGCTCGCCGCCTTTGTCGAAGCGGCGCAGGCGCTGGGCAAGCGTCTCGCGCACGAAGGGTTCGTCGATCTCGCCGCGCTCCGCCTCCGCGGCCGCGATGCCGATCTGCTCGAGCATGTTGTAGAGCCGGCGCGCATCGCCATCGGCCGTGGCGAGCAGCAGGTCGCGCGCCTCCGGGGTGAACTGCAGGCCGCTCAACGCGGTTTCACGCGCGCGTTCGAACAACCGGGCAAGCTCTTCGAGGGTGAGCGGCTGCAGCACATAAACCGCGGCCCGCGACAAGAGCGCGCTGATCACCTCGAATGAGGGGTTTTCCGTGGTAGCGCCGATGAAGGTCAGCAGCCCCCCCTCCACGTGCGGCAGGAACGCGTCCTGCTGCGCCTTGTTGAAGCGGTGCACCTCGTCGACGAAGAGGATCGTGCGCCGCCCCGACTGCTGGAGCGTCAACTCGGCGCGGGCGACCGCATCGCGGATGTCCTTGACTCCCGAGAGCACCGCAGACACCGCGATGAACTCCGCGTCGAACGCCCGCGCCATCAGGCGCGCGAGGGTGGTCTTGCCGACACCGGGCGGCCCCCACAGGATCATGGAATGGGGCTTGCCCGCCTCGAACGCGAGCCGCAGCGGCTTGCCCGGCCCCAGCAGGTGGTCCTGGCCTGCGAATTCCTCGAGGGTGCGCGGTCGCAGCCGGTCTGCGAGCGGCGCCTGCGGTTCCTTCCGGGCAAACAGGGAATCGGTCCCGGGCTTATTCACTGATGACATCCACGCCCTTGGGCGGCGTGAAGCGGAACAGCTCCGGCGCGAGCTTGGCGTTGCGCTCGATGGTGGAGAACTTGATCACCGTGGTCTGCCCGAACTGGTCGCGCAATTCCATCGCCTCGAGCCCGGTCTTCCCGAAGCCCAGCCTGATGCGCTCGAACGCGGTATCGAGCGTGCGCGGCACCGCCTCGAGCCAGTCGAGGCCGTCGCGGCTGGGGAGGCCCTTCAGAGTGTAGTCCTTCTCGATCTCGTTGCTGCCGGCGAGCAGCGCCGCCGGGCTCGAGCCGATCGCGCGGTCGAAGCGGCGCACCGTCACCTGGTTGAGATCCTTGTCGTAGAGCCAGACCCGCGTGCCGTCGCCAACGATGGTCTGCTCGTAGGGCTTGTCGTATTCCCAGCGGAACTTGCCCGGCCGCGAGAACTGCATGGTGCCGGTCGCCTGCTGCAGCGTCTTCATGTTGCTGTCGAGCACGATCTGCGCGAAGTGCGCGCGCGCCGTCGTGGTCTGCTGCAGCAGCGACTTCAGCTCGTCCACCGTGGAAGCGCCGAACGCCACGCCCGGCAGCCACAGCAGGAGCAGCAGCGCGCGGGCCATCAGAATCGCTTGACGCGCTCGAGGGACGCGATGCGGCCGGAGCGCAACCGCACCACCGTGGTATAGGGATTCGCCACGGTCGGGAAGTAGTAAAGCGTCCGGTCGTAGTCGACCAGATTGTCCACCGTCTCGTGGTCGGGGCGCCCGGCGCGCACCAGCAGCTCGCCCTCGGACATCCCGCGCTGCAGCCGGATGTAGGTGTCGAATTCCATGCCGCGCACCGACGCCAGCGCGGGTGCGGGCGGCGGAAGGATGACGACTTGCGGAGCCGGCTGCGCCTGCCGCCGCAGGTCCGCATCGGGCCTCGGCTCGAATTGCCCGCCGGTCTCGATGGTCCCGCGAGGCCGGGTATCCACCGGCGTCGCCCGCCGTTCCTGCGGCGGCTTCTCCCCGTAGTTGACCACGCCCTTCTCGTCCACCCACCGATAGGCGTCCGCCCCGAGGCAGGTCGCGGACGTGAATGCAATCAGGAAACCGATCAGCGCTTTCATGGTACGGGGTATGGCAGTCATGCTGCTCTCTCAGACAGCGGCGCGCCCGGCAAATTCCGGGACGCTAGCGTTCCTCGGTTGCGGACGCCGGCGCCAGTACGTCGCGGTTCCCGTTCGTCTGCATTGCCGAAACCAGTCCCGAGCGCTCCATCTGCTCGATCAGCCGGGCTGCGCGGTTGTAGCCGATGCGCAGGTGGCGCTGCACCAGGGAGATCGATGCGCGCCGGGTCTTCAACACGATCGAAACGGCCTGATCGTACAGGGGATCGGACTCCCCGTCCGGCGCATCGAGCATGCCGTCCTCGGATTCCCCGGCTTCCGGGCCCTCGAGCACACTGTCCAGGTACTGCGGGCGCGCCAGCTTCTTCAGGTAGTCGACCACCTTGTGCACCTCGTGGTCGGCGACAAAGGCCCCGTGCACGCGCTGCGGGTAGCCGGTGCCGGGCGGCAGGTACAGCATGTCGCCCTGCCCCAGGAGCGCCTCCGCCCCCATCTGGTCGAGGATCGTGCGCGAATCCACGCGCGCCGACACCTGGAAGGCGATGCGCGAAGGGATGTTGGCCTTGATGAGCCCGGTGATGACGTCGACCGAAGGGCGCTGCGTGGCGAGCACGAGGTGGACGCCGGCCGCGCGCGCCTTCTGCGCCAGCCGCGCGACCAGTTCTTCCAGCTTCTTGCCGACCACCATCATGAGATCGGCCAGCTCGTCGATGACCACAACGATGAGCGACACCTCGTGCAGCGGTTCGGCGGTCGCGGGATCCGGCGCGAGCGGATCGAGGATCGGCTTCTTCGCCTTGATCGCCTCGCGCACCTTCTGATTGAGGCTGCCCATGCTGCGCACACCGAGCGCGTTCATCAGCTTGTAGCGGCGGTCCATCTCCCCGACGCACCAGTTGAGCGCGTTCGCGGCCTGCCGCATGTCGGTGACAACCGGGGCCAGCAGGTGCGGAATGCCTTCGTAGACCGACAGCTCGAGCATCTTGGGGTCGATGAGGATCAGGCGCACCTGCGAAGGCGGCGACTTGTAGACCAGGGACAGCAGCATGGCGTTGATCCCCACCGACTTGCCCGAGCCGGTCGTGCCGGCGATCAGCAGGTGCGGCATGCGCTGCAGGTCGGCGACCACCGGATTGCCGGCGATATCCTTGCCCAGGGCGAGCGTCAGCGGTGAGGAAACGCTCGCATAGACCTCCGAGCTCAGGATCTCCGACAGGCGCACGATCTGGCGCGTGGGGTTGGGGATCTCGAGTCCCATCAGGCTCTTGCCGGGTATGGTTTCAATCACGCGGATGCTCACGACCGACAGCGCCCGCGCGAGATCCTTGACCAGATTGATGATCTGGCTGCCCTTCACGCCGACGGCAGGCTCGATCTCGTAGCGGGTGATGACCGGGCCGGGATAGGCCGCGACGACCTTGACCTCGACCCCGAAATCGAGGAGCTTCTTCTCGATCAGCCGCGAGGTGAACTCGAGCGTTTCCGTGCTCAGCACCTCGAGATTCTTCTCCGGCGCATCGAGAAGGCTCAACGGGGGCAGCAGTGAATCGGGCAGGTTCTCGAACAGCGGCACCTGCTTTTCGCGCTCGACTCGCGCCGACTTGGGAATCTCCATGGCCGGCGGCTCGATCCGGATCGGCTCATGGATATCGAGCTTCTTCTTGCTGACCTCGACCACTTCCCCGCGCTCGATCACGGCTTGCTCGCCGGCGCGCCGGTCGGCGCGCTCCTGCCACTTGCGCATGACCAGCGCGTAGGCCATCTCGACCCACGCGCCCACGCGCTCGATCACCGTCAGCCATGACACGCCGGTAAAGAGGCTCAAGCCGGCCGCGAGCAGAACGAGAAGAATGAGCGTTGCACCGGTAAAACCGAGCGCCTGCACGAGCGAGCCGCCGATCATCGCGCCGAGCATGCCGCCCGGCGCCTGCGGCAGAACCGTCTGCAGGCTGTGTAACCGGATCGCCTCGAGGCCGCAGCTCCCAGCCAGCACGACCGCGAAGCCGATCGAGGTGACGATGAAAGACCGCCGGTCTGCGATGGTGTCAGACTCGATGCGGCGGAACCCCCACCAGACAGCGGCTGCGCCAAACACCACCCACCAGTACGCCGAAACGCCGAATAGATGCAGCATGACGTCCGACAGCCAGGCACCCACTCGGCCGCCCGCGTTGCGGAT
>Ga0208185_1000560_pt1 | contig 15361 bp, 22 predicted proteins | sample EasRivMeERMLT700_FD_187532 | JGI IMG/M metagenome (GOLD analysis project Ga0208185, IMG submission 187532) | Soil microbial communities from meander-bound floodplain in the East River, Colorado, USA - East River MetaG ERMLT700 (SPAdes) (version 2) | ecosystem: Environmental > Terrestrial > Soil... | reverse complement strand
AGAAGGTCAAGATCCCCGAGCTCGCCGGCGTCAGGGTGAAGGCGAAGAAGGGCAAGGAGAACGAGGACGGCCCGAACGAGCCCCCGCGGGCGGTGCTGGTCTTCGAGTGCAAGTACAACCGCGACGTCTGGGTGTTCCTGGGCGAGGCGCTGGACGCGATCGCGGAGATCAAGATCAGCAGCGTGCAACCGCCGCTCAAGCTGAAGGAGGGCGAGCAGCAGGCGCCGAAGAAGGCGCGGAAGAAGAAGGGCGCGGACGAGCGCCAGGAGGCCCTTCCGTCGTGACCGCCAGGGCCCTGCTGAAGCTGATCACCGAGGCGGACCGGCTGCTGAAAAGCCCGTCCCATGTGGTCCATCAGCAGGGCCTGGCCGCGTTCCACCGGGCCCGCCGCTGGCTGGCCTCGGGGGAGCCGTTCGAGATCGAGATGACCTGCGCCAACTGCACCCGCCCCCGGCGCGCCTGGTTCGCCACAGGGGTGGCGGACGACTACCTGCACCCGCTCTGCAGTCGGGCATGCATCACCGAATGGAAGACCTCGCACCAGGGGGCGCGGGTGCTGAAGCGAGACGGGCGCGACTACGTCGACCAGGCGGCGCCGGCGAGGAGGGCGGCCTGATGGCCAAGTATCCCGAGCCCGCCATGGAGATGGTCACATGCCCCGACGGCCGCCCAGGCTGCGGCGTGGCGCACTATCGGCGAGTCCAGACAGAACGGACTCCGGCGTTGCCCGAGCCTGGCGACGACGACCCCACTCCGACCGCCCTCCAGCGCCTGCAGGAGATGACCCGGTGAAGCGCCACGCCCGCCTGAAGGCCCGCCGGGGCCGAAAGCGCCGGGTCGACCCCTCCCGGGTGCGTAGCGAGGAGCACAAGGCGGCCGTCCGCCGGCTGAAGTGCGTCTCCAGGAACATGCCCGGGTCCCGCTGCAAGGGAGTGATCGAGGCCAGCCACAACGACTACGACGGGACCAAGGGCGCCGGGCTGAAGACGTCGGACCTGACCTGCGTCCCCCAGTGCTCCCAGTGTCATCGCGACGTAGCACGCCTCGAGGGGCCGTGGAAAGGGTGGACAGGGGAGCTGCGCGCCGAATGGTTCGCGGCCGCCACCGCGCTCACGCTGCACATGCTCACCGGGCCGCGGCCGCCGGCGGAGGTGGCGTTCTGATGGCCCGCCCGCCCCGCCCCCAGCTCCCCCCCGGGCGCCTGCTCCACTGCCCCACCAAGGGCTGCCCCAACCTCCTCATGGCCTGGGGGACGGCGGACGGCCGGCTGCTGGCCGCGTGCACCGCCTGCAAGTTCAGCATCGAGAGACCGACCGAAGGGCCGCCAGCCCCTCCCCCGGAGGACCGGTGAACAACCGGCAGAGAGAGCGGCTGGCCCAGGCCTCCCGTCGGCAGATGGCGAGGCTTCGAGGCGAGCCGGAGCCCACCGACAGCCTGGTGCACCACCGGGTGACCCTGCGGCAGCGCAGCCGGTCCCGGGAGCAGCATGAGGAGACGCAGCGGCTGGTGCGCGGCGACCCCGGGCGCGAAGGATTCTTCGTCAGGTTGAGCTACGGGCAGGTGGTGGAGACTGGCGTCGTACGGGACGCATGGAGGCGCAAGCCTTGACCAGAATGGCCGTACACGCTTCCCCAGTGTTCAGGGGGCACAAGCCGGTGAGCGTAAACAAAGGCCACGAGATGGGCCGCCGATCGCTGTGGGAGGCACGCCGGGTTTCCAGCCCGGAAGGTGGGCCCTGGCCAGAGTGGGACGTCGGTCGCAACACCCGGAATTCGGACGGCGTACGAGAGGCGTCGTCTCGGTGCAGGTCAGCGTCAGAGCCAGGGGGAGCAAAGCCCATCCCCCGCGGTAGCAGCGCCGCCGCCTTTCTCGCAGCTCCATGAGGGAGAGGGAGAGGGAAGAAGGTCCCACGCGTGTACCCACCGCTGCCAAGGGAATAGCAGGACAGACAATATGTTAGCAGACTCAACAGAATCACGAGGAAACTGTCGATGAAGATGCCCATGAGACTGATGATCGCCGCTCTGGTCCTGGTCGGATGTGCGCCCCCACTGCCCCGGGCCGTGCCCCTTCAAAACGCCCAGCCTGCAGCCCAGGCAGCGCTCGACCTGTGGCAAGAGACTGGCCCGCGCCCGGACATCCAAGGGGTGCTCGCGGATCCTGCGTGCGCCACCACGCGCCCGGACGGCAGCCGCAGCGTGGGATTCATCAACCCCGAGCACGGTCGCTGCGTCGGCGGCATGACCCACCCTGAAGCTGGGATCTTTCTGCTCATCCACCCAGAGGTGCGCTACTCGCACAGCCTGCCCCACGAGTTGCAGCACTGGATACGTGGCGACGACCCGCACCGAGAGCGGGGTGTCTGGGAACCACCGATAGGAGAATCCGACACGAACCTGGTTCCGGCGGCAAATGCGCTGCTGCGCGGAACCAGCCGGGACGTGGTGCTGCCAACAGAATAGCAGTACTGCCAATACACTGGAGGGACCATGGAAGACGTGAACCAGCTGAAGAGAAACAACGCCGCCCTCGGGAAGACCGTGGGCGATCAGGCGATCCAGATCGCCAACCAGAGCATCACCATCAACCTGCTGAACGCGCAGTTGCAGGAGGCGCAGACGGAGCTGGCGGCACTGGCAGCCAAGGAGTCCAAGATCGCGGGCCTCCCGAAGAAGGCCGTCGAGAAGTAACAGGTGCTCGCCCTGGCCACCCGGGTCGACGACTGGGAAACCATCCTGGCCCGCGAGGTCGGGCCCGAGGAGCTGCCCATGATTCCACGACCACATCGCCCCGGCGGTATGCGCCCTGACGGCACCCGCGCCAAGTTCGAGAGCGAGCTCGACGGCCAGGCGCTGGAACGGCCCCCGCCCCCGCCGCGCCCGCCGGCGCTGGGAGGCCCGCCAGGGCGCCGCCGTCCCGGGGACAGGGACGAGCAGACCCGCCTCGCCCAGGACTACCTGAGGCACGGGGAGATGACCGACCAGGAGCGCGAGGCCTGGACGCTCTACTGCGCGGGGGTGAGCGAGCGACGGATCGCCGCCCGAGTGGGCCGCTCCCAGTTGTGGGTGCGCAATCACCTGCTGCTGCCCATCCGCGAGAAGGCCGGCATGGCCCCCGCGCCCCACCCCCAGCACCGCCGGGCGAACCGGTACACCCCGCGCCCTCGCAAGCCACGCCCAGCGGACACAAAATAAAGCAACTGCGGTTAGCAGTGCCGGCGTTCAAGCCAGTTGCTGAGCGGTTCTGGACCAAGGTCGCCAAGGGCGAAGGCTGCTGGTTGTGGACCGCCCCGCCCAGGAACGACGGGTATGGCCAGTTCAACGTCCGAGGACGCCCCGTGGCGGCGCACAGGTTGTCGTGGGAACTGAACGTTGGACCGATCCCGGTCGGCCTGCATGTGCTGCACCGATGCGACACACCCGCCTGTGTCAGGCCCGACCACCTATTCCTGGGGACCCAGGCGGACAACAACGCCGACAAGCGCCAGAAGGGGCGGCAAGCGCGCGGCGAGAAGCTGTCCACGAAGCTGACCGAGCGTGCGGTCCGGAAGGTCCGCCAGCTCCTGGCCGACGGAGCCCAACCAGCGCTGCTCGCTGGGGCGCTCGGCGTGCATCGCACCACCATCGTCCGAATCGGGAGCAAAGACCGGTGGGGGCATCTCGATGCCGGCGGTTAGCTATGATCGCGAGCGCCACTGGCGTCCCCTGGCGGACGCGTACTGCCACGGCGCCGGGGTGACCCGGGCAGACCTGCGGCGCCTCCTGTCCACGGACGCCCGGGCGGTGGTCTACGAAGGCCACGAACCGGTGATGCTCCACGGGGTCCCGCGTGCCCTCGTGCTCGGTTTCGTCGTCGTGGGCCTGCGGCCGCAAACCGTCCACTGGGCCTACGTCCGGCCGTCGAACCGCGGGCAGGGGCTGCTGGGCCGCATGCTGGCCGCCGCGAAGGTGGACCGGACCAGGCAGATCGACATGCTGACCCGCACCCCGGCCGCCGAGCAGGTGGTGCGCAAGCTGACCCGCAGGGGCTGGCGGGTGAGGTTCCCGCCGGCCGCCGAACCACAATCGAGGAGCGCAGAGCATGAGCAAGGAAACGAAGCCTGAACCCCCGGCCGCCAACCTGATGAAGGTCCGCGTCCTGTTCGCCGCCCCCGGCCTGAAGATCGAGGGCGAGCCGTACATGCACGCCGACGCCCTGATGGACTGGAACACGGGGCGCATCACGGCGGACATCGGCCGCCACAAGGGCGTGATGCTCAACCGCCACAGCACGGCGGTGACCGCGATCATCCCCCTGCAGTAGGCGGCCCATGGTCCTCTACGACAGCGAGGGCAAGGTCATCCCCATCCTCCCGATCGCCCACCTGCGCGTGTGGCTGATGTTCCTGATGGTGCGCCACATGGCCGCCCTTCAACTCGGGAAGCCCATCCTGGTCGAGTAGATGGCCAGGCCCACGAACGCCTCGCTGGAAGCCGGGGATCCGTTCGGGACGCGCGAGGGGGTGAGGCTGATCAGGAAGCACATGCGCCGAGCTGACGCCGCCCTGGCCCGCGTCCCGGTCGGCTCGGAGAAGTGCACCCCGCTGATCGAGCTGCTTCTGCGCCTGACGGCTGAGCTGCGGGCAGTGGAACTGCACACGGCCGACCTGATTCGGAACCCCCCGCGAAGGGCGGGTGCTGGGGGGAGGAACGGCGGGTAACCACCCGGCAACGCCGAGACCATGGATTTAACGCGCTCGCCTTGGGACATGGTGGAGGAGCCGGAAGCCCCTGCGATCGAGCCCCGTGCCCCCAGCGCACCGACGATAGAGCACGCCGCCTGCGACCAGCAATGGGCCTTCGTGACATCCCTGGCCCGGCTGATCGCCCTGCTGTGCAGCCGCCGGGCGGGGAAGACCGAAGCAGCCATCCTGATGGCGGCCCTGGTGCTGTCCAGGCCGGGGACGTGGGTCCACTACATCTCGCTGCGCCGACGGAACGCCAAGACGCAGTTCTTCTGGAAACTGCTGGACTATCTGGAGCGGCCAGCCTCGCGCAAGGGCCTCGGGTGGGTGAGGGACGTCGACTTCTGGGTCAACGAGGCCGACATGCTCATCACCACCGCCTGGGGGTCGAACCTCAAGGCGGCCAGCTGCCCAACCATGGCGGACGTCGGGGCGGTCAAGGGCGACCGGACGGACCTGTTCATCGTGGACGAGTGCCAGGACCCCAACGATGACGTGGTCACGGCGCTGATCGACACCGCGGCCACGCCCATGACCACGGACACCGGCGGGGCCATCGTGCTGATGGGCACGCCGCCCGAAGTGGAGCCGTGCTTCTTCTCGGCGGCGCTCGACTCGGAGGGTTGGGAGCGCCACAGCTGGACCCAGTTTGAACACGACCTGCCGCGGCCGCGCGAGGCGAAGTGGGAGACGGCCAAGGAGGGCTTCAGGCGCCGCGGGATGCGGTTCCACGTGCAGGAGGACACCGACGCCGACGGCAAGCTGGTGCTGACGGTGGACCCGACGCCGGAGAACACGCACCCCCTGGTGCTTCGGGAGTTCTTCGGCCTGCGGGCGCGGGACCCGAGCAAGGTCGCCTATGAGTTCGACCCCGCCCGGAACACCTACGACCCGGCGGCCGTGGACTTCTCGCAGGGGCGCTGGCAGACGGTGTGGGGCCTGGACCTCGCGGGCGGGCAGTCAGCGGACTCGGACTGCGACGCCATCGTGGTCGGCCAGCAGCGGGCCGGCGACCCGGAGCGGAGGATCTACGTGCGGTGGCAGTGGCAGTGCCGGCACCTGGACACGTTCGACCTGGCCGACCTGGCGCGCGTGGTGAAGCTGGTTCTGCCCGCCGGGCTGGTGGTGGGGGACGACGGCGGTCACGCGGCGATCAAGACGCTGATGGCGATCGGGCGGGTGCTGGGGCTGACCATCGAGGCCAAGCCGCGAGACGTGCTGGTCAGCCTGCGGGCCACTAACGACGAGCTGCGGTCCGCCCGGCTGCTGGTGCCCACCCGCGACGTCATAACGCCCGTGTTGCTGGCCAAGGCCCGAGAGGTGTACCCGGCGCCGGCGGACGCCGAGCGGGCTGACGGAGGTCCTGGCGATGTTCGGGTGGAGGCCGACGGCGGCCGGGCGGTGGTGGCCAACCTGGCCGACGAACTCCCGCGCGTGTTCAAGAGCGTCAACCCGAAAACGAAGAAGGTGCAGATCAACCGCCGACAGGGCCACGGGATACACTCCGATATCTCCGAGACCCTGCGGTACATGGTCTCGGGCTTCACCCGCGGGCCCATCGCCCCCGGCAAGGCCATCGTCACCGACCCCCAGCAGGCCGCCCGGGACTGGGTGACCAAGGACATCGAATCTCGCATGCGGGCGAACCGCGGGCGCTTCTCGGGGTACCGGTAATTAAAGCAATAGGGGGCAAGCGGTGCTCTACGACGCGACGAAACTGGACTGGCTGGCAGACGCAAACCTCCTGAGCGACGCCATCAAGGCCCGGCGCCAGGGAGCATCGGCCCAGCACGCGGAGGGCCGGACGTACCAGGGGCAGTTCTTCCAGGTCCCCAGCGAGATCGACCGCACCGGGCCCACCGACGCCGTCCTGGACGAGAAGGGGCTGCGGCGCAACGGCTACAACGCCGTTCACGACCTGCTGTCCACCACCATCCGCCAGGTGTGCAAGCCGCTGCGGGCGGTGGTGGCACCGATCGGCGGGGACCACCAGCGCAAGCAGGCCTGCGACGCCTTCGGCCTGGTGCTGGACGGCAGCTTCGAGGAGGAGAACTTCCCCGAGGTGGGCACGCAGGCGTTGATGGACGCCGCCTGCTACCCGACCGGCGGGCACATCCTCTGCGAGATCGACCCGATCACGAAGAACCCCTGCGACGAGCCGCTGTCGCCCGAGGAGGTGTTCTTCAACTACGACCGCACCGAGGTGGTGTTCACCCGGTACATGACCCGGCGCCGGGCGCGGGCGCGGTTCGCGGGGAAGGACCCGACGCTGCTCGAGCTGGTGGCGAAGCTGCCGAAGGCGTGCCCGAAGCATGTCACCGGAGCCGACGCCGCCGGGGTGTTCGACGCCGAGGACCTGGTCGCGGTCGAGTACGGCTACGCGCTGGCGTGTGGCGACGAGTCCGCCCGCGAGGTGGTGAAGCTGGGGGACAAGGTAGTGATCGACCGCGGGGGGGCGGGCGGCGATCCGATCAAGAAGATGCCCTACCTGCCGGTGGCCTCCATGGTCTGGAGCCGCGGTCGGCACGGCGCCTACGACGGCAAGCCGATGGTCCGCAGCCTGGCGGGTGGGCAGTCGTGGCTGACCGAGCTGATTTTCAAGCTGCGCGACTCGCTGGCCGGCGCGGTGCCGTGGGTGCTGGGCGGCGATCCGGACTGGCAGCCCACCGACGTCCCCTACCAGCGCCCGCTGCCCGATGACCAGGGTCGCTACCCGGACATCAAGTTCCCCCCCGGCATCTCCGCCGACGTCCGCCAGGCCATCCAGGACCTGCAGGAGATGATGGGCAAGGCCGTGGGGCAGGCCGGCGAAGCCGTGGAGGGTGCGCCGCCCGCGTCACTGACCTCGGGGCTGGCGATCGCCAACTGGAAGAGCGTCGTCAACGAGGCGCTGGGCCCGCAGCACCGCGCCTGGGACGCGCTCTGGACCCAGGTGGCCCGCATCAAGGTCAGCCTGGGGTCGAAGGCCTGGAACACGCCGCAGGCCCGCCGCAAGGCCGCCGGCACGGCGGTGCTCGACGGCATCGACTTCGCCAAGCTGAACCTGCCCGAGGACGGCTACTCGCTGTCCTTCGACGTGGTCAGCGCGCTCGGCACGCACCTGCCCATGAAGGTGGAGCTGCTCGAGCTGGCCGCCAGCAAGAACGTCATCGACACGCCCAGGTACTTCCAGCAGCTGGACCTGCCGGACTGGCGGGCCACCGTGAAGCGCCTCAACGGTCCGCGCGACCTGCTGGAGGTTCAGATCGCCACGGCGGTGAACAAGGGCGTGGTCATGCCGCCGTCCGAGTTCCAGGACGCCGCCACTGTCGCCAAGGAAGCGGGCGACGCCTGGTGCGAGGAGATGGCCAAGCCGGCCGGCGCCCGCCCGAACCGCGGGGGGCTGAACGCCCTGCGCGTCCTGGCCCGCATCGCCAAGGCCAAGGCCGCCGCCGCTCCCCCTCCCGCTGCTGCTGCTGCACCCGCCCCCGCTGCCCCCGTGGCGGCCTGACCCAAGGAGCACCATGCCCGAGCCCACCGAGACAGCCGCCCCGGCCGAGAAGACCACCCCCGAGACGCCGAAGCCCGAACCGAAGCCCGAGCCGACCCAGGCTGAGAAGGACTTCGAGACCCGCATGCAGGCCCTCGGGTCCAAGGAGCTGGACCTGAAGCAGCGGGAGGAGAAGATCGCCCGCCTGGGCCCGCTGGCCGACAAGGCCGACGAGCTGGCCCCGCTGCTGCCCCAGCTGCTGCCGCTGGCCGAGGCGCTCAAGAGCGGCGACCCGGCCGCCATCGCCCGCGCGGCGTACGGCAAGAAGCTGAACCTCGACACGCTCACCCTGCTGGCCAACCTGCCCGAGGTGTCGGCCGAGGTGAAGCCGAAGCCCGCCGAGGAAATCTTCGAGGAGAAGTGGGCCGCCAAGGAGGCGGAGAAGAAGGCCGAGGAGACGAAGAAGGCCGAAGAGGCCAAGACCGCCAGGGAGGCCGCCGGCAAAGCGAAGCTCGAGAGCGAGACCACGGCCTACCTGGTGGAGATCAAGGCCCACATCAAGACCAACGCCGATCGCTACCCCTGGATCGCCGCCTATGACTCGGAGGTCGACCACGGGGCGCTGTTCGTGCAGCTGCTCAACGCCCGCATCGCCGAGACCTCCGACCTCACGAAGTTCCCGAACGGCCCGGAGGTCCTGGATCCAGACAAGCTGGCCGACATGGTGGAGGAGCGCTACCGCAAGGCATTCGAGCGCACGCCCTTCGCCGGCCGCCCCGCTCCGCTCGAGCGGACGCTGGAGGACGAGATCGCCGAGATGTCCGCCCGGGCCAAGAAGGCCCAGGAGCGCAACCCGAACGCCCCGCCCATGACCCTGGACGAGCGCCTGCGGGCCGAGCTGGACAAGGGCGACGCCGAGTCCATCCAGGCGCGCCGGCGCCACGCCCGGTGACGTGATGGAACCAGTCCCCGAGCACCTGCAGGCCGAGGGCACCCTGTACGCCACGGGGCTCACGGCCGTGCCCGACCGGTCCACCGTGGCCGCGTGGGCGAAGCTGCTCGGGGATCTGCGCTCCGACCTGCTGGCGGTGCTGAAGCAGGAAGACCCCGTCCGCCTGCTCGTCACGGTGACCAAGCCCGGGTACTCCGACCAGCTGGCCGCCAAGCCGGACTATGAGGCCATCACCCAGGCGCTGCACCCGGTGGACGACAGCCTGGCCGCCGAGTACGTGCTGCTGCACCAGACGGCCCGCGCGGCGGTGCTGGCCCGCGTGCCGAGCACGTTCCTGACCACCGCCCTGGGCGAGGTCGAGGTGCCACCCGCGCAGGATGCGCAGGAAGAGTTCCTGTACGAGGTGGACGCGCTGGAGGTGCCAGGCCGGTTTGCCGCCCACGCCGCCGCGGCCGCCCTGCTACCCGAGGTGGTGTCGCTGTTCGCCGCCGTCTACCCGCAAGTCTACGCCTGGCTGGTGGTGGAGTTCGAAGCCAAGCGCGCCGACCTGTCGAAGCCCGGCCAGCTGCCGCCCTACTGGCTGGAAGACGTCGTCAGGGTGCTCCGCCAGCTCCCGCCCGAGCCCCAGCTGGTGCCGCCGCCCCCGCCCGCGCCGCCGTCCACCCGCAAGGGCATCGGGACCGAGCAGTTCCGGACGCCGGGCCAGGCCGCGGCTGCGACCCCCGCCAAATAAAGCAACCCCGCAGCAGCAAGAGATCGGCGAACCAGCCGGACCGAGTGCCCAGAGCGACAGCCTCAACCGCCCGCCCACCACGGCGCAGGCATTTATTGGACACGTGTCCATAAATTGCGCGCCGCAGTCAAAAGAGGACCCGCGCCATGGCATTCACCCCGACCGTTTCCGATCTCGCCCGCGTTCAGAACGCGCTGGTTGAGAAGTACGTCAACCAGCCGCCCGAGGAACTGCTGATCGACGAGAAGTGCGACCCCGCGCTGAAGATGATCGACATCGAGAAGGACGGCAGCGGCCGCGGCGGGTTCCAGGTCCAGATGACCACCCGCGGAGGCGTGGGCCCGAACCCCCTGTTCGCCCAGGCGGGCAAGTCGGCTGCTCAGCACCACATGATGCTGGTCCCGGCGGTGGATCTGTTCTTCCGTCCCCGGTGGACCCAGCAGGCGATGCTGGATGCCATGGACTCGAAGGGGTCCAAGGGCGGGTTCGACATCGCCGACACGTCCATGAAGCGGGAGATCCACTACGCCCGCGACTCCTACGCCAAGTTCCTGGAGGGGTCGGGCTGGGGCGAGCTCTGCAGGGTCAGTTCGAACGACGGCAACTTCGTGTTCGTGACTGGTCTCGGCACCGCCCTGCCGGTCCCCGCGCTCAGCAACCGGTTCTACGTCAACCAGCGGCTGGTGATCGCGGCCGACCCGGTGGCGGGCGCCGTGCTGGGCGCCGATCCCGGGACCATCTTCACCGTCACCGGCAAGGCCCCGGCCACCGGGTCCATCACGGTGGAGACCGACCTGTCGACCGCCACCGTGGCCAACGGGTACTCGGTGCACGAGTTCGGCTACCGGCCGTACAACGCCACCACGAGCCCCCGCCAGGCGCTGCGCGGGTTCGACTTCTGGCTGCCGCTGACCGCCATCACGGACGCCGCCGACCCGCGCTTCCAGAAGGACGAGCTGCAGCCGCTGCGGTTCACCCCCACCGGCACCCCGTCGCTGAAGCAGTACCTGCTGCAGATGGACGAGTTCAGCTTCACCGAGCACCTGGACATCGGCACCGACCCGGTGCTCCTGATCGCCCCGGCGCAGTTCCGCCAGCTGGCCGAGGAAATCGAGGGTCAGAAGACGGTGCAGCTGACCCGCAGCAAGAGCGACGGCACCAAGTACACGGTGGGCGTCTCCGAACTGTCGATCGTCGGCATGCGTGGCAACGAGGTGAAGATTCGCCCCTCGGCGTACAACACCCCGGGCGTCGTGCGCTACGGCAGCTTCAGCGAGCGGTTCAAGCTGAAGTACGGCGGTGACCAGCTGCTCAACTGGAGCCGCAAGGGCGGCGAGCTGTTCTGGTACCTGGAGGCGGGCGTCACCGACGCTGCCTCGGTGGTGCAGCCGGGCTACGGGGCCGACGGCTACAGCCGGGTGCAGCTGGTCTGCACGCACCCCGGGTCGTTCGTGGTGGGCACCGCGTTCGGGAGCTGATCTCCATGAAGACCATCAAGCACGGTCCGGATGAACTCCGGAAGTCGGTCAACGGGGAAAGCGACACGGAGGTCCTGGTCACCACCGGGGCGGTCACCACCGCCCTGTCGCTGTCCAAGGGGACAACCGTCCTGGCTCCGACCGGGAACACCACCGGCATGACGATGGCGGCGCCCACCGCGGATATGCTGGGCTTCCGCAAGCTGATCGCCAACATCACGGCCTTCTCTGTGGTGGTCACGATCTCCGGGATGGCTCGCGCCACCCAGAACGTCGTGACCTTCGTGGCGGCGGCCGACGCTGTCATCGGGCCCTCGCTGGAACTGGTGGTGCGGAACATCTCCGCGACGCCCACGCCCAGCTACGCGTGGGTGCCCGCCAGCGCCCCCGGGTTCGTGGCTGGCACCAGCGCGGTGGCGTGACCCATGAAGCTGGCGTTCCTGCTGCCGACGAAGAAGAAGGGGTTCCTCGACGACGACGAGGCGCCCGCGGAGAAGTCCTACGGCGGCGGGGACGCCAGCGGCTCCGAGGAGGAAGAGGAAGTCGAGAGCGACGGGGCTGGGGACGAGGTCCTGCAGATGGCCGAGAAGGCGCTGCAGGACCCCAAGGCCCTGCTGGCGCTGATCGACGCCCGGGTGAAGGCCTGCATGGCCGCCGGCAAGATGGAGTGACCCCGTGCTGACGCTCGCGCAAGCCAGGACGGCGGTGCGGGCGAAGACCCGCCACCTCAGCGACACGGTACGCCTGACCGACGAGCTCCTTGACCTGGTCCTAAACCAGGTGTACCGCGAGTTGCGCGCGTGGCTGGCCGGCGCGGCGCCGACCCACCCGTCAAACCGCATCGTCACGTCGGGGCACATCACCATCCCCGACCCCACCACGGGCGCGCTCGAAATCGAGCTGCGCTCTGACACGTTCGCCTACTCGAAGCTGTTCCTGGTCGAGTATCGGCACTGCGAGACGCCGGAAGTGTGGCTCCCGGCCGACCCGGCGAGCATGCCCGACCGCAACCAGGCCGCCGGCAGCCCGTACACATACCGGGAGGAGTCCGGCTGCCTGTATTTCGGCCCCGACTGGATCGGCAACAACACCGACCCGGTGGTGTTCCGCGTGAAATTCTTCGAGACACCGCCGGTGCTGACCGAGGTCGACGCCACGTTCAAGATCCCGGTGGAGCTCGAGCGGGTGTTTATCTACCGGGCGGCGGCCGAGATGTACGAGAACGACGGGGACTTAAATCTTGCGGCGCCACTGGACAAGAAGGCGACGGAGCTGCTGGACAAGGCCGAAAAGGTGCTGAAGAACCGCAAGGGCGTCCACGCGCGCCAGGGCGGGCTCGTCCGGCGCCGGGGGTACTGACGTGGCGCTGGACTGGGTCTACGGCCGCGTGCCCGGGGAGATCGGCCGGCTGCTCGACCGCCTGGTGGAGAGCCTGTTCGACGAGCGCGTGATCGCCGGTGTTCAGCTGGTGGCGGGCGCTGGCGGCCAACTGGTCAGCCTCGACGGCTTCCGGGCCAGCCGCGCGAGCGTGCAGGTCACCGGTGGGGCCGCGTCCACCGCGGTGGTCACGGTCGGGCAGATCGACGAGACCCACGTGCGGCTCTACACCACCGCCAACTGCACGGTCGACGTGTACTTGAGGTCCCGGTGAAGACGTCGTTCACGGTCGACCTCGGGGGCACGAACCAGGCCGCCCACGACCGGAAGCTTCAGCCCGGGGAACTGGTCGAGCTGACCAACTACCGGGAGATCGAAGCCGGGGAGCTGGTCAAGCGCCTGGGGATGGACCGTGGTGAGATCGATACTTTCTCGGGCTCCGTCTACGTCGGCCCGGCCACCGCCCTGGAGTGCGCCCAGGTGCCGGTGGTGCGCGACAGTTTCAACCAGCTGTGGGCGACCAGCGGGAACACGGCGTATTACCGCGGGCGGCACCACCGCTGCTGGCCGACCACCACCCGGCTGCCCCAACGGCTGTCCTACAACGGGGCCCGGAAGAGCGTCGGGGTGTACCAGGCGGGGCTCTGGTGGCAGTTCTCGATCGGTCAGGCGCTGCCGGACGTGGGCGCGAGCTACCAGCTGACCGTCGTTGACCCCGACGACGGCGTGATCGTCTTCGACAGCGGCCCGATCTCGGCGCCGTTCATCGGCGGGTGCACGGTCGTGGCTACCGCCAGCGCCGTGCGGTTCTTCTACTTCCAGGATGACCTCGGCAGCGCCCGGGATGCCATCTTTTGCCACACGTTCACCACGCCGACGGCATCCCCGACGATCACGACCTACGCGACAGTGGCGAGCGCCGAGTGGACCAGCATCGACGCCCACTACTTCACGGTCACCAACCAGATCGTGGTGGCCGCGACGTCGCTGGTGGCCAATCCGGCATCCCCGCCCTACACGGCGACGCTGTGGTGGTCGACGGTCAACACCGCGACGAACACCGTGCTGCTATCCGACTCGCTGACCACCACCGGCGGGACCTCGGCCGATCATCAGGTGTGCTGTGGCCTCAGCATCATGCCGACGGACGGCTTCGACAACCTGGCCCGGCTGGCCTACTTCCGGTTCAAGGACACCGGGAACGACGTGGAGCTGGTCCGGGTGGCCGTTGCGCTGTCCACGCTGGTGGACGCGCCCGCGAACGTGCTGCAGACCCTCGACATCACGGCCCCTACGGACTGCGGTGGCATCGGCGTCACCGGCAGCTGGCAAGGAAGCGGCAACCAGGAAATCTACCTGTCGACTTACGTCCAGGTCTACGTGATGGACAGCGGCGAGGACATCGACCTGGACATCAACGGCAAGCAGAACAACGTCAGCTCGGCCGTCACCTACAAGCACTTCTTCGACGCTGGAACCGAGATTGCGTCCACGTCGGATTACGCGAGGTCGGCCACGCTGGCGGGAAAGCCCTTCCGAGTGGTCGGGCCGTCGGGAGCCGGGCTCTGGTACGCGATTACCCACTTTGACGACTTCCGCAACGTCCAGCGGGCATTCTGGGTTCGGGACGAGCAGGGGATCCCGATCGCTAATATCCTCGACGGCGAGGCGTGCCCGGTGTTCCATGCCGGCGGGCTGCGCGAGGGCAGCGAGAGCGCGTACCGCTGGGGGCGGCACACCGGGCACATCGTGACCCCCAGCGTGGTGGGCGACGAGGTGTTCGTGCCGCTGCTCGGAGAGTTTCTCAGCTCGAAGACGTGTCAGCCGGTGATGGCCGTCCTGGACTTCGCGGCCACGTACCACAGCACCGCCCCAGGCATCGTCCCGGGCGGGGTGCCGGGCATCGTCTCGGGCGCGGATACCCTTGGGGAGCTGGCGCCGCTCCAGGCGCCATATGAGCCGCTGGCGCTGGAGGACAACGACGAGACGTTCGGGGCGCCCGTTGCCACCGTCCGCTGGACGTACCGGTATGCCTGGATCGACTCGGCCGGTAACCAGCGATTGAGCGCGCCCTACCCAACCGAGGAAATCGCCTTCAACGAGCACCTGGATCCGGCCGACCTGACGTGGATCCTGCGGCTCCCGACCTGTCGCCACACCCTGACGCCGATCATCGATGCAGGGCAGCTGTCGATCATCTTGTACGCCACCACGGACGGAGGGACGGACCCTTCGGTTCAGCTGGTGGTGGGCAACGACCAGCGGGTGGACTACGTGGTGGTCAACGTCCGGCCGCTGGACTTCGATTCCACCGGCGAGCGGCTGGACACGATCGGCGTGTCGCAAGGAGTGCTCGACCAGAGCGCGGTACCGGGGTTCCGGCTGGTCTGCAAGGCCAAAGATCGGACCTGGGGCGTGGGGCCGGACGATACGATCTGGTTTTCCCAGCGCTCGAAGGCCGGCCGCGGGCCGGAGTTCAACGAGGCGCTGACCACCGAGTGGCCGGACGGGACGGGACCCATCACCGCCATCGCCCCGCTGCCCGACAGCGACGCCGTGGTGGTGTTCCGCGCGGACGCCGTTGGGGTGATCACCGGCCCGGGGCCCGACGGCCTGGCGCTCAACGGCG
>Ga0208185_1000559_pt1 | contig 15371 bp, 13 predicted proteins | sample EasRivMeERMLT700_FD_187532 | JGI IMG/M metagenome (GOLD analysis project Ga0208185, IMG submission 187532) | Soil microbial communities from meander-bound floodplain in the East River, Colorado, USA - East River MetaG ERMLT700 (SPAdes) (version 2) | ecosystem: Environmental > Terrestrial > Soil... | reverse complement strand
CGATCGCCGCGACCTGGTCCGGCTGGATGTTGATGATGAAGCGGTTGGGGGCGTCCCGCGGCAGGCTCTCGCGCCAGGTGCGCAGCAGGTCCGCCCGCACCAGGGTGAGCGTGAGCAGCGCCATGATGCCGAGTGCGAGCGCCACCACCTGGAGTATCGTGCCCAGCATCTGCCGCCGCAGGTTGGCCACACCGAAACGCCATGAAACTCCGCGCACGCGGAGCGTGCCGACCGCGCGCAGCAGCCCCCAGGTCAGCCCGAACGCGCACGCCATGGCCGCGATGAACCAGCCGAGCACGGTGAGCCCGAGCCGCAGCTCCTGAGCCCGCCACAGGATCATCACGGTCACGACCGCGGCGCCGAGCAGGTAGGCGAAGAGCGCCTCCCCTCGTGGCGCGCCGAGCTCGCGCCGGAGCACCCGGAGGGTCGGCACGCGGGCGAGGCTCATAAGCGGGGGCAGCGCAAAGCCCAGGAGCAGCAGTAATCCCACCGCCGCCCCGTGAACCGCCGGCAGCGGGCTCGCCGCGGGCAATGTAAACTCGACCACGCGGGCGAGCCCCGCCGCCAGCACCGCCTGGGCGCACGCTCCAATCGCGATCCCGATCGCGGCGGACAGGGTGCCAAGCAACGTGAAATGCGCGACATAAAGCCGCACGATCAGCGCGTGGCTGGCGCCGAGGCAGCGCATCATGGCGCAGCCGTCGAGGTGGCGCTGCAGGTAGCGCCGCGCCGCGAGCGCAATCGCAACCGCCGCGAGCAGAACGCTCGTGAGCGCGGCCAGATTGAGATACTTTTCGGCGCGTTCGAGCGCCGAGCGCACTTCCGGCCGGGCGTCGCGCACGCCTTCGATCCGGGTTCCGGGCGGTAGCCGAACCTGCGCCCACGCCCGGTACGCGTCCACGCGATCGGCCTCCCCCGCCAGCTGCAACCGGTAGCGGATGCGGCTGCCCGGCTGCACCAGGCCGGTCCCGGCGAGATCCTCGGAATTCAGCACGAGGCGCGGCGCACCGCTCAGAAATCCCAGCTCCACCCCCGGCTCGTGGGTGATCACGGCCCCGACCGCGAACCGGCTGTTGCCGACCCCGATGCGATCCGCCGCGGCGAGGTCGAGCGACGTGTGCAGCCGCTCGTCTACCCATACCGTCCCGGGCGCAGGAATCGCGCCGGCGACGCGGTCGGGCGCGAACAGGCGATCGGCGATACGCAGTTCGCCCCGCAGGGGGTAGCCCGGTGAAACGACCCTGACATCGGCGAGAACGGCACGGTCGCGCAGGACCACCATGCTGGGAAAGCGGATGACCTCGGCCACGGTGAGCCCGCGGCGCTCCGCCTCGCGCCGCAGCTCCGGATCGATGGGCCGTGAGTCGGCGATCACGAGGTCGGCGCCCAGCAGCCGGTTCGCTTCCTGCTCGAGCACCCGCTGCACCCGGTCGGTGAAAAAACCGACGGTGGTGACCGCGGCGACGGCCACGACGATCGCGGTCGCGATCAGCGTGACCTCTCCCGCGCGGTAGTCGCGCGCGAGGAGCCGCCACGCCAGCCGGATTTCCCGCGTGAAGTTCATTGCAGGCGGCCGGCGGCGAGGTGCAGCACGCGGTCGCAGCGCCCGGTGACCGCCTCGTCGTGGGTCACCAGCAGCAGCGTCGTGCCGCTCTCGCGGTTCAACTCGAACAGAAGATCGATCACCTGCTGGCCCGTCGCCGCATCCAGGTTGCCGGTTGGCTCGTCCGCGAACAGGAGCTTCGGCCGCGTCACGAACGCGCGCGCGATCGCGACCCGTTGCTGCTCGCCGCCCGAGAGCTGCTTGGGATAATGGTGGAGCCGCTCGGCGAGGCCGACGCGCTCGAGCATTGCCCGCGCAGGTGCGCCCGCCTCGTCAGCGCCGGCGAGCTCGAGCGGCAGCATCACGTTCTCGAGCGCCGTCATCGCCGGCAGCAGCTGGAACGACTGGAACACGAACCCGACCATGCGCCCGCGCAGCGCGGCGCGCCCGTCCTCGTCGAGCGCGAACAGATCGTGGCCGTCGATCCGCACCGAGCCGGCGCTCGGGGTATCGAGCCCCGCGAGCAGGCCCAGCAGTGTGGACTTTCCCGAGCCCGACACCCCGACGATGGCGACCGCCTCGCCCGCACGGACCTCGAAACTCACGCCGGCGAGAATGGTCAGTTCGGTGGTGCCGGTGGTAACCTGCTTGCCGATTTCCGAGGCTCTGAGAATGATCTCTTGGTTGTTCGACATCGTGGTGCGTTCAGTATTGGCGTGCGCGCTGGCGATTCCAGCCGCGGCGTCCGGCGCCGCGACCATCCTGGTCTTCGGCGACAGTCTGTCGGCGGGATACGGCTTGCCCCAGGAACAGGGCTGGGTGCACCTGCTCGAGCAACGCCTGCGTGCGGAAAAGCTGGATTATAAGGTAGTCAATGCGAGCATCAGCGGGGAAACCACGCTCGGCGGACGGAGCCGCATCGAAGCCGCGCTGAAGACCCACCGCCCTGCCCTCGTCATCCTCGAGCTGGGCGCCAACGATGGCCTGCGCGGAGCAACCCCGGAGTCGATCCGCCGCAATCTCGAGGCGATCAGCGATGCGTGTCGCCGCGCCCAGGCCCGGGTTCTGCTGGTCGGCATCCGCCTGCCTCCGAACTATGGCACGGCCTATACCGAGAAGTTCCACGACGTGTTCGGCGCCGTGGCGCGCAGCCGGAAGCTTCCGCTCGTGCCCTTCCTGCTGGACGGTTTCGCCAACGACCGTATGCTGTTCCAGGATGACGGCATCCACCCCAGTGCTGCCGCGCAGCCGCTGATGCTCGACACGGTCTGGAAGGAGCTGAAACCCCTGCTCGCCAGGAGGTGAGTCAGACCACGACGATGCGGGACGCGCCGGCGCTGAGCGTGCCAATGCGCGCCGCGTGCTTGAATCCCTCCTGCTGGAAGACGTCCATTACCGCAGGCGCGGTGGACGCGTCGCACGCGACGAGCAGTCCGCCGCTCGTCTGCGGGTCGGTCAGGATCTTGCGGCGCCATTGCGGCCACTGCGCGGGCAGTTCGACCTCCGCCTGGCAGCTCGCCCAGTTACGATCCGATGCACCGGTCGCGTAGCCGGCCTCCACCAGGTGACGCGCCGCCGACAGGATCGGCACGCGGTCGAACTCGAGCCGCGCCTGGAGCTTCGAGCCGCGGCAGATTTCGAGCAGGTGCCCGAGCAGCCCGTAGCCAGTGACATCGGTCAGCGCATGCACCCCCTCCATCTCGGCGAGCTGGAGCCCCGGGGTGTTGAGCTGGGTCGCAGTCTCCAGCATCTGGCGGTAGGCCTTGTCCTTCAACTCCCCTTTCTTGAGCGCGGCGCCCATCACGCCGATGCCGAGCCCCTTGCCCAGGATCAGAACGTCGCCTGCCCGGGCGCGATCGTTGCGCTTGACCTTGGCGGGATCGATCAATCCCAGCGCCACCAGCCCGTAGAGCGGCTCGGGCGAGTCGATGGAATGCCCGCCGGCGATTGGCACGCCCACGCGCTCGCACACGTCGTGGCCCCCGGCGACGATGCGCTGCACCGCCCACGTCGGGAGCTTGCCGAGAGGCACGCCGAGCAGCGCGAGCGCCATGATGGGGCGCGCGCCCATCGCGTAGACGTCCGAGATCGCGTTGGTCGCGGCGATCCGCCCGAAGTCGTAGGGGTCGTCCACGATCGGCGTGAAGAAATCCGTGGTCGCGACCAGGGCCTGGGTATCGTTCAGGCGATACACCGCGGCATCATCGCTCGTCTCGTGACCGACCAGCAGGTTGGGCCACGTCTTCCCCAGCGGCGTTCCCGCAAGCACCTCGCTCAGCAACGCTGGCGTGAGCTTGCAGCCTCAGCCGCCGCCGTGGGCGAGCTGGGTCAGCCGGATCGTCGTGCCTTCCGTCGGCTTGTTCATGATTTCCCGTAAACTAATCCGGTGCGCACAGAAAAAACGCGAATTCCCGCACGGGGACCGGCTACGGCAACCGTAGCACACCTCTCCGACTTTGACGAGGTCATCGACGTCCGCTCGGAGGGAGAGTTCACCGAGGACCACGTTCCCGGCGCGATCAACTGCCCGGTTCTAGACAACGCCGAGCGTGCGCGCGTCGGGACGATCTACAAGCAGCGCTCCGCGTTCGAGGCGAAGAAGATCGGCGCGGCGCTGGTAAGCGCCAATATCGCGCGCTATTTGAACGAGCACTTTCTCGATCGCCCGCGCGAGTGGCGGCCACTGGTGTATTGCTGGCGCGGGGGCAGCCGCAGCGGCGCGTTCGCGCACGTGCTGCACCAGGTCGGCTGGCGCGTCGGGCAGCTCGACGGTGGCTACCGCGCCTACCGCCGGGCGGTCGTCTCCGACCTCGAACGCCTGCCGCGGCGTTTCCGCCTGCACGTGGTGTGCGGATTGACCGGCAGTGGCAAGAGCCGCCTGCTGCTCGCGCTGCGCGCTGCCGGCGGCCAGGTGCTCGATCTGGAGGCGCTGGCCGCGCACCGCGGCTCCGTCCTCGGGGAGTTGCCGGACGTCCCGCAGCCGACGCAAAAGATGTTCGATAGCCGGGTATGGGCGGCGCTTCGTGGATTCGACCGCAAACGCACCGTCTACGTCGAGGCCGAGAGCCGCAAGATCGGCGCGCTGCGCGTGCCCGAGGCACTGATCCAGGCGATGTGGGCGGCCGATTGCATCCTGCTGGAAGCGCCGGACGCGGCGCGCGTCGATCTCCTCAAGCGCGAGTACGCTCATTTCTTCGAGCAGACCGAATTACTCGCGCGCCAGCTGGAGTGCCTGCTGCCCCTGCACGGACACGCGATCATCGCCAAATGGAAGGAGCTCGCGGCCGCGCGACGCTGGGACAAGCTGATCGTCGAACTGCTCGTGCGGCACTACGATCCGGCCTACACCCGGTCCACCGGCAAGCACTACGCCGAGCTCCCGCATGCGCTGAGGCTCGCGCTCGGGAGCGTGGATGACGCGGCATTCGCCGCGCTCGCCCGTCGTTGCCTCGAGACGGAACAACTCCGCGAACGCGTGACCGCATGAAGCTCGGCCTGCGCATCGAGGTCGCCACGTTGCGCGGCACGCGCGAAGCAGCGCCGAGGCTCGCGGCCGCGCTCAAGGCCGCGGGTGCGGGCGCAACGTTTCTTTTCAGCCTCGGCCCCGATCACACCGGACGCGCGCTCGGCAGTCTGCCGCATGTTCCACGGCTGAAGTGCTATGGCCCCGTCGCTCTCGCCTCGGGCACGCTGCTGCCCGGCGCCGACATCGGCCGGCGCGGGCGCCGGGCAATGCGTGCGGTGAGCGCGGAGGGGCACGAGGCGGGCATTCTCGCCTACGACCGCGTGGGCTGGCTGAAGCGCATCGGTTCCGCGGACGAGGCCTGGACCGCGGCCGCGATGGGGCGCGCACGCGAGCGCTACGAGGAGATCTTCGGCGCCGCCGCGCTCACTCAGGGCGCACCGGGATGGCGGATGAACCGCTACGCCTTCCGCTACACGCAGCGGCTCGGCTTCCGGCACTGCTCCGACACGCGCGGCACCGGCCCCTTCATTCCGGTCATCCGGGGCGAGATCGTCGCTTGCCCGCAGCTGCCGACGACGCTGCCCACGCTCGAAGAGCTGCTGGCCGAAGGCGACGCGCCCGACAATGCGGTGCGGCGGCTGCTCGAGGCGAGCCGCGATCCACCGCCGGCCGGTCACGTCTATGCGTTGCGCGCGGAGGTCGAAGGCACAGTGTTTGCGCCGGCGTTCGCCGCGCTGCTCGCGGGCTGGAGTGCGCTGGGCTACAGCGTGGTTTCCCTGCACGATTACGCTGCCGGCCTGGATCTCGCTCGATTGCCGCGCCGTGACGTGGCGCTGCCATCGGGGAAAGGCATGGAAGCCACCACCGAAGGCGAGGAATTTCTCCTCGGCGCAGCAGGCCGCGACCCATGACCGCGCGCTTGCGCGGGGCGGCGGTTTCCTTCACCATGCTCAAAAAAAGCCAGAGCGCGAGGAGGAACCGCTCAGCCGAATGCTAGATAAGCCAGCGCCCGACTTCGAGCTGCCGATTACCGGCGGCAAGACATTTCGACTCTCGCGCGCCAAAGGCGCGTCCCTCGTGCTTTACTTCTACCCGAAGGACAATACCCCGGGCTGCACCCAGGAAGGCCTGCAGTTCCGCGATTTGTATCCCGAGTTCCAGAAGGCCGGCTGCGCGATCTACGGCGTGTCGCGCGACAGCATCAAATCGCACGAGGGCTTCAAGGCGAAGATGCGATTCCCCTTCGATCTGCTGTCCGACGAGGAGGAAACCGCGTGCAAGCTCTATGGTGTCATGAAGATGAAAAACCTGTATGGCAGAAAGGTGCGGGGCATCGAGCGCAGCACGTTCGCGATCGACGCCAAGGGGATCCTGCGCCGGGAATGGCGCGGGGTCCGGGTCCCCGGCCACGTGCAGGAGGTGCTCGAATTCGTCAAGACACTCATATGATCCACCGCAAGACCGCGTCCACACCCGCTTCCGTCGTCGCCCGCTTTCCCTCCGCCACGAAGCTCTTCGTGCTCGACACCAACGTGCTGATGCACGATCCCACGAGCCTGTTCCGGTTCGAGGAGCATGACCTCTACATCCCGATGGGGACGCTGGAGGAGCTCGACCATAACAAGAAGGGCGTCTCGGAAGTCGCACGCAACGCGCGCCAGGCGAGCCGTTACCTCGACGAAATGCTCGGGCGCTGGGACGAAGGGATCACCGGGGGGATCGCGCTCGCCGTTCACGGCGACAAGAGCGCCACCGGGCGCCTGTTCCTGCAGACCGAATCGATCAACGGCGACATACCCGCGGGCCTTGCCGCGGGCAAGTCCGACAACCAGGTGCTCGCGGTCGTCAAGCACCTGCAGGAGCGGCACCCCCAGCGCCAGGTGATCCTGGTGTCGAAAGACATCAACATGCGCATCAAGGCGCGCGCGCTCGGACTCGCCGCGGAGGACTACTTCAACGACAAGGTTCTCGAGGACACCGATCTTCTCTACACGGGCTTCCGCGCGCTGCCCGCGGATTTCTGGGACAGCCATGGCCGCGAGATGGAATCTTGGCAGCAGTCCGGGCACACCTATTACCGCGTGCGCGGCCCGCTGTGCAGCGAGCTGCAGGTGAACGAGTTCGTGTTCCTCGACGCCGAGCGCCCATTCCATGCCCAGGTCAAGGAAGTGAGCGGCCAGACCGCGGTTCTCGCCACGCTGCGCGACTACGCCGGCCAGCGCCATAACGTGTGGGGCATCACCGCGCGCAATCGCGAGCAGAACTTCGCGTTCAACGCCCTGATGAACCCGCAGATCGACTTCGTGACGCTGCTCGGGCAGGCTGGCACCGGCAAGACGCTGCTCGCGCTCGCCGCCGGCCTGATGCAGACGCTCGAGCACAAGACCTACACCGAGATCATCATGACGCGGGTCACGGTGCCGGTGGGCGAGGACATCGGCTTCCTGCCCGGCACCGAGGAGGAGAAGATGAACCCGTGGATGGGCGCGCTCGACGACAACCTCGACGTGCTCAACAAGTCCGACGACGAGGCCGGCGAATGGGGGCGGGCGGCCACCCGCGATCTCATCCGCTCGCGTATCAAGGTCAAGTCGCTCAACTTCATGCGCGGGCGCACCTTCATCCACAAGTACCTGATCATCGACGAGGCGCAGAACCTGACGCCGAAGCAGATGAAGACCCTCATTACGCGCGCGGGACCCGGCACCAAGGTGGTATGCCTCGGCAACATCGCCCAGATCGACACGCCCTACCTGACCGAGGGCAGCTCGGGGCTCACCTACGTCGTGGATCGCATGAAAGGCTGGTCGCACAGCGCGCACGTCACGTTGACGCGCGGGGAGCGCTCACGCCTGGCGGACCATGCCGCCGAAGCGCTCTGATATCAGAGACGTCCGGGATCCGCGAAATTCTCGAAACGCGTGAACTCGCCGCGGAACGTGAGCTTCACGGTGCCGATCGGGCCGTTGCGCTGCTTGCCGATGATGACCTCCGCGATGCCCTTGTCGGGCGTGTCGGGTCGGTAGACCTCGTCGCGGTAGATGAAGAGGATCAGATCGGCATCCTGCTCGATCGCTCCGCTTTCCCGCAAGTCCGACATCAGCGGGCGGCGGTCGGTCCGCGATTCGACGCCACGGTTCAGCTGCGAGAGCGCGACGATCGGAACGTGCAGCTCCTTCGCCAGCGCCTTCAATGAGCGCGAGATTTCAGAGAGCTCGGTCGCCCGGTTCTCGTTGTCGCCGCGGGAGGCCGACATGAGCTGCAGGTAGTCGACGACCACCAGCCCCAGCTTTCCGCACTGGCGATAGAGGCGGCGCGCCCGCGCGCGCAACTCCAGCGGATTGAGCGCTCCGCTCTCGTCGATGTAGATGTTGGCGTTCTGCAGCTTGGAGAGGCCCGCGGTGACGTTGGCCCAGTCGTTCTCCTCCACGCGGCCGGTGCGGATCTTGTGCTGGCTCACGCGCGCGATCGAGCCCAGCATCCGCATCGCAACCTGCTCCCCGCTCATTTCCATGCTGTAGACGGCAACCGGCAGCCCGTAGTCGATGCCGACATGCTCGGCGATGTTGAGCGCCAGAGCCGTCTTGCCCATGCTCGGGCGGCCGGCAACGATGATGAGATCGCCGGGCTGCAGGCCCGCGGTCTTCTGATCGAGGTCGGTGAAGCCGGTCGGGATGCCCGTGATGTCGCTCGCGTTCTCGGAGTGGTAGAGCTCGTCCATGCGGGTGACGACCCGCGCGGCGAGCTCGTCGATCCCGAGGAATCCCTGCTTGCCGCGGCTGCTCGCTTCCGCGATCTCGAATACGCGCCCTTCGGCGTGGTCGAGCAGCTCGCCCGCCGTCCGGCCGCCGGGGCTGAACGCGGCATCCGCGATCTCGGCACCGACCGCCGCGAGGTGGCGCATGACGGAGCGCTCGCGCACGATCTCGGCGTAGCGGCGGATGTTGGCCGCGCTCGGCGTGTTGAGCGAGAGCGAGCCCAGGTAGGCATTCCCGCCGACCTCGGAGAGCTTGCCGCTGCGTTCGAGGCTCTCGGCGACGGTCAGCGTGTCCGCCGGCTTGCCGTGCTCGATCAGCGCGCCGATATGCTGGAAGATCAGCCGGTGATCGGCGCGGTAGAAGTCACTTTCGCCAAGGAGATCGGCGATCCGGTCCCACGCCGTGTTGTCGAGCAGCAGACCGCCCAGAACCGACTGCTCGGCCTCGATCGACTGGGGCGGAATCCGCGTTGCCTCGACCTGGGCATCCTTGACGATCGAGGTAACCTGGGCCTGGGCCATGCCGCGTGCCGCCGCTGTCTCGGTAAAGGTGTGCTGTGTCCGGGGGATTCATCGCGCCGAAGCCGCGCGACGTTCTGGCAATCTACCGAAAAAAAAGGGCTGATGCCAGCCCTTTCTTCCGGAAAAAATTTTCTTGTTTCGAATGAATGACAAGCGCGCCGCGCGCGCCATCGTCATTGCTCTCCCAGTACCGACACCGTCACCGTGACGACGACATCGGCGTGCAGCGCGATCTTGAGCGGGTGGTCGCCGACCGTCTTCAGCGGCCCCTGCGGCATGCGGATCGCGGCTTTCGGCACTTCGAAGCCCTGGAGCTTCAGCGCCTCCGAAACATCCACGTTGGTGACGGAGCCGAAGAGCTTGCCGTCCACGCCCGCCTTCTGCGTGATCTGCACCATGAGGCCCTCGAGCTTCGCGGCCTTTTCCTGGGCCTTGGCGAGCGCATCCGCCTGCGCCTGCTCCAGCTCGACGCGGCGCCGCTCGAACTCGGCCACGTTGGCGGGTGTCGCGCGTTTGGCCTTCCCGTGCGGAATCAGGAAGTTGCGGGCGAACCCGTCCCTCACCTTGACGACGTCGCCGAGGCCTCCCAGGTTCACGATCTTCTCGAGCAGGATCACTTGCATGGCGCGTGCTTCCTCTTTAGTGCAGGTCCGTATACGGCAGCAGCGCGAGAAAGCGCGCGCGCTGGATCGCGACGCTCAGCTGGCGCTGGTAGCGCGCCTTGGTGCCGGTGATGCGCGCCGGAATGATCTTGCCGTTCTCGTTGATGAATTCCTTCAGCACGCCGATGTCCTTGTAGTCGATCTCCTTGACCTTCTCCGCGGTGAAGCGGCAGAAGCGCCGGCGCCGGAACAACTGTCCGCGGCCGCCGCGTGTGTCGCGGCCCTTGCCGCCCTTGCCGAACTTGCCCTTCCCGCGGCCCCGGCCTCCGCCGCCTCTCGACATGCCCTGCCTTGCCATTGCCATGACTATTCCTTTATCGCCTGTGCTTCCGTTGCATGCAGTATCAGTTGCGCGCCCATCCGGCTCCTGCGGTTCAGGAACCCCTTCACCCGTGCCGCCTGCCCCGGCCTCAAGTGGGAAAGCGCCACCGCGACCTCGGCCATCGCCACGCCGCTCACCTCGCATTCCACCTGGCGTTTCAGCCCCGCCTCCGCCTGCTGCGAGCGATGCAGCAGCCGGAAGTTAACGAGGGGAATGCCGGCGGGCGTGTAGCGCAGCGGCTCGATGGCGGTTAATTCCCCGCTGAGCGCGACCTCGTTCGTCAAGCTCGGGCCGTCGCCTCTTCCGCGGCCGGTGCGGGCTTGGCGCCTTCCTCGGCGGCGGGCGCGAGCGATCTCGACTTCTCTTCCTTCATCATCGGCGACGGCGCCGTCACGGCCCCGGTCGTCTTGACGATCAGATGGCGCAACACCGCGTCGTTGAACTTGAAGGCGTGGTCGAGCTCGTTCAGCGTTTCGCCGTCGCACTCGACGTTCATCAGCACGTAGTGCGCCTTGTGGACCTTCTGGATGGGAAAGGCCAGCTGGCGCCGCCCCCAGTCTTCCAGACGGTGAATCTTGCCGCTGCGCCCAGTGACCATCTGGCGGTAGCGCTCGACCATGCCCGGGACCTGCTCGCTCTGGTCCGGATGGACGATGAAAACGATCTCGTAATGCCGCATCGGCATGGCTCCCTATGGGTTGAGGGATCCTGATCCCAGGATCCCCAAGCCTCCCGCACTCTGCACGCGGTGAGGCAAGGATGATGATTCCGGCAAGCGGCCGAAATCATGAAGGCGCGGATTATACAGCACTTCTTGGCATGGTTAAACCGAGCCGGGTTACGCTTCGGGAAGTGGCCGTTCAGAATTGCCTACCGCGCCCCGGCACGCAGCAGCAGCTCGATGACCTCGGCGCTTCCGCCCCTGCGCGCAAAATCCAGCACGGAGCCACCCGGCGCGCGCCGGTTGGGATCGGCACCGCGCTGCAGGAGCAATCGCGCCATCGCCACGTAACCATTCACCGCTGCCGCCATGAGCGGCGTGCGCCCATTTGAGTCCGGATGGTCCACCGGCCAGCCCAAGTTTAGCAGCACGATCACTGCCGCCGGATCTCGAAACATGACCGCCGTCATGACGTCGTTGTACTGCAACGCCCTCGGGCCCGGGAAATCCGCCGGCCCGGGCGCTGCCCCCGCCCCGCGCGGATCAGCCCGGCGTTGTGCCGCCGGTTTCTCCCAAGGTAGGGCCGCCATTTCCGGTGCTGGCTCCGCCGTCGCTGTCGGCGCCAGGGTCAGTGGCGCACTCTTTGCAGCAGGCGCCACCACAAGTGTTACGGGTTTCGAATCCTGCGTGGTGCATGCTCCCGTCGCCCACTCATTCGCAGCTGTCAGCAATGCGGAACCATTCGTGCGGTTCGAGGCCGCGCAACCGGAGCCATTCCCGGTCGAGGCCCCCGTTCCGAGCTGCTGAAAGCCACCGACCACCAGGTTTGTCGCCACGCCGAAGATGCCCGCCCCGGGCTGCGACACGGCCCCGCTCGTCACGAGCAGCGTACCGTCGACGTAGGTTATCGCGTAATTCGTCGAGCCCTGCCCGAATGGTGCGATCGGATACGGGCCCGGGGGCGAGCCGATTATCGCCGTGGTACTGAAGCTTAATGTGCCCGTCAGCACCGCGGGAGTTTCTCCGAACCGGAAGCCGTTGTAAGTGGCGGTGAACGGCGGATTCGGTGTTCCCTGTAGTCGGCTCGCGTCATCGGCAGTCACGTTCAGGGCCGCCGGGGTGATCGTGAGGGTCCCGGTGCCGTTGAACGCAATGCTGTAACCGGCACCGGAATTGAACGTGCCCTGCGTGATCAGACGGGTTCCGACCGCTTCGCCCACCGCCCGCCCGAAGGATCCCGCAAGGCCTGCGGTAGTGGTGGCGTCGAGCACGCCGTCGTCATTGACGAATCCCGCCGCGACAAAAGTCTGCGCCGGGTCATTGGCCCCGTAGATCTTGCTCTGGTTGTCCGGGGCGATCGTCAGCGCCGGTTGCGCACTGTAGATCAGGTGATTGCCCGGCTCCGTGACCGACGCGGGCGGGTTGCCGCCGAAGGTGCGGTTGTAGAGCCGCGGCAGGGCCGATCCGGCGGCTCCGTTAAGCCCATTCTCGCTCGATCCCGCGGGCGACGTCGAGTACACGAGCCAGCGCCCCGGGCTCGGGTTCAGCGCGCCCGCCCCGACGCTGTTGACGAAATCCTGCGCGGCGGCGAGCACGATCGAGTTGCCCGTCCCCGCGGCAGTGATCCCGCCGCTCACCGTGAGGTTGCCGCTCAAGGTTTGCGCCTGGATGGTATCGACGCTCGCGCCCGACAGCGTTAGCGCGTTCGCGTCCACGAGCGAGACCGCTCCGCCGCTCGTGATCGCGACGGTGCCGAAATTATTGGCGGCGTTATTGAACGTCGCGGCACCGCTGCCGGTGTCGAGCGTTAGCGTCCCGGCGATCGCGGTGACCGTGCCGGGCGCGCTGACGCTGCCCCCGGCGGTCGTGCGCAAAGTCGTTGCGGCCCCCAGCGTGGTGCCGTCGTTATAGCTCTGCGCGCCGGTGGTCGTAACGGCTCCACCATTGATTGCCGTCGTGCCCCCGGCATTGGTGGTGAGGCTTGCAAGTGGTGTTACGCCCCCGACCGCTCCGCCGAAGGTCGTCGCCCCGGTGCTGTTCACCGTCAGCGCGCCTGCCCCGTCCACCGTCGCGCCAAACGTCACCGCGCCCGTGCCCGAGCCGATCGCGCTCGCCCCAGTGAGCGACACGGCATCCCCGAGGGACACCGCCGCGTTGTTGGTCGAGATGTTCGCCCCGATGCTGGTCGTGCCCCCGGCGTTGGTGGAAAGGCCCGTCAGCGGGGTCACGCTCCCGACCGCCCCGCTGAACGTCGTGGCACCGGTCGTGTTCACCGCCAGCGTCTGCGCCCCGTTCACGGTGCTGCTAAACGCAATCGCCTGGCTCCCCGTGCTCGTCAGCGTCGTCGCCCCGGTGAGCGTCGCCGCATCGCCGTAGTTCTGGGCGCCCGCGGTCGCGACCGCGCCCGTCAACTGCGTCGTGCCGCCGTTGCCCGTCGAGAGGTTGTTGATACCGGTGAAGTTCGCGCCGTTGATGGTCGTCGTGCCGCTGAAATTCAGCGTGAGGTCGAAGCCGCCGCCGTTCACGGTCGAGCTCAACGTCGGCGTCGTCCCGGTGAGCACGGCGTTCCCCGTCAGTGTCATAGCATCGCCGTAGCTCTGCGCCCCGGTTGTCGTCACATCGCCGCCGAGGCTCGTCGTGCCCGTCGCATTAGTCGTGAGCGAGGTGAGGGCGAGCGCGCTTCCCACCGCGTCGCCGAACGCCGTGGCGCCGTTCGTGTTGACCGCAAGCGTGCGGCTTGCACCGGAGGAGTCCAGCGTACCGCCAAAGCTCACGTTGCCACCGGTGCCCACGCCGGCGCTGCCGCCAGTCGCCGTGATCGTGGTGTTAGCGCCGAGCAGCGCCGCATCGGCGACCGTTATGTTGCCTCCGGCACCAGCGGTGCCGGTGCCGGCCCGATTCCCTCCAGTCATAGTGATGCTCGCGAGCGTGATGGTCGAGACGGCGCCTGCGTCCAGGTTGACGGCGCCGCCGTTTCCTCCGTTGGCGTTGCCCGCGCCGGCGTTGCCCCCGCTCGCGGTGAGCGTGCCCGCCGAGACGTTGATTGCGCCGCCCGCGCTCACCGTGATCGCGCCCGCGTTGCCGCCCGCCTGGTTCGCGCCATTGCCCGCCGCGCCCGAAGTGGTGATCGCCCCCGTCGTCGTGACGGTCGCCCCGTCGAGCGTCACCGCGCCACCGTTCTGCCCCGAGGTGCCAACGAGCGCCGCGCCGCCCGAGGTAAGGATCGTCGCTGCGGCACCCAATTGAAGCGCACCCTGCGAGGACAGCATGACCGCGCCGCCCGCACCGTTGTTGTTCCCGCGCGTGTCGATCGCCCCGGTCTGCAGCGACGCTCCCACAGCATCGTTGGTCACGGAGATCGAGCCCGGGGCGCTCAATGCAGTGCCGGTTCCCGCGCCCGCTCGCGCTGTCAAGTTGACCGTCGTAATGTTCCCCGCAGTGTTATTGGCAATGTCGATGGTACCGCCGGCGCCCCCGCTCACCGAACCCGCGCCTGCCGCACCGCCGCTCGCGGTGAGCGCACCCGTGGTCATGCCATTGCTTGAATCGAGCTGGATGCTCCCGCCCGCGCCACCCGCGAAACCCACAACGCCCGCACTGCCCGAAGCGGTGATCGTGGTGGCGGTCAGGCCGCCCGCGCTCGCTAGCGTCACGGTTCCGGCTGCGTTGCCGGCAGTGCCCGCATTTGCGGCACCGCCGCTCGTCGTGATCGCCCCGACGTTGAGCACCCCCGCGCTCGATGTCGCCGAGATGGCGCCGCCCGCGCCGTTGGCGCCGCCGGTCGTGGTCAGCGCGCCGGAAGTCACCGCGCTGCCGCTCAAAGTGATGCTTCCCGGCGTGCCGCCTGCGCCGAGTCCCGTCGCCGCGCCCGTCGAGACGGTGATCCCCGCCGTGCCGAGCGTGCTCGTGCCGGTGAGCGAGACCGTGCCCGCGTTGCCGCCCGCCTGGTTGATACCCGGCCCGACTCCGCCGCTGGCGGTGATGGCGCCCGTCACCGAGCGGTTCACACCGGATATCGTGACGGTACCGCCGCTCGCTCCCGTGTGCGTGCCACCCACGGCCGCCCCGCCCCCGGAGGCCTGGATCGTCCCAGTCACGCTAATGTTGCTGTCGGAGTCGAGCACGACGCTGCCGCCCGCGCCCTTGGCGCCACCGTTGACGTTGATAGCACCGGTGGTGAGTGTTGCGCCCGCCGTGGCGTTGTCGTTGGTCACCGTGACGCTTCCCGCGGTGCCCGCTGCGCCGCCGCCCACTGCACTGCCGCTCACCGCGGTGAGCGCTCCTGTGGCGATGTTGCCCGTGGTCGTGGAGGTGTTGGCTATGGAGATGGAGCCCGCATTGCCCCCGATGCCCACGGCACCGCCCGCGCCGGCGTTGCCCCCGCTCGCGGTGAGCGTGCCCGCCGAGACGTTGATTGCGCCGCCCGCGCTCACCGTGA
>Ga0208185_1000558_pt1 | contig 15382 bp, 10 predicted proteins | sample EasRivMeERMLT700_FD_187532 | JGI IMG/M metagenome (GOLD analysis project Ga0208185, IMG submission 187532) | Soil microbial communities from meander-bound floodplain in the East River, Colorado, USA - East River MetaG ERMLT700 (SPAdes) (version 2) | ecosystem: Environmental > Terrestrial > Soil... | reverse complement strand
TCGATAAGATTAAACAGTGGCCTGTCTCCCGTATGCTCTGGGCTCTAGAACCCTACAATGGCTATGGATACAGGAATAAGGGTCTTAGGTCTCCGTACCTATGGGCCTCTACTAACCACCAACAGAGAGGCAAGTACGTCGCAGACCATGTCTTCGACCCTAATGCTATAGATTCTCAAATGGGTGCTGCAGCTATGCTGAAGTACCTAGGGATTGGTTCTGCTCCTATGATCCCACCCGAGACTGCTATACTTATAGGCACAACTGTTGGAGCAGCATACTTCGAGAATTATCTAGTGCCTATCATAATCGGCGGAGGGCTCATTATAGCGGCCTGTATCGCCTATAGAATATACAAAAACAGAAAGAAGTAATTACAATGTGGAATACAATTAAAGACTGGTCTGGTTGGTCTACCGCAGGCTCTATCGTAAAAGCCCGTGCAGAGCAGCTAGTAGGGCTAATCATGGCTGGTACAGCTAGCTTGATGGCCTTCGACTTCATGCCTTTCCTTCAAGAAACTATTAACTGGACCCATCTAGCAATGGTGTCTGGATATCTGTTCGTGTCTGGTCTGGTGGGTGAAGTCACTCGTAGATGGAACACCAAGACTGTGGAAGGACATCTAGTCCCCGTAGAAGTCGTGGTAGATATCAAGAAGACTGAAGCACTCAAGGAAGAGCTAGCCTCCTCCTAATGTTTGGTTTCCTACCTATAATAGGCCCTATTATTAGTGGTATATTTAGTACCGTTAATAGGTTTCAGGACGTACAGCTAGCTAAGATTAAGGACGATTCGGAGCGTATTAGACTCCAACACGACCTTACTATGAAGGCTCAAGACGATGCCTCTCTTAGACTAGCTAGAGATATACTTGTATATCCTGTAGCGGTATGGTGTGCTATAGGTACTTGGGATACCCTAGTAGCTGAGTCCTTCTTAAGCGACTGGATGTGGCACGTAGCTAAGTTTCCTCCAGGCCCCTTAGAATACCTCCCCTTCGCTGTATTGGCCTACCTTTTGGGCAATACTTACATAAACAAGAAATAGTATGCATAAAAGAAACTACGACAAATATACTTGGAAAAATAATAAGCTGTTCTACTTCGATACAGATACTGGGGCTCGCCTTATGAAAGATAGAAAATATCCGAATATGTATAGATTTAGGAGTGTAGACAATATTGCCTCCGATATATTCAATCTGGTCAGAGCCAAGGATAATGGTATTAAAGACACCCTTTACCTCCATAATCAGGCCATTTTGGCAGAAGGTCAAAATGCCCCGCTACCCCTGTACCACCCCACTCAAAATAACGCATCAGTGAGCCTCTAAATGGCTGTGTACACCCTCCTAGATTACGTCCAGACTATACTTAGTAGCCTAGATTCGGACGAAGTTAACTCCTACAGCGACACGGTAGAGTCTGTCCAAGTAACTAATATAGTTAAGACATGTTATAATGATATCCTAGCTAGAGTGGATCTACCTGAACATTACTCTCTATTCGAGCTTAATGCCTCAGGGGACCCGGACATGCCTGTACTAATGACTAGACCTAGTTCAGTACTGTCTCTTCAATGGCTTAAGTATAATACTATAGCTGATGGGGAGACAACTCCTAACTGGCGTCCTCTTACCTTTATGCCTATAGATAAGTTCCAGGAGATGCAGTATCAATTAAGTACTGATGAAGACAATGTAGAGAGCTTCGACTACTCTGAGGGTACTGCTCCAGATAGCCTTACATTTCTGTACAGGACTGATAAGGCTCCACAATACTTTACTACCTTTAATGACTCAGTAATTATATTCGACTCTCACGACATAGAGGTAGATTCAACCTTACAGAAGACAAAGACTCTAGCCTACGGTAAGAAGGATCAGACTTTCACATTAGACGATGAGTTCGTACCCTTCTTGGACCCTGACATGTCTACTCTGTTGTTAAATGAATCTAAGGTCCTAGCTTTCTCTGAACTTAAACAAGTAGGGCATGATATAGCTAAGCAATGGGCTACTAGAGGTTGGACTAAGATCCAGAAGTCTAAGCGTGGTATTAATAACGAACGTAACGAGATCGACCGATCTCCTAATTATGGAAGAAAATAACATATGGATAATATTACTAAAGATGCCCCTAAGGTCTTAGAGATTCCTCTGGATAATGATAATAAGATTAAGATCGTAAGGAAAGATCCTTTCGGTCTAATTTATATGGAACTAGAGAAGGGTACTCTACCAGAGAAGTATCAAGGCGCTTATACTACTTATGAGTACGCTAGAGATGATGCTCTAAGGTATATAGATTCACGTAAGAAAGAATTAAAAGAACTTCCTAAGGCCAAAGCTAAGGCAGCCTAATGTCCCGTCAACTTTCAGTAGCAGTAGAGAATAATTTCTCTAAGGGTTTAATAACTGAAGCTACTGCCCTTAATTTCCCTGAGAGTGCTTGTACCGAGACATTCGACTGCGTATTCCACAGGACGGGTGAAGTAACCCGTAGACTTGGAATAGACCTAGAGGATGCTTTCGACTCATTCGAGAATGACTTTACGGGGAAAGCTGTAACTGAATATCTATGGGAGTCTGTAGGACAGAACGGTGACGTAGTCATGTTCGTCTTACAGGTTGGGACAACTATATCTTTCTTCGGACTAGATTCTGTAGGAAGTCTCAGTCCTTCCATTAAATCCTTCGAAGTAGACCTGGCTGACTACGCTGCGCCAGGAGCTAGTTCTACTGAAATACAGGAAGACCACGCTCAGTTCTGCTCTGGGTACGGTATGTTATGGATTACCCATCCTCATACAGATCCTATTCAAGTAGAGTATGACTCTGAAGAAGACGACGTAACTAAGACTAAACTAACACTTAGAGTCAGAGATGTGGACGGAGTTCCTAATAACTCTGCCCTTACTGGAATACCTCTAGAATTTAACATACGTCCTACCCGTTCTCAGGTATCTGAGGTTATTCTGTACAATCTGTATAATCAAGGTTGGAGCGTAAAGACTGCATGTACGACTGACGGTAAACACTGGGATAAAAATCTCCACCCTCTAGTAATGTGGACTGGAGGGTATGATTTTACTATACCTCTGTTCGGTCCTACTTATTCTAGAACTGACTGGCCTTCTGAAGGAGATGCCTGGTGGTCTATGAAGGCTACTATTCTCCCTGGTATAGATGGTGACGGTAATGCTGTACCCCCCATACCTCCTCCCGATGGATTCTCCCTCCAAGGTGTGGATAAGATCGGGCAGCCTATGGCTCCCGCAGGTAAAGGACACTTCCTACTCAATGCCTTTGCAGAAGACAGAGTAGCAGCTGTAAATACTGATGTTAATACACCATACCCTTTAGACGGGACTAGTTGGAACCGTACTGGGAATCTAGGTGTAGCTTTCTACGATAGAAATGCAGGTAAGAATAGACCTGCTACCTGCGCATTCCACGCAGGGCGTATATTCTACGCTGGTGTATCTCACGAGAAGTACACCGGCGATATATTCTTCTCTCAGATAATGGAGAGGAATAGGAATGCAGAACGATGCTACCAGCATAACGACCCTACTAACGAAGGGGTAACAGACCTCCTGCCTAACGATGGAGGTATAGTACGTATCCCTCTTATGGCTAGGTGTGTAAAACTAATCTCCGTAGGAGCTAACCTAATAGCCTTCGCTACTAATGGTGTATGGCGTATAGGCTCTGCTGTGGAAGCTTCAGGTGGCTTCTCTGCTAATGATTATACTGTATCTAGGTTATCAGACGTAGGTTGTATATCTCCTCTATCCTTTGTAAAGACAGATAGAGGGATAATGTGGTGGAACCATGATGGCTTATGGACTCTAACCCAAGATCCTACCGCAGGTATACAAGTAGTTAACTTAGCTCTGAGTACAATTCAGACTTACATAGACGACCTCCCTTCTACAGAATTTAGATGGGTTAAGGGAGCCTTCAATCCTGTATCTAAGATAGTTCAATGGCTCCATAGAACTACTGCAAGTGACACAGTTGAAGAGAGATACGAGTATAATAGAATATTAAATCTAGATACTGTAACAGGAGCCTTCTACCCTTGGACAATCCCAGATACCTGCATGAAGGTAGTAGGGGTTGACTGCATCAAAGGCGTAGGAGAAGAAATATCTCAAGAGAACGTAGTAGATAATGACGGTGTAGATGTAACAGATCTATCTGGAGAGGTAGTAACCATAGATGTTACTACTCAGACAGACTTAAGCTCTAGGTTCAAATATGTAACTAAGAATCTCTGTGAAGCTCTAGAACCTCTGCCTCCAGACGAAGAAGAAGGTATTGACTTCGATGCAAATCTAGTAGGAGATTTTAATATCTCTGAGGTGACTGCATATGCAAGTTTATCCCCTCCAGGGGCAATGATATACGGTGAAGATGGTGTTTTGTATCTAGCACCTCAAGAAGGTTCAGAACTTCTAAGGTATGACGGTACTGATACTACTATTACACCTACCAGAGCTCAACTAATTACAGACGTAGACTCTGTAACTCATCTACTAGCTAGTGGGTATTCCAACGGCGTAGGAGCAGGTATGTGGATAATACCATATCCAGGTACTGCGTACTTCATGGTAGTCTCTCACATGGAGAAGACCTTCCCTACGTACGCCTTGATATTCGGTCTGTATAAGATCAATTCTTCAGGTAATGCTGAGTTCGTTAATGCTTACGTGCATGACGAAGGATGGACTGTAGCCCTAGGGAGTAAACAGACTAGAACTGTAGGATATGAAGGTACAGACTTCGACGACCTCTTAGATGCTCCTCTACTAATCTCCATGGCTGTAACAGGCTCTCTAGGAGACATATACGGTCCTATAGTAAGATTCCCCAGTGTAAATGAATTTATAGCTATAACAGGATCAGGATTCTTCGAGACCTCAGCTTGGTCTACTACATGGGTAACAGGATCTAATGTGACTGGGTTCAGAGGCACTAATACAATGCCTGCTACTAACTCTTGCTTCCTCCCGTATGGGAATACAATGCTATGGGTCCTGAACGTAGACAAAGGACAGTGTGATACTTACAATTCCAGTATAGGTGGGATACTTAATCATGAAGAGTCTGAGGACTTTGCAGTAGCTAATCCAAATGGATATATCTCTTCGTGGAACTTCGATACCCAGTCTTGGAGTCTAGTACACGATACTCTCTTCTCAGAGGTATTTGATGATACTGGGAATAACCTAGATGGTTCTTCTGGAGACAGGATATATAATAGATGGACAGGTCCTACGGTACAGTACGATCTGGATAACGATCTACAACTGCTTACGTGGATGCGTTCTTTTGAACCCACAGAAGCCAATCAAGCTCCTCTAGGCTTCTATAATAAGGTTGCAATATATTTCTGGAACTCTGATACCAACACTATGACTCTATCCGATGAGGCAGAAGGTCCTACAGTGGATACTGTAACCTACTACGGAGTAGGAGCAGGTAGTAGGTACGGGTTCTATCCGTTGAACTCTTGGGCGTGGTTAGCTCCCAACCTAGAAGATATATATGGATTCTACGGTAAACTTTCTCTCTTGGACGCGTATGCAAGGCATTTCACTGTATTGCAGATCGGTACTTTCACAGTCCCAGAGATAGTATCTATTCCTGTATCCTTGATGTTCTCTGAATATAATAATACTAACTATACAGATTGGGAACAATCCTTAGGTGGAGAGGACTATATTAGTCACTTCACTACAGGATATAAGCTTAGAGGGGAAGGTATACGTAAGTGGCAAGATAACTACTTATCCATATTCTCTAAGCCTGATGATGTACATGATACCTCAGTATTTGATATTCACGCTAAGTGGGACTATGCTAATACAGGGGATACTGGTAGATGGTCCGTAACTCAGAGAGTTACTACAGATGATACTGGATACGACTACGGTATTAAGAGGCTTAAGGTAAGAGGACATGGTAAAGCTATGCAATTCAAGGTAGCCTCTGTAGATACAGAGCCCTTTAGCATCATAGGGTGGGCTTCTTGGGACTCGGCTAACGCTAAACCTTAAGTACATAAGGATTAACATAATATATGAGCTTACAGGGCCATTAGGATTAACATTATATGAACCTTAAAATAGCCTCTATAGAAGATCTAGAAGATATAGTAGACCTTATGGTAACCTTTAAGGTAGAAAGCCCTTATAGTACCTTAAGTACAGATATAGAGAAGATAAGGACTTCAGTACTTGATGGCCTTAATAAAGACAAGAAAGAATACCTTATTCTCTTGTCTTATTCAGAAGACTTTAAAGATAAGGGTCCTATAGGTATTATAATAGGAAGTATACAAGAGTTCCCTTTCTCCTTGGATAAACAGGCTTATGAGCATATATGGTATGTCTTACCTAAGTATAGAAAGAATAAAGTAGGCCTTGAGTTATATGAAGCCTTTGAATATTGGGCTATTAAACTAGGGGTTAAAGTAATACATAGTGCTTATCCTTCAGAGGACTTAAAGACCTTTTATCTTAGTAAAGGCTATAAGCCCTTAGAGAGAGTATATTATAAGATTATAGATGAGGTAAATACATAAATGGCTGCAGCAGGACTATTAGGCGGTCTTCTATTTGGAATTGTAGGCACAGGCTTACAGGTATTCGGAGCTGCTAAACAGCAGGAAGCTCAGAAGAAGGCTCTAGCCGCTCAACAGAGGGCTGAGACTATTCGAGAGCAAGCTATGGAATCTGACGCTATGCGCAGACGCAGAGAATCTGTACGTCAGGGAATAATTCAGAGGGCTGTAGCGCAGTCTAATGCAACTAATCAAGGTGCAGAATCAGGTTCTGCTCTAGGAGGAGCATATGGACAGGTCTCAGGTAACACAGCTACTGCAATAGGAGGTATAGAAGCCTCTAGAACTGCAGGAGCAGCTCTGTTCCAGACTAATAGAGAGGTTCTAAATTATCGTAAGGATGAGGCAGATGCAGGCTTCATATCGTCCTTAGGTCAAGGCTTCTCTTCTCTAGGAGGTGCTTTCGGCAAGAGTCAGGGCTCCTTAGGTAGACTGTTCGGGTAATGGCTTATATTCCAACTACAGAACTAGAGACTCCTCTATCCTTAAATCCTACTATGCCTATAGAGGATGAGGGAGGTTATACTCTAAATCCTAATATGAACGCTCCCGCTCCTGTTACTGGCGATATAGCTAAAGACAGGGCTAAGAGAGCGCATATAGGTCTGGGAGAACTATCTCCTGGAGAGGATAATCTTGAAAACTCTATTGCTGTAGGGCAAGAAGGAGCAGCGAGAGAATCTGCTGCCGAGAGACTTAAGATTGAGAAAGATAAGGCTAACAAGAAACGCCTAGAAGAACTAGCTAGAACTCAAGGCGCTGCAGGAGTATCTGCTGCTAGAGGTCTACTACGTCCTGCAGACATATCTGCAGATGCAGTGTTCGAACAAGAGTTCGCCAAGAAATATATAGAACTTACAGCGACTAACAATAAGGCTCATGATTCTATAGTCAAAGTAGCTAATGAAGAAGACCCTGAAGGTACTAAGAGAGTGCTCTACGGGAATGCTCAACTTCTAGCTATGAGTGAAGTAATCAAGACTGCAAGACAAGACTTAGAAGCTAGACAGGCTAAGCGAGGATGGGGAGAGACTGCTGTTAACTTCGGCAAGCTATTAATCCCAGGAGTATCTGCAGCTACTAGATCACCAGACTGGAGCTTCCTAAATATAGTATTTCCAGGCTCTAGCATGGAACAGGAGATAGATAAGTTCTGGTCTTTTAGAGACCCTGCCCAAGCTAATAAATGGCTTAAAGGCAGGGTAGAGGCTATTGAAGCTTCTAACCCTCTGGATGCTATAGCTTACGCTAAACACATGGAATCCATGTCTTCTAATGACAAATTCATGGATAATCTAATGGGTGTTATGGACTCTCAATCTGGACTCTCTGTAGGAGCAGGTCTTATAAAAGGAGCCGTAGCTCTAACAGGCTTGAAGAAGCTCATGAGGGACTCTATAAAAGGAGCTTCAGGAGATTCCCTAAAGATGGAACACGTCTATGAAGCTATGGGCGACATCGAGAAAGCAGGCGAGATTAAGTCTGTAAAGACTATATTCGCTAAGGAAGATAAGATCGGAGTTACTGCAGAACTATCTGAGAATGCTCACACCATTATCAATCCTGAGTTAATTACCGCAGGTATGAATAAAGGCTCTCTGCTAAGAGAGAATGCAAACAGACTTACTTCATTCTTAAAGAGTCAAGCTTCAGATCTTGTAGAGGCAATCCTTAAGTCTCCTAGAGCTGAACGGCTTACTGAAGAAGAACTAGCTAAGGCGGTAGAAGTAGCTAAAGTAGCTCTACGTAAGCAATTCAATCATGCTGGTGACAACATAATCGACTTTATAGTTGAAGTTACCCCAGGTTCTAACGCCAGGTATGTAAGGATGATCATAGGCGAGACTGACGGTACTCTAGCTAAGTCTGAGTCGAGAATAAACAGGATTATGCAAGATGACCTAGGCTTGGACTACCAGAGCTTCAGGACAGGTAAGGAAAAGGATACACCAGGCTTACTTGCTGAGAACAGGTCCCAATGGGCTTCTAATCTAAAACCTCATGAGAAGGGTATGGAGTTCAAGACTGTACAGCATGGTGAAGGCTGGTACGGTTCTGTAAGCAAGTACATAGACGAGACAGATGATGCTGTCCGCACTATGACTCTAACTACTAAAAATACTAATCCAATAAGTCTGGGCAATACCTTCATGGGAGGTATCTTCCAGAAGTTCCGTTCTGCAGAAGATCAACTAGCTTACTTCCAGAGGACCCTAAGACACGTAGCTACTCACGTGCCTAATGAAATACAGCGTATTATGGCTGAGAAAGCTCAGATCATAGGAACTATTAAAGGTGCTCGTAAAGATGAATTAAAACGCTTCCTAGACTCTTCCATGAAGTCCTGGGACCCTGTTACAGGGGATCGAGGCATAGCCTATAGGACTCAAGTAGATTTTGAGAAGGCTTGGCAAGATATGTTTCCAGGTAAGATACCTACAGATCAACAGTATCTAGCCTACTGGACCTACCATCAATTGATGGATACAGACTGGATTCTGCGTAACTTCTCTGCTCATAGAGATCTTGCACGTCAAGGCGCTGAAACCCTAACCTTTAATATTAAGAAGAACGACGGCTCTGCTGAAGCAGTAATAGCCCCAGGAAAATATCTACCAGATGGTATAGACTGGCGTAATAAGACTGACGGAGGTATAGTAGTCCTACACCCTAACTCTGCCCCTCAATTCTACTGGAAAGCAGATGCGGGTGAAGTAAGTGTTAAATATCTTAAAGAGTTGTACGAGAAGCAAGGATTCAAGGCATACCAAATAGGTAATCCTCGTAACTTACCCTTCAAGGATGCCCTCCAGAAAGGCAGTACAGTAAACTTCGTAATAGCTAAAGATGTTCAGACCAGACCTCTATCTATGAAGTTGGTAGACTATAATCCTGGCTCCCACATCATATACCCTCAAGCCTATAAAGTCGTCCAACCTGTGATTGGCGTTGCCGATAAAGGCAGAGTTAACTATTACGGGGATAAACTAGCATTCTTCGGAGAGTCTGAAGCTTCTGTTAAGTCAGGTGCTGCTGCTCTAGATGGCTTCAGGAAGCTGATCAGAGAGCCTAATGTCACTGATGCTGTCCTTCAGGCTCATATAGACAGAACCAAGATGCCTAAGGATCTAGACTTCTGGAAGAATCAATTCGACCTAGCTAGAGACGGTAAGAGCGGTCACCTAGACTTAGACTTCCCTATTACACACGTAAGGACGGGCAAGTCTTCTCTAGACAACCCTTCAATTATGGAACACCACGCATTCAAAGATTCAGATGGTAAGCCATTGAACCTTCGCAGAGAAGACAGGTCTGAATACAACATGATGCGTTCTATTGACGTAGACTTCATGGCTAGCAGAGATGGTCCTACCCTTAACTGGACTAATGGAGGCAGTCTATCTAAACCTGTATACCATCTTAATACTGCAGAGATGCTTGATCCTTTCGCCTCTCTAAGCAGAGCGTTGGGTAATTCCGTAAGAACCTTAATCAATAACGACGTAAAGATTTCTGCCGTAGAGCAGTATGCTAAACAATACTATAAGATAGCTAAAGATCCAGAACATGCTCTTAAGAATCCTTTCGAGTTCTTCTACTCAAAAGATAGCCTAAACATGGCTACCGATGCCAAAGACTTACTTAACTCTGCTGTTAATGCAAAGGAACGTATAACTAACTTCCTAGGTACTCGTTCAGACATAGCTAGAGACCTAGAACACTGGCAACAGGGTCTAGTAAGTAAGCTAGGAGATGGTGCAGCTAGAATATACTCTACACACGAATTAAGGGCTATTAAAGACCCCATAGCATTCACTAGAGCAGCTATGTACCACCTTAAATTCGGTTTCCTTAATATAAAACAGTTCGTAGTGCAAGGCATGGGCGCAGCCCACGCTGTTGCAATAGCAGGACCAGATGCAGGCTGGAAAGGCTTCGTAAACTATGCAGTACAGAGGGCTGGACTACATCTAACAGATGATCCTGCAATCCTAGATAGATACGCCACCATAGCGCAGAACCTAGGTGGTATGAAGAAGGAATGGTTCAAGGAATCATACCAAGCTATGCGTAGGTCGGGAGTAGACATTATAGGCAAGGAACATGCTCTTAGAGACGACTCTTTCGACATGAAGCTATTCACTACTACAGCAGGTAAGATCTTAGACTGGGGTACAGTATTCTTCAAGGAAGGTGAACGCCTAACTCGTATGGTTGCCTTTAATGCAGCTTATTATGAGTGGCGTAAGGCTAACCCTACTAGAGAGCTAAATAACTATAGACTAGCAGAGATCTTGACTAGAACTGATGACCTAGCAGCTAACATGACCAAGGCTTCCCATTCTAAGCTCCAAGAAGGAGTATTCGCCCCTGCATTCCAATTCCAGACCTTCTCTCAACGTATGATCGAGCAGTTCTGGGGAGGCAGACTAACTAGAGCGGAGAAAGCTAGAGCTTTCGCAGTTCATTCAGCTCTATTCGGAGTCCCAGTAGCAGCAGGTGCTGCAATACCTCTGCCTTTCGCAGATATGCTTCGTTCATATCAGCTTGAGAAGGGCAACGAGATCATAGATAATAAATTCTACAAAGCAGCGATGGAAGGAGGTCTAGCCTATGCAACATACCTAGCTACTGGCAAAGAGACTAACTTCGGACAACGCTTCGGTCCTGGGACCTCAGATCAATTCTCTAAGTGGATGACAGGAGAGACAGGTTTCTGGGAGACTGTTACAGGTCCTGCAGGAACTACAATAGTATCTATACTTAAGTCTATATACCCTATAACAGCTAATCTCCATCTAGCCCTAATAGGCTCTGATCAGAGGATGCCTGTAACATGGGGAGACATAGTCCCTATAATCCGAGAGTTCTCTTCTGGGAATGACTACCATAATGCATTCTACGCTGTTAATGCTGGTATCTATATAAACAAGAACAACCAGTTAATGCAGAAAGATCTAGATGCTAAAGACGCAGGTTTGATGCTTGTAGGACTTACAGGCAAACCTATGGCTGACGCTAGATTGATGATGGGTTCTATTAAAGATCAAGAAGAAGCTCAGAAGAAAGCCATGAATAAGGCTGCCGAACAATTAGGCATAGCCTTTAAACACATGGGTCCTTCAGGAGATTGGGCTAAGGCAGAACTATACGTAGTTAGAGCTAAGGTAGTAATGGACGTTATGGGCAGACTTACAGATAAACAGAAGTCTGAAGTCCTACAGAGGGCTACCCAACAGAACAAGACATACATAGACAGAGCGAAGATGGACTTCGTCACTAAAGGATATAAGAATGAACTCCCAGCTAGGCTCCAACGCCTATTCAACGGTAAATTATAAGGAATAATATGGCACAGTTTGCACCATACGGTAGTACAGGCAACCCTCCTTCTTACTTAGGGTTATCTAAAGAACCAGACCGTCCTAAGCCTAACAAGGCTATGCAACACCTATTTGAAGGGCTAGGGGATCTTTTCTCCACTGCAGTATCAGGAGTAGACGAGCTTAATCAACAAGGGCTAAAGAAGGATGCCTTCGAACAGGTAGATAAAATCGTAAGCGGGGACATACAAACTCTAGAGAGTCAGCTGATTGAAGGTTCTGGTACTGGTTCAACTATGCCTAAGGCAGATGCTGCAGAACAACAGGCTAGTATATCTGGTGGGATATTTACGAATAGAGTAGACTCTGAAGGTAATGCAACCTCAGGTAAATCTACTGCATCTGGTGAACCTGTCCCTGCAGATATAGACAGAGGTATGAACCAGATAAAGCGTATCCAAGATGCTAAAGCAGTTAAGAAGGGTAATTCAGTCCTATACGAAGGACAAGTCCACGAGATAGCCCAGAACCTTTTATCTAAGTATGGTATAGGCTATAGATCTCACATCGAGTCTGCCCTAGACCAAGCTACTAATACTCGTGCTGCAGCCCATCGTAAGGCTCTAATAGATGCTGTAACTAATCTAAACTCAGGTAAGGATGCTGCTCAAAAAGCAGATGAGTCTTGGCTTAGCGCTCACGCTAAGTATTTCATAAATCCAGACGGAAGCTTCAATCAAGAAGTATTTCGTAAGGCTCAACAGTATGTAGGTACTACTGCATTCGGTAGATTCAAAGAATATGCTGGAGAACAGCAAGCCCTAGAGTTCGGTAATAAGCGTGCTAATGACGCTCTAGAACATGAGAATAAGGTTAATGGTGTAAATGCAGACAGAGCGGAGAGAACCTCATCAGGCAATCTAGACAGAATTTACTCTGCCTCGTATACTTCATGGAAGTTTAGTACAGGCCAGGGCGAACTAAGCCTAGCAGAGATAGAACAGAAACTTGCTGGTATTAAGTCTTCAGGTAAAGAACCTAATCCTACAGAGTTACAGGCATATGGAAGAGCCATAGCCCAATTCAAACAGAACTTCTATAATCTAAGCAGATCTGCCCTGCAGTCTCAAGAACACAATACTGGTAAGGTAGATGAAAGAGGCGTTCCTATTAAGATGAGCCTATCCCAGATGATGGGGCCTGAAAGAGCTAATAAACTCTTAGACGATAAGATGAAGTCTCTAGATATGATGATTAATGACGTAGGTGCAGGACACCTTACGTTAGCTACATCTACAGCTACTATTACAGATCAAATGGGTAAGAACGATGCCTTCAGGCTCATAGCCGATCCTACTATCCGTAGGGTTAGAGCCCTTTCAGAGGCTGTAGGTCCTAATGGTAAGGCGTTCATGGATGCCTACTTGACTGCAGGTAACTATAAAGGGTTTGACGAGGTAACTAAAGCTCTTACAAACGTCCAATTCTTCGACTTTACTCAGACTAAGGTTCCTGGAGGTTTGAATAGAGTTAGCGAAGACTACGGCAAGATTAAACCTCAAGAAGCTAAGAATCCTAACTCAGACTACCTTAAGGCAGGTATTAACATGCCTTCTAAGGTTATTACTGATCCTAAAGCTCCTCTAGAAGCTAAGATTAACATGGCTTCTAATCTATCTGACCCAGGCACTACAGATTTCATATCTAAGTTCCACAAGAATGAGCAGATAGACATATGGGCTACTCTATCCCAACCTGGCGTAGCTAAGGGCATAAAGGCTCTAGGAAATGAACAGGTATGGCAGGAGTACAAGACTTGGGGTGCTCAGACCATGGTACGGCTGGCCCAGACTTATCTATCTAATATTAGAGACGGGATGAAGGAGAATCCTGCTCTAAACATAAGGTGGAACCCAGAGACTCAAAAGATAGACTATGATAATGTTATCTACGGACAACCAATTCCAGGAGAGGGTCAGAGACCTAGGGGATTACCTGCCAATGCTCATATAGTAGCTATAAACAAGTTCAACCTAATGTTGAATACATACAAGAATATCCTTGCAGAAGACGGAGAGAAGATTACTCCAGAACACCTTAAGGCAGTAGGCCTAGATTTAACTCCTAAGGCTCACGAGAGCTGGATTGGTAATGCAATCGTAGATGCTTTCTCTCCTAAGCAAACTACAGACACAAATACCCCTCAATTGTTCCAAAAAGGCGATATACAGAGTGATTCTGGGACAGGAACGACCAGTTCTGGTAACACACAAAATACCCCCGGTACCCTCCTACCTGGTACTACACCAAACTCAACCAGTGAGGCTCCTACAGGCTCTGGAGGGCCATCTAATAGGACTGTAGGACCTAGATCTGAGGTTACCCCTACGCCTAGAGACTACGGAAACTTCAATCCTAACGTAGAAATTCCTGGTGCTATGAAGGATACTGTACTACAGAAACTCTCTGAAGCAGGTGCAAATGTAAAGGATTTCCCTGCTGCTGTACAAAATAAGTTCAAAGAAGCAGGTATATTCTCTTCTGTTAAGCTGACAAAAGAGGATTTTGACTCTATTTCTGATAAGGCCTGGGCTAAAGTTGCTAAGGCTGTAGGTGCTCCTGTACCTAAAGAGAACGTAACTGGTACATCTAGTGTTGTAGTTAATAATAAAGAGTTCTCTGGATTTAGTCTAGAAGCTCCTACACACTCTCAAGGAGAGAAGAAAGGTACTTGGCCTGAAGGGATTATGTCCCAAGACAAGGCTCAGATACTAGCTGTTACAGACCAATCAGAGAGAGTTGCTAATGTAAGAGGTTATGGAGAGCAACTTACAGGTACTATAACTGTTAATGGTAATACTTATAAGTTTATTAATGGAGGAGGAGGTAGAGGATCTATTCCTTTCTCTGAATATAGCATAACTAACTTTAGAACTGCAGAGCAGAGAGCCTCTCAAGGTATGATTAACCTAGGAGATACATGGGATCTTAACAATGTATCTGATCCTATGGCTGGTGGAACTCGTACAGAACTACGTATTCACAGGGCTGCTAAGGGTGGAACTGCAGGATGTATAGGCATTGTAGGCTCAGAAGGTACTTGGAGACAGTTTGTTCAAGATATGAAAGCTCAAGGACCTACTAAAGTAGTACTAGGACCCTCAAAAGAAGACGAAGAAACTAATTCTTTAGTTCGAAAAGCCTCCCGTCCTCGATAAGGAGACAGGGAGTGGATACATCAAAGGGCGTAACCTTGATGGAGACAAGGAATGAGTATATATGTAATTATTAAGTACCTTTAGAGCTAAGCTAAAGTACTCTTTTAGGGGACCCTTAGTGAAAATAAAGAGATCTAATGAATACTATATAGTATTCATTAGATCTCTTTATTTTCACTAAGGGTCCCCTAAAAGAGTACTTTAG
>Ga0208185_1000557_pt1 | contig 15408 bp, 20 predicted proteins | sample EasRivMeERMLT700_FD_187532 | JGI IMG/M metagenome (GOLD analysis project Ga0208185, IMG submission 187532) | Soil microbial communities from meander-bound floodplain in the East River, Colorado, USA - East River MetaG ERMLT700 (SPAdes) (version 2) | ecosystem: Environmental > Terrestrial > Soil... | reverse complement strand
ACGCTTCCGGACGTGTTACGGAGGCTATAACGTAATGAAATACACACCGAAAGGCGCAATTGCGTAAAAGCATCGTAGGAATCTGTTTGGCGGTTTTGATCGCCTGTTCAGCAGTTGGTTCCGCAAAGGCAGACGACGGCCTGAATCCTGATGTGATATTTGGGAATCTGGTTGAGTGCGTGATGGGCCTCGAAAATCCCTCGTGGCACTATTACGAGCCTTGGAACCTACGCTATGTAGAAGCGAACGTGTACGCCAATTGCTTCATTCGTTCGGGAGCTATCAAGCTTCCCTACAACATGGCGGGAATCATCCTCGACATTGACCTCTACAGGCGCACCGGGGTAGACCTGGATGGGATGATTATTTGGACGAAGGTTGCCTGGGGAACAGATGTCAACTTCAATACTTCCCTGGGCCACGCAAAGGCGGTTCACATCTGCGGGCCATATGGAAGAAGCGGAATCCCGGACGTTTATCAGGCGAAGGCAACCGGCTACTTCCAGCTTCCGAGTGGAATGGCGGCTACGGTCAACGCGGTGTCCTGGCAGCTACCGATGTTCTGCACCTAATAGTAACTAACTAGGCAGCATGGAGCGTAACGCTAAGCGTGCGCTCTACGGTGCTTAGCACCCTGTGGAGGATTATCACTTCTCGGAATATCCGAGGACGGTACCATCCTCTGCTTTCCGCTGTGTGGCCTCTACGGACAGTGATCCGTTTATTCGGGTAGCTGTAGGCGGGGGATACATTTGGCTGATTAGATTGGTTTCTTCCTCAGTTTATTGGAAGCGACCCTCGAAAGGTATGTATTTCCCCCACCTAGAGTATCCGGAGAAAGGAGGTGCCATATAGATACTCTGTATCGGGATGTCTTAGATATGATACCACTACCGTGGGAAACAAGGACGGTGGTGTACTCTGTCAAAGGATATTCTATAGAGGTTGTGGAAACCGAATGGGACTATGGGGTTGAAGGCTTTATGCTCGCCCATTGTCTCGGTACTAAGGACTGGATGAAGTTTCACAAGAATCACGTTGTATTCTCCATCCGGGATAAGTATGGTGTTCCACACGCGACGTTGTTGTACGCCAGGTCACGCACAGAAAGCGACTATGGCGACTTCAACGACTTCCTAGGCGGAACCCCGATGATGTATTATGGGGAAGCCTTGCATCATCTTCAAGCGAGGGGCAGGAACGACAACCTCGCCATGCGCCCATTCCATAGGATCGCGCGTGAGTTTCATAAGTCTCGGGGCGGAACCCTCGGGCGGCATAATGCAATTCTGGACGCATATTGCACGCTTCACGGGGATCGAGACAGGCGATATCATTATGAATACACCCTCGGCCCATACAACCCGTTCACCTTCTCATACAGGTGGTTCAGTGAACCCGAAGATCGTTCAACTGGCGGTGCCAAACCATCCCCCGCCAGCGTTATTGCTCGCTCTCGTCTTGCCCACGACTCAACCGGACATAGCGAAAGCGGTAGTCCTCGCATACCCGTTGTGTGGTAATTAGGAGGAACATGGGACACGTCAATCCCTGGAACAATCAGTGTATGCACGGGTGTCCGAAAGAGCAGGGCAAATGCACCCGTTGTTCCCTTCGGGACAAGCTTGCGACAGACTTTGAGCACATGATGTCATGCACCAAGAATGGGTGTGTGCATTGTGAGCCGGAGAAGGGGGCCGCTAATGGCAAATGTGGTAGCTAAAAGGAATCGTGATTTACGCAAAGATGGGGTTGCTTGGAAAGACCCTGTGGTTCTTCACGAGTTTCCTGATAGCTGGAAAATTCTAAGGCTGATTGAACCGGAGGATCTAAAGCAACTCGGGGACATTCAGCAGCATTGCTCGGCAGCACATACCTTTTGGGTGAAAGACAACCCGATCACATATTTCTTCGTGCTAGTGGACGAAGTTGGGGTGCCCAAACTTACCCTACACGCCAAGCAACTCAAGTGGTTCTGCAAGAGGCATCCGAAGCACGCCAAGTCTCCGAGGTATAACGGGGGTTCCTACGGAGGCTACACAATCACGGATTGCTATTATGACTATCACGGAATCATCGGCCCAGGGAGGGGCTACGACGACGAGTTTTACAACCTGGAATACGAATACATGAAGGCGAAAGACAGGTATGAACATATCAAGCAACGCGCCCTCGAAAGAGGCCCACTAGGGCCAAAGAATCCCCTCAAACCGGACGTAGATGCCGCCAACAAACACAAGAACACCTGCAAAGCGGCAATGGAGAAGTATGATCCGAAAAAGACAATTATGCCCGGGGATTACTTCATGTTTGAGGACGAGGAAGTGTTGGTTCTTTCGACCACTTCAAGGGGGATGGATAACACAGGTAAGGGCGCGGAGCGATTCGTGGAATGGCTCGGGGATGCTTTCATGGGGCGTGCCCCGGAGAAGGAAGCATATACTACATTCAACCGATGGAGGAGGTAAATAGATGGCATCAGTTGGGGAACTGGCAAAGCTAGCTCCCGCATTTCGTGCATCAGAGCGTGCGCCTAAGGACTTTCACTTTGAGAAGGTGAAAGGCAGACCCTTCCGAATTATCTCCATTGAAACAGAGGTAGACGGAACAGCCAGTACCTTGGCGGAAACGCTGTTTACCTGCGGATTGGTGCCTAAAACTACCGTTATGCCATACGGTTGGCGTCCGGTGGTTCAGCATTCATATCCCGGGTTCCTAAAACGTGATGGGTCTGTTAGTGGAGGCGAGTTGGTAATGGAGCTTCTCGACCTCACGAAAAAGGAACACGCGGAAGGCTTGCAGTTTGTTGTTGACCGACTCCGGGTACTAGAGCGGGATCGGAAGATTGCGTACAATGCAAACTGTGGCGGGCACATTCACATCGACGCCGATGGCTACGGTTTGTTCGATGTCTGGCGAGGCAACGAGCTATTCGGATATTTGGAAGATCCGATCTATCGCCTAGCCGGTGCAGGAAAAACCTACGGACACCGATCTTTGTTTCCCGGGTACGATAGGGCCAATCATGGTGGAGGATATGCCAATCCTGTAGCCAAAGGGCCGTTCGGGAGTTACATGGACTGTTTCGGTCGGTTGCAACGCATGGACAGGATGAGCGGCCTGAACTATACCCTCTACTTTCACGGAAAGGGCTGTCGGTGTAAGAAATCGGTGGCTATGGAAGACGGGTATATGTTGGATTACAAAGCCTGTGAATGCGCAAAATCTCAGCACACAATTGAGTGGAGAGTCTGGAATTCCCAGGGAAATCCTCGGATTCTTTACTCATGGATCGCACTAATGCAGGCGATGATGGCCTGGTCTTGGAGGCCCAATACCGAGAAGTCTGTGTACGAAACCGTCGAGCATCTTCCGCCTCTTGGGTTCACCAAGAAAGCGCATGACGCTTCCGCAAAAGCCGTGGTGAAAGAATCGAAAGAGCGGGTAGAGTGGATGTTTTCAGAGCTACCTCTCACGGCAGAGGAAAAGGACGCTTTGGCATACGCCTTCATGCGCTCGGAATACAAGAGTTGGGGAGCGGCCTTCTTCAAGGGGGTTGTGAACACCCCAACCAAAGCACCGCCGTATCCCAATGAATACAAACCGGCAAAGCACCTACATCGGGATGTAAAAGCGGTGGTGCCCAAAGGTGTGCCAAAGGAGGATAAGTCCCCTTTCGATATAGATGAGGGGGATGGGGATATAGACGATATGCCCCCTGTTCCTGAAGATCCGCAAGCTTTAGACATGAACTGGATTCCGAATGATCCCATCAATATTCGGTTTGAGCCTGCGCGAGCGGCTGTGATTCAGCCAGAGAGACTCGCCAATCCGGAGGCTGAGCGTGCATTTCAGGATCTAATGAACAACGTAAGAGCCAGAGAACGAGCAAACCAAGAAAGAGGTAGATAGTGTGCGGAATTGCCGGGGTCTATATCAAAGATCCCTCGGTCGTAAAGTCACACAAGGGTTTGGAATTGTTTGCAGACCTCCTTCTTCTAGGCATTGAGGAACGGGGAAAGCACGCAACCGGATTTGTTGCTGTGACGGCAGACGGTAAAGCTCGGATGGATAAGGACGCGATACCTGCCTCCGAGTTTATCAAGTCGCGTGAGGCCCTCCCTTTGGGAACAAAGATGTTGCTTCTCCACACCCGTTTCCAGACGAAGGGCGATGCAAAGAATCACTTGAATAACCACCCGGTTATTTGGAAGTCCTGCTTTGCGGTGCATAACGGTTCGATCAACAACGACGACGAGCTATTCAAAGAGCACGGGCTAGAGAGACACGCCGAAGTCGATTCGGAAATCATTCCGGCCATGATGCACGGTACAGGCTACGACGTGGAGAAGATGAAGGCGGTGCTTGAATCCTTTGAGGGATCATGTGCTACCTCCATTCTCGACCCTATCCAAATGCCAAACAAAGTGGTGCTGGCAAAGGGTGATACTTCTCCCCTCTACATTTTCGAGGGCAAGAAATTTATCGTGTGGTCGTCAACCGAGAAGTCCATCAAGGAAGCGTGGGCCAGGGTTCTAGGTACGCCTCCTAAAACGCAGAAAATCAAGTGGACAACCACAGGGCGGTTCTTTGTGGTATCCGATGAAGGAATCGAGGAACACAGTTTCAGCCCAAAAAAGCCCCCGCCTGTCCACTATCAGAGACAGGGATATGTTGGATTTCAGGCATGGGATGGTGAGAGACACCGTGCCGGGACATGGGAGGACGGTAAGTTCATTCCCAGGGATGTGCAGATACAGCTTCCTCCTGGTGGCGGAACCGTTCACCCTCTGAGGGCACCCAACGCCCCTCGTATCACCCCTGAATCGGATAACGTCCGGGTTACAACCCATGAAGTTCGTCAGCGGGTGGAAGCAGAGCGTGCGGCAAAGAAGGGCCTGTCTCGCCTGTGGGTCAATCGTTTGGAAGATAAGGATTATGTGCCGGGAGACAAGTGGGTTATGTGCTTCTGCTGCAACGTCCTCATCCACGACGACGACTTCGTTGAGACGGTATCCGGTAAAAAGTGTTTGGACTGTGCCCACTGGCGGAGAGGCATCTACATGGAAAAAGTAGGGGACGCAGCCAAGCCGGTCAACCAACTCACCAAAGATCAGATGCAAATGCTGGACGCATGGAGCGAGGATGAGGAATTCATCCACCGTGAAGTGCTAGAAGCAATGGAGAAAGATTACGGGTTCTCTCAGACCTTCATCGACGCAGCGGTAAGCCGGATGGACATTGACCCGTATGTGACAGACTATCCGGAACTTGCCAGCCTGGTGGCCTTTCTGATCTTCGAGTATAACCAGCGATATAGCGATTGGTGGGAACACTACGAAGACGGGGAGAACATTATTGCAGATGGGTTCCTCAAAGCCTTCAAGAAGGATAAGACGGAGGAAAAGACTGAGGTTGTAGAACAAGAGCCGGTAGAAGGGGAAGTGATTGAGGAACCTGAGGATCTAAGGTGCGATAGTTGCGACGGCTTCATCCTCACCGGAACCCGATGTCGCGCCTGCAATAGGGCCGACAAACGGAAGGTCAAGAAATTCCTCAAGAAAGCAAGCAACGGTAAGTGCATCTGCTGCAAGAAGAAAAGCAAGATGGTGGTGAAAAACGCGGAGAAGGGAGAACACATCGAATACTGTAACATCCACTTCAAGGTGTGTCACCAGCGAGGGTGTCAGATGGAACCCAATCACCTTGCAGAAGATGGTCGTCGATATTGTCACAATCACGTTCGGGGTAAGTCGGCAATGTCGGACACCAACCTCAAGAATAGCGGCTATGTAATGGAGCGTGTCTAATGATTCCTTCGTTCCTAGCCTATCACAAATCAACACGCCCCACGGGCAAAGCAATCGCCGCCGAGCTTGGCATCGAGAAGTTCGGCATACGCACACCAATGGATACGATTGACGTACTCGTTCGATGGGGTAGTAGTAGGGATATGCCTCCCTGTGATACAACGATCAACTCTCATCTTGCCATTCGACTGGCGGCTAACAAAATCGCCACCTTTGAGGCCCTAAGGAACGCAGGGGTTCAGACAATCCCATTCTTTAGGACGAAGGAGGATATGGCAAACTACTACGGGTTTAGGTCGGGGGTACCTTGCGGGCACGCTTTCATGGGCCGCGCCAACTTCCTGTCCAAAGGGAAGGGAATTGTGGTCTATCCTCGGAAAACGGTGTACGAACCGGAGAAGATGCATCACGACTTCTACTCCATCTACATCAAGCCTGCCATCGAGTATCGGCTGCACGTCGTTGACAACAAGGTTATTCGGGTACAAGGAAAGTATTGCGATAACCCTGAATTGGCGGCAACAAACCCATACGTCCGCAATTACGAAACCGGGTACAGATATCGTGCGCCCAATCGAAACATCCACAACCGTCGAAAGGCGGAAGCGATCCAGTCGGTGAAAGCCCTCGGGTTGGACTTCGGCGCTGTTGATATGATCCTCGACGATCACGGGGACTCGTGGATCTTGGAAGTCAATAGCGCCCCTGCGTGTAGCCCCCTCACCGCCAAGTGCTACGCCGTCCATCTAGGAATCCTCATTAGGGAGCGTACTCACGGTCGGGTGAAGCTGGCCCGGAAGTACGACTTGGTAGACATTGAGGACATGGAAGAACCTGAGCAAGAAACCTACCTAGAAAGGCGCTAATGAGTAGGAGACGTTTGTTCTCCGCCATCGTGATCGCGGCCACCATTGCGTTCGGAGTCATAGTGTTTGCCTTCCTTCCGGGGGAGAGTTCTACTCCGATGGTGATTCACGACACATCGACGGAGTATTATGTGTTCGGGAAAGAGAACGCCTCGATGCCCTTTGACGACTACGTTCTCTATAACCTGAGCAACGGAGCCACCATCCAAGCCATCAAAGAGGACATTACCAAGATGGGTGGTGTAATCAAACGCATCGAATGTACCGAGTGGAGAGACGTAGAAGATCTAAGAAAGGCAGCCCGGATCGAAAACGAATGCGACCTTTCAGTGGTTACCTGGGATGCAGCGTGGCAGGCCCTAAAGGTAAAGGCCAATGCAGGTTCCGGCCCGAAGGCCTGAGCGTTGTCCTCGGTGCGGCGCTCTAATGGAGTGGAGGCACCAGTCCTGGCAATGCCCTCGATGCAAATACAAAGAGGGTTGCTGCACCGGGGAATAAATCTCTCTGATCGTCGTTGTCATTAGTGCAGGCCAACCGCCCCCATCCCGACAGAAGGGTGAAGGGTAGGTGGTGACGGTATCCACCTTCATCCAGTTTCGTGGCTGGATGGGGACTCCCGAGGTAAGCTGGCTGACATCGGACTTCAGAGACGTGGGCAGCTACAGTTCTATTTTTTTTTTGTATATGCCCATGGTCTAACAACTAGAGCAAGGAGTTTTGTATGCCTAAACTGAGAAAGGGTGGAGTAAGACTTGTTGGGAACCGTAAGAGTCAAACATTGACTCCCTTTACAAGAAAGAAATGAGTGCTAATGTAAGAGACGCTAAGTTCTTCCTTCGGAAGTGTTACACATGCAAGAAAAGAACTTGGCACCTGGGTACAGGACTCAAAGGCGAACCTTACCTCTGTTTTGTGTGCCTATCTAAGAAGGAGGAATCATAGGCAGTATTCTTCCAGTCGATTTGCCAAACCTTTTCCTGGGCGCATTGATGGCCCAACGCCGTCCCGAGGACGGCCTTCTGCACGCATCTTCTGATCTAGTATCCCCGTTGAGATTCGTACAGCTACGGGCTGCTGGTGCGCCCACTGTTGAGCGCCCTATAGCGCAGAACATTCGGTTGCTGCATGGCACCTTATGGCACGAGTGGTTCCACAACGTCTTGGATGAGGCGGGAATTGACTTCGAGTACGAGATTGATCTCAAAGAGTATCTACCCGATGGGTGGGGAGGGACAGCCGACTGGCTATTCTTTCACCCGGATTACGATGCGTGGGTACTCGGAGATTTGAAGACTACACGCGGAGAGGCCCTCTACTGGATTGACAAGGACGGAGCCAAGAAGGAACATATCTGGCAGCTTAGTGCATATTGGCACGCGCTTGCTAGGATGGGCCGTCCATTGGTGAAGGGTTTTGGCATCATGTATTGGCCGATGAACGATACCTCGGATAGTGTTGTCATTGAACCCACGATACAAGAGTGCGATCCTGTACCCTGGGAAATCATTGAACCTCACATGATCGAACGTAAAGCATTGGTCGATGATTACCTGGACACCCTATGGGTAGGCAAGGAACACTTCCCTGAGCTACCTACTAACTACTTTCAGCACAACCTGGCTCCTATGCCAGAGCGTGAACAGAAATATTACTGGAACAAAACGCAGCAAGTCTTTGATGTCAAACTGATACCAAGCTGGTATGAACGCTTCTGTGACTTCGATGAAGAACTATGTCCTCGGAGTAGCACAGAGAAGATTGGTCATTACTATCTCACCGGGGAATACAAACCCCGGGAAGGGCGTGAACACATTGCGCCTGTGGTAGGGCCAACTCAAGCTGAGTATAGAAAGAGAGCAAATGGCTAAGGAAATTAGCGAAGCGTTGTTCAAAGCACAGGCCGAAATGCCCGACCTAAAGATGAATGCGCGGAACCCACACTTCAGGAACGCTTATATCACCCTGGACGCTGTGTTGGAGGGAGTTGTTCCCATTTTGCGCAAGCATGATATTCTGTTGCAGCAGGTTCCTGATCGAATCGGGGACACTCCCGCACTCAGAACGGTGATGCTACATATTCCCACCGGGTCGTTCGTTCAAGGGGAACTACCTCTAATCTTGCAAAAGAATGATCCGCAGGGTGTCGGCTCAGCTATTACCTATGCCCGTCGATATGCCATCATGTCCATGCTCAATCTCACCGCTGATGAAGATGATGATGGTGACGCTGCGCGTGTGGTGGTAAATCAGAACACCGGCGCTCCGCCGACTGATGGGCCTGCCGATGAGCGGGTATCCTTCTAATGTACTTGGCGGTTGATACTGAAACCCAAGGACTGAGCTATCACGATCAACCGTTTCTAGTGTCCGAGGCATGGCGAAACGAGGGCGGAGAACTACTCTCCAATGTCTTCGGTGTGGATGATCCAGATATATCTTTCTTCCCCAAGCGGGATGAATTGGTCTTCCATAATGCCAAGTTTGATATTCAGAAGCTCTGTATGGTGGGTCTACTAGACCGGGAGAAACTTGATCCGTATAAGATTCACGATACCGAGCTATTGTCCCACCTTCTCGACGAGAACAGGCCGAAGCGACTGAAAGCATTGGCCGAATCTCTGCTCGGTGAGACAACGGATGAAGCGAAAGAGTTGGCGGCAGTACGTCGCAAGTTGAAGGTAAAGAAATCGGACGGGTATGATGCTATCCCCCGGGAAATCTTGGAGCCATATGCTCGAAAGGATGCAGAGTTTACCCTCCGAATCTTTGAGCATCTTAGTCCCTATGTCTTCGGTGATCCCGACTTATTTCGCCTATATCAACAGGAACAAGAACTCCTGTTTGTTCTCCTGGATATGGAGGCAGCGGGTATGGCGGTTGATGTAAACTATCTGGAAACCACGGCCAAAGAACTTGCCAATGAAATCTTGGAGAGCGACTTGTTTATCCGAGATATGGTAGGGGAGGACTTCAATCCCCGGTCGTGGCAACAGATTCAGGCGGCTTTCACCGAACGTGGAATCGAAGTGCGTAAGACCGACAAAGCAACCCTGGCTGCATTGGACGATGAGTTGGCTAATGCTATCCTCAAGATGCGAGCGGCTCAGAAGCTCCATAGTACCTACATCAAGCCGATGCTGCATGAGCAGAGGGAGGGTATCATACACCCGAACTATCGGCAATGGGGTACCAAGGGGAGGCGTATGTCAGCAGGAGAAGCGGAAGATGGCTAGCAATTGGGTAAGTGTGACAGGAAGCAGGCGCTATCCTTTTACTCCGGCGGTATGGGCAACCCTATCCCCGGACGAACAGTTGGAAACGATTGGCAAAGGCAAGGCGCTTGTAGAAAGTAATGTCGCCCGGTTCAAAGAGGATTGGGGCGTAGTATCCGGGGGTGCTATTGGCCCGGATCAGTGGGCGGTTATAGCAGCGGAAGAACGCGGCCTTGAGACATTGGTCTATCCCGCAGAGTGGGATAAGTATGGGCGTGGGGCAGGGCATAAGAGGAACAAACTCATAGCTCACCACGCAGACGAATGCTTGGTCTTTTGGGATGGAGAATCCCGGGGAACCAATCACTTCATCAAGTACGCCTTTGAACTGCGCCGACCCTTGTATATTGTAGGGCCGACCGGTACTCCTTGGGCCATCTTCGATCAGGAATATTGGGAGCAATATGACCTGAATCCTGTAAAGATGGATATACCTAAGGGCAACTAATGAACATTCAGACGCTACCCCGCAAGGAAACCATTGTCAAACGAGCAATCATTCCCAAGCTGGATTATCTACTCTTTGCCGACTATTCGCAGATTGAAATGCGAATCCTCGCCTACTACATGGCATGTTGCGGAGATAAATCAATGGTACAGATCCTATCTGATCCAACCAAGGATCTACATACCGAGTCCGCAATGGGTGCATTCCTTCTCGAAAGGGAACCGCACGATTGGGAACGTCAGTTGGGAAAGAACCTCAACTTCTCAATGGTCTTTGGCGGGGGAAAGCCTGCGGTTCTACGCTACCTTACGGAAGCATATCAGGAGAATCCTAAGGAAGTTCCGAAGCCTTCTTGGGCTGCGGCAGGTAGACTCCTAAACAACTTCCATAGGCGCTGGCCTGGAATCGGGGTAGTTATTGCGCTCTTGGAGGCAACATATAGAGAGCGAGGCTACGTCAAAACAATTGCTGGTGCTCGCCTTCACCCTACTAGTAACCACAAGTTGCTGAATGCTGTGGTGCAAGGGAGTGCCGCTGAAGAATTGCGCGCGGCTCTGCGTGTCTGCCATAACAAGACCCGCAATATGAGTTCGCATCTGGTCTGCAATGTGCATGATGAGATAGCGTTTGACGTGAGAGAGGACGAGCTTGGTTACTTGACGGAATGGGTGCCTGTTTGGATGGACGCATTCCCGGAGGTAAGCGAGGTTGTCCCTATCACTGTTGACCTAGCTTTCACCACAACAAATTGGGCAGACAAACACAAACTAGGAGCTTAATGACCGACGAACAGATGTCATTGTTTGACGACGATGAGGAACCCGAGGACGAAGATGAGGTTATCGACGTTGATCCGGCAACGGTGGCTTTCCTTGACCAGGAGAGCGCGGCCTTTGCTGAAATGGAAGATCAATTCGAGTCAACCTATGGGTTCAAGCATCACTGTACCTGTGCCCAGGATTATGCAGAGGGCAAGATTTCTGAGGTTACTTACTGTTTCCTCGGCCTTGCCAACGAATCCCTGGACGCATGTGCTCGTCTATATTGGGAGAGTCGAACTCTCCGTGCGATGTTGGAACAAATGCTTGTTATCAACAACGACCTAATGGACAAAATGGAAGAGGCAGGACTAGGCAAAGAACTGGAAGAGTACCTATCACAGGAACTCACAGACTTGGATAAGCCCGCAGAGAATGCGGACGAAACTCCTGAGGGTGAAGTTCTTGAGAGCGAAGAATCCGATGGAGAGGATGAATCAAATGGCAGTTAAGATTGGAGCGCAGACAGGTATCGTTGCAACCAACAGCGCCCTCAAGGCGCTCGACCCGGCCCATGCAGCGGGCTTTGATAAGCTGGCTGCTACAGAGACGGCCCTGGTTGCCAACAGCAATGAGTATTACGACCGCATCGCTGCTTTGGAGGCGGCGGTTGCCAATCTCCCTTTCCCTCTGGCCTATTCCTAGCATGGCACAATGAGATTGACCCCGAAGAAACTGCTGGACGTGCTAACTATGCTAGGTTCGGGTGGGTCGCTGCCCACTTGGACGATCCGACGCCCGGATTTATGGAGCGAGTGGAAGCAGCTTGTAGAGCGCGGGGAATTCCCTTCGGTGTTTGGAACAGTGTTCCCACCCCTGCCAAAGTGGATAATCTTCCCGCTGGAACCCAGTTTTATATCATGCAGGCTGAAGTCGATGAGCCTCTTATTGAAACAGCCGTCGCTCTAAGGTATAACTATCCTAATATGAGGGCCGCTATTGTCACCAACTTTGGTGGTCTATCACAGCAGGAGTGTGTTGCATTGCAGGGGCAGAAGTTTGATTGTATCCCTGAATGTTGGCCGAGCGAGAACCCAATGGCTACCGTAGAGAATCAGAATTGGGAAGCTTATTGGAGGGGTTGGCATCGACCACAACCCATGTGCGGAATCTCCGGGGAATTCCATATGAACTACTGGAAAGATTATGTAACCCCGGGATGGAGTGTCTTTGTCAGCAAGTATCTTACGGACGAGGATTGGAACATATGTCGGGAGTTGAATTCGAGGTAAAGGATAGTGGTAAGCGAGAGGAATTCGACAGCGGAATGGTGAGGGATACAGCGGAAGACAAGCTGGATTATCTCCTAGTCCGTGACGGGCCTATGTTCCTCAGGTGGGTTCAACACCTTGCCAAAGGTGCAAAGAAATACAGTAAGAGAAACTGGATGTTGGCTGCGGGAGACGCTGAGTATGAGCGATTCCGAGAGTCAGCCGCCAGACACTTCGAGGCTTGGCTAAATGGAGAAACCGACGAAGACCATGCAGCCGGAGTATTCTTCAACATCAACGGTGCCGAGTACATTAGGGCACGTTGTGAGGACGAGTAAATGCATCCGATGTGGGGGAGACTTAGTTCCTTATCTACATTGGGGCATCTGTCCGAAATGCGATCCCGTGTTCTTCAAAGGGATCTCCCCGCCCTCATTGAAAGAGTTGATGCAAGCGGAAGTTGGGGGACTCCTGACCGAGAAGGGCAGGCCAACAAGGGGAGGAAAGAAGGAATAGTGCCTACTTTTGCAGTTGATTGGGACGGCACCTGTGTTGCGAACAAGTACCCTGAGCAGGGTGAATGGCTGCCGGGTGCGGTCGAAGCATTGTATATTCTGGATCAGTTGGGAACCATTATCATTCATTCTGTTCGTGTTGCTCCGGTCAAACCTTTCACTGAAGGCAGGGCTATCCCTGCGCCAGGCGATGAGGAACCTTTTACCGATGGGCAGCCCGAACGAGAGGTTGCATATATCAGAGAAATGCTGGACGAAGTTGGATTGGGTCACGTTGAAATCTGGCGTCGTCCATACAAGCCCCCGGCTGCGATCTACATAGACGACCGAGCTATTAGATATACCGGGGATTGGGACAAAACAATAGTGGATGTTCTGGACGTTCTTGCCCCTCTCAGATCAAGGAGGTAAATGATTGGCGTTGAAAATGCGCAAGCTGTTCTCGAATGGTTTGCTAAGAAAGGGATCAACGAAGGAACAGTCGTTGACTTCCAGATCAGCGTTGGAGAAGATGGCGGCGTCCTCTTCCATTACGGCGACCATACCAAAGTTCGGTACGGAATCCCTAACGGTGAGCGATCATTTCGTTGGGCAAAAGGTGTGGATCCCATTCTCTACAATCGAAGAGACTTGGCTAAGCGGAATCTCTTTCTTTGTGAGGGGGAAACTGATACCATGCGCCTTCGGCAGGAGATCGGGGAAAACCCTGAAGTTGGAGTTGTGGGATTACCCGGAATCGAAACCTGGAACCGTGGTATGGCAGAAGACTTTGCCGGAGCCGAAAGAGTATGGGTTATCCTCGACAACGACGGAGATTATCGGGTCGCGGGACGAGTGGATCAAGCTTGGCGTCAAATTAGAGCCGACCTCGGCCCGTCTGCTCGGAGGGTTATACTTCCCCGAGGGATTGGGGATATCTGTGAATTCTTCGAGGATTACAGCCTGGACTCTCTCAGGCTTCTGCTTGACAGACAACCGCGTGCCGGGGAGTCTCGTTTTAAGACCCTTGACCTAACTAGGGAGCCGCCCCCTGTGAAATGGATCATCAAGAACATGATCTGTCGGGGCGATATGCACCTATGGATCGGAGAACCCGGCATCGGAAAGTCGTGGCTCACTATGGGCCTGGCGGTTGCCATTGCCGGTAAAAGGGCGGAGTATCTCGGCCACCCGGTATTGGAACACGGTCGGGTACTCTACTTCGACGAAGAGAATCCTGAGGATTTGGTATTCAACCGCTTCCTCAAACTAGGATTGGACAAGGATGCAGCAGAGAACATCCGATACATCAACAACCTTGGAATTAGGCTCGACAAAGATCCCGATGGAGTGGTTGATGAAGCCATTGACTATGCACCCATCCTCATCGTCCTCGATAGCCTCACGAGGTTTCACACGGAAGATGAGAACAGTTCCGGTGCTATGGCGAGTCTATTCTCCAATGCTATCAAGCCCCTGGCGCGTCAAACTGGCGCTGCGGTTGTACTCATTCATCACGCGGGTAAAGCCGACACTGGTAGCTCATACAGACGGTCAAGGGGCAGCGGAGATATTGTTGCATCGGTCGATGCTGGATTCGATGTACGACAACTCGAAAACAACGTCCTAACGATCAGCAACTTCAAGTCCAGACGGGCCGCTCAGGGTGAGTCAGTCTTTGTCTCGCTTGTGGATAAGGCCGATGGAGGCTTGGAGTTGTTGGGAATGACGGGCTATAACAACGCGGTATTCTAATGACTGAGCACGAGGATGGTAGGCAATATCCTCACGACGCCGACAATCATGTTCGGATTTATGAAGATGAACCGGGAAGGATGTGGGTTACACACGAGGAACTTCTGTTGTGTGGCTACATAAACATCAGTGATTTCGATGTTGTCTACTTAAACGGGAAATTCTACGAGCTACAGGCACATGCTAATAAGCCTGACTCGTGGTGGATCGAGGAAATTCCAATTGGCGAAGAAGCGGAAACGCAGGCGTACAGCCCCGAAACATCGGAGGCTAATCGCAGCGAATAGGAAGTTCTATCCTGCTCTCTTAGAAATCCAGGGGGGTGGGTGTGCTCTGTGTGGCAAGAAACCATCTGAGCATCGCCGGTTGGACATGGATCACGACCACACAGAAATGTATATCAGAGGGTTGCTTTGTGTTCGGTGCAACCGAGGGCTAGCATCCTGGATGAGTCCGGAGTGGCTTGAAGCTGCTGCGGAGTATCTCAGGAAAGGGCCTGCCTTTCCCTCTGTACGAATCGACGAAGGAGATTAAGTGGCTGAGTCCACATATGCAAGTGCTGAAGGTTTTGTCCAGTTTGACCCGAAGGTACGCGAGGCTAATGGTCAGGAAGTTACCGACTACACCATTAAGACCCCGGGTACCGAAGGCATCCTGATTCGTGTGACCGTTTGGCCGGAGCTTGCGGTCAAAGGTTTGGAGAAGGGTGACTGGCTCGCGGTGGATGGGAAGCT
>Ga0208185_1000550_pt1 | contig 15651 bp, 13 predicted proteins | sample EasRivMeERMLT700_FD_187532 | JGI IMG/M metagenome (GOLD analysis project Ga0208185, IMG submission 187532) | Soil microbial communities from meander-bound floodplain in the East River, Colorado, USA - East River MetaG ERMLT700 (SPAdes) (version 2) | ecosystem: Environmental > Terrestrial > Soil... | reverse complement strand
CTCGCCGCCGGAATCCCAGCGGGTGGCCGCCGTAACCCGATGCCCGGAATCGCGCAGGAATTTCGTCCAGCGCGCGGCTGTGTGGCGATTGCCGCTGCGAGGCCCGGAGCTCGCCGGCGACACTATTGCGATTCGCATGGGATCTCGACTACGCTGCCGGTTCGGACTATATCAAAGAGGCGTGTGGAGGATCGCGCAGGATGACCGTTCTGGTTGAGCCGGCGTCTCTGGAGCGCGAGCTGCTTGCGAGCCGTGCGCGGACCCTGCGGTTGACCGCCGATCTCAAGGGGCGGCGCCTGCTCGGGCCCATGCTCGCGATCGTCAATCCACCGCTGTGGGAAATCGGGCACGTGGCGTGGTTCCAGGAGTGGTGGTGCCTGCGCGACGGCGCCTCGCGCGCTCCGGCGGATTCGATGCTCGCCGGTGCGGACCGGCTCTACGACTCGGCGAAGGTCGCCCACGACACGCGCTGGAGCCTGCCGCTGCCCGCGATCGAGGCGACGCGGACCTATGGCGAGGAGGTCCTCGAGCGGGTCATAGCCCGTCTGCGGCGTATGCCGGAAGACGCCGGGCTGCAATATTTTGCGCAACTCGCTGTCTTTCACGAGGACATGCACGCAGAAGCGTTTCACTACACGCGCCAGACGCTCGGCTATCCCGATCCCCTCCCGGCGCCGGCTGCACCGCCTGCGATTGCGGAGGCGCCACGCGGCGATGTCGAGCTTCCCGGCGGCGCGTTCGAGCTCGGCGCGTTCCCGGGCAGCGGGTTCGTCTTCGACAACGAGAAGTGGGCGCACCCGGTTCAGATCGCGCCATTTCGGATCGCGCGGGTTGCCGTCTCCAACGGCGAGTTTCTGGAGTTCGTGGAAGCGGCCGGCTACCGCAGGCGCGAGTGGTGGAGCGAAGCGGGCTGGGCATGGCGGGCCGGCGCGGGAGCGCAGGCGCCGCGCTACTGGGTGCGCGAGGGGACTGCCTGGCTGCAGCGGCGATTCGACAAGGTCGCTCCGCTTGCCGCCGGACATCCGGTCATCCACGTCAACTGGCACGAAGCGCAGGCGTATTGCCGCTTCGCGGGGCGGAGGCTCCCGACCGAGGCCGAGTGGGAATACGCCGCCGCGTGGAGCGCGCGCGACGGCCGGAAGCACCGCTATCCCTGGGGCGAAACCACCCCCACGGCAGCTCATGCCAATCTCGAATCAGGCGGTCCGGTCGCGGTGGGTGCATACGGCGACGGCGACAGCGCGGCCGGCTGCCGGCAATTGATCGGCAACGTGTGGGAATGGACGGAGAGCGGGTTCGATCCGTACCCGGGCTTCGAGATCGATCCTTACCAGGAATATTCGCAGCCCTGGTTCGGCACGCACAAGGTGCTGCGCGGCGCGAGCTTCGCGACGACGCGCCGGCTGGTCCGTAACACCTTCCGCAACTTCTACACGCCGGATCGCAACGACATCTTCGCCGGCTTCCGGACCTGCGCGTTGCGTTGACGACCCCTCACCCCCGCCCCTCCATCCCCTCACTCCTTCCCTCTCTCCCAAGCGGAGAGAGGAAGGGTCGAGCCTCCCTTCTCCCCTCGGGAGAAGGGCATGGGATGAGGGACTAATGTCGGTGCCGGTGGTGCAGGTCCGGCAGGTGCGGGTGAGCGTGCTGGATCGGCTCGTGCGCGTGCGCGTGGACATGGGGCTCGGGGCCTTCGTCGCCACGGTGAGCATGCTGGTGATGCTCGTCGTGGACGTGGGGATGGGTGTGAGCCATGCGCTCGTGAGTGTGCTCATGCGTGTGCCGCTCCGTCAGTACCATCCAGGTTGCGGCCACCATGAGCAAGAGGGCGACGCCGAACGATACGGTGAACGGCTCGCCCAGGACCAGAATCGCGATGGCTGCTCCGATGAATGGCGCGGTGCTGAAATGCGCGGCGGTGCGCGCCGCGCCGAGATGCCGCAGCGCGAGGGTATAGAGCACGAGGCTCAGGCCGTAAGCGACGAACCCGAGCGCAAGCGCGGCGGCAGCGCCTCCCATGGCGGGCAGCTTTCCACCCAGCGCGAGTCCGAGCGCGAGGTTGAAGCTCCCGGCGGCGAGCCCCTTGATCAGAGTGGTGACGACGGGATCGGCGGAGGCGACCTTGCGCGTCAGATTGTTGTCCACCGCCCACCCGATGCAGGCGGCGACGATCGCCAGCGAGTGCGCGGAGAGCGAAAGCATGGCGCCGGGATCGTAGGCGAGCGCAAAGCCGCCCGCGAGCATGACCAGCATGGCGAACCATACCCGCGCGCCGACCGCCTCGTGGAACAGGGCGGCAGCGATGAGCACCGTGATGACAGCCTCGAAGTTGAGCAGCAGAGAAGTTTCCGCGGCGCCTCCGCCGGCAAGGCCCCACAGGAGTAACACGGGCGCGGCGACGCCGCCGGAGAGAATCGCGCCGGAGAGCCATCCCCAATCGCGCGCGGCGAGCGGTGCTCCTCGGGGCCGGGGATGGGAACCGCGTGCGAGGAGCGACAGCGCGAGGCCGCATCCGCCGCCGAGGTAAAGCAGGCCGGCCAGCATCAGCGGCGTGATCTCGGCGAGCAGCAGCTTGGCGAAAGGCGTGCTTGCGCCGAACAGCGCCGCGGCCGCGAGCGCGAGCAGCGCATGACGCTGGATTCCGAAGTCAATGGCCAAGGAGGGACCGGCTGCGCGGGTTGGGCAGTACCGGAATTATCGTCGATCAGGACTCGCTTTGCCCGGTTCGCGAGAGTGCCGACTGGAGCGTGCTCCAGGGCAGTGCCACGCAACGGGCGCGGCTCGGAAACCGTGCCGTGGCGTCGAGCAACGCCCGGCAACCACCGTCGAGCGCGGCCGATTCGGCAGGAGGCGCGCCACCCAGCTTACCCGTGAACTGCCGAAGCAGGAGCACCGCTTCGCTGGCGCTCATGCCCTTGACCAGCTCCGTCATGACCGAGGCGGACGCCATTGACAGGCCGCAGCAGGTGCATTGATAGCCGATATCCGTGATGCCGCTGGCGTCGAGCTCAAGATACAGGACGAGCTCGTCTCCGCACAGCGGGTTTGAGCCGGCCACCTGACGGTTCGCTGCCGCCGGAACGCGATAGTTGCGCGCGTTCCGGATGTGATCGAGGATCACATCGTCATAAGGCGCTGCCATGGCGGCGGCTCATTTCACGGTAGTGATGACGTATTCCTTGCCCTGCTGCACGAACTCGAATTCGACCTTATTCCCTGCCTGCAGTTTCTCCAGCAGCGCCTTGTCCTTCACGGTGAATGGCATGGTCATGGCCGGCCAGTTGAGGCTTTTGACCGGGCCGTGCGCAAGCGTGACCGTGCCCTTCGCCCGGTCCACCGATTTCACGACGCCGGTTGCTGTGTGTGCGGCCGCCGTCTGAGCCTGGGCGGGCGTGCCCGCGACAGTAAGCAGTAGTGCGATGAGAAATGCCTGAATTGCTTTCATGCTTCAACTCCTTTCGGACAGGGTAGTGGGAACAATCGGGTTGAGGGTTGATGCTGCCTGCCCGCGGGCGGGCGCACCCAGCGACCTGCGGCGCAACAGCAGATAGGCCGCGGGAACCACGAGCATCGAGAGCAGGGGGGCGGTGATCATGCCTCCCATCATCGGCGCGGCGATGCGCTGCATGACCTCGGCGCCGGTGCCTTCCGACCACATGATCGGAGCGAGGCCCGCGAGGATCACGGCCACCGTCATCGCCTTGGGGCGCACGCGCTGCACCGCGCCCTCGTCGATTGCCTCGAGCAGCGTCGCCTCGTTCGCGGGCGCGCCCGCGGCAAGGCGCGCCTCGAGCGCCTGCTTGAGATAGATCAGCATCACGACGCCGAACTCGGCCGCGAGGCCGGCGAGAGCGATGAAGCCCACCGCGCTCGCGACCGAGAAGTGGTGGCCAAGCGCATACACGTACCAGAATCCGCCGACCAGGGCGAACGGCGGCGTGACCATCAGCAGCGCGGCTTCGTCGAACCTGCGGAAGGTGAGATAGAGCAGGATGAAGATGATCGCCCCGGCGAAGGGCACGACCACGAGCAGCCGCTTCGCCGCGCGCTCGAGATACTCGAATTGCCCGGACCACTGGACCGAGACGCCAGGCGGCAGCCTCACGGACGCCGCGACCGCGCGCTTCGCATCGGCGACCACCGACGCGAGGTCGCGCCCGCGCAGGTCCACGTAGATCCAGCTTGCGAGCCGCGCGTTCTCGCTCTTCAGGGACGGGGGGCCGTCGGAAATGCCGACCGCGGCGACGGCCGCGAGCGGAATCTGCGCGCCGGCCTCGGTGATGATCGGGAGCTGGCGCAGCTTCTCCACCGAGTCGCGCAACTCACGCGGGTAGCGCACGTTGATCGGGAAGCGGCGGCGCCCTTCGATGGTCTCGCCGACATTCTCGCCGCCGATCGCCACCGCCACCACGGATTGCAGGTCGGCGACGCTGAGCCCGAAGCGCGCGGCTGCCTGGCGGTCAATATGGACATCGATGTAGCGTCCGCCGGTCACGCGCTCGGCGAGCGCGGAGGTTACGCCCGGCACGTCTTTCACCGCGCGCTCGATCTCCGAGGCGGCGCGCTCGATCTCCAGGAGGTCGTTGCCCGACACCTTGATCCCGAGCGGGCTCTTGATGCCGGTCGCGAGCATGTCGATGCGGTTGCGGATCGGCGGAATCCAGATGTTCGCGAGCCCCGGCAGCCGCACCAGGGCGTCGAGCTCCTCGACGAGCTTCTCCGGCGTCATTCCGGGGCGCCACTCTTCGCGCGGCTTCAGCTGCACCGTGGTCTCGATCATCTCGAGCGGCGCCGGGTCGGTTGCCGTTTCCGCGCGCCCGACCTTGCCGAAGACGCGCTTCACTTCAGGGATCGTCTTGATCAGGCGGTCGGTCTGCTGCAGGATCTCGGCGGCCTTCGAAGGCGAGATGCCGGGAAGGGCGGTCGGCATGTAGAGGAGGTCGCCCTCATAAAGCGGCGGCAGGAACTCGCCGCCCAGGCGCAGCGCGGGAACCGCCGTGGCCCCGAGCAGCAGCGCGGCGACGGCGAGCGTGGTCTTCGGCCGGCGCAGCACTGCCGCGAGCAGCGGCCGGTAGGCGGCGATCAGGAAGCGATTGATCGGATTCCTGCGCTCCTCGGGGATGCGCCCGCGGATCATGTAGCCCATCAGCACCGGGATCAGCGTGACCGCGAGCCCGGCGGCAGCCGCCATCGCGTAGGTCTTGGTGTAGGCGAGCGGCGAGAACAGGCGTCCCTCCTGGGCCTCGAGTGCGAATACCGGCACGAACGAGAGCGTGATGATGAGGAGCGAGAAGAACAGCGCCGGTCCGACCTCCACCGCGGCGTCGCCGATGACGCGCCATCGCTCCGGCGCCTCGATGCTTCGGCCGGGGTGGGCATGCGCCCACGCCTCCAGCCGCTTGTGGGCGTTCTCGATCATCACCACCGCCGCGTCCACCATCGCGCCGACTGCGATCGCGATGCCGCCGAGCGACATGATGTTGGCGTTGACGCCCTGGTAGAGCATCACGATGAAGGCGATGAGAACGCCGAGCGGCAGCGTAACGATCGCGACCAACGCCGAGCGCAGGTGCACGAGAAACGCGGCGCACACCAGCGCCACCACCAGGAATTCCTCGAAAAGCTTGTCGCGCAGGTGCCGGACGGCGCGCTCGATCAGTCCGGAGCGGTCATAGGTCTCCACGATCTCGACGCCCTGCGGCAGGCTCCGGCGTAACTCGGTGAGCTTGGCCTTCACCGCGGCGATGGTCTCCAGGGCATTCTTGCCCGCGCGCATCACGATGATGCCACCCGCGACCTCGCCCTCGCCGTCGAGCTCCGCGATGCCGCGCCGCATCTCGGGACCCATCTGCACGCGCGCGACGTCCTTCAACAGCACCGGCACGCCGCCCTTGTCGGTGACGAGCGGGATCGAGCGAAAGTCATCCAGCGTGCGCAGGTAGCCCGACGCCCGCACCATGTACTCGGCTTCGGCAAGCTCCACCACGGAGCCACCGGTCTCTCGGTTGGCGTTCTGGATCGCGGCGATCACGCGCGAATGCGGGATGCCGTAGGCGCGCAACCGGTCGGGCTCCAGCACGATCTGGTATTGGCGCACCATGCCGCCGACCGAGGCGACCTCCGCGACGTTGGGCAGCGCCTTCAGCTCGTACTTGAGGAACCAGTCCTGGAGCGCGCGCAGCTCGGCGAGATCGTGGCGGCCGGATCGGTCCGTGAGTGCGTACTGGTAGATCCATCCCACGCCGGTCGCGTCGGGGCCCAGGGCGGGCTTTGCCTGCGGCGGCAGGCGCGACTGCACCTGGTTCAGGTACTCGAGCACGCGCGAGCGCGCCCAGTAGGGATCGGTGCCGTCGTCGAACAGGATGTAGACGAAGGAGTCGCCGAAGAACGAGTAGCCGCGCACGGTCTTCGCGCCGGGCACCGACATCATGGTGGTGGCAAGAGGGTAGGTGACCTGGTCCTCGACGATGCGAGGCGCCTGCCCGGGGAAGGGGGTGCGGATGATGACCTGCACGTCGGAGAGATCGGGCAGGGCGTCCACCGGCGTCTTGAGCGCTGCGTACACGCCCCATGCCGTGACGAGCACGGTCGCCATCAAAACCAGGAAACGGTTCGCGATGGACCAGCGGATGAGGTTCGCGATCATGGTTTGCCTCCGCTGGGCTCGCCGGCACCCGGAAAACGCCCAAGCGTGCTGCGCAGGCTCGCTTCGGAGTCAATCAGGAACTGGCCGGAGACCACCACCCGGTCGCCGGCCTTGAGCCCCTTGCGGATTTCGGCTTCGGTCGCGGACTCCGCGCCGACCTCGACGTCTACGGCGCGGAACCTGCCTTCGCCTTCCGCGAGGATCACGACGCTGCGCTCGCCGGTGCGGATGACCGCCTCGGCCGGAACGAGCACTCCTTCGCGGCCGCGCGTGGCAAAGGAGAGGTTTGCGTACATTCCCGGCTTGAGCTTGCCGGCAGGGTTCGCGATCTCCACGCGCGCGCGCACCGTGCGGGTCGCCGAGTTGATTTCCGGCAGGATGGCGCTGACACGCCCTGAGAAGATCTCCCCGGGATAGGCCGGCACGCGCGCTTCCACGCGACCGCCGGTGACGAGCAGCGCGGCCTGCGCTTCGGGCACCTGGGCCACGACCCACACCGTCGCAATTCCGGCAATGCGGAACAGCGTCGCGCCCGCGGCGACCGTCATGCCCTCGCGCACGCCGAGCTCGACGACGACGCCGGATACCGGCGACGGCAGCGTGACGCGGGGCCGGGACTTGCCCTCGGCTTCGAGCGTGGCGATCTGCGCCTCGCTCATGCCAACGAGCGCGAGCCTCTGGCGTGCGGCCGCCGCCAGCTCACGTGAAGCGGGATCGGGGCGGCGTCGAAGCAACAGGTACTCTTCCTGGGCGGCGGCCCACTCCGGGAACAGGATTTCGACCAGCGGATCGCCAGCGCGCACCGCGTCGAGTGGCGCCCGCACGTGGAGCGTCTCGACGAAGCCGCCCGCGCGCGGCTGCACCAGCACCACCGAGCGCTCGTTGTACTCGACGTTGCCGACCGCCGTCAGCTTGAGCTCGAGCGCACCCGGCCGCGCCTCGGCGGTGCGCACGCCGAGGTTCTGCAATACGCGCGGGTCGATCGAGACTGTGCCTTCGCCCGCTGCCTCGTCCGCGTACTTCGGCACCAGCTGCATGTCCATGAAGGGCGACTTGCCCGGCTTTTCGAAGCGGCTCTGCGGGACCATCGGGTCGTACCAATAGAGAACGCGGCGGCCGGATTCGGTCACGCTTGCAGCATCGGCCGGCGCGGCATCGTGAGCAGCCCATCTTGTCGCATACCAGTAGCCCGCTCCAGCCCCGGCGACCCCGGTGGCAAGCACGATTGTCACGAGGAGGGTCTTGTTCATGGCTTCACCCCATTCGGCACCAGGTGATTCAGCCGGGCCCAGGCGCGCCCGCGCTCGAGCTCCGCGGCGAGCAGGCTCAACAGTGTCTCGATTTCCGCGCGGCGTGCCTCCAGCACTGCCGCGAGGTCGCCACGGCCGCCGCGGTAGGCGGCGAGCGCAAGCTCCGTGCGCTCGCGCGTGAGCGGGAGCAGCAGCGTCTCGAAGCGGCGGGCGCGCTCATGGGAAATCTCCCAATCGGAAATCATCGTGCGCACGTCGGCCTCGTGCGCGCGGCGCGCGTCCTCGGACTCCGAGCGCGCTCGCTCGAGCAGGCTTGCCCGCGCTGCGACGTCGCGGTCCTGGCGCTTCGCCTTGTCGAGGGGCAGGTCGATGCTGAACATGACGGTCAGCATGTTGGAGAAGTTCGGCGAGCGCTGGCCGTATAGGACCTCGACGCTCCAGTCGGGCTGGCCGCTGCTCGTCGCCAGCGCGACCTCGGACGCAGCGAGCGCCTCGCGCTCCTTGTAGAGGAGCAGTGCCGGATGGGTCTCGAGTCCCTCCACCAGCGCCGCCGGGCTGTGCGCGAGTGTCGTGGTGTCGGGCGCATCGCCGAGCGGGCGGCGCGCCGCGCTGCCGACCAGCGCCGCCAGCGACGCCTCCGCGCGCAGCACGGCGCGCCGCTGCTCGAGGACGCGGTCGCGGGCCGATTCGAGCGCGGAACGCAACAAGACGGCACCGGCGGGCGAAACGCGTCCCGCCGTGACGGCGGCGGACACGGTTTCGGCTTCAAGCTCGTACTGCCGCACCAGCCGCTCCACCGTGTCGCGGGTGCGGTGCGCGTAGTAGAGCTCGAGCCACGACACGGCCGTGTCCTGGCGCAGCTGCGCGCGCAACGCCTCGAGGCTCACGCTTTCGAGCGCCTGCTCGCGCTCCGCACGCTGGCCGCGCGCCCTGCGCTTCTCGCCGTTCGGCACCTCCTGCATGATGCCGATGCGCTTCATGGTCATGAAGTCGCTGGTGAGGCTGTAGGCGTCGGGACCGCTGACCGGCAGGTTGTCCACGCCCAGCCGGATCTTCGGGTCGGGCAGCTGAGCCGAGCGCCCGATCTGCTCGGCCGCGGCGGCGACCGCGGACGATTGCGCGGCGAGCTTCGAGGATCGCTGCTCGCTGATGGCAAGGGCCTCGCCCAGGCCGAGCGGCGCCTCGCCCGCGCGGGCGGGCGGGACGATCGTTGCCAGCAGAATCAGGCTCAAGAGCGCGCGCAGGTACACGGGCACGGCGCGCATTGGGGTAAACCGCATAAACCCTCCACATCAAAATGTTGCGCCGAACGACGGCCTGGATGGCCGCCGCAATGCAACGCGGAGGATCTAGTTACGCAGGCAGCAGTGGAGGATTGTGAGAGGCGGGGATTCCGCGCGCGCCGGCGGCGCAGCGGCGTTCAGGCTCACCAGCAGGGGAGTGTGGGCCCGGTCCGGCTGGACCAGCAGCGCGGGAAGATCGGCGGCCTGTGGAATGTCGAGCTTGGCGAAACTGGCCGAGGCGTACTCGGAGGGGCACCCCTGTTCATGAGTGTGCCTGGGCGCTTCGCCGGATCCAAAAATGCTTTCGTGGCAGGGCTCGCTTGCCGCGTGTTCTCCCGCGCTGACCGATGTCAACCCGCACGCCTGCGCCGCCATCGCCGTCTGGCACAGCAGCAGGAACGCGGCCGCAATGCCCGCAAGTAAACGTTTGGTCGGCCTGGAAAAGATCATGGGGCAAATGGTATCGCCGGAACCTGCAGGATACAAACGCCGCCCTCCTCCCGATTTGCGCTGGATCAACATCCGCCCCCGCCGCGAGCCGACCGACACCTACCGACGTGCCGCGTTGGCTCCGAGCCGCCCGTTTGCTTCCTCAAACGCCCGCATGGTGGCCTCGACGTCGTACGGAACCTCCTCGAAGGTCACCGGGTTCCACTCGCTGCGGGGCGTCGCGAAGAAATCACCCCCGTAGACGTGAATCGCGGCAGTGATCTGGTCCAGGGGATTCGTGACCGCGTGGATGATGGTCTTTCCCAGCGGGATCACGTCCCTTGCATTGAGCTCCTTGGTCCCGTGCCGCGTCAGACTCTTGCCGTCGCGGCGAAAGAAGATGTTCTGCTCGCGGCCGCCATAGATGCCGATGACGGCCCACATGCGGTGATCGTGGGGCTTGAACACCATTTGCGGGCCCCAGCACAGGTTAAGTATGGTGAGATCGTCCGCCTTGTAGAGCGTCTCCACCCCCGAACACTTGGGCTCTCCGAGCGCGCGCACGACTCCGGAGGAATCGCTCACTGCGCGCGCCACCAGCTCCTGGATCGCGGCCTGCGCGTTGCCTTCCTTGAGCGCCGCGCGGCAATCTTCGATGAAGCGTTCCTTGTCGAACATTATCGTTACCCCTCACCCCAACCCTCTCCCCGTTGACACGGGGCGAGGGGGAATATTGCGCTGCCAAATTTGGCTGTGCAAGGGACCGGCGAGCCGATCAGCGCCCGAGCCGGGCTTTCAATGCTGCTCCGACGTCGGACGGCGTATCGAGCACGGTGACCCCCGCAGCCTCCAAGGCCGCGCGCTTGGAGGCGTAGCTGCCCTTGTTGCCCGTGACGATGGCACCGGCGTGACCCATTTTCTTCCCCTCGGGCGCGGCGCCACCGGCGATGAAAGCGACGACGGGCTTGCGCATCGTCCTGGCGTAATCGGCTGCCTCCTCTTCCATGGTGCCGCCGATCTCCCCCACCATGACGACGGCCTCGGTGCCGGGAAAGCGGTCCAACGCGGCGAGTGCGTCGCGCGTGGTCGTGCCGATGATGGGGTCCCCGCCGATGCCCAGAAACGCGGACTCGCCGTAGCCGGCCTGAACGACATTGAGGCAGAACAAAACGCCCAGGCTACCGCTGCGGGAGATGACCCCGACCGAGCCCTTGCGGAAGATGCGCTCGTTGAAGGCGGGCATGAAACCTGCGAAGCACTCTCCGGGCGTGACGGCGCCGGCGGTGTTGGGTCCGAGGATCCACGCCGAACGCTCTCTCGCCGCGCTGACGAAATACATTACGTCCTGCACCGGGATGTGCTCGGTCAGCACGACCAGTCCTTTTGCCCCGGCCTCGATCGCGTCCATCGCGGCTTCCTTGACCATCAGCGGCGGAATGAACAGGACTGAGACGTCAAAGCGCGCCCCTTTCATGGCGTACCCGGCGGTGGCGTAAACCGGAACGTTGCAATGCGTGGTGCCCGCCTTGCTCGGATGGGTGCCGCCGACGACCCGGGTACCGTAGGCCTGCATGCGCTCGGTCCAGAATGTGCCCTGCTTGCCGGTGATGCCCATCACCAGCACGCGATCGGTGCCGCGGACGATCATGCTTTCACGGCAGCCACCGCCGCCTTGCACGCATCGTCCATGGTCGCAAGCGGCGTCACGCCCAGCCGTTCCTTCAGCAGCCGGATCGCCTGCTCGTCGCCGGTGCCGTGGACCGAGAAGAAGATCGGCACCGCGGGCTCCAGCGCCTCGATGGCCTCGATGACGCCCTGGGTCATCACGTCGGTGCGCGCGAAGGCGCCGCAGAAGTTGATCACGATGCTCTGAATACCCGGCTTCGACAGCAGCAGCTCGAGCGCGGGTCGTGCCTGCGTGTAGGCCTCGCCGCCGATCTCGAGAAAGTTCGCGGGGCGCCCGCCGTAGTGGCGCACCATGTCCATCGTCGTCATGGTGAGGCCCGCGCCATTGGCGAGCACGCCGACATTGCCGTCGAGGTCGATGTACTTGAGCCCCGCGTCCCGCGCGCGGGCTTCGAGGCCGGTCAGCTTCTCCGGCGTGCCCCCGCGCGCGACGTCGGAATGGCGGACGACAGCGCTATCGTCGATGACGAGCTTGCAATCGAGCGCGACGACGCGCCCGTCCTTGGTGACGACCAGCGGATTGATTTCCAGCAGTTCGGCGTCGACGCCGGTGTAGGCCTCGTAGAGTCGCGCGAGGGCTTCGGCGACCTTGCCTTCCGCCGCGCCGAGCCCCATCCCCTTGACCAACGTATTCGCTTCCACAAGGCGAAAGCCCTGCCGGATATCGACTGGAAGACGGCGGAGCTTGCCGGGCGACGCCGCGGCGATTTCCTCGATGTCCATGCCACCCTCGGTCGAGAACATGACGAGCGGCCCTTTGCTCGAGGCGTCGTTCACGACCGCGGCGTAGAGCTCGCGCGCAATAGGCACCTGTTCTTCGATCAGCACCTTCTCGACTCGGTGACCGGCGATCTCCATGCCGAGGATGGTGCTCGCGTGGATTCTGGCTTCGGCAGGCGATGCGGCGCGCTTGATTCCGCCCGCCTTGCCGCGCTTTCCGGCCGGGACCTGCGCCTTGACGACGGCGGCGCCCCAGCGCGCTGCGATCCCGGCGGCTTCGTCGGGTGTCTGCGCGAGCCCGCCCGCGGGGACCGCGATGCCGCGCGCGGCCAGGAGCGGCTTGGCCGCGTGTTCCTCGAAGTTCATCGGGGGCGTCTGCCTACTTTCCGTACTTCTTCCAGTACGGACCGAACACGTCCTCCTCCGTGGGCCTGCGCTCGGGAATCGTGCGGACGATCCGTGTGATGTTCATGAAGTGCCGGTAGTTGAGATTGTCGGAGAAGCTGTTGCCGCCCCAGGTGCCGCAGCCCATGGAGAGCGAGAACGGCATGCCGTTGTCGAAGCTGCCGCCGGTGGCGAAGGTGTGCGCCTGCTTGACGATCACGCGCGCGACCGTGAGCTCGTGCGCGAGCGTGCGGACATTTGCGTCATTTTCAGTGTAGATGCCGACGGAATGCCCGTTGCCCTGGTAAGCGTAGATCGCGCGCAGGATCTCGAACGCGTGATCGAAATCGCGCGCGCGGTAGAGCGCCAGCACGGGAGAGAGCTTCTCGCCGGAAAACGGGAAATCGCGTCCGGCGCCGGTTTCCTCCACGATCAGGCATTTCGCGTCGAGAAGTTCCGCGCGGGCGAGGCCCGCCACTCCGCAGATCTTCTTCACTGCTTGCGCGGTCACCGCGGGCGAGAGCTTGCCGCCGGGGAACATCGCCTTGCGCAGGGTCTCCTTTTCCGGCGGCGCCAGCAATGCGCCTCCTTCACGTGCCAGCGCGGCGATCATGCGGTCGTAGACCCGCTCGTGCACGATGACAGCGTTCTCGGATGAGCAGCTGGTCGCGTTGTCGAAGATCTTCGACGCCATGATCTTGCGTGCCGCATCGGGGCAATCGGCGGTCTCGTCGACGATTACCACCACGTTGCCCGTGCCGACGCCCAGCGCGGGCGTGCCGCTGGAATAGCCGGCGCGGACGTTGTTTTGCGAGCCGGTGACCACCACGAGGTCGGCTTGCTTCATGAGCTCGTTGGTAAGTTCGCGCGTGATCGGGGCGGGGAGCTGCTGCACCAGGTCGAGTGGCGCGCCCACCCGCTTCAGTTCCGCGCGCACGAAGTCGAGGAGCAGGGTGCAGGTGCTGTGCCCCTTGGGCGAGGGCGCGACGATGACCGCGTTGCCGCACTTCAACGCATTGATGATGTTATTGGCCGGGGTTGCCGCCGGATTGGTCGAGGGCACGACGGCGGCCACCACGCCCACCGGCCGCGCGATCTCGGTGATGCCGCGCTCGGGATATTCGGCGATGACGCCGGTGGACTTCGCGCCCCGGAGATCCCTCAGCAGCCCCAGCGTCTTGCGGTGGTTCTTCGTAATCTTGTCGGCGACGACGCCCAGTCCCGTGTCCCTCACCGCGAGCTCGGCGAGCACCTTGTTGTGCGCCGGATTCATGATGGCCCAGCCAGCCGCGGTTGCCGCTGCGTCGAGCTGCTCCTGTGTCGAGCGCTCGAAGACTCTCTGTGCGGCGCGCGCTCTTGCAACGAGCGCGGCAATGATCTTTTCGGTTGCGCCGGTTTCCGTCTTCGATTCGATCCGCGTGGCCATTCGAATCCCTCGAAAGCGAATGCTGTGAAAAGAACGATGATACCGCGTGATTGCGGATCGCGCGCGCGAGGGCGACGCGCGCGCGGGAAAATGCTAGACTGCGTTGTATAAGAAAGACGGCCATTGAACGAAATGGACGAGAAGAAACACGCGAGGTTCAAGGGAAGACTGGTTTTCGTCGGCTTCGGCTCAGTCGGTCAGGGCTCTTTGCCGCTGATCCTGCGGCACATCGACATGCCGCGAGAGCGCATCACCATTCTCACCGGCGACGATCGCGGTCGGAAGGAAGCCGAGCACTACGGCATCAGGTTCGTCGTCAATCCCATCAAGCGCGACAACTGCACGAAGGTCCTGGGGCCGCTGGTCGGGCGGGGGGATTTCCTGCTCAATCTCTCCGTGGACGTCTCGAGTGTCGTGCTGATGGAATACTGCCAGCAGCACGGCGCGCTCTACCTCGACACCTGCATCGAGCCGTGGCATGGCATGTACACCGACGGCTCGCTGCCACTCAGCAAGCGCTCCAATTACGCGATGCGCGAGGACGCGCTGGCGCTGAAGCGGAAGCACCCGAAGGGCACGACAGCCGTGGTCACGCACGGCGCGAACCCTGGCCTGATCTCGCACTGGGTGAAGCAGGGCATGATCAATATCGCCAACGACCTGTGGCAGAAGGAAGTGAATATCCCTCGGTCGCGGGAAGAGTGGGGCCGGCTCGCGATGCGGCTGGGCGTCAGGGTGATCCACTGCGCTGAGCGCGACACCCAGGTCGCTGAGCCGCGCAAGCAGCGCTTCGAGTTTGCCAACACCTGGTCGGTGGACGGATTCGTGAGCGAGGGGCGGCAGCCTTCGGAGCTGGGCTGGGGCTCGCACGAGAAGCATTTCCCGCGCGATGGCTTTCGCCATGCCTCGGGCAGCAAAGCCGCTATCTATCTCGGACGGCCCGGTATGTCGGTGAAGGTCCGCTCCTGGACGCCGAGCGAAGGCCCCTACCACGGATTCCTCATCACGCATGGGGAGGCGATCTCGATCGCCGACTACTTCACCGTGCGCAAGCAGGGGAAGGTTGCCTATCGCCCGACCTGCCACTACGCCTACCACCCGTGCGACGACGCCGTACTGTCGAACCACGAGATGGGCGGCAAGAACTGGATCGCGCAGTCCAAGTACCGCATCCTGATGGACGAGATCTTCGACGGCGTGGACGAACTGGGCGCCTTGCTGATGGGCCACCGCAAGAACGCCTACTGGTACGGCTCTCGACTCTCGATCGAGCAGGCGCGGAAGCTCGCGCCCTACAACAACGCGACCAGTCTGCAGGTCGCCGCGGGCGTGCTGGGCGCGGTGGTGTGGGCGATGGAGAATCCGAACGCCGGGGTGGTGGAGCCGGACGATCTCGATTACCGGCGCGTCCTCGACATCGCGGATCCCTATCTCGGCGAGATCATCGGCGAATATACGGACTGGACGCCGTTGAAGGACCGCGGGTGGCTGTTCAAGGAGGAACTGGACAAGACGGACCCCTGGCAGTTCAAGAATTTCCGGGTGGTCTGACGAAATGGAATCCCCTCGCCCCCGGTTCTGGGGGAGAGGTGCGCCGAAACGTTGAGCAGGGGCCCCGATCCCCTCATCCCCGCCCTTCTCCCAAGTGGAGAAGGGGGGCTCGAGCCTCCTCTCTCCGCTCGGGAGAGAGGTCGGGAGTGAGGGATGGGGATGCGACCGTGAAGGCGCACGTAAGCACGCGGACCATTGCGGCGCTGCATCCCGCTCCGGGGTCGCATCCAAGCAAGAAGCGCTTGGAACCTGCTCCGCCCTCCGCGGGCGCGGGAT
>Ga0208185_1000548_pt1 | contig 15669 bp, 22 predicted proteins | sample EasRivMeERMLT700_FD_187532 | JGI IMG/M metagenome (GOLD analysis project Ga0208185, IMG submission 187532) | Soil microbial communities from meander-bound floodplain in the East River, Colorado, USA - East River MetaG ERMLT700 (SPAdes) (version 2) | ecosystem: Environmental > Terrestrial > Soil... | reverse complement strand
AACGTCGACATCCAGACCGTGCTCGACAGCCAGACCGACGCCTGGGGCATCAAGGTGTCGAACGTCGAGATCAAGCACGTCGATCTCAACGAGTCGATGGTGCGCGCGATCGCCCGGCAGGCCGAGGCCGAGCGCGAGCGCCGCGCCAAGGTGATCCACGCCGAAGGCGAGCTGCAGGCCTCGGAGAAGCTGCTGCAGGCGGCAAACATGCTTTCGCAGCGCACCGAGGCGATGCAGCTTCGCTATTTGCAGACGCTGACGCAGATCGCCGGCGACAAGGCCTCGACGATCGTGTTCCCCCTGCCGATGGACCTGCTCAGCCCGCTTCTTGGGAAGGGGAAGGGCTGACCAGAAAGAAGGGGGTCTGACCCCTTTACCCCTCGCCCCACATCGGCTTCGCAAGAGTTTCAGCGAAGCCGCGGAACATCACGTTGAAGCTCAGGCTGGCGCGCACCGCGGCGCTGCGGTTCTCGTCGACCGAGTGCGGCAGGTACGCCGGGAACAGCAGCAGCATGCCGGGCTCGACCCGCATTACGACCTGATCGGTGTTCTCGCCGGTGAGGGCCGTGACCGGGGGCCGGATGATCGCGGTCTGCGGGCGCGGGTCGTGAAAGTTGATGGTGTCGGCGCCTTCGGCGGTGCGCAGGTAGTAAACCCCCGAGAGGAAGTTGTTGGGATGCGTATGCATGCGGTGCGCCGCCCCCGGCGCATAGAGGCTCGCCCAGCACCCCGTGATCACGAAATCGTCGTCGCCGACGCGCAGGAAACGCAGCACCGAGCGCACGGCATCGTGGAAGCAGGCGACCAGCTCGCCAAGCTCGGGAAGCTGGTGCAGCTCGTGCGCGGATTGCCAGGCGCTGCCCGCGGCGAGCGGCCTCGGCCCGCGCAGGCGGGCGAGCAGGTCGAGCACGGGTTGAACCAGGTCGCGGCGCAGCTGCAGCTTCCAGACGAAGGTCGGAAACATCGGATGGATCTCCGATGCTTCGAGCCACTTGCTGGGCGAAGCGGGCATGGCCGGGAGCCAGGCCCGATGCTACTCCTGGGGAGCGGCGACGGCGAGATTACGCATCAGCGCGCCGCAATGAGCGCAATGGACCATGCCCGCGGCGGCCAGCCTGAACTCGCCGGAGTCGCAGCGCGTGCAGAAGTACTGCGCGCTCAGGTCGGCCGCTGGCGGCGCGGGCTTGCGGCGCTTACGGTAGTCGGCGAGGCGGACGATGTTTTCCATCAATGATCAACCGGTACGCAATTTGATTCTTTTTATTAGCTCGCGTTCCTAGCCGGGTATAGTGATCGCAAGCCGGAAAAAAGCGACACGGTGTAGCAAGGGAGGGACAACGCTCAGATCTAGCAAGGAGAGACGATGACCCAACCGCAAGAGTTTCTGGACCTGTACAAGGCGGGCCTCAAGAGCGCCGCCGACGTGATGAAAGCCTCCCTGCAGAACGCCGAACGGCTGCAGAACCAGCAGCTGGCGGCGATCCGCACCGCGCTCGACCAGCAGTCCAAATCGATCAGCGAGCTTGGCCAGGTCCGGACCCTGGACGAGCTGATCTCGCTGCAGACCAAGATGGCCGGCGCCCAGCTCGAGCGCGCGGTCGGCTTCTGGAGCGAGGTCTACCAGGCGCAGATATCGCAGGCGCAGACCTGGTTCAACGAGGTGAACAGCGCGCAGGGCTCGGCCGCGTCGGCCGCCGCAGCGGCCATCCGCCAGGCGTCACCCCGGCACCACCAGGAGCAGCACCGCAAGTCGGCGTAATTCGGGGACGGAGCCCTAACTAGGGCAGCTCGTCGATCGAGCGCGGCCAGCTCTTCTTGAGCAGGCGGGATAGCGCGCGGTCGGCGAGGATCCTGCCGCCGGTCTGGCAGCGCGCGCAGTAGTTGGTCTCGTTCTCGGCGTACACGATGCGCTGCACCGGCGCGCCGCAGACCGGGCACGGCTGGCCGTAGCGGCCGTGCACCGCCATGCCTTCGCGGAACGCGGTGACCTTCTCGGGGAAGCCCTCGGTGCGCAGCCGCTGCGTCCATTCCTGGAGGGTTTCCCGGGTTGAGCGATAAAGGCGCTCGACCTGCTCCTCCGTTAGATCCTTCGTCAGCGCGACCGGCGAGAGCTTCGCGCGGTGGAGGATCTCGTCGGAGTAGGCATTCCCGATTCCCGAGAAGAGGCGCGGGTCGGTCAGCGCGCGCTTGAGCGTATGGTTTTCCAGGACAAGCCTCTCCCGGAATTCGCCGGCAGTGGCCGTCAAAACCTCGATTCCTCCGGGATCCATGGCCCGTAGCGCCGCCTCGCCTTGAACGAGGTGCAGTGAGGCCCGGCGCTTGGTGCCGGCTTCCGTCAGCGTGAGCGTCCCGCTGTCGAACTCGAACAGCGCGAGCGTCTTGCGCGTTTTCTTTCCTTCCCAGTGCAGCCGTCCGGCGATCATCAGGTGGAGCACCAGGAAGAGTTCGCCTTCCAGGTCGAGGACGATGCGCTTGCCGATGCGCGAGAGCCCGACGACCTTCTTTCCGGCGATTTCGCTGATCGGCGGGACCGCCGTGCGCAGCAGGAAGGGATTGAGCAGGTGAAGCTTCTGGAGGCGCGCGCCCTTGATGCGTGCTTCAAGGCTCTCGATGTAGACCGTGACGTCTGGAAGCTCGGGCATGTGGGACGAATCCCGATGATAAGATCAACCGGCATGTCCCTACTGCAGACAAGGTTACGTAGCGGGCAATTCGTCATTACAGCGGAGATTACGCCGCCCGTATCCACCGACCCGGCGGAGTTCCTGCGCCGCGCGCTGCCGCTCAAGGGCCTGGTCAGCGCGATCAACGTCACCGACGGCGCCGGCGCCAAGGTGCACCTGTCGAGCCTCGCCTCGGCGCACTTCCTGGTGCAGAGCGGCCTCGAGCCGATCTTCCAGGTGACCTGCCGCGACCGCAACCGCCTCGCGCTGCAGGGCGACCTGCTGGGCGCCGCCTCGCTCGGCGTCCACAACATCCTGGTCCTCGCCGGCGACGATCCGAAGACGGGCGATCAGCCAGACGCCAAGGCGGTGTACGACGTGTCCAGCCGCGGCCTGATCGCGATGGCCCGCAGCATGCGAGAGCAGGGCAAGCTGCCCTCGGGCACCGCGATCGACGGGAAGCTCGATCTCTTCATCGGCGCGGCCGACGTGCCGGTCGACCCGCCGCCGGACTGGAGCCCCAAGGCGCTCATGGCCAAGGCGCAGGCGGGCGCGGACTTCGTGCAGACGCAGTTCTGCATGGACATCGGCGTGGTGCGGCGCTATTCAGCGCGCTTGCGCGAGCTCGGGTTCAAGCTGCCGCTGCTGGTCGGGATCGCGCCGATCCCCTCGGCGCGCTCGGCGCGCTGGATGCGCGAGAAGCTTTTCGGCACCACGATTCCCGACGCGATCATCCGGCGGCTCGAACAGGCCGCGGATCCCCGGGCCGAGGGGAGGAAGATCTGCGTCGAGCTGCTGCGCGAGCTCGCCGAGGTTCCCGGCGTTGCCGGCGCCCACGTGATGGCGCCGATGAACTTCGCCGAGATACCCGCAGCGATCCAAGAGTCTGGGGTGCTGAACCGGAAAAAAGCAGCGTGAAGTTCACCGAGAGCTACGTCGAAGTCGACGGCTGCAAGACGCATCTGCGGCGCGGCGGCGCCGGCGAGCCGCTCCTTTTCCTGCACGGCGCAAGCGGTGCGCCGGTGGTGATGCCCTTCATGGAGAAGCTCGCGCAGCGCTTCGACGTGCTCGTTCCCGAGCACCCGGGCTGGGGACGTTCGGACGAGCCGGAGTGGCTCGAAAACATCCACGACGTCGCGTATTTCTATCTGAACTTCCTGAAGCAGCTGAACCTGCGGAACGTCACCATCGTTGGCAGTTCAATGGGAGGCTGGATTGCGATGGAGATCGCGGTGCGCGACACCTCGCGCATCAAGTCGCTGGTGCTGGTCAGCCCCGCCGGCATCGCCGCGCCTGGCGTCCTGCCGGCGGACATCTTTCTCATGCCACCCGAAGAGGTCGTCAAAGACCTATTTTTTGATGAAAAGCTTGCGCAGGCGCGTCTCGCTCAGCCAGAAGACGTCGACATCTCGCTCAAGAACCGCCACGCCACGGCGCGCCTTGCCTGGGAGCCGCGCCTGCACGACCCCTATCTCGGCAAGTGGCTGCACCGCATCGAGGTGCCGGTGAAGATCGTCTGGGGTCGAGAGGACCGCATTCTTCCGGTGGGCTTCGTCGACGAGTTCAAGCGCCTCCTGCCGCGCGCCGAGATCCACATCCTGGAAAAGTGCGGCCACCTGCCGCACGCGGAGAAGGCCGACGAGTTCGTCGAGATCGTATGCAGGTAATTCTTTTCCACCTCATGCCGTACGCCGACCTCGACCTGGAGGCCGGGCGCAAGAACGGCACGGTGTGGGTGAAGCTTCCCAACAAGCACTTCGACCCCGAGAAGGGCCACAAGCTCTACAACCGCTACCTCGACGAGCTCGAGTACGGCGAAGAGCTCGGCTTCGACGCCGTCTCCGTGAACGAGCATCACCAGACGGCTTATGGATTGATGCCTTCTCCCATAGTGACCGCCTCGGCGCTCGCGCGGCGGACGAAGAAGGTCAAGATCTGCATCCTGGGAAGCGCGCTGCCGCTCCGGTCCCATCCGCTGACGGTCGCCGAAGAGCACGCGATGATCGACGTGATCAGCGGCGGGCGCCTCATCAGCGGCTTCGTCCGCGGCATCGGCGCCGAGTACCACACCTTCGGCGTGAACCCGACCTTCTCGCACGACCGCTTCCACGAGGCGCACGACCTGATCGTGCGTGCCTGGACCGAGCCCGGCCCATTCGCGTTCCAGGGCAAGCACTACAACGTGCAGTACGTGAACCTCTGGCCGCGGCCCTTCCAGAAGCCGCACCCGCCGATCTGGATTCCCTCGCAGGGCAGCAAGGAAACCATCGACTGGGCCTCGCACCCCGACCGCCGCTATACCTATTTGCAGACCTTCAGCCCGGTGAAGGTGGTCGGGCGCTATCTCAAGATGTACCGCGATACCTGCACGGGGTACGGCTACCAGGCCAAGGACAGCCAGCTGGGTTGGGCCGTGCCTGTTTACGTGGCCGCGACGGACGATCTGGCCAGAAAAGAGGCCAAAGCGCACTTCGAAGCGTTCCGCAATGTATTCGTCCGGATGCCGCTCGAGATGCTGCTGCCGCCGGGCTACACCTCGCGCGAGTCGCTGAAGAACGTGATGAAGGCGAAAGCGCAGATGTTCGGCGACGTCACCCTGGAGCAGGCGCTCGAGCTCGGTCTTTTCGTCTGCGGCAGTCCAAAAACCGTCATGGCGGCTTTTGAGAACTATTGGAAGGAAATGCGATTCGGCAACCTGCTGGTGATGTGCCAGTTCGGCACGCTGCCGGCCGACCTCACGCGCAAGAACCTGGAGCTGTTCGCGCGCGAGGTGATGCCCGCGCTCAAGGCGTTATCCTGAACGCGCCGTTGCTTCACGCGGAGTCGGTGGAGGCGGCGGGAATCGACTTCCGGCCGTCTCGGGATGAGTTTGGACGGCATTGTATTGGGCAGAGTAAGTCGATACCCGTCTGCTTGACCGATTCGGCCTGCGGCTTCGCCGTGCGAGCCGGGCGCGCTGCTTTGGGGTTGAGGTCCGAGACCGGCAGCTGGCCATGGACATAGAGGTACCCTGCTGCATTTGCTGCTGCGCTCATGTTTTCTCCTGTATCAACGCCGTCCTGCTCAGCGAGGGGCTGGTGGCGGGGCGGTTGGCGGTATGGCAGGCATCGCCCGCCAGCCCTCCTTGCAGATCAGCACGTGCGGGTAGTAGCTCATCGTGGAGTCGCAGTAATACCAGACGCCCACAGCCGGCTCGGAGGCATCCACCTGCGCCGGCAAAAGCAGAACGGTGCTGCACGCGCCGAGAAGCGCGGCTGCGATGACGAACGAGCGTTTCATGATGATGTCCTGGTCGGATGGCTTTTGCGGTTTTGCGCCGTGGCGGTAGCTCTGGCTGAAGCCATTGTCGCGCGTGGGCTGTCGGGTACCTGTTGTGCGGGCGGTCGAGGCCTTCTGCTGAAGCCGTGTTGCCACCCTTGCGCGCGGCGCACAAGGTGTTCCCACAGCCCCTCGGGCGGCCGCATCACGAGCGCCGCGTCCGGCTCGAGCACGTACCAGGCGCCAAGGTCGATCTCGGCGCGCAGCTCGCCCGCGCGCCAGGTAACCAGCCCGGCGACGAAGCGGGCGCGCTGCGGCTCCGATTCGATGATGCGGTGAAGTACATCGACGTCGTGGACGGCGTAGAGGCCCGGTATCACCTCGAAGGCATTGGCGCCCGGGCTGCTCACACGCTGCACGAGCGCGAAGATGATGCTCGAGAGCTCAGGGCCGCCTTGATAGACCGGATCGGAGATCTTCTTCGCCGGCGCGTACTCGGGGACGACCTTGGCGAGGGTCAAGCCCGTGGGTCGATTCACGATGAACCCCACGTGCCGGTCGCCGCCGAGCGGCGTGACGACGAGCACCGTTGATTTGTACATCGGGGCCTCGACTTCGGGCCTGGCGACAAGGATGAGCGGTTCGGCGAGATCGGCGGCGCCCGCGAACGGCAGCCAGCCGAGCGCAAGCGCGAGCACGGCGAGCGCGGCGTGGTGCAGCCGGTGCGCTCTCACTTGAGCTCCGTTTTCTTGAGCTGAACGACTTTGCCGGCGTCAGCCCGGCTGGCGAGTGTCTGCTCGAGCTCCCGGCGGGCGCGCTCAAAGGTCTCGCGTACGTCGGTCGCATGGCTGGGCCGGTAGCGGAACGCTGGGTCGGTGATGCTCCTTGCGGGCTTCATGGGACGTCGGGTGCTGGGTGTCATGCAAGCAGCCTAGGCCCGCAGCGTCACGCCTTGGTATCAGCCGCGCACACGTCCCGTTTTGCCTGCAATCGCCGGCAGCGCTTACCGGGCGGCTGCGGCTCTCCCGACCAAATCCGGACCGAACAGCGACGGTTCTCCAACGACTTGGGCCAACGCTGCTCTTACGCTGCAAAGCCCATGGAACAGTTCATGCCGGATATGGCTTGGCAGGAGCCGATCAGCTTCGCGCCAAACGCAAAAGCGGATCCTGAAGCGCAGACGCAGGCCGGGCTGCCGCATGTCCTGGTGGTCGACGACGACCGCACTATCCGCGAGCTCCTGGCTGCCTATCTGGGGCAGCACGATCTCAGGGTGACTGCGGTCGCCGACGGCGACGCCATGCGCGCGCTTCTCGGCGAGCAGGTCATCGATCTGGTGGTTCTCGATCTGAAGCTTGGAGCCGAGAGCGGCCTCGACCTCGCCCGGCGGCTGCGCGACCAGTCGGCGATCCCGATCGTCATGCTGAGCGGACAAAGCGAGGAAGCCGACCGCGTGATGGCGCTCGAGCTGGGCGCGGACGATTACCTGACCAAGCCGTTCAGCCCCCGGGAGCTGCTCGCCCGGGTGCGCGCCATCCTGCGCCGCCGGCGGATGGACGTTCGACAGCAGCGCCTCAAGGGCCTGCGCGCATACCGGTTTGGCGGTTCGGAGCTCAATCTCAATACGCGCCAGCTCGTCTCGCCACAGGCGTCGCACGGCACCCTGACCAACGGAGAGTTCAGCCTTCTCGTGGTGTTGCTCGGCGCCCGGGGTCGCATCCTCAGCCGCACGCAATTGCTCGAGCTGTCGCGGCTGCACGGCGACGAGGTCCACGACCGCGCGGTGGACATGCTGATCATGCGGCTGCGCCGCAAGCTCGGCGAGGACAGCGCGAATCCGCATTGCATCCTGACCATCCGCGGCGCCGGCTACCGCATCGGCGTGCCCGTGGAAAGCGTGTATTGATGAATACGCAAGTACCGCGGCCACGCCCGGCGCTCAGCCTCGCCACCTTCTCCTGGAGACAACCATGAAGACCCGCTTTCTGTTGACGTTCGCATTCCTCGTGGCATTCGCCGCGCCGGGCGCCCGCGCGCAGAGCTTCCCCGACGGCGACGTGTTCAGGCCGCTGGTGGCGGACCCGCTCGAGACGCGAACATTCTTGAGCGTGATCGGTGTCGACTTCGAAGAGACACAGACCACGGCCGCCTCGGTCGGCATCGGGGCTAATCTCGGCTTCTACCGCTGGCCGGGCGAACGCCCGGGCGAAGGCTGGCAGCTTGGCATGTTCGCCCATTTCGCCTCGCAGTTCGATCTAGAGGGGGAGTCATACCCCCTCGTCAATACGGACTTTCGCGTCGGCTTCGCGCTCAGCTTCCGGAGCGGGGAGTTTTCGGGCCGTGCCAAGATCTTCCACCAGAGCTCGCACCTCGGCGACGAGTTCATCCTGCAGGGCAATGCCCCTGACCGGGAAGATCTGAGCGTCGAGCTCGTCGACGTCGTTTTCGCCTGGCAGCGCGCCGGCTGGCGCCCGTATATCGGGGCCTCGTACCTCTATCACACAGATCCGGGCACCTTGAACAAGTGGGGAATCCAGGCCGGCGTGGATTACCTCGGCACCAGCCAGGTTTTGTTCGGCGGCCGGCTGGTCGGCGGCCTCGACGTGAGATCGCACGACGAGAACAACTGGCGCGCCGGCGTGAGTGCCAAGCTCGGTCTCGCCTATGGCCGGCCTGACCCGGACCGTCGCGGCGTTACCGTGCTGCTCGAGGCCTACGACGGTCCTGCTCCGTTCGGCCAGTTCTACCGCGATGTCATCTCGTATTACGGCGTGTCACTGCAATTCCATCACTGACGGAAAAGGAACGAGCGTGAAATGCGCAGCCGTACTTCTCGCCGTCGCTCTCGCTGGGTGCTCGGCCATTCAAAAGCGCTCAGCACTCGACTCGGAGCAGCTTCTCGCCGAGGCGGGCTTCCGGCGCGAGCCGCTCACCGAGCCGGGCCTGCCCGAGCGCCAGCTCGTCGAGAGCGCCGGAGCCTACAAGTTCGCCGACGCGAAGTTCTGCGCGTGTGTCTACGTCGGCGGCGCGAACGAATACGCGGCGCTCCAGAGGCTGCGCGCCGAACGGATCGCCGAGCGCGAATGGATTATGTCCCGCGGCTCGGTGCACGGAGCCGCGGTGGACCGCACGGCGTGGAGCGCGTGGAAGCCCGAGGGCCTCGATCTCATGCCTGCTCCCGTGGCGCGCAGATGATGATCCACTTTCCCACGCTGGCGTGCGTCGCACTCGCATTGGCCGGTCTGATCAGCCCTGCCCGGGCGGACGAAGCCGCATCGGGCCGGGAGGTTTACGAGTTCCGCTGCCGCACCTGCCATGGCGGCACGGCGCGGGCGGATTCGCCGCTCGGCCCGAGCCTCGCCGGCATCGTCGGCACGAAAGCGGGGACCCAGGCTTCCGGCGTGCACTCGCGCGCCCTGATCGACTCGGGAATCGTGTGGGACCGTGAGTCGCTGCGCCGCTTTCTCGCGGACCCGCGGCGCGCGCTTCCGGGCACGATCATGCCCGTCGGCGTAGCCGACCCCGCCGAGCTCGAAAGCCTGCTCGACTACCTCGAAACGCTTCGCTGAAAGCATAGCGCCCATGAGCGAGAACGCCTTGTACCTGCCTTTGCTCCTGATCGGTCTCCACTCCGCCTGCGCCACGACGCCCGCAGAGAAAAAGGCGGCTGCCATCATGCAGCCCGCGCCTGCGCCGGCCCAGCGGGTGCCGACTTTGTCGGCGAATGCATACGTGCGCAGATCGGACGGAGCTGCGAAATGACGCCTAAGCCCGCCGGCGCGTGCCGCGACTTCCAGCTGTTCCGGGCGCAGGCGGGCGAGCTGGTCGTGGCGCTCCCCGAAACCGGCATCGACCCGGCGTGGCTCGCGCGGCCGCTCGCGGAGCTCGGCCTGGACGCCGGCGGGTCTTTCGCGGCCGTGCGCGTGGAAATGCCGGCATCGCGGCGCTGGACCACGCCGGACGCGGCGTTCTTCGCGCGGCTGCTCGCCGAGGTCGAGGCGCCGGGACGAAGGATCGAATTGAAAGGCCTGCCGCCGGAGCTTGAGAAGCTGCTCGCGCTTGCACGCGGCGCCCGGCGACCCGTCGCCGCGGCAAGCGTGCGGCACCCCGGCATTAGCGAGCGCATCGGCTTGGCCGCCCTGCGTGGCGCCGACGACGCCAGAGCGCTTGTCGCGCTGCTGGGAGAGGTCGTGCTTCGCCTGCCGCGTTTACTCGCCGGACGGGCGAAGATGCGCCGCGCCGAGCTGGTCGAGGTGCTCGCCGAATCGAGCAGCCGCGCGCTTGCGATCGTCGCCGTGGTGAACCTGCTGATGGGGGCGATTCTCGCTTTCGTCGGCGCGGTGCAGCTGAAGACGTTCGGCGCCGGCATTTACGTCGCCAACCTCGTCGGCATCGCGTCGGTGCGCGAATTGTCGCCGATCCTGACGGCGATCGTGCTCGCCGGCCGCACCGGCGCGAGCTTCGCGGCGCGCATCGGCACCATGCAGGGCAACGAGGAGGTGGACGCGCTCACCGCGCTCGGCGTGTCGCCGGTCGAGTTCCTGGTCCTGCCGCGCGTCGTCGCCCTCGGCCTGCTGATGCCGCTGCTCTACGTCTACGGCTGCGGCTTCGCGCTCCTCGGCGGCATGGCGGTCGCCATGCCGGTCCTCGACGTCTCGGCGATCGCGTACGTAGCGCAGACCCAGCACGCGATCGCCGGCGCGCATTTCGCGATCGGCGCGCTCAAGGCGCTGGTCTTCGGCGGACTCGTGGCGCTGATCGGCTGCCATCACGGCCTGCGCGCGCCGCGCAGCGCGGCGGGCGTGGGAGCGGCGACCACCTCGGCGGTCGTGAGCTCGATCATCGGCGTAATCGCCATCGACGCCGTATTCGCGGTCTGCGCGAACGCGCTCAAGGTCTGAACGTGATTTCGATCGAGGATCTCACCGTGGGCTACGGGCCGCACCCGGTGCAAAGCGCAATCAGCGCGCAAATCGGCGACGGCGAGATCTTCGCGGTCGTCGGCGACAGCGGCTCGGGCAAGAGCACGCTGCTCAGGACGATGATCGGCCTGATGTCGCCGCAAAGCGGCCGCGTTGTGTTCCACGGCGCGTCGTCTTTCGGCGTGCTGTTCCAGAACGGGGCGCTGTGGAGCTCCATGAGCGTGCTCGAGAACGTGATGCTGCCGATGGACCTCCAGGGCGAGCTGCCGCGCGCGGCGCGACGCGCGCTCGCGCGGTTCAAGCTCGCGCTGGTGGGGCTCGCGGGCGACGAAGAGCGCTATCCGGCGAGCCTGAGCGGCGGCATGCGCAAGCGTGCCGGGCTCGCGCGCGCGCTCGCCCTCGACCCGAGCGTGCTGTTCCTCGACGAGCCCTCGGCGGGACTCGACCCGCTCGCGTCGCGCCGGCTCGACGAGCTGGTGCTCAGCCTGCGCGACGGGCTCGGAATCACGGTCGTGGTGGTCACCCACGAGCTCGAAAGCCTTCACCGCATCGCCGATCGCATGCTGTTCCTCGACGGCGAGACCCACCGGCCGCTGGCGCTCGGCGTCCCGGCCGAGCTCGCGCGGTCGGCGGAGAGCGCGAAGGTGCGTGAATTCCTGTCGCGAGTTTCGCCATGACGCGGCCGAGCGCCACGCTCATCGGGACGTTCATCCTTGGAGCGCTCGCCCTGGTCGCCGCGGGCGTGCTGTTCTTCGGCGGCGGCATGCTGCGCGAACAGCGCTTTACCGCGGTGAGCTTTTTCGACGCCTCGGTCGCCGGAATGCGCGTGGGCGCGCCGGTGACCTTCCGCGGCGTGCCGGTTGGCGAGGTGAAGTCGCTGGGCGTACGCCTGGACCCCAAGACCGGCCGTTCGATCATCCAGGTCAACATGGAGCTCGTGCCCGGCATGCTGACCGTGTACGGCCTGGCGATGCCGGACAGCGACACGTTCGTCACGTCCCTTGTTAAGGAGGGCCTGACGGCCCAGCTCGTGAAGCAGAGCTTCGTCACGGGGCTCCTCAGCGTGGAGCTTGCCTTTCGTCCCGAGGCCGAAGTTTCACGCCTGGGCGACGGCTCACTACCGGAAGTACCGACGGTGCCGGGAGATCTGGAAGGGCTCGCGAAGCAGCTGCAAACCGTCGATATCGTCGCGACGGTCGAATCGCTCCAACGAACCCTCGCTTCGGCGGAGGCACTGTTGAACAACCCCGGCCTGCGGGGTGGGCTTGACCAGCTGCCCGAGGTTTTGAGCTCGCTCAAGCGCACGCTCGACACGACGGAGCGCGAGGTGAAGGCGAGCTCGGCGGCGGTCCAGGATACGCTCGCCTCGACGCGGGCGCTGGCGGCCACGCTGGATCGAGACGGCGCTCACACCCTGGCAGCGTTCCGGGAAACGCTCGAGAAGGCCGACGCAACGCTCGAGGCGGCGCATGCGCTCGTCGACCCGCGCGGCCACAACGCGATCCAGGTGCAGCGCACGCTCGACGACCTCGCCGCCACATCCGCGCGCCTGCGCAACCTGGCGGAGCGCGTGGACCGCGACCCAAGCGTCCTGGTTCGGGGGAGATAGCCCGTGACCCGCATTGCCGCGTCGATCTTCATGAGTCTCGCCATCACGGGATGCGCTTCCGCGCCCGTGGCGCTCGTCGCGCTCCCGCCTGCGCCTGCCGCAGAGATGCGCGACGCAGGTCCGGGCGCGAGCGTCCTGCTGCGCGAGGTGTCCGTTCCGGGCTATCTCGACAGCTTTCCCGTAGTGGTCGGCCGCGACGGCAGCGCGCTCGTCGTGTCGAAGAACACCGAATGGGCGGAGCGCCCGTCGGCGGGCGTCGCGCGGGTGCTGCGCGACGCGCTGTCGCAGCGGCTCGAGGCTTCGCGCGTCCTGGTCGCCGGAGAGCGGCGCCTTCCCGACGTCGATCTCACGGTCGAGTTCCTTGCGCTGGATCCGCAAGGAACCGCCTTGCATCTCGATGCGAGATGGTTTTTGTCCTGCACCGCCGCGCGCGGCAGCCGGGCCGGCCGCACCCGGCTCGATGTGCCTTTGGCGAGCGCGACGCCAGCGGCAGTCGCCACCGCAACGACGGCGGCGCTCGCGCGCTTCGCCGACGTACTGGTCGACGCAATGCCTACTGATTGCCGAGCGCTCGCCCAGGACATGGCAGGCGCCCGGCGCTAACGGAGAAAAGCATGAAATTCGTTCTTATCGTCGTCTGGTTCGGCTTTCCGCAGCAACAGCAATACCCGGAAATCTCGAGCATCGCCTGGCGCCAGCCGCTCGGCGTCGCCATGCAGGAGTTCGATGACAGGGATGCCTGCGAGGCGCAAGCGAAACGCCTCGCGAGCCCGTACATCGACGCCAAGTGCTCGCCGAAGGGCTCGGCTTCGTCCCTCGGCGAGCGCTGATCCGCCGCAAGCCGAATCCCGACGAAACGCCGACCGTTCGCTGACTACTTTGCGCCGCGCGGGCGCTAATGTGGCCGCATCATCTTCTGGAGGCCACATGCACAGCAAACTGAAACTCGTCATCGCCATGCTTGCGTTCACGGCCGCGGGCTGCGCCGGCGATCCAACCATTTCGGCTGTCGCCGGTGGCACGCTGGCGCCAGCGGTCGACGCGGTACCCGTGCGCACGCTTTCTGGCGGCCCGGTGAATTCCGCCCACAGCAGTGCGCCGGTGACCGGCCGCGACTGGAACTGCCCGCGCTGCTACAAGTAGCTCGTCGCGGACTTGAGCGACATGACAACTTCGCAAACGATCGGCGTAATCGGCGCCGGAACCATGGGCAACGGCATCGCGCAGGTGTGTGCGCTCGCCGGTGTTTCAGTCGTGATGCTCGATGTGGACGAAAAGCGCGTCGCGCGTGGGCGCGAAGCCATCGCCACCGGCCTGGAGCGGCTGGTCAAGAAGGCAAAGCTCTCCGCCACCGAGCGCGATGCGGCGCTCGGCCGCCTGCGCGGCGCGACGGACTACGGCGCGCTCGGCGATTGCGACTTCGTCATCGAAGCCGCCACCGAGGACGAGGCGCTGAAGGCCAAGATCCTGCGCCAGGCGGACGCGGCTGCGAAGAACGGCGCCATCGTCGCCACCAACACCTCGTCGATCTCGATCACCAAGCTCGCCCCCGCCTTGAGGCGCCCGGCGCGTTTCGTCGGCCTGCACTTCTTCAATCCGGTGCCCCTCATGGCGCTGGTCGAGGTGGTGCGCGGCCGGCAGACCGACGACGCGACGGTCGACGCGGCCGTCGCGTTCGCGAAGCGGCTCGGGAAGACGCCGGTCGTGGTGGAAGACTCGCCGGGGTTCGTCGTCAACCGGCTCCTCTGCCCGATGCTGAACGAGGCGGTGCTCATCTACGGCGAAAGCGTGGCGAGCGCCCACGACATCGACGAGGCGATGAAGCTCGGCTGCAACCACCCGATCGGCCCGCTTGCGCTCGCCGACTTGATCGGCCTGGACGTGCTGCTCGCGGTGATGGAGGTATTCCACCGCGAATTCAAGGACCCGAAGTACCGGCCGGCGCCGCTCTTGAAAGAGATGGTCGCCGCCGGAGTGCTCGGCCGCAAGAGCGGCCGCGGCTTCCACACCTACAGCTGAGGCATTTCAATGCAAACCGGCGACAAGCTCTCCCGCAGCGTCGACATTTCCGAACGAATCACGCGCGTACTGCAGCACCGGCTGCAGACCGCCAGCGAGCGGTTCCGCGAGCGAGTGCAGAAGGCAGCGCAGCACATCCAGCCGGCGGCCGCCGCATGGTGGGCATGGCCGCAGTACCTGATCGACAGCACGCAGCGCGCGCTGATCTTCTGGGACACGCTGCGCCAGCGCGGCAACAACTATCTCGAGCACGAGCAGAAGGGCCAGCCGCCGGTGCTGCACTTCAAGTACGAGACGGTGCTCGACGGGCGCACGCTGCAGAAGCCGGTCAACTATGCCTTGCTTCGCATCATCCCGCCGCCGGGCGTGAGCGTCGATCCGCTGCGGCGCCCGTACATCATCATCGACCCGCGCGGCGGGCACGGCCCCGGCATCGGCGGTTTCAAGGACGACTCGCAGGTCGGCGTCGCGCTGCGCGGCGGACACCCGGTCTACTTCGTCATGTTCTTCCGCGATCCGGAGCCCGGGCAAACGCTGCTCGACGTGTGCGCGGCGGAGCGCGAGTTCGTCCACAAGGTGCGCGCGCTGCATCCGGAGAGCGCCAAGCCCGCCATCGTCGGCAACTGCCAGGCCGGCTGGGCGGCGATGATGCTGGCCGCCTCGGAGCCCGAGGAGACCGGGCCGCTCTTGATCGTCGGCGCGCCGATGTCCTACTGGGGCGGCGCATGGCGCGACGGCGAAGGCGACAATCCGATGCGCTACGCCGGCGGCATGCTTGGCGGCACCTGGCTCGCCTCGTTCGCCGCGGACGTTTGCAACGGCAAGTTCGACGGCGCGCACCTCGTGCAGAACTTCGAGAACCTGAATCCGGCGAACACCCTGGTCGACAAGTACTACAAGGTGTTCGCCAACGCCGACACCGAGCCGCCGCGCTTCCTCGAGTTCGAGCGTTGGTGGGGCGGCTACTTCCTCATGAACCGCGAGGAGATCGAGTGGATCACGCGCAACCTCTTCGTCGGCAACAAGCTCTGGTCGGGCGAGGCAAAGTCCGGCCCGCACGCGAGCGGCGTGTTCGACCTGCGCCAGATCCGCTCGCCGATCATCATGTTTGCATCGCTGGCGACAACATCACGCCCCCGCAGCAGGCGTTCAACTGGGTGGCCGACGTCTACAGCTCCACCGAGGAGATCAAGGCGTG
>Ga0208185_1000546_pt1 | contig 15694 bp, 9 predicted proteins | sample EasRivMeERMLT700_FD_187532 | JGI IMG/M metagenome (GOLD analysis project Ga0208185, IMG submission 187532) | Soil microbial communities from meander-bound floodplain in the East River, Colorado, USA - East River MetaG ERMLT700 (SPAdes) (version 2) | ecosystem: Environmental > Terrestrial > Soil >... | reverse complement strand
GATCACGCACCGAGACCTTAAGCCGTCGAACATCTTTCTGACGCCTCACGGCGCGAAAGTGCTCGACTTCGGCGTCTCGCTGGGCCAGCCGGGGGACGGACGTCTGACGCAGCAGCCGCTTACCAGATCAGGAGCGATCCTGGGGAGCCCGAAGTACATGGCGCCGGAGCAGGTGCGTGGGAACGTCGTGGAGGCCAGCGCCGACCTCTTCGCCACAGGGGCGATCCTGTACGAGATGCTCTCGGGTGCTGCCGCATTTGAGGCCGACAGTCCCCACGCCGAAATGGAAAAGGTCCTCCACGGCGACGTGCCTATCCTCACCGGCTCGCCGGCGATCGCGGCGGCCGATCGCGTCATTCACCGCGCGCTCGCCAAATCGTCGGCGCAACGATACGCCAATGCCGCCGCCATGGCCGAGGAGCTGCGGACGGTGCTCGTCGCGAACGGTAGCGAAGACTGTCGTCGGGCGCGGCGAGTCACACGCCTCATGGTGCTCCCCTTCCGGTTGCTGAGACCAGACACCGAGATCGAATTCCTCGCGTTCAGCCTGGCCGATGCCGTGACGAACTCGCTCTCCCCGCTCGAGTCGCTCGTCGTGCGCTCCACGCTTGTTGCCGCCCGGTTCGCGTCGGACGCGCCGGATCTGAGGATCATCGCAACCGAGGCGAACGTGGACCTGGTGTTGAGCGGCACGCTGCTTCGCGCGGGCGAGGCACTCCGCGTCAGCGCACAGCTCCTTGAAGCGCCTGCCGGGACCGTCCTGTGGTCCCACACGGCACAGGTCGCGCTTGGAGACATCTTTCAGCTTCAGGATACGCTCGCGCGGCAGATCGTTGAATCGCTGGCGCTGCCGCTGTCGGGCCGGGAGCATCGTGCGCTTGACCATGACGTTCCGTCGAGCGCCAAAGCGTACGAGTTTTATTTGCGCGCGAACCCGTTGAGCCATGACTCCGGATCGTGGGAGGTCGCGCGCGACCTGTACTTGCAGTGCCTGCAGGCTGACCCGCACTACGCGCCGGCGTGGGCACGGCTTGGCCGCATGCACCATGTCATCGGCAAGTACCGGGGCACATCAGAGGACTATGCCCGCAGTGAGGCCGCCTTGAACCGTGCGCTCGAACTCAATCCAGATCTGTCCATTGCGGACCACTATTACGCGCAGCTCGAGGTAGCCGAACTTGGTCGGGCGCAGGAAGCGATGGTACGGCTGGTCGGTCGCGCCTCGTCGCGCAGCAGCGATCCGGATCTCTTTGCGGCTCTGGTGCCCGCCTGTCGGTACTGTGGCCTGCTGCGGCAGTCCCTCGCCGCGTACGAGCGCGCAAAGCGCCTGGATCCAAACGTCCACACAAGCGTGCAGCATACGTTCTTCATGCTCGGCGATTACCTGCGCGCCGCAGCCGAGGCCCAACGAACGCGGGGCCCGGGATGTGGCGGGGGCCTCGCCCTGGCATGTGCAGGGCATCCGGATGCGGCTACTGCATGTCAGGCCGACGTGGAGGGGTACGCGAACGTGGGGTTTCGACGCACGGTACTGCATGCGTTCGAACCCGAACGTGGGCTTCTGCGGGTGGCCGTCGACGAACTGATCGCGTCAGGCTTTCGGGACCCCGAGGGTCTCTTCTACCAGGGCATCAAGCTCGCTCACGCAGGAGATCTCGATCGGGCGGTGGAAATCCTCGCGGACTCAGTGGACGGAGGGTTTTATTCGCACGAAACGTTCACGCGTCACCCGTGGCTCGATCGGTTGCGCGATCGGCGGGACTTCAACGCCATTCTGCAGAAAGCCGGACATCGCCACCGCGCGGCCCGCGCGGCGTTTGTCAAGGCTGGTGGGGAGACGCTGCTTGGTATTGAAGGTTAATAGTCGATGGCCGACACGCATCGCGCTCGAATACGCTTCTGGGGCGAGTCTTGTCAATCCGTCCGGAAAGGTGTATCTCTCACCCAACCGTGAGACTGCATAACGCGCTGAGGAGGGCCAGGTGAGACACGGATATTTTGCTTCGGCGGTGGCTCTGGCTGTCACCGTGGTCGCGCCACTGACGGCTGGTCAGGCTCCGGGGGCACCGACTTCTATAGGAGGCTGTCCGGCGGAGCCCCTGGCGTTTCACAAATGCGCGCTGGAAAAGGCAAAGACCTTTAATCCGCCGCGCACACCGAGCGGCAAACCCAACCTGCAGGGGTATTGGCGCAGCCGGCTGGCCCCGGCATTCTCAGCGGAAGGCGTCTCCGCAGACGACCCCCTCACGAAGCTTTCGGTCATGCCGTGGGAGGTCGGGGCGGCCATGGTCGTGGACCCCGCGGACAGAAAGATTCCTTACCAACCGTGGGCAGCGGCGATCGGTAGACGAGGGGTGAACTTCCAGAAGTACATCGACCCACGCACCGCATGTGGAACGGGGGGAGTGCCCCGACTTGCGCTTCAGGACCCGAGTCAAATATTGCAGCCGGCTGGCGACACCCTCGTCGTATGGAACTTCGAGGATCACCACGTGAGTCGTATCATCCCGATGGACGGGCGTCCGCGTGTCCCATCAAACATGAAGTTTTGGAATGGGCAGTCGCGTGGACGGTGGGATGGGAATACCCTCGTGATCGACGTCACCAATCTCAACGGGTACACCTGGATTGACGACTCCGGAAATTTCTATACCGACGCCGCGCACATCGTCGAGCGGTTGACGATGATTGCTCCCGACACGATTCACTACCAGGTGACCATCGAAGACCCGACGGCGTATACGAGGCCGTTCACGATGGTATGGGCCCAGGTGCGGATCACGGACCCGGAGTTCGTGATCTATGAGGAGTCGTGCTGGGAAGGGGAACGCGATCTCCCCCGCATGCGCGAGCTCGGAATGATGGAATACTACGGAAAACCCTGGCGCGCCAGGCCGCGGTGAAACGCTAACGCCCTCCTATTTGGGGGCAGTGGGTGCATCGGACGCGCCCAGGTAAAAGTCCCGTCCGTCGGTGAAGGTCAGTTTTTCACCACTGGCCACGGGTGTGCCGTTCTTCGCGCGATACCCGCGAACGGTGAGCTCTATTCCAAGGGGGAAATCTGCCTGCCGGACGCCGCGCCGCAGCAGACTATTCGGCGTCGCACCTTCAATCGCCCACGTGACGACCTTGCCGTCGGCGTCCTTCACGTCGATGTGGATCCACGTGTGCGGGTTCAGCCACTCCATCTTCGACAAGGTGCCTTTCAGCGTGACCGGCGCTTTGTCGTCGAACTGAGCCGCGAACGAATGGTGGGCGCGCACCGGTGCCCCAGCCACCACAACGACGAGACCCGCTAACGCGACAAGAAGCTTATTCATCGAACCCCTCCTCAGGACAGTCCATCGATTTATCAAGATCTATCCCAGCGGCTCCGCGGCCAAACAGACTCTACACCGGCGGCTCGGGGAGAGCAACGCGAAGAGCGGGACGGCCTCAGCAATCGCCTCGACGGACGTGGGCCACCGTGCGATGATTCGCCCACCATGCTCCAACGCAAGTGGAAAGGCCAGGATTGCATTGAGATATAGAAAATTGTGCGGCGGATGGCCACTTGTCGTCGCGCTGCTTGGTGTGGCGGCCCTTACGCCTCGCGCGCAAAGGAACGTTCCCGGCCAAAACCCACGGGTGGTCACCGCCCAGGGGCCAGAGTCGTTCGTCTCGCGAGTCGTGTCGACCGACCTCGCGGGACCGTGGGAAGTCACCTGGGGTCCTGATGGATTCCTGTGGATCACCGAGCGGGTTGGCAAACGAATCACCCGCGTCAATCCGACCGACGGATCGCACACGGTAGCGGTCACGATCGACGAGGTGTATCAGACCCTCGCACAGGATGGCCTCCTGGGAATGGCCCTGCACCCGGATCTGCTCAAGGGAAAGGGGACGGACTACGTCTACGTCGCGTACACCTATGACGGCGATCCTGGAAGCGGCGTGAGCCTACGAATGAAGATCCGCCGCTATACGTATGAACCGCTGATGCAACGCCTGTCGAGTCCTGTCGACATTCTCACCGGCCTGCCACATGGCACTGACCACGGCGCCGGACGGGTGGTGTTCGGGCCCGACGGGAAGCTGTATCTCAGCCGCGGGGATCACGGAAGCAACTTCCTCGCAAACTACTGCGATCCGAACCGCGCACAGGATCTCCCGACGCTGGCAGAGGTACAAGCGGCGGACTGGAGCACGTATCAGGGAAAGATTCTTCGTATGAACGTTGATGGATCGATCCCGCGCGACAACCCGATGCTGAACGGCGTGCGCAGCCACATCTATTCGTACGGACACCGGAATCCGCAGGGGCTCGTGTTTGCCGGTAACCGCTTGTTCGACTCCGAGCATGGCGAGAGCATCGACGACGAGGTCAATCTCGTGGTTGCGGGTGGGAATTACGGATGGCCGCTCATCGCCGGCTATCAGGATGACCAGTCGTACGTCTACGCGAACTGGTCGGCTTCATCACCGCAGCCCTGCAAGTCGCTGACGTTCGGTGTGTTCAATCCGCCGCCGTCCGTGCCAAGGCAGAGGGAGTCCGAAGTGCACCTGGCGAATTTCAAGCCGCCTGTGAAGACGTTCTTCACGGTGCCGAACGGCTATGACCTGCGTGCGTTGGGCAACGCCACCGCGGCACCAGCGGGACTCAAGGTCTACACATCGCGCGCGATCCCCGGCTGGCACGATTCGCTGCTGCTGACAACCATGATCAGCGGCGTCGTGTTCCGCATGCCGCTCACAGGCGATCAACGAAATCCCGTGGGCGCTCCGGTGGCGTACTTCAAGACCCGCAACCGATATCGCGATATCGTCGCGGCTCCCGATGGACTGCGGTTCTATGTCGTGACGGATACCGAGGGTCGCACTGTAGGTTTATCCGGTTCGCTGACGCGGGATCTCGTTAATCCTGGCGCGGTTCTGGAGTTCAGATATACGCGCGCCGGCACATAAGCGACCTTGGCATCGGGAAGGCGATCGTGAGTCTGGAGGTGCTCGAAACGAATATGATGGCTCGCACTTGAAGGAGCCACGATGACCTGTCGACTGACGGTTCTTCTTGCGTCGATGACCTCGGTGGCCGTACTCGCGCAAGCGCCGGCGCAGCCTGATTGGGCGAAGCTGCAGGACGAAACGATGCAGCACTACCAGGCGCTGCTGCGCATCGACACCCGCAATCCTCCTGGCAACGAAACGGTGCTCGCCGAGTACCTCAAGCGCGTCCTCGAGAACGAGGGCATCCCCGCGCAGATCGTCGGGTCGGATCCGAAGCGGTCGAACATGGTGGCGCGACTGAAGGGGAACGGGAAGAAGAAACCGCTGCTCGTCATGGGCCACAGCGACGTGGTCACGGTGGACGAGGCGAAATGGAAGTTCCCGCCGTTCAGCGCCACTCGCGATGGCGGCTACGTCTACGCCCGCGGCACAGTGGACGACAAGGACAACCTCACCGCAGCATTGATGACGATGCTGCTGCTGAAACGGCAGAACGTGCCGCTCGATCGCGACGTAATTTTCCTGTCCGAGGCCGGTGAAGAGGGCACCTCGGGCATCGGCATCGGCTACATGGCAACGAACCGCTTCGCCGACATCGACGCGGAATACTGCCTCGCCGAGGGCGGCGGCGTCGTGCGCATCGGCGGAGAAGTGAAGTACGCGACCGTCCAAACGCTGGAAAAGATCCCGCGCGGGATCGAGCTGGTGGCGCGAGGCATCTCGGGTCATGGATCCGTGCCGCTCAAGTCCAACGCCATCGTCCACCTGGCCGGCGCGGTCGCACGACTCGGCGACTGGCGGCCGGAGATTCGTTTCAATGAGACCAGCGCAAGCTATTTCCGCAAGCTGGCGTCGGTGTCGCCTCCCGAGGTCGCGAAGTACTACCGCGACGTGCTGTCCGGCGATCCACGTCTCAGCAAGGCCGCCGACGACTGGCTGCTCGAGAACGAGCCGCGTCACTCGTCGATGCTGCGCACCTCGGTATCGCCGAATATCTTCACCGGCGGCTACCGCTCGAACGTGATTCCGTCGGAAGCGAAGGCGACCCTCGACGTCCGCGCGCTCCCGGACGAGGATCCAGCCAGGTTCCTCGAACAGGTCAAACGGGTGGTGAACGACCCGGCCGTGGAAGTCCGCTTCATTGCCGAGTTCACCCGGCCGGCGTCGCCGGAGCCGCGGCTCGACAACGATGTCTTCAAGGCGCTCGAAGCCGCCGCGACGCGCGTCTACAACACGATCACCCTGCCGACGATGGGCACCGGTGCGACGGATATGGCGCAGCTGCGCGCAAAAGGCGTGCAGTGCTATGGCATCGGATCGGCCACCGACTTTGAAGATCCCCCGAAGGGCTTCGGCGCGCACAGCGATCAGGAACGGATCCTCGAAAGCGAGCTCCACCGCTTCGTCCGCTTCAACTGGGACGTCATCACGAACATCGCGGGAGCGAAATGAAGTCGCGGGGCTAGGGGCACCTGGATGTGCCCCACAAGGCGAGTGCTCGACCCCCTGGCTAACCGCGCAAGCGATCGATCAGAAGCGCGACGATCGGATCCATGTGTCCGAGCGCGACCAGCTCGTGGCGAAATCGACAGCGACGTCGCGCGTCTCGGCGCCCTTGCCTTCGAGGGCCTGCTGCAGGCCGATCAGCGACCAGCCGTTGTGCGGGTGATCCTTCAGCTCGGCGCGATAGGCCTTCTCTGCCTCGTCGAAGCGGCCGCTTTCCAGAAGAGCGGCGCCGAGCCAGTGAAAGGCCGAAAACGGCAGCGGCTCCGGCTCGTCGTAGACAAGGGCCTCCTGGAGATCGGCCGCACGCTGGAACGACGCAATGGCTCCGCTGAGATCGCCCGCGGTCCGCTGCGTCTCTCCTTCCAGGATACCGGCTGCGATACTGAGGATGTTCTTCGCCGTGTGGACACGGAATGCGGCGGTAGACGTCTCAGCGGCTTTCTTGACGCGCGCCAGATAGAGGTTGGCGAAGTCGACGTTGCCCTGCTTCAGATGCGCGTAGCCCTGCGCGAAGTCCCACAGCCCGCCCTGGATATCGGGCTTCGGCCGGTTCGTCACCTGGAGCGCCTCATCGAAGCGGCCGAAGCGAATTAGCGTCAGCACCTCGTAAAACGACTCGCCGGTCAGCTTCGTGTAGTCCTTGCCGGCGCGCATCGCGATCGCACCCTGACCGTCGTACGACGCGGCATACAGCAGCATGTGGAGATTGTGCTCGGGATAGATCGCGAAGCCCTGGCCCACGGCCGCCTTCTGATCCGAATGCCAGGCGTCGAGGTTCGCGCGCACCGAGTCGCCCCAACGACCCACTTCGTTCCAGGTATGGGACGGCATGTGGTTGATATGGCTGGCGCCAGGAATCGACCGACCCAGGAACTCGGCGCAGGCTTCAGCGCGGCCCGGCACGGTGGTGGACTCGGTGGCGTGTACGTAGAGATGACAGGCACCTGGATGGTGAACGTCTCGCGCGAGGATGCTCTCGAGTACCTGATGCAGCCGCTGGACGTTCGGATCGTTCACGTCGCGCGTGCCGCGGCGCGGTTCGAGTAGAAAGAGGGCATCGGCATACAGCGTGGCGATCTCGAGATCATCGGGATACCGTGCCGACACCTTCTGCATGGCGTCGGTATAGGCACGATCCTGCTCGATCCGCCTGGCTGCGTCGAACTTCTCGACGTAGCGCACCGCCATCGCGTCGATGAGCGCGGCCTCCTTGGCCGTGGCGCGGCTCTTCAGCGACAGCGCTTTCTGTGCCGCGGCATACGCGTGCGGTGCTTCCTCGGCGTTCATCGGCGCATTGAGGTACGCCCCCCATGCCCACGCTTCGCCCCAGTAGCAGATCGCGCAGTTGGGATCGCGTTTCCACGCTTCGCGGAACGACCGCACGGCCTCCGGCTTGGCGAAGGAGTACATCATCTGAAAGCCCTGGTCGAAGAACGCCTGCGCCTCCTTGATGGTCGAGGACGTCGCTTTGGTAAAGGTGCCGAGACCAGTCTTGAAAATCTGAATCGGCTCGGTGTAACGGTCGTACAGCGAGCGTGGTTGTTGCGTGTGAACGGTGGCCGAAAAAACGAAGCCGACGCAGCCGATCGCGAGGACGGCAGCGCGAAGATGAGGACAGGTAATCATGGCAGGGCCTCAAAAATATCGTCGCCGGAGGTCAGGCCATGATACGTCAGCCCCGCCATCGCGACCGTGGTCAATCCGCAGGCGCTGACCTGTCGTCGCTTGACAAGCGTCCTCATGGCGAATATATTCGCGCGTGGCGAAAAATTTCGCCCAACGGAGCCGACGGTCAGATATGCAGAAACCCGCTCGCATCCATCTCACTCGACGCGAAAGCCAGATCATGGAAATCCTCCACCGCCGCCAACGCGCCACAGTCGAGGAAATACGCAGCGAGCTACCGGACGCCCCCACGCCCTCGAGCGTCCGCAAGCTCCTCGAAATCATGATCGAACGCAGTCTGCTCAATCGTGAATACGAAGGTCCGCGGCACGTCTACTTCCCGGCTGCGAAGCCAGAGGACGCTGGCCGGTCGGCCGTGCAGCACCTCGTCCGGACCTTCTTCAACGGCTCACCGGAATCGGCGATGGCGGCGCTCCTCGACGCCGCTGACGCGCCCCTCTCCGATACAGAATACAAACGGCTGAACGCGATGCTTAAGAAAGCGCGCGAATAGGGAGGCACGTGATGGCAGCCCTCGCGATCCTCGTCAAGGCCTCTCTCCTCCTCGTTGCCGCCGCGACGGCCCACGCACTCGTCGGCCGCCGGATGTCGGCCGCGGTGCGCCACCAGTTCTGGACTCTCGCCGCCGCCAGCCTGCTGCTCCTCCCAATCCTCACGCTCGTGCTCCCGAGCTGGAAAGCCATTCGTCTTGCTGCCCCGGCGCCGGTTTCTGCGCCGATTGCCGAGTCCTCTGCTCCCGATCTCGACATTGCGGCGGCCACCCCAATGGCGTCAATAAGCAGCAGCATGCCCGACGACAACAGCACCCCTCCCACACCCTGGATCGGGGGGATCCCGTGGCCGGCCGCGCTCGCTGCACTCTACGTCGCCGGCGTGCTGCTCCTCCTTACCCGCTTCGGATTGCAGCTCCTTGTACTTAGCCGCCTCTCGCGCGGTGCCGCGCCGGCCGGCGAAGAGTGGGAACGCCTGCTGGCCGAATGCGCGCAGCAACTCGGCGTACGACGTCCGGTGCGCTTTATCCGCAGTCTCGATCGGACAATACCCATGGCGTTCGGGGCCGTGAAGGCAGCGATCCTGATTCCCGCGATCGGCGACAGCTGGTCCCCGGATCGCCGTCGCGCAGTGCTGCTCCACGAGCTGGCGCACGTCGGGCGCCACGACTGCCTCGCGCAAATGCTCGCGACCGTCGTCTGCGCCGTCTACTGGGTACACCCGGGCGCCTGGTGGATGGCACGGCGCCTCCGGGTGGAACGCGAGCTCGCCTGCGACGACCTCGTGCTCTCCGCCGGCACGAGCCCGCGCGACTATGCCGGCCACCTGCTGGAGATTGCCTACGCGCTCCGCACGACGTTCGCACCTACGCTCTCCGTAAGCATGGCGAGCCCGCGCCAACTCGAGGGACGGATGCTCGCGCTCCTCGACTCCGCGCGCAACCGCGCCACACCGACGCTCCGCACCCGCCTCACCGTCACCTTGCTCATGATGGCGTTGCTCGTGCCAGTGGCCGCCGCAACCGTCACCTCGGCTCCCGCAGCACCAGCCGTTGTTGTCGATGCGCCACTCGTCGCGGCCGATGCTCCAAATCCACCCGCTGTTCCGGGCGCACCGGCTCAAACGACCACCCCCTCGAACAGGCAGGCGCGGACAGGCACCTGGGAGATCCGTCCGGTGCAGGAGTCCGGCTCCGTCCACCTTCGAATGAGAGAAGGCGACGGCTTTTACGGAACAAACATCGAAATCGAGCGTCTTAACGGGCTCGCATCCTCGATGCTGACTGGCTCACACGGATCGGCAGGCTTCAGCGTGCGCCATGACGCCGGCACGTTCACCTTCGTGGGGATCTTCCGCAACGGGGTCGGCTCCGGTACTTACACGTTCACTCCGAATACGGGGTTTGCGGACGTCATGGTGACGCGTGGATACGAACGGCCCGCCGCCGATCAATTGCGGGCGCTGGCCCGCCTGGATGTCGGCATGGCGTTTCTCGACGAGCTCACCTCGCAGGGATACCGGCGCCCGACGCTCGCGCAGATTGTCCGGGCCACGGAGCACGGCGTCCACACGAGCTTCCTGCGAGACATGGGGCGTCTTGGCTACCGCGCCGGCAGCGTCGACGCGCTGATCGACATGCGCGATCACGGCGTGAGCCCGCAGTACATCCGCGGCCTCGCCGCCGAGGGACTCCCGCGTCTCTCCGCCGAGGAGCTGATCTATGCGCGCGACCATGGTGTGAGCCCGGAGTACATCAGAGACCTGGCGCAGCTCGGAATCCCGTTGCAGTCGGTCGAGCGGCTCGTCTACGCGCGCGATCACGGCATATCTCCCGAATACGTCCGCGAGATGCGTGACCAAGGCTACGTCCTGCCGATTGACGGGTTGGTGCGGGCGCGCGATCACGGCGTGTCTTCGGAATACGCGCGTGAGATGCGCAATCAGGGCTACACACTGACGATCGAGGAGCTGATACGTGCCCGCGATCACGGCGTGAGTGTCGAGTTCGTCCGTGATCTACGCAGGCTCGTACGCTGATCCGGCTGCGGGATCACGGCGTGAGCCCGGCCCAGATCGACGAGCTGGCAGACATCGGTTATGCGCGGCTCGGCGTCGAGGGTCTGGTGAGCCTCCGCAACCAGGGCGTATCGCCCGAGGAGATCCGGCGTGCAAACACCCGTGCCGGTTCGCGTCTGTCGGTGGAGAGGCTCAGGGAGCTCGCGGCTCGAGGCTGGCGATAGACAGCCGACCATAGCACGAGGTTTCGCGTCTATATTGCGCTGACAGGATCCGATGACATTCGCCCGGACCTTCCGGCGATCGGCCAGCAGGCTGGCCACGATCCTGTGCCTCACGTGTGCACCCGCAGCCGCGCAGAACCAAGCGGAATCACCGCCTCCTGAAATCCACGCGGTTCGCGCTCTTCGCCCACCCGTCATCGACGGCCGGCTCGTAGACGAGGGGTGGGCCACAGCCGAGCCGGCGACCACGTTCACCCAGCGGGATCCGGACGAAGGCCGCCCGCCCACCGAGCGCACCGAGATCCGCTTCCTCTTCGACGATGCCGCGCTGTACGTTGCGGCGCGTCTCTTCGACAGCGAGCCGGCACGCATCACGCGCAGTCTATCCGTGCGCGACAACGGCTCGGCCGACGCGGACCTGATCAGCATCTATCTCGACCCGATGCACGACCGCCTCACCGGCGCTATCTTCCGCGTCAGCGCCGCCAACGTGCAACAGGACTCGATCCTCTACAACGACACCTGGACCGACGGATCGTGGGATGCGGTCTGGCAGTCGGCGGTGACGATCGACGAGAACGGCTGGTGCGCCGAAATTCGCATTCCGCTCTCGCAGCTTCGCTTCAACGGTGGCGACCGGCAGACGTGGGGCGTCAACGTCGAGCGCCACATCCGCCGGAAGAACGAGTACGACTGGCTCAGCATGGTCCCGAAAGACCAGAACGGCACCGCCTCGCGAATGTTGAACCTCTCAGGCCTCGACGGCCTCAAGCCGACGCGCCGTGTGGAGCTGCTTCCCTACGCGGCGGCGCGGAGCGAATTCATCGCGCCCGAGAGCGGCAACCCGTTCAACCACGGACGGCGTGCATTTGCCGCCGCCGGGCTGGACGCGAAACTCGGCGTCACGAGCAACCTCACGGCGACCACCACCGTGAACCCGGACTTCGGCCAGGTCGAAGTTGACCCTGCCGTCGTCAACCTTTCCGCCTTCGAGACGTTTTTCGAGGAGAAGCGGCCGTTCTTCCTCGAAGGGTCGCAAATTTTTGGCAATTTTGGGCGCGGCGGCTCGACCGACTTCTGGGGATTCAACAACTCCGAGCCGCAGATCTTCTATTCACGCCGCATTGGCCGGGCCCCGCAGATATCCGTCGACGACGACTTTACCGACATCCCGGCGGCGACCACGATCCTCGGCGCGGCCAAGCTTACGGGCAAGACGAACACCGGCTGGAGCCTCGGCTTCCTGGACGCGGTCACTGGCGAGGAGAACGCCCGCGTCTCCAACGGTCTCGTCAGCAGCCGTTCGATCGTTGAGCCATTTACCAACTACTCCGTGATCCGCGTCCAGCGCGACATAGGGTCGCGTGTGGGGGTCGGTATGCTCTCAACCGTCGTCAACCGGCGTCTCCAGACGCGTGCGTTGCGCGATGCCCTGGTCGAGAGCGCCTATGTTGTCGGCCCCGACGCCTACGTCTTCCTCGACAGGAAGCGCGACTGGGTGATCGTCGGCAACATCGCCGGCAGCCACGTCGGCGGATCGTCAACCGCGATCGACGAGCTGCAGAAGGCTCCTCAACGCTACCTTCAACGCCCGGATGCGCCGCACGTGCGCCTCGATTCCACGCGCACCTCCCTTTCGGGCTACACCGGCCGCATCAACCTGAATCGCAACAGCGGCCTCTGGAGGGTCAACGCGGCGCTCTGGGGCGGCAGCCCCGGTTTCGAGTCAAACGACCTTGGCTTTCTCGGCACCGGCGATCGCGCCGGCGCGCACGCCGTGTTCCTCTTCCGCGACGTAAAGACGCGCCGCTATTCGCGCTTCTGGAACGTCTGGATTTCGAAGTACTACACCTGGAACTTCGGGCGCGAACTGCAAAGCAATGGGCTTATAGGCTCGGTGAACTGGAACCTGCTGAACTATTGGAACGTCAACGTTAACGCCGGCAAGAACTGGCGGACGCTCGACGATCGCCTTAGCCGTGGTGGGCCGTCCACTGAGGGTCCCGGTGGCGGCAACTGGAACGTCAACGTGAATAGCGACTCGCGGAAGCTGCTGTCGTTTGGTGCCAGCACTCGGTACGGGTGGACAGAGGCGGGCGGGTGGAATCGAAACGCCAACGTCAATATCACCATCAAGCCATCCGAGCGCGTGAACATCACGCTCGGCCCCTCGCTGGATCGCTCGCACACCGTGGCGCAGTACGTGGATTCGATCACTGATGCCACTGCTACCAGCACCTACGGATCCCGCTACGTATTTGGCGCGCTCGACCAGACGCAGCTCTCAATGACAACGCGCGTCGCTGTGATCTTGACCCCGAAAGTCTCGGTGCAGGTCTACTCGCAGCCGCTGATTGCGGCGGGCGACTACTTCGGGTTCAAGGAGCTCGCGCGCCCGCGCACATTCGACTTCGCGGAATACGGCACGATGCTCGGCACCATCTCCCGCAACGCAGCGGACAAGAAGTACATCGTCGATCCCGACAGTCATGGCACCGCGGAGTCGTTCACCTTCGACGACCCGGACTTCAGCCTCAGGTCTCTCAGAGTGAACGCCGTGTTCCGGTGGGAGATGAAGCCGGGCTCGACGTTCTACGCCGTCTGGACGCGCCAGCAGAAAGACGAGTCGAACCCTGGCGTGTTCAACGCGGGCCGCGATGCGCGCGCGATGCTGAGCGCGCCGGGCGACGACGTGATCCTGTTCAAAATCGCGTACTGGATCGGCCGGTAAACCCTATCCCCCTTTTAGAGAGCGCTTTTCAGTTCGACGGGCCACAGAGTCACAGAGACACAGAGGGCAAGATAATTGAAATTTCTCGGTGACTCTGTGTCTCTGTGGCTACGTGGAAATGGAATCCGCGTCAGATTAGGGCGCGAACTCGACTTTCCCGAAGTACCCGTTCATTTCGTCGTCGGGACCCGCCGCGAAGTAGAGAACGTCCCCGGAACCGGCGCCTCCGTTGTTGCCGAAGCCGATGCCCCACAGTCCATCGATCTCCACCGGCCTCTGGTCTTGCCGCAACGTTCCTTGTGGATGGTATTGACCATCTTCATCGAGACAATAGGCGTTGATGCGGCCATCGCCGAAGTTTCCGACCAGCAGGCAGCCCCCGAACCGGCCGAAGCTCGCGGGCGCTGCCGCGAGACCCCAAGGCGAGTTCAGCCGGCCGTGGTCGGCCACCGCCGCGATAAGATTCCCGTTCACATCGAACCGACGAACGAAGCCATGACCTTGCCCTGCGACATCATCGTCGCCGCCTTTGAGAGCGTACGTGACAACGATCGAGTTGCCGATCGCCTGGATGCCGAATGGACAGTAGCTGGAAGGAATGCTGGCGTCCTCGAAGCCACCTGCGCTGTCGAATTCGTGGAACGTCCCGTCGAGCGTCTCCACCTCGCACTCCGCGAAGTCAGTCGTGTAAAGCGTATCGCCGTGAATCGCAAGCCCCTTGTAGATCGAGCCTGCACTCGAGAACATGCCCAGTGCATGCGTTGGATCGGGCAGCGCGGAGTTCCACGCAAAGATGCCGCCGCTTTCGGTTGCCCACATGAACGTCGCAGGGCGAGTGCCGGCGACAAACTGAGTGCCGGTGTAACCGACGATGCCCGTCGGTGCGCCAGGGACGATAACTTCTCTCGACAGCTTGGCGCCGGCGCCATTGTAAACCGTCGACCAGTCGGAACCGTTGTCGGCAACCCACCAGGGACTCGACCCGGCTACGGCGATGCCCCACGCGTTCACAAGTTTGCCGTCGATAACCGGGGCCTCGCCCGCCTCATTCGACACGAGAATCGTGACGCGATAGTTGTTCGTGTCGGCCGCGCGGAGAATGCCAGCTGAAGTAGCGACAGCCAAAAGAGCGGCAATTAGAAATTGTCGGATACGCATAGTGTGCTTCCTTCCATTTGCGAATCGGAGTACGCGAATGAATTGCTCGTCGACAACCCCTATTCCATGGCCGTGCCGCTGGACCGGATCTGGATCAGCCTTGAACCTCAGGCAGAAGCAGCGCTACGCAGCGTGCCGTTTCGAACGAAGCGTGTCGCCGGCGCAAGGTGCTCGAGGACGATTGATGTCAACGAAACTTACGGACGCAGTAAGGCGCTTTCGGAAAGCGACGAAGATCAGCTCAAACCCTGCCCGGTATCGTCAAAGCGTCGAGACGTTTTTGACGGCAGTGCTGGCCGCGAGGTCGCCAGTGCAGACGGGACAGACGTCCCAAAGCGAAAGGTCGCGGATGAGCTCAACGCGAAGGGTGCCGGCCAGATGTGTTCACGAGCGCGCCGGATGAAAGGCGTCCGGCTCCAACCGGCAATATCGCGATGGTCACGCCGGCGAGGATCGTCGCGATACCCGTGACGGCCAGTGGCGTCACGGTCTCATCGAGGAACGCTCGACCCAGGATCAGGGCCACGATCGGAATGATGAGCGTGCTCAGGCTGACGATCGTCGCGTCCATCTTCTTGATCAAGTAGTAGTAGGCGGAGAACGCGATCACCGAGCCGAAGATGCACAGATAGAGGATCGCCAGGACGTTGCTTCGGCTCCAGACGACGGCGGGCCAACTCTCCAGGGCGGCGCTCATGGCGAGCAGACACGCCGCGCCGATGCCCATGCCGAGGAAGTTCAGCACGAACGGGTCGCCGTGGCGTCCATGCTTCTTCATCGTCACAAGGTTGATCGCGGCGCACAGGCTCCCGCCGAGCGCGGCCAGCATCCCGAGCACGTGCTGGAGCCCCAGGCGGTCGTGCGGCCAAAAGAGCAGCGCGGTCCCCAGCACGCC
>Ga0208185_1000545_pt1 | contig 15715 bp, 13 predicted proteins | sample EasRivMeERMLT700_FD_187532 | JGI IMG/M metagenome (GOLD analysis project Ga0208185, IMG submission 187532) | Soil microbial communities from meander-bound floodplain in the East River, Colorado, USA - East River MetaG ERMLT700 (SPAdes) (version 2) | ecosystem: Environmental > Terrestrial > Soil... | reverse complement strand
AGCGTGGCCGCGCGTCCACGCGCTCGCGCTCCTGCGGGTCAGGAACGTCCTTGAAGATCTGCGTCATCCGTCGCCCGTGCTCGCGCCCGAGCATGTCCACCACGATGAAGTCGTCGTTACCATCGCGGTCAAGATCGGCGAAGTCGATTCCCATGGATGCGCGGCTCGTGTGCCGCAGTAACATCGGGTCGATCGCGCGAAAGGTTCCGTTGCCGCTGTTGATCCACGCGCGGTCCGAACGCGACGCGTTGTCGTTGCAAACATACAGGTCGGGATGCCCGTCCCGGTTGATGTCGCGGAACATCACTGCCAGGCCCCAGTCGCGATACGGCGCGACCGGTTTGCCGTGCTCATCGTTAAAAATGCCCGGCTCGAATTGGATCGCGGTGAAACGTCCCTTGCCGTCGTTGCGATACAAGCCATCCACCTCCGGCAACTCACGCACTCGACCGTCAGGGAGCGCTTCGAAGCGGTCCTTCAGGTGCGGCAACGTCGTCGGCTGATCGTTCACCTTCAATACCACCCACCGGCCTTCGCGCTTCATCAGCGAAAACTTCGTCGTGGGATCGAACAGGTGCATCACATCGATGTAGTGCGTGCAATACAGGTCCAGGTCGCCGTCGCCGTCCATGTCCCCGAGCGCCATCGATGTTGCCGATGCCTTGCGCGACAGGCCGGAGTCTTTCTGCTCGGCGAACTTTCCTTTCCCATCGTTGAGAAACAATCGCGTGCCTGCCGAGATACCGTTCACCAGCAGATCCAAATCGGCGTCGCCATCGACATCGGCAAACGTTGCGCCGGTTGAGAGGTCGTTCGCGCACGCCGCGTCGCCGATGTTCATTGCTTCGAAGCGCCAGTTTCCAAGGTTGCGGTAGAGCGCGTTGGGCCGCTGCAAGTTGCACAGATAGATATCCTGCCAGCCGTCGGCGTCCACGTCGCCGATGGCGAGGCCGGAACCGTTGTGCGCCACGGCATTTGTCAGTGCCGCGTCGCCCTGAAGCGTGTTGGTGAACAGGACGCCCGTCGACTGTGGGTTCATCGACGTGAACCCTGGGCTCCCGGTTTTCTCCGGGCGCACCTCAGCGCTGCGAAAGCCCGCGCCCTCCGTCCACGTCAGCGCCGGCGCGGCGTGGCAGATCTGGCTCAAGTGAAGCACCGCACAAGGGACGATCCACTTCATCGATGACGATCGGGTAATCGGCGTCCGCTCAATTTCGCGTACGAAAGAATCGTGGCGATTGACCCGCGTCAACGGAATAGGGGCTGCTGGCATTGTTGACATCGTTCCAGGGTCCGGTGACGCTGCCGGCGCTTTGGAGAGTGCCGAAGCTCCAGGTGAGTTCGAGCTGCCCGCCGGACCGCGTCACGCCTACGGGAGGCAACACGAGAGATTTGATTTGGTAAATCACGCCGAGGCCGCTGCCGGAGCTCAGGCTCCCATTCGTGGCGAGATCGGCGACGAACAACGAATCGCCCGTCGCCAACAACCCATCGAGATGACCCACGTTAACCTGGTGCCCCTCAATGAAATGGAAGTAATTGGTCGTCGCCAAATCGACATACACCAACGGGTTCTCTTCGTTGTCGAGACCGCCCCCGCCAAACTTTCCGTGAAAACTCACGAAGATTCCGTTGTTGAGCCCGGGCGGGAAACCCGGTGGCGCAAATACGATGTCGTTGGGACCTTCGCTTTCGTTGCCAGTCGTGGGATTGGGCAACGGTTGAAACGCCACCAGCGGTTGAACGCCGAGTCCGCCCACATTCCGCCCGGTGCGGTACTCGATGTAATTGGTCGGGAAACCAAAATATTCGACGGCCCCGGTGCCGAGGTCCGCCGCGCGAATCACATTCAGTTCGTCGGCGCTCATGGGTTCGTTCGCGTCGATGAGCCCGTCGATGCCGTTGTCCTGGAGATAAAAATCGCCGGTCTCGGGATGAAACACGAAGCCCGCCGCATTGCGGAGGCCCCTGGCGATCTGAGTCAGGTTCGACGCGCTCACGCTCGCCCCGCGGTCGATGATCGTCAGGCGGTAAATTGAATCGCCGAAAATTGCACCGATGGCGCCCGAGATGTTGGTGCTGCTGATGGATGCGTTGGCCGTCGTGGGATCGTAATTGTGCTGCGAACCGAGTTGAAAAAACAGATCGAACATGTTGGTCGTGCCGGGAACATCATGAATGTATAGCGCCGAGTGCGGATGATACCACGACCCGGGATAATTTATGTTGATCTGTCCGGCGTAGGACAATGCGGCGTCGGGCGTCGCGCCGACGCGCAAAACAATGATCGGTTTCCCGGACCCCTGACCCGTGACGAAAAGCAAGTTGCCTCCGCGCCGCAATGATGTCTGGCCGGCGGGCAAACCGGAGTAGAGCAGGGCCGGGGGGGCGTCGGCGACGCCATCCTGGTCCGCGTCGACGAGTCGAACGATGCGGCCGGGGGCGCTGAAGAAACTCGGGCCCTGGTTCACCGCCACGAGCAACGAACCGTCCGTCAGGCGGGCCATGCCGAGGGGATAGCTTAAGTTCGTGGCAAACGGTGTAACGCGAAAATCACTCGCGTTCACTCCCGGGCCGCGCAGCGTGAACGGCGCGCCCTCACTACTCGCCTGCGCGAAAAGCGTGGCAAGTAGTATGGTGACCCACAACCCCAGTGGCCTTGATCCCGCGGTCGGAACTGCGCGCGTGCTCATGGATTAAATCAAAACGCTAACCGGAAACGTCCCTCGACAAAAGCCAATTCATCAAGAATACATGAGGCACCTGTCGGACTGCTTTCCCCTTCAAAACGGTGACTGCCTACCGCGTCCAGCCCCCTCGTCGGAGTTCCGCATTTATGCCGTTCGAATGGGATTTGCGCGACGGATGGGCAATCACCCTACTTAAATTTCAGGGGCGGGAGGGTGACGGTTGATTATACGGGAGGACTATACAGGAGAACGAATATGACGAAAACATTGGCACTTCTTTTCGGCGCGGTGTTTGTGTTGGTGGGAATTCTTGGATTCATCCCCGCGGTCGCCCCCAATGAGCACTTGCTCGGCGTCTTTCACGTGAATGCCGCACATAATGCGGTGCATCTGCTCACCGGCATTGTCGCCATCATTTGCGGCCTCGCGAGCGAACACGCCGCGATGCTGTTTTTCCGCATCTTCGGCATTGTCTACGGCCTGGTCGCAATTCTCGGGCTCATCGGAGGCGATCGGCCAATCCTCGGCATCATATCCAACAACATGGCAGACGTCGGGCTGCACATCGCCATCGCCGCGGTATCGCTCTTGATTGGCTTCGGTGCGCGACGCCGCGCCATCGTCCAAACACCTGCGGCGTAAATACCCAGAGGCTGCTCAAGCTCGAAAGTGGAGCGCGCGGTGTTCGTGCGACACGCGCGCCCTGCGGCGTTAATTGTCCAGTCCCTTTTCCTTCAATCGCTCCGCCACGAGTCGGCCCTTGCCCTCGCCCCATTTGCGGCCCACTTCAAAACCTTCCGCGTACATGACGGACATCTTCTCGGCGAAATGCTTGCCTGCCGGCGTCGCAAAGAAAGCATTCGCAGCCTTGATGTCTTCCAAAGACAAGTGCCTATCGTAGACCGGCATCATGAGAGTGATAAGTTCATCGATGTTGATCTCTTTGCGGAACTCGTCCCAGAATTCCGATGGCACATTCGGCAACGCTTTGCGGAACTCCGCCATCATCTGGTCCATCATTTCAGGCATCGCCTTTGTCGTCCCTGTGGCCTCCAGCAGTTTGCGAATTTCTCGCTCCTTCTCCCGGCTGATTTGGCCGTAAGCGAGCGATGCGGCGGCTCCAACGCCTTTTCCTCGAGTGACCGCAGGTTCAGTTCTCTGGCATCCGGCGATACACGCGAGAATCAGTGTGCTGACGAGCAGGATGCGAGTTTTCATAAGGTATGGGATTCGGTCGGTCGCGCGGAATATGCGTAGTTGAACCCGCGGTGTTCAACTCTTCTTTGAAATTTAGTGTTCCCTCGGGATCAGAATGCCCGCATATTCGCGCTGCGACTGTGGTCCACACCAACGCACTATTGAACCTGATCCTCGCCGCGGTGCTCGTGGCATTGTCGGGATGCGGCCCATCGCCAGGCGGCAGCGCGAACGCTCAATCTCCCAAAGACCAGGACGGTCAGATCACGCAGCTCAAAGAAAAACTGTGGGCAGCCATTCGCGAGAAGAACGCACAGAAGTTCCTCGACTGCTTCTTCATCGAGGAACGCTTTAACACCCCCGACGTCCGTGAAACCAATCGCAAGCAAGTCGAATCTACTTGGACGCGAGACCATTGCGATCGACGTAGAAGAAATTTCGGCCAAAGACCTGTCGGAGATCAACAAGATCCAGAATGCCAAACCCGACACGGCGCCGCGCTACAGTTTACCTCCCAAAAAGATGATCCTGCTGCGCCAAAAGAGCGAAGATGGCAGGGCCGGCAGGCGCTTCCTGATCGGCGAGCGCAATGGCCAATGGCACATCGTCACCATGGCGGGATTCGCTACGTAGAGTGCCTCGCGTGATCACTTTTCCTCTCTATCGTCAAAAACTGGAAGATGAGCCCTGGATTTGACCAATTCCTTTATGCGCTTGATTGGCATTGATCCCCGATCGTCCCACAGGATTTCGACACCATCTTCGATGTCCTCGCAAACGGGCAACAGCATCGAGATTCCGGCGAAACGCCACTCTCCGCCGTTTGTCTTCGAAGGATAGCCAACATTGCTTAGCTTCAGCGCCTTTCGATATGCCTCGTTGCGGTTACTCGCACGGATGAGTCGCGTGTTCTCCCACACAGGACAACAGCTGCCGGGCAGTAGCTTCTTCTGTCGTCTGGAAACCCAGTACTCAACCTCGCTGTAAATCCACCAACCCGAGTGGTTCCTGTTTCGAAATGCGACTTTAGAGCGCTGTGGCATAACGAGAAATTCTCACTGCCGTTCCCCTCGACGCGTCGGTTGACTCACGTATGCCGCCACGTCGCGCGCGGCCTTCGTTTCCGCTCCACCCTTTTGCAGAAAACCCAGGTCACGGAACCAGTCGATGAAACGGTCCTGCCATTTCCCAAACGGTATTCCGTTCCGGTCCGCCAGCCCCGCGGCCATGCGCGTCCCATCGCTCATCGCGTCGCCCGGATGCCGCCCGTTGCCGTAAATATGCATTTCAAGGTTCGGCACGCCGGCCTGGAGCATCGCCGTGAAATATTCATTGGCCCAAATCGCGTGCCCGCGATCCCCCGAGCCCGCGCACGTGATGAACGACGGGGGCGTGTTCCGTGGAATTGACGGAGTCCCGCCCCGCGCGAATGGCGTGGGTCCGGGATACACCAGCGCCACGAAGTCGGGCCGCGAAGAAACTCCCGCGAACGGCCCCTCGTTGTTGCTCTTGTCGAACTCCTCGAAGAATAGCGCCGCCGGAGCCGCCAGTTCCGCGCCTGCCGAAAAACCCATGATGCCGATTTTGTTCGGGTCAATCCTCCATTCGGCGGCATGCGCGCGCACCAGGCGGATCGCCTGCAGCGCGTCATTCACCGCGTTGCTTTGGACATTGTAACCATCGCTTCGCAGCCGGTTGCGCAGGATCACTGTGTTCACGCCGAAATTATAAAAGTAAGGCACGAAGTCTGCGCTCTCCGAACCGACGTTCAACGTGCGATGCCCGCCCCCCGCTGCGAGGATGATTGCCGCACCGGTGTTCAGTCCGCCTTCCACGGTGTGAACTTCGATCGACGGGTTATGGATATTTGTGATGCTGCTGATGCGCCCCGGCACCGCCCTGCTCAGGTTGTAATACTCGGCCTCGCGCGCGCGCTCCTTCTTCAAGTGCGGTGAATCCGGCGCGTAAAGCGGCACCACCACTCCGCCTTGCAGGATCGGTTGTGGGGCGTAAGGGCCTTCGTTCGTTGCGCCGGGCTGTGGAACGCCAAGCGCGGGTGGAAGAGTTCTTTGCGTCGCGGAATTGGTCTCCTGCGAAAACCCAGCCAGCGTCGTGAGCAGCAGGCAAACTCCTTTAAGCATCCAATGGTGGTTCATCGACCCGAATCCTGTTCACGCCCAATGGCGACGCAAGGTTTTTCGCTAACCGTCCTATCGCGCCGCATCTTCTGGCCTGCCGCGGGGCGTTTTCCCAGTGGATTTTCAGCGCTCTGTTCCTTAGGATGAGCAGACGCAATGAGCCGGCTGGGACAACTGCTCGCATTGCTGGGTGCGCTGAGCATTCTGGCCAACTCTCGCGCCGCCACTCCCAATCGCGAAGGCGAACGCTTCTTCACTGGCAAAGTCCAACCGATCCTGTCGGAGCATTGCCACAGTTGTCACAGCCACAACGCGGACAAGATCAAGGGCGGGCTCGTGCTCGATTCGCTGTCGGGCTTTTTGACTGGCGGCGATTCGGGGCCCGCGATTGTGCCGGGTGAACCGGGCAAAAGTTTGCTCGTTAAAGCCATCGGTTACGCGGACGAAGACCTGCAAATGCCGCCCAAGGGCAAGAAGTTGTCCGAAGAGCAAATCCGCACGCTCACTCAATGGGTCAAGATGGGCGCGCCATGGCCGGGCAGCGAAACCAACAAAGCCATCGCTCGCGGAAAAATTACCGACGAGGACCGCAAGTGGTGGTCGTTCCAGCCATTACAGAAGGTATCGCCGCCCGACGTTAAAGATGGTGGCTGGTCGCGCAACGAGATCGACCGGTTCATTTATGCAAAGCTCGCCGCCGAAGATCTCAAACCGTCGCCCGACGCCTCGCGCCAAACGTTGATTCGACGGTTGAGTTTCGACCTGATCGGGCTGCCGCCGACGCCGGAGGAAGTCGACGCGTTCGTGAGCGACACTTCGGCCGACGCTTACGAGAAGTTGATCGAGCGGCTCCTCTCGAGCCGTCATTATGGCGAACGCTGGGCGCGGCACTGGCTCGACCTGGTGCGCTACGCTGATTCGGACGGTTATCGCATTGATGACTATCGCCCGCACGCGTGGCGCTACCGCGATTACGTCATCGACGCGCTGAATTCAGACAAGCCATATGACCGCTTCGTAAAGGAGCAACTCGCGGGCGATGAACTTTGGCCGCGGGAAAAAGAAATAATGGTCGCGACCACTTTCCTGCGCCACTGGATTTACGAATACAACAACCGCGACGTGAAGGGGCAGTGGACAACGATCCTCAACGACCTCACTGACACGACGGGCGATCTGTTCCTCGGCCTTGGCGTGCAATGCGCGCGTTGTCACGATCACAAGTTTGATCCGATTCTCCAGAAGGATTACTACCGGCTGCAGGCATTCTTCGCGCCGATTTTGCCGCGCGACGATTTTCCGCTGGCGACCGCGGAGGAGCACGCTGCCTATAAAGAAAAACTTCGCAAGTGGGAGGAAGCCACGGCGGAAATTCGGCGCGAGATCGGCGAGATCGAAGCGCCGCACATGCTCGCTGCGGGCGAAATGGCGATCACGAAATTCCCGGAGGACATCCAGGAACTCGTCCGCAAGCCGCGCGCGGAGCGAACGCCTTACGAGCACCAGATCGCAGATCTCGCTTACCGACAGGTGCTTTACGAACACACTCGCTTTCACAGTCGCATCAAGGGCCAGCAGAAAGATCGTTGGGAGACGCTGAAGAAACAGCTCGCTGAATTCGACCACTTGAAGCCCGCCGCACCGCCGCCCGTGTTTAGCGTGACTGATGTCGGGTCCGAAGCGCCCGCAACGTTCCTGCCGAAGGGAAAGAAGGAGCCGATCGAGCCCGGCTTCCTCACGCTGCTGGATGACAAGCCAGCGACGATCCCCGTCGTTTCGACGGCGCCGAACTCGACCGGCCGCCGGACTGTGCTCGCGAATTGGATCACCGATCCAAAGAACCGGCTCACGACGCGCGTGATCGTCAATCGCGTGTGGCAGTATCATTTCGGCCGCGGGCTCGTCGGAACGTCGAGCGACTTCGGCAAGCTCGGTGAACTGCCTTCGCATCCGGAGTTACTCGATTGGCTGGCGCAACGGTTTGTCGAGGACGGCTGGAGCTTCAAAAAACTGCACAAGCTCATTTTGACTTCAGCGACGTATCGGCAATCGGCGCTGGCGCCCGCCGGCGACATTACGAAGATGAAGGACCCGGAAAATCGGTGGCTTTGGCGCATGAACATCCGGCGCCTGGAGTCCGAGCAGATTCGCGACGCGCTGCTCGCCGCGTCCGGGGAACTGGATACTAACCCCGGCGGCGCGCCGGTCGACGCATCGAAAGCGCGGCGCACGATCTACACGAAGGTGATGCGCAACACGCGCGATCCGTTGCTGGACGTGTTCGATGCGCCGGAGAACTTCGTCAGCACAGGGCAACGGAACCACGACGCCGAGCCAGGCGTTGTTAATGATGAACGGCGCGTACTTGCTCGAGCGCGCGCGCGCGATGGCGGACCGTTTGGAGAAGCAAAACCTGGCCACTGACGAAGTGCTGGTCACGGCCGCGTATCGTCTCTCGTTTGGTCGCGAACCGGAGTCGGCAGAACGCCGGGACGCCCTGGCGTTTTTGCGCGAACAGGCTGAGCGCGTCGATACGCAACCGCGACCGCCTCGCGAAATCGCGTTTGAATCGGAAAGGATGCCGTACCGCGAAGGCCGTGCGGCGCTTATGCAGCCCAACGGGATGCAGAACAAGTTTGAGGTGCCAAACAGCGGGTCGCTCGTTGCGGACCGATTCACCGTGGAGGCGTTCGTCCTCCTCAAGTCGGTTTACGAAGACGCGTCGGTGCGCACGATTGCAGCGACCTGGGATGGCAAAGAGAACAGCCCGGGATGGTCGCTCGGCGTGACCGGACGGAAGTCGAGGAGCCGCCCGCAAACACTCGTGCTGCAATTGGCCGGGGAACCGATGGAAGGGAGCACTGGAGTGGAGGCCGTTTTCTCCGGCCTGAACATTGAACTCAACAGGCCTTATTTCGTCGCCGTGAGCGTCGATATCGCGAACACCAACGAGAACGGTATCACATTTTACTCAAAGGATCTCTCGAACGATGACGAACCGCTCCAGGTCACGCACGTCGCGCATCGCACGACTCAGCCGATCCGCGCGACTGCCAACTTCACCATTGGCGGACGCGACACGCGCCTCGATCACGTTTGGGATGGTTTGATCGACGACGTGCGGCTCTCAAATTCCGTGCTGAAGCCCGAGCAGCTATTGCTTACTTCCGAGTCGATCACCGACACCACCATGGGCTTCTGGCGTTTCGAGTCGACGACGAGTTATCACAAGGACGCGTCGCCGCGCGCGAACGACATTCGCGCGAAGATTGCGTCGGCTGCGGCGCCCACGAATGCGCGCAGTGCCGCGCTCGTCGATTTCTGTCACGTGCTCCTGAATGCGAACGAGTTTTTATATGTCGACTAGCCCTCCTCATCATACACGTCGTGATTTTCTCCTGCGCGGCGGGGCGGGATTCGGGACGCTGGCGCTCAGTTACCTGCTCGGCGGCAATCCGCTTTTCGCCGCGATGAAGAAAGCGGCCTCGCCCCTGGAACCAAAGACGCCGCATTTTGCGCCGAAAGCCAAAAGTGTGATTTTTCTGTTCATGGAAGGCGGACCGAGCCACATCGATTTGTTCGACCCGAAGCCGAAACTGAACGAGATGGCCGGCAAGCCGTTGCCGGACAGTTTTGCAAAAGTGATTACGGCGATGGGCGAGTTTCACTCGCCGTTGCTGGCCGCGCCGCGCACGTGGAAGCAACACGGCCAGGGCGGACTTTGGATGTCCGAGTGGGTGCCGCACATCGCGGAGTGCGCCGATGATCTCGCTGTGATTCGCTCCTGCTGGGCCGACGGCATCAATCATTCCTCCGGCATTTGCCAGATGAATACGGGCTCGATTCTCGCGGGGCGCCCTTCACTCGGCGCGTGGGTCTCATACGGCCTTGGAACGGAAAACCAAAATCTCCCCGCGTTCGTCGTGATGCAGGACAACAACGCGACGGTCGTGAACGGCCCGCGTAATTGGGGTTCGGGTTTCATGCCGGCGGTTTACCAGGGCACGCGGCTCTCGTTCGGTTCGGAGCCAATCCCGAATCTCAACACGCCCGATTCGATCAGCGACGCGCAGCAGCGCGGCAAACTGGATTACCTGAGTCACCTCAATCGACAGCACGCGCTCACGCGCCAGCAACAGACCGAATTGGACGCACGCATCGCCAGTTACGAACTGGCATTTCGCATGCAGGCCGAAGCGCCTGAGACAGTCGATCTCTCAAAGGAATCTGAAGCGACCAAAGACCTCTACGGCCTGAAGAATCGCGAGACCGTCACGATGGGCCGCAACTGCCTGCTCGCGCGCCGCCTTGTCGAGCGGGGCGTGCGCTTTGTGCAGATTTATCACGGCGCGGGCAACAAATGGGACGCGCACAGCGCGATCGAAAAAAGTCATCCGGAACTCTGCCGCTCGATGGACAAGCCGGTGGCGGGCCTGCTGAAGGACTTGAAAGCGCGCGGCCTGCTCGACTCAACGCTCGTCGTTTGGGGCGGTGAATTTGGCCGCACCCCGATGTCCGAAAAAGGCGACGGGCGCGACCACAACCCAACGGGCTTCACGATGTGGATGGCTGGCGGCGGAGTGAAGGGCGGCCAGGCCATCGGCACTACCGACGAAGTTGGGTTACACGCTGTTGAAGACCGTCTCCATGTTCACGACCTGCACGCGACGATCCTTTACCTCATGGGCATTGACCACATGCAATTGGTCTACCGCTACAAGGGCCGCCCGGAACGCCCGACGCTCAACGAAGGCGAAGCCTACAGGAAGGTTACCGCAGCGTAGTTGTCCTGTTGCGTCTCAGGTTTAGCGATTCACACGCGCCGCAGGGCTCAGGACGGGCCAACGAGCGATGAAAGCGGCACAGGAGCGCCGCACTCCAAGACCTCGCGGAATTTGCGTGGTGCCGTGCTCATTCGCGGCAGCGTCGTGGAGTGCGGCGCTCCTGTGCCGCTTTGCCTCACAACCTGAGAACCAACCAGGGTTCTCCACGCCCCGTTGCGCCAAACGCAACTTGCGGAGAGTCTTTACACGCGGAAATCGTGCGCTAAAGTGCGTTTTTTCGCATGGACGAACTCCAGGAATTGATACGACGGCAGATCGAGTTGATCGGGGAGGACCCAAATCGAGAGGGATTGCTGCGCACGCCACAGCGCGTTGCGGAGGCCTTCAAGTTCCTCGCGGGCGGTTACACGGAGGATCCGAAGGAGGTGTTGAACGACGCGCTGTTCGAGTCGACGTCCGACGAGATGGTGATCGTGAAGGACATCGATTTTTACAGTCTTTGCGAGCATCACATGCTGCCGTTCTTCGGGAAGTGTCATGTGGCATATCTGCCGACGAAGAAAGTGGTGGGGCTGTCGAAGATTCCGCGGCTGGTGGATGTGTATGCGCGGCGGTTGCAAATCCAGGAGCGGATGACGCAGGAGATCGCGATGACGCTGATGGAGTTGATCCAGCCCGAAGGCGTCGGTGTGGTCGTGGAGGCGCAGCATTTGTGCATGATGATGCGTGGAGTGCAGAAACAAAATTCGTACGCGATCACGTCCGCGATGCTGGGGTCGTTCCGCGAAGACGCGCGGACCCGATCGGAGTTCCTGGAACTGATCCGCCATCCGCGCAACGGCAAGTAGGGTTTGGCGGCTCTGGGGATTATGCCCCAATCGTGCGAATCTGGAGTGAGGTTGATTGTATGGTGAGCGCTGGATTCCAGCGAGGGGAGTGCAGTTAACAATGAGGTGAACGCATGAAATCAATATTACTAGTGGCTTGTGTACTTGGACTGTTGGCTACCGGTTGTTCGTCGCCGAAAACGGTCGCGAACCTGGAGGGCAAGGGCACGAAGCAAACCTTCAATTATTCCTATGACACTGTGTGGCGAGCGGCGGTAGATGCCGCGCAGCAGGGCGAATTGCAGGTCCTGAACGCCGATCGCGAGCGCGGAGTTATCTCGGCGCGCCGCGGCGTGCAGGTTGAGACGTTTGGCGAGAACGTGGCGATTTGGATCCGCAGCCTCGGGCCAGCCCAAACGCAAGTCGAAGTGGCAAGCCGGCAAGCCGGCCCGCCCGTGATGTGGCTCAAGAATTGGGAGAACGAAATCCTTCGAGCGGTGGCAGCGAACGTAACGCGCGACGCGGTGGGCGCGGCGGGAACTGGCACGCAAATTTATCGAGACACGACGGTGGTAACGCCCGGAGACACGGCGGTTGTAACGCCTGCACCGCAGGAGCGGACGACCGTGGTGATTCCGGAACCGCGGTCCAGCACAACGGTGGTTGTGCCGGAATCTCGAAGCACCGTCGATGTCCGGCGCGAAACCGAGCTGCGACTTGAAGAGCTTCGCCGCCAGCAGCGGGAACATGAGACGGCTCTCGCGCGGGAAGAGAACGAGCGACGCCGCGAGGAAATCCGCGCCGAGATCGATCGTTTGCGCGCGGAACTTCGGACGCAGGAGCAGCGGTTGTCGGAGTTGGAACGGGAAGTAAAGTAAAGGGTAGGGATGGAACGAGGCCCGGATCGCAATGCGGTCCGGGCTTTTTATTGCGCGCGCGACTTTTTTCCGCGCGGCTTCGGCTTGAAGAGCTCGAGCTGGGGTTCGCGGAAAAAGTCGTAATTCTTCAGGATTCGGATGATCTGGAGGAGGTCTGACTTCTGGTAATTGCGGTTCACTTCAGTTTGCCCGATGAGGTCCGTAAGCATCGTGCGGAAGGGAATAACGGCGTCGACGCCCTTCGCGCGGAGCAGCTCAATGCTGGCGGCGCGGCCAGATTCATTATGCGGCAGGGCAGGAACGACCAGAATCTTCACCAATGGACCGTCTTCTCGAAAGGCACGCGCGGCCTGGTGGAACACGGGAGGGTCGACGAACCGGAAAATCTCGGGCGCATTCGCAAGGACGCCAGGGCTGAACGTCTCCGTGTGCCAGCCTTTCACGACGACGACCGCGCGGGAAATGCCCGCGAGATCAAGTGACGACAGCACGAACGGGAGGGGGCCGGCGTCAGCGTTATAGCGGGAGTTCCAGATGAGGAAATCGATTTCGTCGTCGTCCCGCCGGGCGATAGCGATGTACTTCCTTTGTTGGCGCACAAAGAATCCGTTGAGTTCGAAGAACTCGCGGACGATGATTTCACTTACCGCGGCCATGAAGTGCCTTGATCACGTCTTCGACGGGGACCTTCTGACCCCACACGACTTCGCCGATGCGCCTGGCGAGGACAAAACGCACGTCACCACCGCTGACTTTCTTGTCAAGCTGCATAGCCCGTGCCAATCGAGCGAGGTCGGGCTGCTTCAGCCGCACGCTCGCGGGCAATCCGGCGCGAGCGAAGGCCTCTTCAATGCGCATTGCCTCAGTGGCGGGCAGTCCAGTGAACGCGTTGGACAGCCGTGCCGCGGCGACTTGGCCGATCGAGATGGCTTCGCCGTGCAGATATTTGCCGTAGCCCGAGATCGCTTCGAGCGCATGGCCGACCGTGTGGCCGAAGTTGAGAATGGCGCGCAGTCCGGACTCGCGTTCGTCTTTGCCGACGACATCGGCCTTGATCTCGCAACAGCGCGCGACGACGTCAGCAACCGCTTCGGACTCGAGCTTGAGAAGCTGCGGAAGGTCTCTTTCAAGGCGTTCGAAGAACGCGCGGTCGTAAATAATTCCGTATTTGATGACTTCGGCGAGTCCGGCGCGCAGCTCTCGTTGCGGGAGGGTCGCGAGCGTATCGACATCGCAGAGGACGAGGCGCGGTTGGTGGAACGCGCCGACGAGATTTTTGCCCGCCTTGAGATTGACGCCGACCTTGCCGCCGACCGAAGAATCAACCTGCGCCAGCAACGTGGTGGGCACCTGGACAAAGTCGATGCCGCGCAGATACGACGCGGCGACAAACCCCGCGAGGTCCCCGACGACTCCGCCGCCGAGCGCGACGATGAACGATTTGCGTTCGAGGCGATGTTTGGCAAGTTGTTCGTAGCAGCGCTCGACTATCTGCATGCGCTTGGCGCGTTCACCGGCGGGAATTTTGACGAGCAACGGTTCGAAACCGGCGGCGGTTAGGGAGCGCAACGCGTGCCTGGCGTAGTGGCGGGCTACGTTCGTGTCGGTGATCACTGCGCAACGCCGGCCGAGGGTGAGCTTTTGACATTCAGAACCGAGCTGGGCAAGCAATTTAGACCCGATAGAAATCGAATAACTCCGCTCGCCCAGCGGCACAGTAACGGTGCGCATCCGGGGCAGGATAGGGCGCGCGCAGCGGCGCGTCGAGAGCGGGGAGAAGGTGCGTTCGGAAGCACCCCAGGTGCGGATCGCCGAGTGATGGCGTAGGTTGGCGCCGATGAAAAAGGAGACAGAGTTGCTGGTCGACGGCAAGCGCCTGCCCGTGTCGAACCTCGACAAGATATTCTATCCGAAGGCGGGTTTCACCAAGGGCGACGTCATCAACTACTATATCCGCGTCGCTCCAGTGTTGCTGCCGCACTTGAAGGACCGCCCGCTCACACTCAAGCGTTACCCGAACGGCGTCGAGGGAATGTTCTTTTATGAGAAGCGCTGCCCCACCTTCCGGCCGGCATGGCTCAAGACCGCGGCGATTTGGAGCGAAGGCAATCACGAGGACATCAACTTCTGTCTCGCCAATGACATGCCGTCCCTCGTCTGGGCGGCGAACCTGGCTGACTTGGAATTGCACACCTTCCTTTCGAAGAAACAGAACCCGAATCGCCCCACGATGGTGGTGTTCGATCTCGATCCCGGGCCACCCGCCAATATCATTAATTGCGCGCAGGTCGCGTTTTGGCTGAAGGAACTGCTCGACAACATGGCCCTCGAAAACTTTGCCAAGACCACCGGGTCAAAAGGTCTTCAGCTCTATGTGCCGCTCAACGTCCCACGCGTGACCTTCGACCAAACGAAACAACTGGCGCGCTCTCTCGCCGAGCGCGTCACGCGCGAGCATGCCCGGCACGTGGTCTATGACATGAAGAAGTCGCTTCGGAAGGGCAAGGTCCTGATCGACTGGAGCCAGAACGACGACCACAAGACGACGGTGTGTGTGTACTCCTTGCGGGCGAAGGAGCGCCCGAGCGTCTCGACGCCGGTAACATGGCAGGAACTCCAAAAGGCGCTCAAGACCAACAAGCCGGAGATGCTCGCCTTCGAAGCGGATCATGTCCTCCGCCGCGTGCAAAAGATGGGCGACCTGTTTGAGTCAGTGCTGACCCTGAAACAGAAACTGCCTGATTGGGACCGCGTCGAAGTCGCCGCTTAAAACAGCGAGACTCTTCCCTGGTGTTGAAGTCCTTTCGCGACAATGGCGTTACCGCTGCGTGACATCTCTGAGCTTCTCAGTGGGGCAAAGACCCTATGGAACAGGGAGGAACAGGCAGGGAACCACAAACCTCTTACCCATCGTGAAAACCAATAATGTCCTACATCTGTTCAGTGTACGAACGAAGGTCATTTTGTGGGGGGTACTGGTGCTTGCCGCCCAGGCGTCATTTGGCCAAATAACAAACATGCCGCAACTTGTGGATCCAAAACTACAGGTGCGAGCAGTCGTAACCAACCTCGCGCAGCCGACCAGCATGGCTTTCCTGCGGCACAACGATTTGTTTGTGCTCGAGAAAGCCTCGGGTCAGGTGAAGCGATTCGTCAATGGAAGTCTGGATTCGACGGTGCTCGATTTGGCCGTCAATTCTG
>Ga0208185_1000540_pt1 | contig 15824 bp, 21 predicted proteins | sample EasRivMeERMLT700_FD_187532 | JGI IMG/M metagenome (GOLD analysis project Ga0208185, IMG submission 187532) | Soil microbial communities from meander-bound floodplain in the East River, Colorado, USA - East River MetaG ERMLT700 (SPAdes) (version 2) | ecosystem: Environmental > Terrestrial > Soil... | reverse complement strand
GAGGTTCATCGAAGTGTACACGTCGAAGCCGAGGATGTTAGTAATAAACTTCATGCCAGTCATGTGACCAGTGCGAACCAAGCCTTCCCAGTGTGGGTTATTAGACAGGTTCACCAGATTGGTCTGTGTGCCTAGAGCGTAAGCTGCAGACGGGTCGATAATAGCCACGCGGCCCTCGTGAGGGACGTTAGCCTTATCGAGTGCGTAGTTAGCTCTCGCGAAGTCTAGAATACTCATTGTTTCGTTAGTGCCTCCACCCACGAAGCGGTGATTGCCACCGTTGATCGCGTTCAGTGAAGTTGCAGTCTGCCCTGCGGGGCCTACTGCGAGGATGTCCCGTTCCATACGCACGGCAAGCGCTCTGGCCTGCTTTGGCACGAAGGACGACACAAGTTCGTTCATATAGAACGTGTCTTGCTTCATCTTGTTCGTGATGTACGTAGCGGAAGCGACGTAATCGGTAATGGTGAACGTAAAGTTACCAGTATCCATTGCGTCGTACATGACCTGCTGTCCTTCCGCGTAATCGCGTGAAACAGCCTGGCCAATCGACGGGATATTAAGTGTGTCGCCATCCGGAAAGTCTAGCATCCGGACATAGCGAGTGCCCATCAACGTATCTTCCAATACTTCCTTGATCTGAGTAGACCAAAGGTTGGATCGGATTAGATGTTCGTTGGTGGAGGTTGAAAAACCAGCCATACTTATCTATCTCCTAGTTAATTGTTGCTATGAACATAGTGAATAGTCACTATGAAGAATAAAACTTCTCTTCACCAATATCTTTGATTGAAGCAAATATTTCATTCTGGATTTTTGGAGAAAAGTACAAGTTGCTGTCTTTCTTACGAATCTCGTCATAATAGCTCTTACCTTTGGTTTTGTTACCGAAGTTAAGGGCGTCTGCATTTACAGAACTCTTGGGAGGAGACACAGAATGAGTTGTGGATCTTTCTACGTCTAAACCAAGCATCCTATAAAAGGCTCTAGGTTGGGCAGCTGCTAGTTCATTTAAGAACTCAGTAGTTACGCCTAGGGTCTGCGCTTGTTCTTTTACTCTCTGGGCATAATTGGGGCCTAGGGCCTCACGTAGCTTAGATTGAACTTGATTTAGGTTCTGCGTAGCAGTTGTCCTTGCATCTCGTTCTCTAAGTTTACGTTCCAGAAGCTGCTCAAGCTCTTCTGGCTTCATAGCGGATTGTTGGCTGGTTTGTTCTGTATCGGACTGGTTACCGTCATCACGTCTAGCTTGTTCCAATTTGTCTAGGAAGTCTTCATACTTAATCCGCGTGTTTAATTCATCTCTCAGCTCAGCGGTTTCCCGTTTCAACTGGTCTATGAATAAATCAGACTCTACCTTTCCTCTAGCTAGATCTTGAGGGGTCTTGAACTTAGCGTCCTCACCTACAAGCTCTGCAAAGTAATCCTTATCCTGGTCTAGGGAAGGAGGGGTGTTGTCTTCAAAAATGTCTGTCTCAGGCATGGGTCATCCTTTAATAAATTGTAGTAATGTTATGATTTCATCTAGAGAGGCTTTCTTGCCATTAACATGAGCTTGTTTATAACCCCAAGAAGGGTTCTCATACTCGAAAATAGAAGTCTCTGTCTTGTCCAGATTCTTCTTCTTTTCCTCTAGGATCTCTAGTAGTCTATTAATAGCTACTGTTGAATTTCTTACAGCAAGTTCAAGTTGTTCCTTGGCTGCTGTGTCGTTTTGTAAGTGTTTGGTCCACTCTATTGAAAGTGTCATTGTGGCGGTTGTGGTCCTGTCTCAGCCGGCATTACGCCTGGACCAGGTGCATCATCTTCAGTCAGTCCCGTAGGAGTGCCTGCCTGCATCAAGGTCTGTTCTTCCATCGCGTGGGAGAGACGTTGTGCCTCTGCCTGTTCAGCAATACGAACGTTGGGTTTGAATAGTTCGTAATCTGAGAGATCCAAAGCATCTTCTAAAAGCTTAACCATCTGGACGCTGGATATGTGATTCAAAACCATTGGATCTTGAGCTATACCCGAAGCGTATAGATTGGTTATGTTCTGAATAGTCTCTGCCTTCTCTGCGAAGTGTCTTGCAGCTAGAGGTTTGATCTTGCCTGCACCAGTTATATCATCTGGAGTAAGGGTCATGAATACTTGGATATTGAACTCATCGTCCATTACCGTAATATCTTGAGGGCCTACCATGTTGCGTCTGCCCATTTCTAGCATAGCGTTATACATACGCTCTGAGAACTGTTCTTCGAAATATTTGATCTTAGTCTGGAATATGCGGGAGGCAGCGTTCTCCATACGTTGGACTTCATGCGCTGTCTTCTCACCAGGTGTCCTGAAGCCCATGGCTTCCTTAGGGGCACCAGCCATCTCTTCCATCATACCTACGAGATATTGAATCTCATTGTTGACCTGCAAGATCTGGAAGGGAGGCGCAAGCATCTCCACATCGCCTTCCTGGTCAGTCACGATGCGCTGCATCGGACCCCATTCAAAGTCGTTTACATAGCCTTTAATCTTTAGGACAGGGTATGCAATCAAGTCGAATACGTCAGATTTGAGGTTCTCGACATGGTCAAGACGATACTGCATACCAACCAGGTTATCCAGAGGCCCCATAGCCCATAGATTGTCCTGACGTGGTCTCCAGCCTACGTGGAAGATCGGAGGATATCCGAAGAAGGAAGCGTTAGGTTCCTTATGAATAACCTTATGTCTGTCCACGACCATGATCACATGGTTCTGTAGTAACTCATCCTTCTCGTAATCATATAGATCACCATAGAAGGTTAAAATCTCTGCATAGTCTGAATCTAGATACGCCCTGAAGGATGTAAATCCATCCATCTGGAAGTAAGAGTCTTGGACGTGTAGTTCAGAGCCAGACTGTTTAGCATTAGCTCTATAATCTGTAAAATATCTCTTTAGTTCTTGATAAGCTTCTCTAGTCTCTTCAGTAGACATAGAATCTAGCTTCTTCATCAATTCTCCTACAGAGATCAAGGATCTCACAATCTTAGGAGTCTCTATGAAGGAAGGGGCGGTAGGATTGAATACTATATCTAAAGGGGATATACGTCTAGGGGTAGGTCCTACAAAGCCTGTCTGTATCTTATCGTCACGCTCTACTCGTTGATCTATCCACTCTGCCATGCCGAAGGCATTACCGTAGTGGATGAAGTCCTGGACGCACTTGCTCATCTCTTCTTTGAATTGAGGCTGAGTCATAGTCCATTGCATGTAGGACAGTATGGCCTCACGCTTAGCCATAGAGTTAGCGTCTTTATGATCTGCAAACCAATCTATAGATTTCCTCTTAGGGAACATAGATGCCATGTAGTTAGCATACAGATTGTCTGAGATCTGAGTTAGCTTAGGTATAGTAGTCTTGTTCTTCCAAGGGAGTTTCTGATTGGAAGTCTGAGTAGTATCAGTAGCGTAGAGATATTGACGTATCTCTTTCCAAGCTTGAATCTTAGTCGCTCTTAAAGTATTCCACTCGACCCACTTATCTGCAATAGCGCAGCCTAACTGGTCTTTAACTATAATATCTTCTAAGTCTAGAGTCTTGCCGACCATTACTCGTCGTCTTTTCTATAAGTTGTATCTACAGCTTCTGCAGGATCGTCTCCAGAATAGGAACGCTCGCTGTTTATTGTAAATGATCCTCTTTCTTTGGATTTGTCCAGATTTTCCTCATTTACTAAATCGCTAAGTTCTTGATTAAATGGAGCGTTAAGTTCATGCTCTTTAAGACGTTGGTAAGGAGTTTTATCTATTTTGTAATAGAGGTTAGCCTTAGGTATATTACTCATTAGCCGTAGCCTCCGAATCGCATATTGTACATCTCTTGAGCCTGTCTATTGTTTAGGTGTATTCTTGAATCTGAAGGAGGGACACAGGCAGAGACTGCAGTTGTAAGGCAATCCTTTAAGTCATCGTGAGGAGGGAACAGTTTAACTAGTTCTTCCTCTAACGTCTGACAGTGGCCACCCATGTAGTGCCACATCTGTCTGTTAGCGTATCTAGGTTGTAAGACAGCAGCAATACGCTCTTCCTTAGCTCCTTGATACTTGTGAGGTTTATATTCTTCTATGCTTAGAGCTAGGCCCATAGGTCTTATGTAGTTAGCCTTAAGATCGTTTACTATGACCTGTTGGGCAGCAGTACACTCTGCCTTGATCTTGTGGAAGTCCCACTTAGCGTGCATAGCCAAGATCCTATCAAAGTATTCCGAGATTTGATCTGATTTAAACCTGTCTATGTCCAGTATATAATAATTATTAAGATAGTCTACGCCTACGATTACTATTGCAGAGAAGTCCGAAGACTTCTTCTTGGTATATGCAAAGTCTATCGCTGCGAAGACATTTAGGCGTCTATCCTTTAGATACCATACACCACCTTGGTTCTTAAGGAAGACTTTGTCGTAGTACTGGAAACAATCCCTGTCTATTGCCTGGGAGTCTCCGGAGTTAGGATCGTTGTAATATTGAGCTCGGAACTGGACTTGATCTAGATATTGAGCTTTCTTAGTAGCTAAGATTTTCGAGTCGAACCCGAACCACTTACCGTCTTTCCTCTGTTGCCTAGGCCAAAGGAATTGGCCATAGCCGTCCCCACGATCTTCGACCTGTCTCTCAAACACTTCATACAGGTCAGTCTCTTGAATAAGCTCGCCTTTTTCATTGTATTCCTGAACCTTCTTTTCTAATAGGGTATTGTATAGATCCTTAGGATGATACCGAGTACCTACAATTACTTGTCTCGCATTAGTCCCTTCAATCGACGCAAGGAGAGAGTATTGTTGAGTAGTCTTCTCCCGTCCTTCTTCTGTGTAGGCATTCTCCATGACGACAACGTCATCCATAATCGACAGGTCGCAATGTAGACCAGTAATACTAGTCGTGAGACCAGCAGTAAAAACTGTAGGATCGCGTACATTCTCTTCTCTACGCAGAGGGTGGTCCACTGAGATTTCAGTCTCAGACCACTTCTCCCTCTTAGCATCATCTGCATTGACCATCTCAGGCCAGAACAGGCGGTATATATCTGAGATTAATATATCTTTAATAAACTTAAGTTGTTTAGTAGCCAGGTTACTTGTAGAAGAGATATATAGGATTCTTATAGCAGGGTTCCTGGTTATCTCCCAGGCAGCCCTATAACCACCTGCTACAGTGCTCTTCTGGTGATCTCTAGGCAGGAGGATAAGTTGGTGGGATTTAGCCTCCTCCCTAGTCATCCACTTGATTAACTCAGAGTGGACAGATCCTAAGACGCGGTTAGGGTGGACGAGCCGTATGAACGTCTCTAAATCCGCCTCTGCCGCTGCCTTAGTCTCTTCGAATATTGTCATTTCTTTTCTAGGGCACCGTTAATCTTAGCGCCATCTGCAATACCATCTCTAGCAGCATTACGCACACGCATCAACCAAATATCGTCTCTAATCTCTTGAAAGCGTTTGTCATCGTGTTCTTCATGATATTCTAGTTTCTTAAGAATCTCTTCAGACTTTTGATATACTAAGACTTTAGCAGAAGAGAATTGTTTCTGCATCCACCAGGCTAGCCCCCATACTCCGCCTACGCTTCCGAAGAAGGCAGCGCTCAATATGGCTACTAAAGTTAGCATATCGGAGAAGGACATTTGTTATGCCGTCACCGTGATGGTGAACTCTTGCTCGTCAAAGAGGCCGCCGGGGTCGGTGGCGCGGACGGTGAATGCGTACGGGCTACCACCGGCCAACAGATCATCGGTACATGTCACAACGCCAGCCGCGTCTATCGCGAAATTGCCGCCGTCATCGTCCGGCAGAGTGAACGTCAACGGGTTGCCTTCCGCATCGGACGTTTCAACCGTAACGATTGTTGATGCGTTTGTCGTTTCAGCCTCGGTGAGCTCCGGCGTCGTATCGGCGTTGGTGATGCTCGGCGCGGTATTCGTGACGCCAGTCTCGCTCAGCGCCGAGAGGCCGGTGGTGGATGGGAGCGGGTCGTAGATGGTGATGGATTGGAGGCCATTACCAACACCAAAACTGATTGGGCAGGCTACAAATGGATGAGCTTCTGGACGGTCACTGCTATCTACGGCACTCGTCACGGCATCAACGCCGTTGCAGGCTATGTCTGCTCTATTGCTCACTATAGTGATGGCGAGACAGTTAACGGCAGTGTTGTCGTTGAGAAAGTTGACCGCATCTGTAGTCAGTATATCGAGTGGACCACCGCTGCTTTTGAGACCAACTTGGTAGCCAGTAATGCCGCCACTGTTAACAAAGATTGCCTCCCCGTCTGCGGCCGTCAAACCTAATGCGAATGACCCAATACCACTGCCGACCATAAGCTCGACAATGGTTGCCCCCGCAAGCATCCTAGTACGCGCCAAACCCACCAATGCTGGGAAATTCCCCAACACATTGTCCCCGAAAGCCAACCCGTTCGGACCAAGCAGAGTTGGGTCGTAATAAGACAGACCAACTGCATTCTCCGTGTTCGGATCACTACCGAGCAGCGTGTCCACCGCCACCACGCCGACGCCATCAACATAGGCGGCGTCGAGTTCGTTAAAGGCGCGCACAAGGTCGATGTGTATCTTTGCGTTCTCCGGCACCCACTCAGGGACCTCTCCTTCAGGCTCAGGGTCTGTCGGAGGATCGGGAGTTTCAATTACTTCTGCATCACCTAGGCTTCCAGATATAACTGTAACCTTCTGCATAGTAGGGTGGGCAAATGGAGTTATTTGGACGTATAGAGCCCCTTCAGGGGATATCCTAGGTATTGGATACGCAGCCTCTGCATGAATTACGTTTAGAGCTCCACAAGAATGGTATGCTCCACATGGAGTACCAGGCGTAGCTACAACTACGTTTAGGGAGCCATTTAGGGCTAACAAACCTGTACGGGAAGTACCATCAACGACAGTTACATTCCAAGATCTATTTGCAGCTACTTTACTCATTCTTTATCCTAGTGTAAGCTTCTTCAATCAGCCTATCATGGTCTTTTAAGCGAGATGCCTCGAAGGCTATAGCGTCCTTAGAAGGTCTACCTACCTTGGGTTTCTTCCAAGGTTCTTCTAGTAAATATTTATTAGCAGCTAGGTAATCCTTAGATTCAGGATTTCTGGCTATCTCTTGTATTCGCCTTAGATACACAGAGGGGTCCTCAGATGTCATCTAGCCCTGCATTCTTAGATAGATTGCCAGGAGGTTCAATAGCCTTAAGGGCCATCTGTTCCTCTAGAGTCTTAGTAGGTTTACGATACTGAAGATTAGGGCCTTCTTCTCGTCTATCTTCTATGTTAGAACTAGGTATTAAATGTTCATCCTGCATAACCGCATATTATATACTATTTCCAGTTAAATGTCAAGTTAATTCATATCTCCTGATCTAGACACAAAAATACCCCTGATCTCCTATTACAGAGACCAGGGGTTCTGAGTTAAACCTGGGCAGTCAGTACCCTCACCTTGTCCCAGATAGCCTTTGTAAGGTCTGTCACCCTTGTGAAGGAGGCGGGGCAGACAGTAGGTTATTAGTTATACGTCTTGGCCTCGAACTCTCTAACAGCCTTGAGACCTTCGGCAGGATCCAGGATGGCCACAATATCCTGAGTATCCGCATAATCCTTGAGCATCTTGGAATAGAAGGCGTCGTAGCCATCCTTATCCCGGACCTTGTTAGGATCACGCCACCGGATGTTATCCAACGGACCGTCATAACAATCGTCCTCAAGTCTCTCGCGAAGGACGAACTTGCCTTCCTGAATTCGCTTCACCAGTTCCTTCGAAGTAGCAGGAAGCTCATCGTCCCTAAGACCGAAGTGACGCTCAGCATCACAGACCTTGTTAGACTCGATACGGTTGAGACGAAACATCAAATGATCCCGCTTGTTATCGTTCTCGGTATGCATGTTAGTTTCCTTTCTTTCTTCTTGTTTGGGCTTGCATTGCAATTGCCCTAAAGAATTATAAGGGATAGCATCAATATCAAAATTAATCCTTAACATATACTCTACCTTTTCATTTCTTTTAGCATTCTTGGACTTTAAAGAATAGTCTGTAATTACTAGATTCCAGAACTCTTCACGATAAGACGAGAAAAGACCTTCTGAACTAAAATCTTTACGATCCAGAAGTCTTTCTTCCAAACCGTAACCATACTTCTGATTTACAAAGGCAACAGCTTGTTGGTGATCCATCGAATACTCCTAAAAGAAAAGAGGTAGGCTTTTACACCTACCTCTTTCCAGCCCGCATCGGACGACTATTCAGGCAGTTGAGAGAATCCAATCCCTAGGACTGCCAGAGGCATTACGAGGGGTTGTGCTACAAATAGGCAGACACAGGCAGCGATTACGCATATCCATGCCCCTACAATTTTAATTAGCTTAGTGACCTGAGACATTAGTGAACCGTCACAGGCTTGTCCTCTGCGCCGGTGTCTTCGGCGGTTTGGACGGTGACTTCGACTTCCCCTGGCTTCGGCTCTTCACCGGGCTTTGCTTTCCGGGCGAGGAAGTGTGGGATTTCTGGGTTCGTGGTTTCCACAATCCCAGTGTCAGTATTCTTTTCCATTGCATTTTCCTTTGCTTTCTTACATTAATAAGTTAATAACTTGATCTACGTTTACGTTTAGGTTGTCTACGCCTATTTGTTGAGCGAGACACAACCCTGGTTGGGACACCTGCCAGACTACCTGTACGGTGTGATCCGAGATGATCGACTTCTTTTCCATCCCCTTTACGCACAAGACCTTTACGCTCAGCAGCTGTACGAGATTTATTACGCTGAACACGCCGACGCACTTGATCAGGTCGGTTTTCATATTCAGTCTCCGCGGCGTAGTTGCGGTTGGGGTGTTTCTTCTTGTATCCTTTAGGCCATCTGGGCATGTATCATTTTAGTGCAAGGTCTGGTCTACTTGCCTATTAACCTCCTGTGGTTTGATTATGAATTTAACTGGGATTTGTTCTGGAAGACCATTAAGAAAGACAATGTCTACATCTTCATGGTCATAAATGAATGAGTGTCCTCTAAGGACCTGCGTTTCTAGAGCAGACTTTAGATTAGACAAGGAAATGGTGGTCTCGATCTCGCGCAATTCGGAGTTCATCTTCCGTCTCCCTTTCTTTGAGGGCTTCTCGCTTGAGGCGTACCTTACTCTTTTCCTTTTTTGGAACTTGTTTCTCATCGAATTCTTTTCTTTTGAGCGCTAGTCTCTGCGCTCTAGAGGTAGGGTGTATCATAAAGGTTCAGGCTCTGGTAGTTTAATGAAGCCTTCTTCTACTAGAAGGTAGAGTAAGTCAGCTTCCTCCATCTCGTTAAGCTCTAGAATAGTCTCTAACGAATAAGTATCTAGTATACGTTCTATGTCTTCAATAGTATACAAATAAAAGTATTGCCATTACTGATATGGCCATGCAAGTACTTCCGTACACAAGACCAAGGATGAAAGCGTCGTGTTGCTGTTCTTTCATCTTATGCTTAAACGCTCTAACTTCTGATAAATAGTCTCTATTATCATATACCATTTAACCAATCCTCAGGAATTGAACCCCAAGCATACTTGAACCCGTACTTCTGAGCCCACTTACAGTACTTGGCGTTATACGAATAAAATAGAATTCTAATGTCTTTCTCGGGATGTAGCTTCTTAACAGCTGCCATCTTAGCCTTGTGCTCAGGTCTAAAGTAACCCTTGCATTCTATGTATATCTTGCCCAGAGGGGTATCTATTACGAAGTCTGGGATGTAGTGCCTAGCTAAGATGTACGGTATCTTCTCAGACTCGTACTTAAACTTAATCTTAGCTAACTTTAACTGTTGTTCGATCCTAGTCTCGAACTTATTCTTGGTCTTCGTCTTCAATAAAGCCTGTCTTGAAATTCTTCATCTTATGACCGTTCTGATCTTTAATATCTCTCTCTTTAAGGAGAGGGCAGTTCTCGGTACCACATTCATTTACGTATTCGTCGGTATCTGTATTATAGCATCCACATGCTATAATAATCTGTTTAATTATTCTCTTCACATATATTCTTTCCTTAGCGTCCCAATCAACCGACTGGATGCCCATGGCGATCAACCTCCATAACGTCAGGTTTTTGCTTAACTTCTGTTAAGTAGACTGGTCCGTTTGCGTAGATGAAGGTTCTAAGTCCAGGGAAACACTCAAATTTGTACGGGCTATAGCTTGCTCTAACGCCCAGCTTATAGTTTCCTGACTTACCAAAGGGTACTGTTGTACAAGTACACTTCGGAGGTCGAGCAGCAGAGACGATAGTTTTATAATCTCCGATGCGTTTTCTAATGTGTTCTTCGCGGTAATCATGTTCATATAATACCATATGTCCTAGTACTTTGTCAATAGCTAATATGTAAGCTTTGTCTTTTACCCGAACAAGAGGATCTTGCTGGCTGCCACAAAGGTAGCCGTCCAACTGTTCCAGATAGCCAAAGCTGTCATCGTCCCGAATTGTACGTTCCTTAAACTTTTGAAAAGAATAGCTTGAACAAGACTTAACGTCAAGTAGGCACCCGTCAATGACACAATCACGATGCCCGACGATACCATCGACCCTAAGTTCATCTTGCTCTCCTGTGACTTCGTGTCCAGCAGCCTTAGCTAGGAGAATAGCGAGAGCCTCTAAGACATGACCGTAACTATACTTGATCATAGCCTGGGGAGGCAGAGGCTCTGCTAATTCTCGTTGATGGATTGAATACCATAGAGCACGCTCACACTTAGGACCCATCTGGGATAGACGCAGAGTAGGTCTGTCAGTGTTAGTGTTCAAGTGTAGTTGTAAGCGTTGAGAGACATCTTCTGCAAAGACAGATGCTAATAAAGGGTTGAACCACCCATCTTTCTTGCCCACTAACTGGTAGATGTCTGGGACCAGCGTGTATATACTTTTTACCATTTAAAGTTTACGAGAGCTTCCTTCAACAGGCTAAGCCAATACAAGTTGGCCATTCCCACGGGGACCCCGAACAGCATTACAAAGACAAAGACTTGCGCCAGAGTGAATGTAATGGGTTTAGGAGCGCTCTTCTCCTTGTTCTTCTTTTCTTCTTCTTCTTTCCTACGTGCGTCTCGGAGTTTCTTCTTCTCTAGGTGTCTCAAAATCTTGACTACCTTATCCGAGGCGTCGGGAGGACATGGAATATAGTGCATCTGAGGCGATCCATAAGGTGGCATACCGCCATACATGCCGTAAGGTCCGTACATTGTTCTTCTCCTTGTCTATGGAACCTACTCAGCACTTAAAGGGATTAAAGCTCCCCGGACTGTTGCAAGCCGAAGTCCTCAGACTATCTGGCTAGCGTCTCGTCCTAGTAGGGGAGCAGAAGAGATTTCAGTCGTGTTGAAATTACGACCTACTCAAACCTCTGTTTCCTCTTAAGGTGGAATCTCCGGGTGACGGGAGAGTAGAGTGGTTTTGAAGTATGCCATGGCTGTCTTCCCTCTTCTAGAGTAGATCACTTCCGACCTTACACACGCTCATGAGACGTGCTTAGGGGCTGTGACGGGACAACTAGGACATGCTCCTTTCTATGAGTTGGTGGGTTTCTGACATTAGGCTTACGTCCCGCTAGGCGGATGCGCCAAACCTTTCGTGCTATAGTGTCCTTTTCAGAATCACGGTCTTACGAGTCAGTAGACCTTGGTAAGGGTCTAGTATCACCTGCAAGACAGCAGACTACTAGGATGGGACTGCTCATTCGAACATTCACCCTGTCTTCACAGCGATGACGTTCTATGTCGGTTCTGAACTACGTCCTCTGACCCTCAGGCATCTGTTCACCACAGATTACGAGTGTTCAGTCTTCCAGCTTCCTACCTTCTGACATTAGGCTCAAGCAACCACCTCCCAGTAGACAGCTGGGCGCTTCGCGGAGCCGCATGGGCTGATCTAGATGAATTTTGCCATTGCCAGATACTAGTCTATATCCTGCCTTCAGGGGGCAGGCTATAGCAAAGCCTCAGTTCTCTCCTCTTATCGAGCCTTGTAAGCGTTTGCCAATTTCGCCACCCAGTTCCAACCGGGGGAGGATTCGAACCTCCAAGTCCAACCCTCATCTACATACAGTTCTGAGTCTCAGAGAAGAACATTACCTCTCTCATTCACAGATTTCACTCTGTGTCCCTATGCAGTTCTTGGCCCATACGTAGAGAACTTCAACCCGTCCATTAGGGCGATGGCATCCTCAAAGGCTTAGAACCGGCTGGCGCTTACCAGGAAGCTCCGTTTCGGAGTAGGTCTCGAACCTACGCTCCAGCTATTCGGGCATCTGCTTCTCAGTGTAGGTATTTTTCTACTAGTAAGGCTAGTAGAGACAAGGCACCGATGGACTGTTTCACAAGGACTTTGTGTAGGAGCTAGCTCGTACTTTCGCCTTAGGATTGTGGTTTTGAACCCCACTAGGCTTTTCACACCTAGTGCCCTACCCGGCTACTGTCAGGAACCGCACCGGCCCTGAGGAGACACACCTACTCTGGTTGCTATCCGCCGGAGAGGCGGCGACCTACCAAGCTTGCCGTTTGCTCACCACTCCCACACAGTTCTTCCCATTAAGTACCCTTTCGGGTAGAAGGGCGCGACCCTACGTACGCTGCGTGGTAAAAGCGTGTCTGTTGCAGGCTGATCTAACGTCTGCCACCGGACGACTAGCCAATAGGCTCATATGCTCTAGCACTTACGACGTGCTATCTTCCCTTTGGTTAGTTACTGGTAATAAGGGGAGCGAACCAGTTTGTCTCCCTTGCGGAGACTGCGAGGGCTATTAACCACCCCCGGAGAGGAACTCAACCCTTTGGAGGGGGAGTCCCTAGCCGTCACTCTGTGGGGACGCAACTCCCACGCCTCTGCCTTTACTGCAACCTAGGTGAACGCTAGTCCGGCGTGCCTAGGGGAGCAAGCAGTGTGCTCTAGTGGAAGGAGGGTTCCTTCCCGGTTCCTGCACCTAAAGTGACTAATGAATGGGCAATCCCAAGGCAGACCCAGACGGCACGCGCTCGTAAGCCCCATTTCCGTTGATGGGCTCGGGGTATGCTACGGAACTCTTAGAAGCCGCCATCTTCGGCAGCTTCCTCGCCTTCCTTCTTATACTCAACCAATTCTTTAATTAGAACTGAATGAAGTCTTGCAGCATGACCTGTTCCACCTTGCGGTGTCTTGAACGATCTGGCTTCAATCTTGAGCACGCCCTTAGAACCATTGCCTATGGTATTAGGATCAATCTCAGTCTTGCCATCTGATCCATACACCTTAGGAGGATCAAGGGCGATCTTACCCTTCTTGGTCTTAAGTTCAGAAGGACGGGAATAGGTTACAAAATAACCCTTGTCGTCTTTCTTGAGGGTATTACGAACGCCCTTGGATTGCAAATCCATAACCTTAGACAAATCGGCGGAAGTTGGGTGAACGGTTGCCTTCCACTTGGTGTTATCCCAAGGGTCAGTTTCAGGCTTACCGCAACGCACCCAACTTAGCTCGCCTTCAATAGTAATAAATTCAGTCATCAATTTTTCTTTTCTTTTACAGTTTCAATATATATGTCGGTGATGTCAATAGACAAATCGTCAGAGAGCTTATTCACAGCGACGTATTCAGCGTCGTCGATGTTATCAGCTTCGACTATAACGGTCCCGTACTCAGGGCTTTCGTACGAATAGTCAACTTCAAAAGTAGGCATTTCAACTCCTAATGTGTTTGGTACCAATTAGTACCGATAGTATAGTCTTTGTGATCTTCATTCCAATAGCTACCAGCCAAAGGGCATTTCATATTAAATCCTTCACCCACCAACCGCAAAGCCTCAGTCTGCCTATTCGCAATTCGAATAGCGGTCTCCATATTGTTAGGGCATTCGGTTTGCCACTCATCATGAACCATGTTAACCAGGATGGCATTGTCTTCCTCCAACAAGTCGTGAAACTTTACTGCGGCAGCTTTCATTACGACTGCCTCTCCAGTCTGCAGGTATCCAGACATACACAAGTGCCTTCTCTGGCTCTCTGTGTCCCCTGGAATGGGCACGTGTCTACCGTCCAACCCGCAGAAGAACCCACGACGAGCATCCTCTGGAATACTCTCAGCCTTAAGTTTGGCGAAACCTTGGTATCGTTTAAGCAGACGATCAAGCGCCTCTTTAGCTTCGGCTGTTGAACATTCAAGAATTTCAGCCAGTTTGCCAATGCCTGCTCCCAAAAGGAGTGCAAAGATGAATCTCTTTGCTGCTGCCCTACTCTTACAAACTCTGCCAAGAATGCGTTGGTTGAGGGAGTGAGGGTCTGACTTGTCATCTTTTCGCCCCTGTACTAAAGACTTGGTGAATTCCAAGTCGTCGATATAGTGAGCAAATACGCGTAACTGAATTCCCTCTGCGTCAACTCCGACGAGCAACCTATTTCTAGGTGCCCGCCAGAGTTCACGCATTTCCTTGCCCAGTAACTTTACTGAACCATCCAGGGCAAACTCGGAAGGGATGTTGGCCGTATTGGGGTTCTGGTGAGCCATGCGATGTGTCCACGCGCCTATACCGTAGAACCTACCATGGATACGGCCATCATCTTGAACTAGGCCAAGCCATTCGAGGAGGGTACGTCGCCGGCTTTCATAGAGAATGCGCTTGGCCAAAAGCCTGGCGGAGGAGGGAGCTTCTAAGGGTAAAGTATCTAAGTTATTCTCGTTAACTTTCCAACCAATACTCTTCTGATTTTCTAAAACATTATACAACTCTTTAAGCCTTATGTCAAGCTGCTCCGACCTGTTTTTACGGAACTTTATACGGTTAAGCTCTCTTTCGACTTCTATGTGGGCCTTCGTTTTGTCTGTTGGTTTCCAACCAGCCTTGTTTAGAACATCGACCAGTTGCTTGTGAGAAGAAGGATTAAAAGCAACCAACTCACACCGGCAGAAAGGCCCACCGTTATACTCAGAAAGATCACCGTCTTTGACAAACCTAAAATCCGCTTTGGAGAGTGTGCCATGTTTGGTTACCTTTGGGTGGATTTCTCTTATTAACTTAAGCCTAGGAGGGAACTGGTCCAAGATAGCCTTGTCTAAGACACAGAGTTCATCCTGGACATTCTTAAGGAACTTCTCTGCCTTGTCCTTGTTGAAGGCGAAACCATTGTCGTGGAGCTTGTTTACTATTAACTGGAACTTGTGCTCTAGTTGGATCGAAGGAGTCCAAGAACCATCAAGAGACTTAAAACGATCCCACACAAGCTCACACAGATCAGCGTCTCGTACACAATACTCTTCCATCTCTTTCGAATATTTTGACCAGTCATTGAAAGCCCCCTTGGGAAAGTTAAGCTCTATTCCGTAAGACTCTAGAGAATGCCCATCCTTCCTAGAGAAGTTCGTTAGTTTGGAGAGTATTAGTGTGTCGCGTACAGAACTAGCAACATTGGGAATATCAAGAGCCACAAGTGAGCTAAGAGCGGGATAATCATAACCGAGAAAATTATGCCCCACCCACAGATCAACGCCCTTTGCGAAGTGTAGAAACCGCTGTCTCTCTTGCGCATTGCTGGTCACCTCTCTGAATATATGGTAATCGCCTGTAAGTAAGTCCTTACAGACGATGACCCATATCTGGGTTGGATTATCCAGCCCATTCCCTTCGATGTCACAGACAACCTGCATTCCTAGTTCTTATAATACTTTATTCCGTCTTTGTAAAGACTTTGATACTTCCTAATTCTATCGAAGTATTGGCCATCCTTGTTGCTCTCCTGCATGTCTCTGATGAATGCTTTGATATTCAGCAGAGCCTGCCAATCTTCTAATTCAATCGGACCTATCAGCGTCCGGATCGT
>Ga0208185_1000539_pt1 | contig 15832 bp, 17 predicted proteins | sample EasRivMeERMLT700_FD_187532 | JGI IMG/M metagenome (GOLD analysis project Ga0208185, IMG submission 187532) | Soil microbial communities from meander-bound floodplain in the East River, Colorado, USA - East River MetaG ERMLT700 (SPAdes) (version 2) | ecosystem: Environmental > Terrestrial > Soil... | reverse complement strand
CCGATGATAGTGTGCAATCGCGTACGCGAAAGTAGGTTACCGCCAGGCCATCTTCAAACAGAAAACCCCGGGCTCGAGAGAGTGCCGGGGTTTTTTGTTGGTGGCCACGAGCTCGAACTCGTGTCTAAACGATTATCGCGCTCCTAAGGTTGACCTCTGCTCGCACGGCGACGGCGCTCGGCGCGCGTTGCCCCTTGCATTGGCGAGGGGAGATGTCCGAATCGCAGTCAGACCGCACCCAGCGGAGGCGTCTAGCGGCCACACAATCCACGCGCGAGCCCGCTGTGGCAGGGCGCGAAGCGCCACGGAGCAGCACTGCGCGTGCTGCCTGCCGACGGGGCTTTCCGTCCGGAGGGGACATTCGTGCTGCTGCCTGCGATTGCGGGACGGGTTTCTTGCGGAGGGATTTCGGCGCACGGTACTCGCGTTCCTCGCCGCGCTAGTAAATCTCCACGGACATCTCGCTGTTGACTCACGCTTATGTCGGCAAGTTAGCCTAGGAGCGCACGAAAGTAATACAGTTTTGACTTTATGATATATGCTAGGCTCGCGTGAGGCCTCCGCCGCCGATTCCTGCTTCGCTGCTCCGACTCATGGCAGAGCTCGGGCCGAAATGGGGCACCGACATCCGAACGCATGCCAAGCAGGTCCTCGACGCCTTTTCCCAACTCCTTGAGCAGGCGCCGAAGGAGGCCAAGGTCGCGAAGGACGTAGCCTACGGCTCGCACCCGCGCCATGTCGTTGATATCTATTCGCCTCGCAGCGCAGCAAGTGCGCCGGTCATCGTGTTTGCGCATGGCGGAGCATTCGTCGATGGCAACAAGGATCGCAATCCGGAGATCTACGCCAACGTCGGTTGGTACTTCGCGCGCAACAGCGCAGTACTGGTCAACACCGAATACCGCCTCGCGCCGGAGTTCAAGTATCCCGCGGCGACGGAGGACGTGGCAGCGGCGGTGGAGTGGGTGCGAGGGAATATCGAGCGCTTCGGCGGCGATCCCCGGCGGGTTTTCGTGATGGGGCACTCGGCGGGTGCCTGTCACGTCGGCCTGTATGCCTACGATCCGCGCTTCGGTGCCGTGGGCCCGAAGCAGGTGTCGGGTCTGATCGTCGTTTCGGGGCGCGTGCGCACGGAAAACGCCCCCGAAAACCCGAACGCCAAGAAGGTGGAGGCTTATGTCGGTGGCGATGTCGATGCGCTCGAGCTGGCCTCCGTCGTCAGCCACGTGACCCGAACAAGCGTGCCCACGATGGTTGCATTCGGGGAATGGGAGAACCCGCTGCTCGACCTGCACTGCATCGAACTGCTGCACCGCCTGTCCCAGTGCCAGCGCAAGACACCTCGGGTCGTCCGTTTAAGCGGCTACACCCACAGCGGGATGATTGGGCATTTCAACACGGCTGAAGAAAGGGTCGGGCAGGAGATCCTCGCTTTCATCCGCGAGAACTGAGGAGGAGGCGATGGCCGACGTGCGAGTGGCCGCGGAAGGTGGATACCGCTACATCAAGGCAGTCTTTCAGTATTCCGGCGGTGTCGCGGCGCAGCCGGGATTCGCAATTGAGCGCGCCGTGCTGTCCCGGCCACTTCCGTTGCCCGAGGGGTTCGCTGCAATCAAGGCGCATCTCACGCGCCACGGACGACCGCTGACCGCCTTTTGCGCCTGCGAGTTGCGATCGCCCGCTCCGTTCAGCGAGCAGGGATTCAAAGAGCTGAACCAGGCCTACGCCAAGGTATTGCAGGAGTGGGGCATCCATCGTGACGGCGAAAATCCAGTCGCCCGATCGAACGTTTGCCCGGCCATCGCGCCTCCCTCGGCGGTTTCGTTCTACGCCTTCTCATACACGGTACCGGAAGACCGACGGCGCCGGGCGAATTTCGTGGTGGCCGGCGGTGCGGAATGCCCTGAAGGAAGGCCGAATTACCGGGACTACATCGTGGCCCGCGGAGATACGTCGCCCGGAGGACTGCGGTCCAAGGTGCGCTTCGTCGTCGCGGAGATGAAGAACCGGCTCGCGGCCTTGGACGCGTCGTGGAGCGACGCAAGCGCGGCGCAGATGTACACGGTCCAGAACATTGGCGATCTGGTCGAATCGGAGATCCTGCGTCCGGGTCCGGCGCACTGCGGGCTGACGTGGCAGTTCTGCCGTCCTCCCATAGTCGATCTTGAGTTTGAAATGGACGTGCGCGCGGTGTGCGAAGTCTTGGTCTAATCCTTGGGGGTTCAGAAGGAGCTGGAATGGCGGCCGTAGTAAACGACGCAGCGCAGCGGGCGCACTTCGGGTCGCCAAGCATCGCTCCGATACGGGGGCGATTGGAAGACCAGCGCCTGCTCACAGGCCAGGGGCACTTCGCTTCTGACTGGAATTTGCCGAACCAGCTCTACGCGGTGTTCGTGCGATCGGACCGACCCCACGCCGAGATCGTGAGCGTCGCCAAGAAAAACGCGCTCGCGAAACCGGGCGTGATCGCGGTATTGACAGGAGACGACGTCGCGAGCGCCGACTATGCCTCGCTGCCGACCGCGCTTGCCTTTCCCGATCGCTTCGGTCAGCCGCTCAAGAAACCGCATCGTCCGGCGCTGGCGCAAGGTCGAGTGCGCTACGTCGGCGAATGCGTTGCGTGCGTGGTCGCCGAGTCGGCGCCGCTCGCGCAGGACGCGGCGGAGCTCGTCCAGATCGACTATCTCGATCTGCCGGCGGTCGTTTCGGCGGAAGAGTCGCTGCAGGAGAGTGCCATCCAGCTGCACGACAACATTGCCGGCAACTTGTATTTCGACTACGGGACCGGAGATGCTGCCAAGGCCGATGCCGCCTTCGCTTCAGCCAAGCGGATAGTCAAGCTCAAGCTGCAGAACACGCGGGTGGTGGCCAATCCGATGGAGCCTCGGGCCTGTGTGGGCGTATACGACGCAGAGCGCAGCCATTACACGCTCCACGCTTGCACGCAAGGCGCCTACGGCATGCGGGGACAGCTCGTGCAAGTGCTGGGCGTGGCCGACGACAGGATCGATATCGTGGCGCGGGATGTCGGCGGCGGCTTCGGTGTCCGCTTCAACTGCTATCCGGAGTATTGCTCGGTGCTTCTGGCGGCGAAGCTGACCGGGCGGCCTGTCAAGTGGACGGGCACCCGGTCCGAAGTATTTCTTGGGGACGAGCAGGCGCGGGACGTCGCAAGCTTCGGCGAGCTGGCACTCGACGATGCGGGTCGCTTCGTGGGACTGCGTTTCTCCTTCATCGCAAACCTCGGCGCGTACCTTACGCAAACGGGCCCCTTTATCAGCACGAAGGGGACGACCAATTGCCTGAGCGGCGTGTACGACGTCGCTGCGGTCTGGGCGCGCATTCAACTCGTCGCGACGAATACCCCTCCGGTTGCAGCCTACCGCGGCGCGGGCAGGCCGACGATGGCCTACATGCTCGAGCGCCTGGTCGACCAAGCGGCGTGGGAGCTCTCTATGGACCCGGCGGAGCTGCGCCGTCGCAACCTCATCAGAAAGGACCAGTTGCCGTATCGAACCGCTAACGGAAGCGTCTACGACTGCGGCGATTTCCATGGCGTGATGGAGGACGCCCTCGCCAGCGCCGATTGGACGAACTTCGAGCGCCGTCGCTCCGAATCGGCGCAACGCGGCAGGCTGCGCGGGCGCGGCCTTTCCACGTACATCGAGGCGACCGGCGCGGGGAACGCGCCCTTCGACGAAGTGGAGTTGCGATGGGAGACCGACGGCCGCCTCGTGCTGCACGCGGCATCACACTCTCAGGGACAGAGCCATGAAACGACCTATGCGCAGATCGTTGCCGGGGTGCTCGGCATAGCGGTCGAAGGTGTCTCCTTGTGCAGCGGAGACCCCACGGTCCGCGTTATTGGAAATCCGGCCGGCGGCTCGCGCTCGATCTTGGCGGTTGGCAGTGTCATGCAGCACGCGGCGAAAGAGCTCGTGCGGAAGGGATTGGCTCTCGCCGCGGAGCAGCTCGAAGCGTCGCAGGCGGATATCGAGTTCCTGGACGGGGGTTACCATATTAGAGGCACGGACCGGCACATAAGCCTCACCGAGCTGGTGAAGCGCCATGCGGGCGCGCAACCGCATCCCTTGAATGTCCGCGCACAGCTCAAGATCGGGTCGACGTTTCCCAACGGATGCCACATCGCCGAAGTGGAGCTCGAGCCGGAGACCGGCAACGCCGAAATCGTCCGCTACACCGCGGTCGACGATGTCGGCACTGTCATCAACCAAACTGTCGTCGAGGGGCAGATGCATGGCGGGTTGGCGCAGGGAGCCGGGCAGGTGTTCGGGGAGGTCGCGATCTATGACCGTGCCTCCGGGCAGTTGCTCACCGGAAGCTTCATGGACTATCCGATGCCTCGCGCCGGCGTGCTGAACCACCTGACCATCAAGGAACATCCGGTGCCGACGAACGTCAATTCGCTTGGTGCCAAGGGCGTCGGCGAGGCGGGCGTGACCGGTTCGTTGCCTACGCTGATGAACGCCGTCATGGACGCGCTACGCATGCGGGGCGTAACGCATTTCGACATGCCGGCGTCTCCCCAGCGTATCTGGGCCGCGCTCCATGAGCGAGGTACCGCATGACCGCGCGTCACCGGCCTTCGGGTTTCGTCGGCCGCTCCATCCCGCGTCGCGAGGACGACCGCCTGCTAATCGGCAAGGGGCAGTATGTCGCCGACCTCTCCCTTCCCGACATGCTGCACGCGGTCTTCGTCCGCAGCAGCGTACCGCATGCGCGCGTTAGGGCCGTGGACCTGGCCCGCGTACGCTCGGCGTCCGGCGTCGTGTGCGCTCTAAGCGGGAGCGACGTGGCAAGCGAGCTTCCGCCGGTGGCAGCGCACCAGGTGTCCATGCCACAGAAATGGCGCCTCGCCATTCCCCACAAGATCGTCAACCCGAGACAGCCGCTGCTCGCCACCGACAAGGTACGGCATGTGGGCGAGGCGATCGCCGTCGTCGTCGCCGAGAGCCGGGATGCGGCCGAAGACGCCGCGGAGCTGGCCGAGATCGATCTGGAAGTCTTGCCCGCGGCCATCGACCCGGAGGCTTCTGCGCGTGCAGATTCGCCGCTCATTCACGAGGAGTTCGGCAACAACCTCTTTGGAACGATGGCGCTGAAGAAGGGCGATGCAAAAGCGGCGCTCGATGCGGCGCCCCATCGGATAAGTCGGAGGTTCCGCCACCATCGCTATGCGGCGGTGCCGCTCGAGTGCCGCGGCGTCCTGAGCGCGTATGACGTGCGGACGAGCTCGCTAACCATATGGTCTTCGACGCAGGTGGTTCACTGGGTGCGGCGTGAAGCGGCCGCCACCCTGGCCATGCCGGAAGCGAGGGTGCGCTGCATCGCACCGGACGTCGGCGGCGGGTTCGGCGTCAAGGGGCACGTCTATCCCGAGGATCTTCTTCTTCCCTTTCTCGCCCGTAAGCTGCAGCGGCCGGTCAAATGGATCGAGAGCCGCAGCGAACATTTCCTCTGTTCATGCCATTCTCGGGACCAGCTCCACGATGTCGAGATCGGCTTCGACGACGACGGTCGGATACTCGCGCTGTATGACACGATCTTGATGGATTGCGGCGCATGGGTGCCACTTGGCGTAGGTCCGGCGTATAACACGGCGACCCATCTTCAGGGCCCGTACAAGCTGCCGCACATCGCTGCAGACATAAAAGGCGTGGCAACGAACAAGGTCCCGAACGCGCCGTACCGCGGCGCGGGTCGACCCGAGGCGGTTCAGGTGACCGAGCGGCTGATGGACCTTATCGGCCGCAAGCTGGGCATCGAGCCCGCGGAGGTCAGACGGCGGAACATGATCCCGCCGCAGGAAATGCCTTACGAGCTCGGTTATGTCTATCGAGACGGGGTGCCGATCGTTTACGACAGCGGCGACTACCCCGGCGCGCTGCAGAAAGCCTTGGACGCGCTGGGCGGCATAGAGGCATTCCGTCGGCGTCAGCTCGATGCGAGGAAGCAGGGCCGGTACCTCGGCCTTGGAATCGGCTGCTATACCGAGGGCACGGGCGCCGGGCCGTTCGAAGGCGCGACGGTGCGTATCGACCCGAGCGGCAAAATCCAGGTCTGCTCCGGCGCCTGTCCCCAGGGACAGGGAATGGAAACGGTCTACGCCCAGATCGTGGCAGACTTATGGGGCGTCGATATAGACGACGTCGTGGTCTCGCTCGCCGATACCGCGGTGATCCAGATGGGATTCGGAACCATCGCGAGCCGAAGCACCGTGACCGTCTCCGGCGCGATCCACCACGCGAGCGAGCGGCTGAAGAAGAAGGTTTTCGCCATCGCTGCCCACCTCCTCGAGTGCAGCGCAATGGACCTCGAGCTGCGCGACGGCGGCGTGGGAATCGTGGGTGTTTCAGGAGCGTTCGCGAACTTGGCCAAGATCGCACGCACCGCGCGGCCCGAATGGGACACAGGCAGGCCGCCGGGGATGGAAGCCGGCCTCGAAGACACCTACTACTTCGAGCCGCCGACGGTGACTTGGGCGTACGCGTGTCATGCAGCCATCGTCGAAGTCGATGTCGAATCGGGCCGCGTACGGCTGGAGCGTTACGTGATCGCGCACGACTGCGGTGTGCTCGTCAATCCGATGCTCGCCGAAGGTCAGATCGCCGGCGGCGCGGTCCAGGGAATCGGCGGCGGTCTGGTGGAAGCGGTCGAGTACGACCGGGACGGCCAGCTCCTGACAGGATCGCTCATGGACTATGCGCTTCCGATCGCAAGTGACGTGCCCGGCATCGAGGTGATCCACCAGGAAAGTCCCTCGCCCCTCAACCCGCTCGGCGTAAAGGGTCTCGGCGAGGGCGGGGCGATCGCGCCGCCCGTGGCGCTTGCAAACGCGGTCTGCGACGCGCTCGCGCCCTTTTCCATAGAGTTCAACACCACGCCGATTCGGGCCGAGGACATCGTGCGGGCGGCGAAGAGCGCGCGCGCGGCGGACAGAACCGGATGAGCGCCTTCATCCAGTTATCCGGGGTAGTCAAGGAGTTTCCCGCCAAGCGGACCAAGCCGGTGCTGGCCGTCGACCACGTCGATCTCGAGATCCGGCAGAGCGAGTTCATCTCGGTAGTCGGCCCTAGCGGCTGCGGAAAGAGCACGCTGCTTTCGTTGATCGCCGGCTTGATCCAGCCTTCCGAGGGGAAGATCGTCATCGGCGAGCATGTCGTGACCCGTCCGTATACCGACATCGGGGTCGTTTTCCAGAGCGATCTGCTGCTCGACTGGCGGACGGTCCTCGGCAACGTCCTCATCCAGTTCGAGATGCGTGGCATCGACACCAAGCCGTTCGTCGATCGGGCCCGCAATCTGCTCCATGCCGTAGGTCTCGGCGCATTCGAAGCTGCGCATCCCTGGCAGCTCTCCGGCGGCATGCGGCAGCGTGTATCGCTCTGCCGCGCGCTGGTGCACGACCCTCCGCTTCTCTTGATGGACGAGCCCTTCGGAGCGCTCGACGCGATCACACGGGAGCAGTTGCAGGTCGACCTGCAGGAGATCTGGCAGCGATCCCGCAAGACCGTCGTCTTCATCACGCACAGCATCAGCGAGGCGGTATTTCTCTCCGACCGCGTCGTCGTCATGACGCCGAGGCCGGGAAAGATCCGGGAGATCCTGCCGATCGATCTGCCCAGGCCGCGCGATCTCGACGTGCGAGACAGCCCGCAATTCACCGGCTACACGCATCACATCGGACGACTGTTCCGGGAACTCGGCGTCATTCGCGAGAGGCAGATCGCATGACAGCGAACCGTCAGCTTTGGACCATCGGGTCTTTTCTTCTGATCGTGGTCGTATGGGATATCGCGGTACGCGTCTTCTCGATTCCACCCTACTTGGTGCCGGCCCCGCTTGATGTAGTGAAAGACCTGTTCGACCACTGGCAGCTTCTGGGCATACATGCCCTGTGGACGAGCGCGACGGTTCTGGCCGGGTTCATAGCGGCGGCGGTGGTCGCCGTGCCGCTGGCGGTCTTGATCGTCGTTTCTAGCGTTGCCGAGCGGCTGCTCTACCCGCCGATGGTGGCGACACAGAGCATCCCGAAGATTGCCCTGGCGCCATTATTCATCGTTTGGTTCGGCTTCGGGGTCACTCCGAAAGTGGCGGTGGCGTTCCTCATTGCGTTCTTCCCGATCGTCATCGACACGATCGTCGGTCTGCGCGGCATCGATCCGGCCATGCTGCAGCTTGCCCGCACGATGGGCGCCCCGGGCTACCGCGTCTTCCTGAAATTCTCGCTGCCACACGCGTTGCCTTCGATCTTCGGAGGTTTGAAGGTCGCATCGACGCTGGCGGTCGTCGGTGCGCTGACGGGCGAGTTCATCGGATCCGACAAGGGACTGGGGTATGTGTTGCTGCAGGCGTCCGGCAATCTCAACACGACGCTGCTATTCGCCACGCTGGTAACGCTGTCCGTGCTCGCGATGCTGTTTTTCTATGCGGTCGAGGCGGTGGAGCGGCTTGCAATCCCATGGCACGTTTCTCAGCGAGGTCATCCGGCTTGATGATTTTTCTACGGGAGGAGGATGCATATGCTTATTGAGCGCAGGGCGTTCATCGCAGCGTTGTCGACGCTGGTGATGGCGGTAGGCGCCTGGGCACCGGCCGTGGCCCAAGAGAAGGTACAGCTCATCAACATGGAGCCCAATGCCAAGCCCCAGGCGCTGCTCGAGGGCCGCGTCGACTGCTTCGAGTCCTTTGACTTCTTGCAGATACCGCTGCTCGAGGAGAACGGCATGCCGGCGGCGAGCCTGCCGATATCGATGGTCGGCATCCAGGTTCCGGGCCTTTCGCTCATCACCAGCCATGAGATGATCAAGAAGAATCCGCAGCTGGTGCGCAAAAATGGTGTCGCTCATGCACGCCGCGATCGAAGCGTCGCGGGCGGATCCGAATGCCGCGATCGATTCACTTCTCAAGCGCGCGCCGACCCTGAACGGCAACGTCGTGACGCGTGTGCTGACGCTGTCCTTCGATCTCCTCGAGCCGAACTGGGCGAAGGGCAAGCCGTTGGGCTGGTTGTCTCCGGAAATCATCGAGTCGTCTCAGGATCTGCTCCTCCAATATGACCAGATTAAGACCAAGCGGCCGGCCTCGGACTACATCACCAACGAATTCATCTCTGCAAGATGAATCGGTTTCGACGGATTCTCAACCCACGAGGGCACAAGACATGAGTGAAGCAAAAGCGCGGCACGCCTTGGATCCTGCCGTTGTCGGCATGTCGCTTGAAGAGATCAGCCGCAAGTACGTCGCACGTTTCGGCGAGCGCAAACCCGACTGGCACGCGTTTGCCGACGCGGCGATCGAGGGATGGAAGCGCGCGCAGCACCGCTTCATCGGCAATACGAGCGGCAAGCCGGACGACAATGTGATTCCTGCCAAGGCTTTCACCCTGAGCATCATGTACGTGCCGGCCGGGCAGGGCAACGCGGCGCATACCCACGAGGTGGAAGAAGTCTTCTTCGTGTTGCAAGGGCACCTGATGGTGTTCTTCGAAGACGAGGCCGGCAAGCGGGTGGAAACGGTGCTCGGGCGATGGGATTGCGCTTCATGCCCGGCCGGCGTGATCCACGGGTATCACAACAACACGCTGGAGCCGGTCTACGTCATCGTGCAGGCGGGCAAGGCAAAGCCGGAGTTCATGGGCTATGCGGATCCGGAGCTCTTCAAGCGCAGGGACGAGCACGTGAGAAAGCACGAGGAGGCGCAGCGTGGCTGAACAAAAGGAGCATCCCTATAGCCTGGTCTTCGAGAAAGACGGCATCGTTTACGTATCGGGTGCCGCCTCGATGAACTACGAGACTTTTCAGCCAGTCAAGGGACGAATGGAAGCACTCGACGCCGCGCTGGACGAGATCTGCAAGCGGCTTGCCACGGTCGGTCTCGATCTCTCGCATGTCGTCAAGGTGACCTACTTCGTCACGGACGTCACCCTGCGCAACGAGGCGAACGACCAGTTCAAGAAGCGGTTCTCCGCGCCGCGTCCCGCCCGCACGGTGATCGGCGTATCGGCCCTTCCATTTGGCAACAGCGCCGCCATCGACGTCACCGCTCACCGCTGAGCGTGCGGCGCTCGCGCTTGACCGCGCGCGGCGGGCTCAGGTACGAGAACAGCACTTCGTGCCCGTGCCGCCGCCGTGCCTTCAGCCAGGTCGGGTCGGCGAGGTTGGCATCGAGGATGGCCGAAAGCGTGCTGCGGTTGGCGATGTGCACGGTCGCCAGAGCCTGCAAGGTGATGAAGAACTGCACCGCGTCGACGTCGCCGCGAAACACGCCGTCGCGGCACCCGCGCTCAAGCAGATCCTCAATGATGACCAGGAGCGGCGCGGTCAAGGTGCGCACCAGGCGGGAGCGTCGCAGCACGCCTTTGGAGCCGAGCTGGTTCTCGCTGCGCACCATGCCGATGAACTCCGGATGACGCGAAAGATGGTCGAAGGTGAAGTCGATCAGCTTGCGCATGGCGTCCAGCGGCGGCATGGCGCGCAGCTCAAGGGCGTGCTCGGCCCGCCGCAATTCGACGAACACCCGCTCGAGGCAGGCGAGGTACAGCTCCTGCTTGCCGCCGAAGTAGTGGTAGATCAGGCGCAGGTTTACGCCGGCATCATCCACGATCCGCTCGACCCGGCCGCCGCGGAAGCCTTGCTGTGCGAACTCCCGGATGGCGCAGCGCAGGATCCGCTCGCGGGTTTGAGGTGCCTTGCCGCCATCGAGTCGCGGCCGTCCGGTTCTTCGTACCTTGGCTTTCCTTGGCATCGTAGGCGCCGGAAAGACGCGCCGCGATCAGCGCGCCGGCGTGACGCCGCCGCGACGCTGCGCCAGCCACTCGTTGGCGTCGATCCGTTCGCCGTGGCGCGCGCAGTCGGGGAGTGCGAGCTCCACGAAAAGCGGGGCAATGTCCTGCGGCGTCTTCAGAGTGAGCGGATCTTCGCTTGGAGCGACCCGAGCGCGCATCTCCGTGCGTGTCGGCTCGGGCGCGACGCTGTTGACCCGGATGCGGGTCGAAGCGACCTCGCGCGCGTAGAGGGTCGCAAGGGCGTCCAGCGCCGCTTTCGACGCGGCATACGAGCCGCCGCCCGGCCGCAGCCTTCGTGCGGCCCCGCTGGTAACGACGATGACCCTCCCGGCGTCCGAGGCTCGCAGCAGCGGATCGAGGCCCTGGATGAGCTGCAGGTTGGCATGGACATTCGCCTGGAAGACCTGCCGCCACACGTCGAGTGGGTATTGCAGCATCGGCACCCGGGCTCCGAGCAGCGCGCCGTTCGCGACGAGAATGTCGAGCCTGCCGAGCGCGGCGACGGCGTCGATTGCCGTGGCGATCGACGCCGGACGCTCGAGATCGAGGTCCAGCGGAATGACTTCGCCGCCGGCGAGCTGCGCGACTGCGTCGCGCACGGCGGCCGGATTCCTGCCGGAGAGGATGCAGCGCGCCCCTTCGCGCACGTAGGCTTCTGCGATCGCGAAACCGATGCCGCGGTTGGCTCCGGTGACGAGCGCGGTTCTTCCGTGCAGCAGGCCCATGGCTTGCAAAGACTAGCCTAGAATCAGCGCGTCGAGAATTCCCTAGGGAGAAACGCGGGTGGCAAAGCTCAGGCACATCGCACTGTCGGTTCCGGATCCGCGCAAGGCGGCGAAGTTCTACATGGACACCTTCGGCATGCAGGAGGTGGGGGTCACCGAGTCGCCCATCGCCTCGGGGGTGTATCTGTCCGACGGCACGGTGCAGCTCGCGCTGCTCAATTACAAGACCGACGAGGCAGCAGGAAAGGAGCGCGGCAAGCACTATGTCGGGGTGCACCACCTCGGCTTCTGGGTGGAGGACCTGGATGCCGCCGGCCGCACGATCGAAAGCAACGGCGGCTCGTTCTTCCTCGACCTGCCGGTCGCGAAGGATTCGCTCTGCTACGAGAAAAAATACCGCGATCCCGACGGCATCATCTTCGACATCTCACACAACGGCTGGGTTGGAACCAAGCCGTAGGCCGCCGCCAAAGGCACGAACGCCATCCGTGCCTCACCCGATGGCGTGCAGTACTTCGCCTCAGGTGCCGGAGACGAACTGGTTGGTAAAGTAGACCTCGATCGGCCGCTTCTCCTTGATTCCGCCGTATTGCAGCAGGATGTCCTGCGACTTCTCGATGACCGCCGGCGACATCCAGCCCGGCGGCCGCCCTTTCGACCAGTCGGGATCGAGCAGGTTGAAGGACAGCTTCAGCACCGGCGTGACGATCTCGCGCTTGAGGGCCGGCGCGCGCTTCATCAGCGAGTCGATCGCCCCTTCCGGGTCCCGCCGCGCGGCATCGATGGTCTTCACCATCAGGCCGACCATCTTGCGGACCAGCGCCGGGTTTTTCTCGATCATGCTGTTCGCGGTGACCAGCGACAGGCCCGGCACGTTGATCCCGGCCTGCGCATAGGGGAAGGTGGACACCGCCAGACCGTTCGCCTCGAACAGCGGCACCTGCAGGAAGTCGAACGACTCGATGCAGTCGACCCTGCCCTCCAGCAGCGCCGCGGGTTTGGCGTTGCCCTCGACGTTGATCACCTGGACGTTGCCTTCCAGGCCGGTGGACTTCAGCATCGCGTTGAAGAGCGGCGAGGTGCCGCCGGGAGAGAAGCCGATCCGGGCGCCCTTCATGTCGGCGAAGCTCTTCCAGTTGTTCTTCTTCGGGAAGATGATCGCCACCGGGCTCTGGCGCAGGTAGCCAGCGACGATCTTGAGCGGCAGCCCCTGCGAAATGAGGCTGATCGAGGCGCCGCCGTCAGCGGTGCCGAACATCACCGACCCGTTGGCGACTGTCTGCGCCGTCGTCGCGGAGCCGCGGCCCTCGAGCACCTCCAGGTCCACGCCCTCGCTCTTGAAGATGCCCTTGTCGATGCCGTAGTACCAGATGGCGTGATAGCCGCTGTTGACCCAATCGAGCCGCAGCGTCACCTTCTCCTGCCCCCATGACACCCCCGGCTGGAGCCAGCCGACGATTGCCGCGATCACTGCCCACAGGCCGGGCTTGAATCTCATACGCATGGTCATGAACCCTCCGGTTCAGGTGGATCGACCCTAGAAGCGTAGACGAACGGCGGGTACGCCGTCTATAGCGCAGGAATTCAAAAGTTTTTTACGGCGCTGCAGCGGGGCGGCCGCCTTTGATATTCTTCCAGTCGGCTCACTCACGGAGGCTAGCCTTGGAAACGATCACCCCTGCGCCGAAGAGTCTGGAGAGCTTCTTTCGCGAGATCGAGCTTGCATCCCTCGACACCCCCGGCTCGGCCGGCCGGCCGGTCGTGAGACCCAAGGAGCAGCTCGCGGTGCCTCATATCTGGAAAAACGCGGTGGTGCAGAAGCTCCTGAAAGAGAGCGAGCACGTGGCGCTCGACGAGCGCCGCATGCTTCGGTTCATCAACCCCGGAACACCCGGCTGGAAGTACGTGACGCCGACGCTTTCCGTCTCGATCCAGCAGATCCTGCCGGGCGAGCTCGCCGTGCCGCACCGCCATACGGCGAGCGCTATCCGCTTTTTCCTGCAGGGCCGCTCGTACACCACAGTGGAGCAGGACAAGTGCGAAATGGAGCGCGGCGATCTCATCGTCACGCCCGGCTGGGAGTGGCACGACTACGGCAACGAAGGCGCCGAGCCGGGGATCTGGATCGACGCGCTGGATCTGCCGCTCATCCAGTACCTCGATTCCTGCGGCTACCTCAAGTCGATCGACGAGGAGATCGGCTACGAGATCTCCCCGCTCAAGCGGCTGCATGTACGCAAGGCGGGGATCTCGGAGCAGCGCTATAGCGCCGTCGGGCTGCGCCCGCTCACCGAGACGCAGGGGACTTCGCAGCGGGCCGGACTCATTCACTACCGTTGGAAGAACACCTACCCCGCGCTCCGCAGGCTGGCGGAGTCCGGCGAATCGAACCCGTACGACGACATCATGATGGAGTACGTCGACCCCGCCACCGGCAGCTCGGTCTATCCGACGTTTGCGTGTTGCATCCAGATGATCCGGCCGGGGATCAAGACGCTCGCCCACCGCCAGGCGAGCTGCGCCGTGTACTACGTTTTCGAGGGGGCGGGCCAGAGCGTGATCGGCGGCAAGCTGTTCAACTGGGGCGCCGGCGACTTCTTCGTCGTGCCCTCGTACTTCTGGCACGAGCACGCCAACTTGGGCAAGGAGCCGGCAATCCTCTTCTCGCTGCAGGACTTCCCGCTGATGAAGAACCTGCAGATCTACCGCGAGGAGCGCCACCCCGATGGGCATCAGAAAGAGGTGCGCCTCTGAGCGTGCCCGGTCACGATCCGCATCTACGGGATATCGTTTCGCCGCAGTGGGCGGCCCTCATCGTGGTCGACGTGCAGAACGACTTCTGCCACGAGGATGGCCTTTTCGGGAAGTTCGGCGCTGACCTGCGCGGCGTGCAGTCGGCGGCGAGGCGCATCGACGAGCTGCTGCCGCGCGCGCGGCGTGCCGGCGTGCCGGTCATCTTCGTGACCATGGAGCACGACCCGCTGACCAATTCGTCCGCCTGGAGGCACCGCTACCCGACCGTGCGCGCCGACGCCTGCCTGGCCGGGAGCTGGGGCGCCGAGCTCTACCGGGTGCAGCCCGCGCCGGGCGAGTCGGTGGTGGTCAAGCATCGCTACAGCCCGTTCGTCGGCGCGAACATCGAATACCTGCTGCGCGCGAAGGAGCGCAGGAGCCTGCTGGTGGCCGGCGTCGCGACGAATATCTGCGTGGAGTCCGTGCTGCGCGACGGCTTCATGCGCGACTACCACGTCGTCCTGGTGGAAGATTGCGCGGGCGCGTACTCTGAGCAGGCGCACCGCTCCACGGTGGAGAACACCCAAGCGTTCCTTGGCCGGGTGGTGGACTCGGGAATCCTCCACACTCTCTGGCCGCGGGGCTAGCTGGCGCCGTATGAGCGAGACGGTATTCCTGCACTACACCCAGCGCGAGCTGGACCGCAATTTCGATCAACGCGGCTGGGTATCGAACGCGCTGGAGGTGATCCAGCGCTATGCCGAGCGCAGCGCGCGGACGCGGGCGAGCCTCGAGCACCGGGCGAACGTGCAATACGGCAGTGCGCCCGACGAGGTGCTCGACATTTTTCCCGCGCCGCGCTCGGCCGGCCACGTGCAGATCTTTGTGCACGGCGGGGCCTGGAAGAACTTCACCAAGGACGACTACTCGTTTCCGGCCGACGCGTTCGTCGCGGCTGGTGTCCATACCGTGGTCGTGAACTTCACCAAGCTTCCCAGCATCCGCCTGCCGGAGATGGTGGACCAGGTGCGGCGCTCGCTGGAGTGGACCTACCGCAACGCCCGTTCGTTCGGCGGCGATCCGGACAAGCTCTACCTGGCGGCGCAATCCTCCGGGGCTCACCTTTCCGCGGCCGCTTTGCAGACCGATTGGGCACCCCGCGGACTTCCGGCCGATTTCGTCAAGGCAGCCACCCTGATCAGCGGCCCCTACTACCTCGAGCCCGTCGTCCTGAGCGCGCGCAGCGCTTACGTGAGGCTCGACCCGGGCGAGGTGCTTGCTTTCAGCCCGGGACTGCACGCGCGGCGCATGCCCTGTCCCGTCATGCTCGGTTATGCGGAGCACGACACGGACGAGTTCCAGCGGCAGACCAAGGCGTTCGCTTCGGCGCTGGGCGAAGTCGGCAAGCTGACGAGGCTCACTCGCTACGAGGGGCTCAATCACTTCGAGCTCACGGAATGCTTCGGCGAGCCCGGCCATGCACTGGTGCGGGACATCCTCGGGCAGATCGGCCTTTAGGCGTCGGCCGCCTCAAGATGAGACTTCCGGGGCTCGACTCCCCTGAAGG
>Ga0208185_1000536_pt1 | contig 16051 bp, 11 predicted proteins | sample EasRivMeERMLT700_FD_187532 | JGI IMG/M metagenome (GOLD analysis project Ga0208185, IMG submission 187532) | Soil microbial communities from meander-bound floodplain in the East River, Colorado, USA - East River MetaG ERMLT700 (SPAdes) (version 2) | ecosystem: Environmental > Terrestrial > Soil... | reverse complement strand
GGGGTGTGACGCACTTTCGGGTTGGACAACGTCAGGCAGGACGATGAGTGACGCAGGTGCGTTTTCTCGGGATTCGGGATTCGGGATTCGGGATTCGGAAGTCGGGAGTCGGGATTCGGAAGTCGGAAGTCGGGAGTCGGAAGTCGGGAGTCGGGAGTCGAATCGCGAATCCACCTCAGCGTGTGTCGCTCGCGCAAAGGCCGCAATCGGGACAACGGCCGAGCTCGGAAGGGTCACTGGCCGTCGTTCGAGGTTCCAGTCAATCTGCAAGGGCGAATGACTGCCCGTGTGTTCCGCAAAAATCGCCGTTACGCCCCACGGCTTGGGCACATGCGGCGCACGCGCATAGAGGGGGTTGTAGGTCGCCCTCGCGGCGTCGCCATTTGCCAGGGCGGCAAACCGACCCTTGATCCTGGCGTCGACGACATTTGACCACTCGCCCTGGACGCAGATAAGCGACGTCCCGACGTCGTGGCCAAACGCACAGTACGGGTTGTCCCAGCAGCCGTGAACCGCGTCCTGCACCTGTTCCTCCGTCGGCTCGTGGCCGAGGGACGCATCGATCTCCGAAAAACCGATTCGTAACCGGCCCCGGCCGGCGAACATCACGGACAGGTCGGAGGGATCGACCTGCGAGAGGTCGGAGAGGACGTACAGCAGTCCGCGGAGCCCGCGGGCGATCGGACGATTCATCCTTTCCCAGACAGCGGATTGAGGCTGGGGATCGCTATCGACGTACCCTCGATCGTTGAGAAGCTCTACGAGCCGGATGTTCGCGGCATCGAATTGGCCACAGACGTTCAGAGCGTGGTCGTAGCGGCGCTTCTCTACCTCATGGCGCTCGAAGGACGGTCGAACAAAGATCGGAATCACCAGCTTGTGCTGTGCGCGCGCAATCTGCGCCAACGGAAACATCGTGCCGGCGCCCGTTCCCTTGCCACCCGTTCCGACGAGAACGATCACCGAGAATCTGCTGAGGAGCGCCTCCACCTCGCCTCGTGATTCCTCGAGGGCGGCTCGTGCGACATCAGGATTGTGCCCCGACCCGAGGCGTCGCGTCGTCGTGGCCCCAATGAGCAGCCTTTCATCGGGTGGGACGTCGAGCAGAGAGAACTCATTGGTATCGAGGAACCGTGTGACGACCGATCGGCGGAGCCGTTCGGCGTACTTCGGGTCGCTTTTCTGGGTCACGGTCAGATCGCGGCGAAACATCGCCTTCACGGAGCGCAGAATATTCCCTCCGCCTCCGCCTGCACTCAAAAGGAGAACGTTCACGTGGCACCTTCCTGTGGCGGTACGACCGGGTTCTTCTGAAAGGGGATGACCACCCATTTCCCCTGTTGGTACGGTTCACGGCAGACAAACGATTGATCCGGGACGACGCGAAGGACGCGCTCGATGTCGTAGAGGAGGTTCTTCCTGTGGTCGGACAAATTGGGATAGCTATGCCCCTGCGCCGGTGCGACCAGAATCTCCAGTCGTTCTCGATACGGAGCGCAACGAAGATCGACCGCGAGCGGGCGATCCGCCGGATGGAGTCGGGGAAGAGGCTGCGCGAATTCGCGGATGAACGCGACCGCAAACGTCGTCATGCCGTCGAGCGTTTGGCGTCGTCTGTCCAGGTACTTTTTCGCGAGTGGGGACGCGAGGAACGGCGTGAGGATGGCGAGCACGAGGATCCATGAACTTGTGAGATCCGCAGTCGTGAGCCGGTCCACGACTGCCAGCGCGGCCGGCGAGGCGCGATGCGACGCTTGACCTGTCGTCGCGTTCTGCCCGCCCCGCGCGCGGGCCGCAAGGCAGACCCGCCAACCGGGAAGGATGAGGTCGTACGAGGACTTGGATACGAATCGAGAGCGTGCGGGATCGACGATTTGAAACCAGGGCTGGTGCCGAGACTCGGCATCGTTCGTCAGCCGCAACGCCAGATGGGCCGCGGTATCCCCTTGCCGTACATCGGAGCAGATGAAGTCCTGCGCGGACGCCGTGCCCGGCATGGCCGCGGAAATGAACGCCAGCGCCAGCAGCCTGTATTTTGATTGCGCCACGGAATCTTGCCGCGCCGAAGCGTTCTTGCGAAGGCGGGCGGCTGGGCGGGTTCAAGTCACGTACCACCACGTCTCACGGAACTGGCGCGATAAGCCTCGGCTTCTGTCCTCGCCGTCGCTCATCGATGACCCGGTGAGAGGACGCTTCCTCTGCCATAATGCCCGAATGCAACACCGGGCGGGTCGCATCTCGGCACGAACGGTGTGCATTCTGGCGTTCCTGCAGGCGTCCATTGGTTTCTCTTCAGCTGGAGCGCAAGAACAGGCCACACCCCAACCGACTTTCCGCACCGACGCCAGCTACGTGCGTGTCGACGTCTACCCCACGCGCAATGGCCAGCCGGTCACCGATCTCCGCAAGGAAGACTTCGAGGTCCTCGAGGACAGGGTCTCCCAGACCATCGATCAGTTCGAGCAGATCGTTATTCGGAGCGCCGGCCCGCAGGACGCTCGCCGTGAGCCAAACACCGTGGCGGAGTCGCGGCAGGCAGCCCAGGATCCACGCGCGCGTGTGTTCGTGCTGTTTCTCGACATCAACCATGTCGAGATGGCCGCGTCGCGCGCGATCAGGAGGCCGCTTATCGAAGCCCTCGACCGCTTGATCGGTCAGGACGATCTCATCGCGGTGATGACGCCGGAGATGTCACCACAGGACGTCACGTTCGCGCGCCGCACGACCACGATCGAAGGATTCCTTACACGGTACTGGTGGGGCGAACGCGATCGAACGAACTTCAAAGATCCGGTTGACGATCAATACGCCCGCTGCTATCCGGGCATTACGCGGCCTGGAGAGAGCACGGCATCCGATCAGGGGATCGCGCAGGAAATGATCCTGCGCCGGCGCGAAAAGCAGACCCTCGACGCATTGGAGGATCTCGTCCGCTTCTTAGGCGGCGTACGTGAAGAGCGGAAGGCGGTGATCACGATCACCGACGGCTGGCGTCTGTACGGCCCCAACGCCGCACTCGTGCGCCCGATTAGCGGCGTCGTGCCTCCCGGACCCACGGTGGGGATCGATCCCCGCACCGGCACGCTGACTGGCCGCCGGACCGAGCCCGGCAACCCGAATCAGAACGACTGCGAGCGCGACCGCTTCGCGCTCTCACAGCTCGACGATGCACAGCAGTTCCGCACGATCCTGGACGAAGCAAACCGCGCGAATGCCTCCTTCTATCCGATCGACCCTCGCGGCCTCGCGGTCTTCGACGAGAACATCGTTCCGGCGGCGGGCGTCGGCACCGGCGTCAACGCGAACCCGATGGTAGGGCTCGTCGAAGATCGGGCGCGCCTCACTGCCCGGAACACATCCCTGCGCACGCTGGCTGAAGCGACCGATGGCGTCGCTGTCGTCGACACGAACAATCTTGCACAAGGGCTGCGGCGGATTGTCGACGACCTAAGCTCGTACTACCTGCTGGGGTACTACTCCGGCGGGAAGCTGGACGGCAAATTCCATTCGATCACCGTTCGGGTCAAGCGCCCCGGTGTTCAGGTCCGTGCGCGGCGAGGCTACCTTGCCAACACCGCGGCAGCGGCGTCCGCGCTGACGAGAGTCGCAGCGCCACCATCCCCCGCAGCGGCGACTGCCGCCGCAGAGGCACACGCCGTCGAAACAGCGCTCGGATCGCTCAGCACATTTGTGCGTGAACTACCTGTGCGACTCCACGCCGCCGCTGGATGGTCATCGTCAGGCGTGGCAACTGTGTGGGCCGTGGCCGAAGTGGGTCGCGGGGCGCAAAGTGACGAATGGACAGGCGGTGGTCAGGTCGACACGATGCTCGTCGACGGATCCGGACGGACGGTTGCCACCGGGCGCGGGCAAATCGCGCCAGGTTCGTCGAGCACCCGAATCGCGCTGACGTCGAACGGGCTCGCGCCGGGCGACTATCGGCTGCAGATCCGCTCGAAGGGCGCACGGGCGTCCGCCGCCGCGAGCGATACGATGCAAATCAGGATTTCGGCAGCGCCGCAGCCGACCGGTGCGATCTTCTTCCGTCGTGGATCGGCGACCGCCAACAGGGAAGTGCCGACCGCCGATCTGCGGTTCCGGCGCAGCGATCGTCTTCGCGTCGAGGTGCCGACACCAGCAGCGGACCCAGTCACCGCGCAGCTGCTCGATCGCGCCGGCAACGCGATGCCGATTCCAGTCACGGGCACGATTCGGAATGATGCGGACGGGTCGCGGTGGCAGTCGGCCGAAGTGGCACTCGCGCCGCTTGCGCCGGGAGACTATCTTGTCGAACTGGCAGCCGGAACAGGTCGCACGCTTGCGGCGTTTCGCGTGATCCCGTAACAGGTCGCAGGCGGGTCTAAAGACCCGCCTCTACGCTGCTTGCCGACCGGCAGGCGGGTCTGAAGACCCCCCTCTACGCTGCTTGCCGACCGGCAGGCGGGTCTGAAGACCCGCCTCTACGGCCTGCCCGTCCCTGCCCCGTCTCTCTTGTAGAGGCGGACCTTCAGGTCGGATCTCTTGTAGAGGCGGACCTTCAGGTCCGCCTGTGAGACGCTCGAGAAGGGCTACGGCACCGCGCGCAGAACGCGAATCACTGAGCGATCGCCAGTCCTGCTCGCCCACGCGACGACGGCTGCATCATTGGTCGCGGCGACGACGGGATACTCGTCGATCGGCCCATTTCCAATCGGCTCGCGGGCGAACCGGAAAGCGCCGGAGGCGACCGCCGCGGCGCGTGCGAGAACGACGCGACGACGGCCGCTCATCGCTTCGTCCCAGACAGCGAGTAACGTCCCGTTCGCTGCAGCGGCGATCTGCGGATGGCGCGGCACTCCCTCAACCGGAAGCGGCTGGCGCGGCGTAAACGATCGCCCGTCCCGGGTATTCGCGTAAAACAGGGCGAGCCCGGGCTCGCTGGATCCGGCACCCTTGACCAGTGTCGGCCATACCACGTGCACGTCGCGCCCGCTCACGGCAAGCGCCGGCCCGTTTTCTGGACAACCGTCGAGCGCCCATTTGTCCTCGCTGACCCGAATCGGCGGCGCGAAGCTCCGCCCGTCATCGCGCGAGGAGGTGAAGGCGATGTCTCGAATGTTCCCCGGGTAGACGTGACGCCACACGGCATAGAGCGACCCGTCCGCGCTGGCGGCGATACTGGTCTTACAGCAATAGCAGACACCGCCCGTCACGACGCGGGCGCCACCGGCGTCCACGTCCCCGAAGTACAACTTGGACAGCTGCGCCTTGGCCGCGCCGTCGGCCGCGGGCATCTGCATATGCGCCTCGTGATTCATCGCGGCGCTGCCGCTGGACGCCAGCTCGCGATGATCGAGCCAGACCCCGAGAATCTTTCCGTTGCGGGATGTGGCAATCGCCTCCCAACCTCGATTACCCGCCGCATCAGTGCCCGGCACCGTGCGCGTCCGCCCGAACGTCCTGCCCCCGTCGTCCGATCGTGCGGTCACGATCCGCGTGCCCGACGCGCCTTTCGCAGTCCACACCGCGACCGCTGACGGCTCGCCCGTGGCGTTGGACACGAGCGCGATCCGCGGCGGCTGCTCACCCGACACGCTGGCCTGCCCAGCCGTATCGTTGACGCGAACCGGGGCTTCGAATGTCCGACCTCCGTCCCGACTCCTCGCGACGTAGATGTCGGTCGCGCCGCCCTGGGCCGACGCGCTCCACGCAACGATGACCACGCGGCCGTCAGCGGCGATCGAAGGGGTCGCATTCGATCGGCCGGCGACCTCGAGCACAAGAGGGTCGGCAGGTGCCGCACCTGTAATCGCACCCGCTGCGACGGCGGCGGTGATGGCTACCGCCATGAACGAGACTTTGATGTTCAGAAGCTCCATCGTATACCTGCCTGCAGCTGCCGTGGGTCGCCGGCGAGCGTCGGCTGACCGAAGCTCGCGAGCGGGGTCGTCCCGGTGCCGAACGTATTGTTGACCACGAGGATATTGACGCGATTGAACACGTTGAACGCCTCGACCAGGATCTCGAGCCTTCCCTTCCGCGGCACCGCAAAAACGCGCGAGACACGCAGATCGACAGAGGAGGTCGACGACTGGCGCGCGCTGTTTCGCGACACGCCGGCCGGGCGATCGTTGTTCGTCGTGTCGTTATTGAGATCGCTCCCGGCGACGACGTTGAACGGAACGCCAGTGGCATACGAAACCAGGTAACCGAACTGGATCCCGCCGAGGGCACGCGACAGTCGGCTTCCCTCGGCGCCCGCTACCCCGCTTATCACGACTCGGTGCCGTTGATCGTTGTCGGACGGCCCCTTCTCGGCGCCGATATCGAAGTTGTTCTGGGGGGTGCTGAAGAAGGCGTTACCCGACGTATCGAGCGCGCGTGAGAGCGTGTACGAAGCGCGAACACTGCCCCACGTCGCGGCGCGGGCGTTGAAAGAGAGGCTCACGCCGTTGAACCACGAATCGCCAATCGACTCGTAACGGCTGATATTGCCGAAGCTGGGATTCGGTCTTCCAAGATTCGGCACACCTAGTGCTGCGGCCTGCCCCGCCGTCAGCGTCGGCACGTTCACGTTGCGCTGCATGATGATCGCGTGTCCGCGCAAGTATGAATACCCCGCCGAGGCGGACATGGCGCGCCCGAGCGCGCGCTCGACCTGCACGGCAGCCTGCTCACTGCGGCCATTCTGGATGCGCGGATCGATCGCGGTAATTGCGGTGAGAACCCCTCCGGGAAATGCCGGCAGCACGCCCGGAAATGCCGGGGCTGCCGCTTCTCCAAACGACAACACCGCCACCTTGTACCGAATGCCGTCACGCTGCAGCGCATTTGACGTCGCGCGTAGCGGGATGCGATCGAAGTAGACGCCGCCGCTCGCGCGCACCACTGTCCGGCGATCCCCTGGCGCCCACGCGACGCCCCACCGTGGCGACACGTTGTTCGCATCCAGGTGAATCGGCTTCGGAAGCCGCTGCACGTCGTAGCGGAGGCCGCTGGTCACAGTGAGGTCGCGGCGGGCCGCCCATTCATCCTGCACGAACACGCCGAGGTTCGGATTCGACTGCGAGAACGCCGGCTGTCCGAACGCCTGCTGAAACTGCTGGTACGCGCCGCGCTGGAAATTGGCGAGCGACGTAAACGTGTACGACCCCTGCACGGCGCCAGGGAACTCGATCGTCACGGCATCGTACAAGAAATCGGCGCCGGCCTTGATCAGGTGTCCGCCGTGCTGTCGCGTGAACGTGTCGGCGATCTGCCACGACTCGAGATCGCGCCCTGTTGGCGACGACGTGGACGTCCCGAGATTGGCGACACCTGAGATGGCAAGGGCGGGACCGATCGAGTCGTTGACTGGAGCGTCGAGCCGGCTCTGCGTCCACTGCACCCGCAACTCGTCGACCGCCGCGTTCGACGGGGTCACCTGCCACGTGCCGGCGCCAATCCGATCGGTATCGAGCAGCCGCGTTCCGCGGCTTGTTGCGTTCAGCCCGCCGACGCCGCGCGCGTTGTCGCTCGCGACGGTGTACCCGCTGAAGCGAAGCTGAATGCGCGACGACGCGACCGTGTGATCGACGCGCGCGAAGACGTTGGTCGTGTCGTATCCGGTGAGAAACTCGCCGGTCGCCGCCGCCGGTCCGCGATAGCCCGCAGCGGCCATCGCGCCGTTGATCGCCGCAACGTTGGCTGGCGTGATGGTGACAATCCCGTTCTTGTCCTGCTGGGTGCGCTCGACGTTCGCAAACCAGAACGTCCGATCCTTCACGACCGGACCGCCAAACGTGACGCCGTACTGACTCTGCGTCAGCGGATCCTTGCGGGTAGCGAGCGCGTTGCGCGCGTCGACGCGGCCGTTACGGAAGAACCCGTAGGCGCGCCCGCGATACTGATTGGTGCCGGACTGCGTGACGACATTGATGATCCCAGTCGACGCGCGGCCGAATTCAGCGGTGCCTCCCGAAGTGATCACCTGGAACTCGCGAATCACTTCCTCGCTGAAGTACGTTCCGGAGAGATCTGCCGCGTCATCGTTGGCCGACAGGCCGTCGACGATAAACGTATTCGCAAGGTTGCGCTGGCCCGATACCGAGATCCCGGTGCCGGGGACCGCCGACGTTTCGGCGAACCGTTCGTTGCTGCGTGTGTTCGTCCTCGAGACGTTCGGGGCGAGCAGCGCGAGATCCAAATAGTTCCGGCCGTTGAGCGGCAGCGTCTCGATGTCGGCGGGCGCAATCGTGTCCGATATGGGAGTCCTCGTCACCTCGACGAGCGGCGCATCGGCAGTGACCTCGAGGCTCTGAGAGACACCCGCAGCCATCAAGGACAACGACACGTCAACAGCCTTCCCGATCGTCAGCGCCAGACGGGTACGCGCCGTCGCGAAACCGGGCGCCCCTGCCGTCAGCTCGTACGTCCCCACCGGCACAGACACGAAGCGGTAGCGCCCGAGGTCGTCGCTCACGCGCTCGAACAACTGATTCGTCTCGACGTTTCGCAGCCGGACCTCAGCCGACGGAACGACCGCATCCGACGAATCGCGGACCGTGCCGCTCACCGACGCCGATGCGACAAGCTGTTGAGCGCCCGCGCTGCCCGGGCGAGAGAGCACGCCCAGCAGACACAGCAACACCACGACCTTCTGAAACATGTGGAACTCCCCCGCCCGCACCCGACCTCAGTCGGACTTGGGATTTGGACCTTGGGATTTGGGATTTGGGATTTCCGAGCGCCTTAGGCGCGAGGTGGAGGAGGGTCGAGCGAGCGCGAACGATGGGTGACCGTGGCGTGGCTCGCCGGAACGGGAATCGAAACAGCGATTACGTCGAGGGAAACCGCCTCCGGCAGAATGCCGAGGCCGAAGGCGAAGGAGATCAGCGCGGGATCGACCGGCGCGCAGCTGCTGCGCACCGCGGTACGGGAAGGCGTTTCATCGTGATGCGCGGTGTCTTTCGGCGCCTGACGATGCTTGTGCAACGGGCACATCTGTCCTGGCGCCATGCCTTTGCAGCACACATCGTCCTCGACCGCGGCCTGCGCAGCGACAGCGCAACAGATGGCGAACGGAGCAATGGCGAAGGCTGCAGCCTGAAACAGCAGGCAGGTGATTCCGAGCGCGGTGAGGTGGCGGCGGACCGCTGTCATCGACTAACGCAGCCTACCACGCAAAACGAAGGCTAGGAATTCGCAGCCTCAGTTACGCGCAAAGCAATAGAGGCGGCCGGCGCCGCCGCGCGGTGCGGTGTCGCTGCAATTGGCGTTCGCATGGGCAGAGTTCCATGACGCCAAGGCACCCGCGGTGCTGCCACCCGGCCCAAGGCCATCTGAGTGGCCGACCTGTCCCAATACATCTGCGGATCCCGATGTCCAGCTGTTGCACGTCAGCCCAGGCATGAGTGTGCCGTCCGCATTGGACCCGGTCATAATGTCGTGCTGCACTGGACTCGGCGACCCCGCCCACTGACCGTTTACTTTTTGACCCTGTTCGGTAATGAATACGTCGGCGTTACCCGTTTTAGCGTGCAAGTCGGCCAATGAGGTGGCCACGGTCACGCCGTTCACGTTGACCCATGGACCGGCGCCGATTCGGGACCGCGCGTCCGTTGGTCGATTGCCGTTGTCGGGATCCTGGTCCGCGCTCAGGTATGCGCGCCACGTCCTGCTCCCCGCCCCGACTGCCGTTGCAAGGCGCTGACAGGTCGCATCAGCCCCGCGCAATCCACCGACATTTCCCGTCATGCTCGTCGCGCTCGTGACGAAGAACGTCATGCGATTGTTGGTCTGGCTCGGCCCGTCCGGGTTGCTGCCGCAACCCCACACAGCGGCCGCCGCCACAACGCTCAGTGACGCGATTCGTAATACGTACATGGCATCCTCCACCATCAACGTTCGGGCGGCCACCCTTTATCGAGGGGCTTCGCAGGATCGGCGGTGATCTGCAGCTCCGCGCAGTGGTGATACGTGAAGTTTCCGGGATTGTTGACGGCGTGTTCCGCCATGAACTGCACGACCTGGAGCGTGCACTTCCTGCAATTGATATTAGGTAGTTGAACGTCCGTTTCGAACGGTGCGTCGACTCGCGCGGTGTGGGGCCAGAGCCCGTCGGCGAGCACCGGCACCTGTGGTGGGTTCTGGATCTTGGCTGACACGGACCGCGGCCCTCTGTCGGTGTCTATCGTCGTGGCCTCGGGGTCGAGGGGGAGCTCCGTGGGCGAGTTCACCGCCAGTGCGACGCGGTAGTGGCCTGGATGATAAACAGTTTCCTGAACCTGTATGTGTAGCTTCTGGCCGCCCGTCACCTTGCTGATGATGTAGCTCGGCTTGCCGAAATCGGTGTTGGTGCCGCCGCACGGCGCCGCTTTTTGAGGATCGCCGCGGTCGCTTTCAATGAGCCACGAAGCAGGCGCCACGAGCCTGAAGTGGGCGGAGACCCCGGTCGATAGCGTTGCCGCCGCCAGCGCCAACGCAAGAAAGAATTGAGAGGAACGTTTCATCTTGGATCTCCTCATGTTGCGAGACGCCGGACATAAGGTAACGCCGATGTCAATTCACGGCCAGGAGCATGATGTCGAAGACGAGCGTCGAGTTGCCTGGAATCTGGCCATTCGCCTGCGATCCGTACGCGAGATTCGGCGGAATGACCAGACGGCGCAGCCCGCCGATCCTCATGCCGACCACGCCTTGATCCCATCCCGGAATGACCCGGCCTACACCAAGCGGGAAGGTGAAGCCCGCGTTCGAGTCGAACTGCGTCCCCTTCGACTCGGGTCTGGTCGGATCGTACAGCCACCCGGTATACGACACCATGATGGTGCGGCCCTGCGTCGCGATGGCCCCAGTGCCTGTAATGACATCCGTCTGAGAGAACGCGGCCGACGGCGGCGTCGGCGCGGATGGTGACGTGCTGCTGTCGGAACCGCCGCATGCGGCGGCAGAGACCGCGAGAACAATTGCGATAACGACCCGGGACGATGGTTTCATGAACACCTTGGGAGTTGGGAGTTGGATGTTGGGAATTGTCTTATCTCCCAACGAAGAACTCACGTGATTGCGTGTCGAAACAAAGCGCTGAGAGATAGAGCGGATCGATCGTCTGCGCGTCGGGAAACTTGTCGCGCACGGCAATGCCAAGCGGATAAATCGGCATGTCGAAGTGCGCCCCGACGCCCGTCTCGTCCTCGTGATGGCTGGGAAGGACGATGCGCGGCTTGAAGGTTGCCACGATCGGCATCGACTCCTCGTTCTGCCTCGTCGTGTTGAACCGCCCCGTATACGCGACGATGCCGATGTCCGTGCGCGGAATGTTCGCGAACGCCGCCTTCTGCTCGGCGGAGATCTGCCCCGCGGTATCGGTGTACGCGATCCTGTAACCATTGTCGAAGGTGATCAGATAGGTCAGCGTGCCCTCGCTGTCGATCCGCGGACCGCCGGCGCCGCGCCGCTGCAGCCGCTGCGTACCGCCTTTTTCCTCCTCGGTCTGCGGGCGGCCATAGAACTCCGGCACGAGCTGCGCGTACAGCGTCATCAGCTTGTTCACCGGCTCGGGGCGGCCACCTGCGTGTCGCGCGTGGATCGACTGGACAGTAAAGCCGTTGAACTTCTGGCTCTCGCCGCCCTTCCACGTCACGACCTGCGCCTCCGGAACGCCGTTCATCTTGAGCCACTCGGCGGTTGGAGGGCCGCCGTACATCTTCGCGTTCGTCTGCCTGGCAACTTCGGGCGCGTCGGCAATGTGATCCCAGTGGCCGTGGCCGAAGAACACGGCGTTTGCGCGTTTGAAGTCGGCCGGCAGGACGCCGAGCGGCCTCGCAGGCCACACGCGCGAATAAAAGGTGTCGAACAAGATCACCTGATCCCGGTACGCCAGCTCATAATTCGAGACGCCGAGGTAGCGCATCACGATCGTGTTCTGCCCCTTCGGCATCGGGCCGCCCGAGGCGGCAATCTTCGTCGTGGAGCACGCCGGATCCTGCGCGAGCGCCGCCATCCCTTTTCCCTGCGCGCCAACGGTCGCCGGGTTCGCGATTAACAGCGCGACGAGCGCGCCAGCGGCCGCCGTCAGCAAACCAACTCTCATTCTCGACTCCTCTGAAGGCCGACCTCAAGGTCGGCCTCTACGACGTTAACCATATTTTTCAACCACGAAAGGCGCGAAGGACTCGATTGGCCGCCATGCGGCGCGGACCTTTCCCGCCTCCGCTAAAGCTACGGCGGGCCGCCGAAGCCCGAAGGGCGAAGGCTGGCAGGTCCGCGACACAGAAATCATTCTACTGGTAGAGATCGCCCAGCGCCTTCACGTCGTCGGCTGAGAGCCCGGTTGCCATAGCGCTGCCGATGTCGTTAGGCGAACGCAGCAACGCGCGGTAGTTGCCGAAGTATCTTGGAGCGTCCTCAGGGCGGCGGAACAGGTACATGATGTCGCTGAAATTCGTCGTGTGCTCGAGGCCGAGCGCATGTCCGAGCTCGTGGAGTGCCGTGAGATACGCGACGATCTGCTTTGTGAGGGGCTCCACGGGCACGTCGGCCGCGATAGCCACATCCGCCCGGTCGATCAGGCCCGTCTTTGCATCGAGGTGCGGCCGCGTCTCGCCGTAGTTCCCACCGTCGCGGACGAAGAAGACCTGGATCTCCGCCTCGGTGCGGATCAGGGTTCGTTGAAGCGTCAGTCGTCCCTCGCCAGCCTTCGTCCAGGTCTGCATCGCCCGCTCGACCAGTCGATCTCCTCCGGGTGGCGCGTCCCGACCGTCGATCCAGACCTCAATCACCGCGCGCAGTGGCCAATGCGCGCTGCCGGGGTCCGCTGCCCCAACTGCAACGGTCAACGCCAGGACGCTGAGTGCTGTTCTCATCGCGGCGGAAGCTTACACCGGCCCTGGATTCAGAGGTTTGGATGCCTCCCGGGTTCTTGGATTACAGGAGTGCCCATGCATCTCAAAATGGCGGTAAGTGTCTGCGCAATTGCGGTTTTGGGTTGACGGCACTGGCATGCAACATGTAGCGTGCTCGGGCTGTCTGCGCTCTAATTCATCACGCTGGAACTATGGTCCGTTGTTCGGCCCTAGCGGCCCGGGCGTTTTTGGCACGCCCCGGGTGTTTACGAGGAGATGTAATGCTTCGAATTATTCTTCGATCGCGGGTCCTTCAGCTGGCGCTGTTTCTGCCGGCGGTCCTGCTCGCGTCCACCGCTCCTGCCATGGCGCAGGCGGCGAGCGCATCGGTTTCAGGCACGATTACCGATTCACAGGGCGGAGTCCTTCCAGGCGTCACCCTCACTATTACGAACGCGGAAAGCGGCACGGTGCGCACAAGTGTCACTGAAGCGGACGGCAAGTTCCGCGTGGGCGGCCTGAATCCGGGCCGTTACAACATCACGACGGACCTTCCGGGTTTCCAGATGGTAGAGGTCAAAGACGTCACCCTGCAGGTTGGCCAGGACTACAGTCGCGATTTCCAGCTTGCGCTGTCGACCCTTCAGGAGTCGGTGACCGTCACCGGCGAAGCGCCAATCATCGAGGCCAGCAAGTCCTCGGTCTCCACCGTCATCACGACGGAGCAGATTGAGACGCTACCGATGCAGGATCGCACCGCCTTGTCGCTGTCGCTGCTCCTGCCGGGCGTCGCGGTGGACACGACCCGCGCAAAACGGAACGCCACCAACGTCGGCGCCGGCGTCACCACGAGCGCGACGACCTACCTGGTGGACGGGCTCTCAAACTCCGTGAACAAGAGCGGTGAGCAGCGGCATGACATTCCCGAAGCGGCCATCCGCGAGTTCGCCGTGCATACGACCCAACTCCCCGCCCAGTACGGCCAGCGCGTGGGCGGCGTGGTGAATATCGTCACGAAGAGCGGCACCAACACGCTGCATGGGGAAGCCTTCGAGTTCTTCCGCAACCAGAAGATGAACCGCAACGACATCTTCACGCAGCAGCAGATCGACGCCGGCCGCGCCGACCCACGGTACAAGCGGCATCAGTTCGGTGCCGCGCTCGGTGGTCCGATCATCCCGAACAAGCTGCACTACTTCGCGACGTTCGAGCGGACGCGTGAGCACGCGTTCTTCACCGTGCCTGCGCCGGTGCAGTTCTATCCGAGCCTGGCGGGCAGCTACGAGGGCGGTTCGTTCTCCAACATCGCGTTCGTCCGCGGCGACTACCAGATGAACACGAAGCAGAACCTGTTCTACCGCTACGTCAACCAGCACACAGAGTTCTTCTGCAGCAACTGCGGCGGCACAAGCTCGTCGTTCAGCAACCTCGACAACCTGATCCCGCGCGACATGCATGCGATCGGTCACACATGGGTGCTGTCGAACCGCGTGCTGAACGAGTTCTATTTCATGCGCGCGACCGCCTCGGATCGCAACTACCAGAACAAGGACTACACGCCGGCGAACGTGCTGAACAACGTCGTCACGATGCCAGCGTCGCTCGGTGGCGGCCAGTACATCGGCACTCCGCAGTACCGGTTCCCGAGCCTGATTTGGGGCAACAACCAGTGCCTGTGGCCGTGCCGCACCGGCACGATGACGACGTTCACCGAGGCGCAGGAAACGCTCACCATAAGCGCGGGCAGCCACAACTGGAAGTTCGGCGGGAGCATCCAGTTCTTCCCGACGCACGAGTGGGCGGCCAGCAATCCCGGCACGTGGACGTTCGGTCGCGATCAGTTCTTCGATCCGCTCAACCCGAGCTTCAGCTTCAACTCGCTGACGGCTCCAACGCAGTTCACCGCGGCGTTCCCGAACGTATACCGCGACATTGTCAGCCACACCTACGCGGCGTACGTCTCGGACGAGTGGAAGCCGCTGGCCGGCGTCACGTTCAACCTGGGTCTCCGGTACGACATCCAGACCGGCGTCTGGGATGAGCACCACACACAGGCCGAATATCCGCGCCCACTGCCGTATGTCGATTTCGCGTCGCGCGGCGACAAGAACAACCTCGGCCCGCGCGCCGGCGTGGCATGGGACGTCCGCAACAACGGGCGCTCCGTGGTCCGCGGCGGATACGGCCTCGTGTACACGAACATCACGAACGCCACGCAGGGCACCGAGATTACGGCGCTGAAGCAGAACACCATCATCATCAACAATCCGAGCTACCCCGATCCGTACCAAGGGCGCGACCCCGCCTCGTTCGCGTCCACGGCGCCGCCGAATATCAACATTCTGAGCAACGACCTCGTGAACGCGCCGGTACAGACCTACACGGCGGGTTTCTCGCAGCAGTTGATGGCCGACACCGCGATCAACATCGACAGCGTCTATCAGAAGGCCACGGATTATCTGACGACGGAGAACATCAACACGCCACGGAACGGCGTGCGGCCCTTGCCCGAGTGGGGGCAGATCGTCTCGACCGATCCAATCGGCGAGTGGACCTACAAAGCGTTGCTCGTCCGCCTCGAGAAGCGCCTGTCGCACCGCTTCCAGTACCAGATCTCCTACACGCTGGCGAAGCAGGACGGCAACTATGGAGCCAATGACGCCGTGGGCATCGCGCAGGGGGGCGGACTCACCGACTACTACAATCCCCAGTTCGACCTCGGCCCGCAGAACGCCGACCGCCGGCACGCACTCGTCATCAGTGATGGGTTCCAGCTGCCGGCAAACGTCATCATCGGCACCATCTTCAACTTCCGGACGACAACGCCGTTCAGCGCGCGCGCCGGCGTCGACCTCAACGGAGATGGCGTCTCAACGACCGACTACGTCCCCGGTACGACGAAGAACATGGGCAACCGGGACAACGCGACGATGATCGCAGCGGTCAATGCCTATCGTGCAACATTGAATCTGGCTCCAATTCCGGAAAGCCAGATCGATACGAACACGCTCTATCGCCTCGACCTGCGCGCCAGCAAGGCGATCCTCGTCGGCGGCGGCAGGAGGATCGAAGTGATCGGCCAGCTGTTCAACGTGTTCGGCCGCACAAACCTGGGTGGCGTCGGCAGCACGTATCAGACCAACGCACGGGCGGCGACGTTCGGCCAGATCCTGACCGCACAGCCGAAGCAGCAGGGCGAGGTAGCTATTCGGTTCGTCTGGTAATTCTGTAACGCGGTAGGGGTTAGG
>Ga0208185_1000535_pt1 | contig 16063 bp, 17 predicted proteins | sample EasRivMeERMLT700_FD_187532 | JGI IMG/M metagenome (GOLD analysis project Ga0208185, IMG submission 187532) | Soil microbial communities from meander-bound floodplain in the East River, Colorado, USA - East River MetaG ERMLT700 (SPAdes) (version 2) | ecosystem: Environmental > Terrestrial > Soil... | reverse complement strand
TTTCGATGGCGACGTCGGAGTACTTCTGCTGCCCTCCGCGAGTGCCCACGCCCACGGGCTCCCAGGAGGCGATCGCCTCCGGTGACACCCACAGAGTGACGTCGCCGCGTCCGACGAGGGCACGATCGTAGGAGGCCCAGTTCGCGACGCGGTACTTGGTCTTGTACGTGGGATGGACTCTCGAATTCATCCCGTCAGTGTGGTCGCGGCGCATAGGACATCGAGCGATCCAAATCTGGACTTCTCAGGAGCGGGATTCATGCACCAACGCCGCAGGCCGCAGGGCTGAAAGAGACCGACGCCAAGCACGTGATGTGTGCGATCGTCGGGAAATGCGATGTCTTCGTCACGCTCGACAGCAGAGACATTCTTCCTCGACGCGTGGCGATAGAATGCGCCTGCCCCGAGATACAAATCCGTAAACCGACCGAATTACTGGCAGAGATTGGCGGGATTGATCGAGCGTGAATCGTACCCAAATGCTCCGGCCGGGGCGGTGCCAGATAGGTAACGATCGACGCCGTAGTGTTTATGGACGACAAGCGCGCATCGCCGCTAGGATGCTTTCAGACTTACTGAAATCTGGCGAGACGCAGAGCGATAGTCTCGCACCATCACAAGGCGAGACACGGACGACGTTGGAGATGGACGCCGATTCTAAGACTCGTCGATCTCTAATTGCACGGTTACTCGGCTGAATGTGACGCGTGCCTCGCCGGTTGCAAAGTCTTGCAAAGTTTTCCGGAAGAAGGGGGCCGAACGCGCCATAATTCTTGGAGTGATCGGTCAAAAGGGCCCGCCAATCCAGAGGAAGGATCAGCGGGCCATAGGGTGGGGCCGCTTCACACGCGGGGAGTCGATGGTTCGAACCCATCAGCTCTCTCACCAACCTTCAATTCGCCAATAACGTACCGGCGGGGTGCATCCATGTTGTAAGGCAGCGAGGTGTCGACGGCGACCCTGCTTGCAACTGGATTGCAAAGGGACTCGACGATCTTTACGCCTCAGCGGGATCGTTTCCTGGCCCGCGTTGACGTTCAGCGATTACCATTTCCCGGAGTCGACCCCGGGCCTGATCTAAGGATGCGTTCCGTTCGACCCTGAAAACCGAACCACACGTAAAACACACACGGCCTGGTGGCCGGTGTGTTTCGATCAAGGTTTATCGGGGAAAAAGGTTGGTTGCGGGGGGGGGATTTGAACCCCCGATCTTTGTCATGAGCCCGACGAGCTACCGACCGGGGCCCACGCCTACTCCCCGCGCGCGGCATTTCCGCTTGGGTGCGCCCACCACTGCGCCCACCAGCCCTGGCACCTTGTGAAATTTACTGAGACTTCTAGCGACTTCTGGAGACAAGACCCTGGATCAGGAAATGGAAAACACTCAATAAAGACGGACCTGAACACTGATTTTCCAGAAGGTCCTCGATCTTCTTGAAGCCACCGTTTTTCTGGCGGTACTCGATGATTCGCTCGGCGGTCTTCACACCGATTCCAGGAATCGTCGCAAGCTGGTCCATCGTTGCGGTATTCAGGTTGATGGGCGACGCGGCGGTTGCCGTGGTCTTGGGCGCGGTCGCGCGCCCCTGGGCCCCTGCCAAGGCTGCACTCAGTGCGATTGCCGCAATCGCAGCAATCATGATTCGGGTCATCGTTTCGTCCTCCTCGTAACATCGTTGCTGGGGTGTAAAGGCCCCGGCGGATGTGGATACTCGTGCTCGAGGGTCGGATGCACGATGAACCTGCCCGCCGGGACGTCACCACGCAGGGCAAGCGCGGGGCCGCCGTACATCATCACGTGATGTCGACGGATGTTGAACGACTGACGGAGGTTATGTGCAGAGCAGAATTGATGACGATTCGTGCGCGGCCAAAAGCGACAACCGTAGTTGCAGTTGCGGCAACCGCCCGCAGAGCTCGCACGTTGGCTCGTAATCCGCGCTCTCGCCTTCGGCGCATCTGCCTGGCGTTGCCCGGTGCGTGGGACAAGGAATCGAGCGCAACGCAGGGTCTGCTGCTCGCGCGGTCACCGGAGCGCTACTTCGCGCCGCCGTACGTCGGCTCGAGTGGATGGGGCTCGGTGGATGAGGTCTGGACATTCTTGAAGAGCGCGCGCAAGAATCACGCATGAAGTCAGTCTTTTCCTGGCTCGGGCTCGAAACGGCACCGACACCGGAACATGCACCGCTGCGCGAGCTCGTCGACGCGCTCGATCGTCTCGAGCCAGACCGCGCTCGCCATCTTGCGCGCTTTGCGTATTTGCTCGGCCGCGTCGCGCACGCGGATCGCCGCGTCAGCCCGGAAGAGACGCGGGACATGGAGGCGCTGGTCGTCGAGGAGGGACACATATCTGCGGAACAGGCCATGCTCGTCGTCAGCCTGGCGAAATCAAGCAACCTGCTGTTCGGCGGCACTGCGGATTTCATAGTCGCGCAGGAGTTCGCCGAGGCCGCCACCTACGAGGAGAAACTCGCGCTGGCGCGCTGCCTCTTTTCGGTGGCGTCGAGCGACGAGGCGATCTCGATGGCGGAAGAGACGGAGATCCACCGGATCACCAATCAGCTTCGCATCCTGCCTGAGGACCTCACGAGGCTTCGCCTGCAGCATCGCCGCTTTCTCCCTGGCTTGTCCCCTCGATCCTGAGCGTGAACAGCGTCGGTCTGTCGTATTGGCGGCGAGCCGCACGACTATCAAACCACACTGGCCATTCCTAACTTCAACGGGCCACGGAGGCACGGAGGCCACGGAGGCCACGGAGATCAAACCTACGAATTCCTCCGTGTCTTCGTGTCTCCGTGGCGACGTCGCAGTGAAGGATCCTGCGCCACGTGGCTCCGCGCTCAGCCGCCGGCCAGGGCCCCCACAACGAGAAAAGGCTCGGCGCCGGTCGCGACAGATTGAGGAAGCGGCGTGTCCGGCAATTCGTGGGACAGGTCCTCCTCGCAGGCGAAGAACCTCACGAACGGGCGGCGCTGTTGCGTGACGTGGTCCCGGATGGTTCCGCGCAGGGTCGGATAGCTGGCCTCCAGCGCGTCCAGGAGCGAGCGCACTGTGGGCTGACCCGCGACCTCGATCTCCACCTCGCCATTGACCTGCGCCAGCGTCCGCAGATGCGCCGGAAGTTCGACTCGGATCATGGGAGCGTTTGGACCTCGACGGACATGACCGGTGGAAGATCCCGGACAATCGGCGCCCAGGTATCGCCGGCGTCCGCCGACGCATAGACCTGACCGCCGGTGGTACCGAAATACACGCCGCACGAGTCGAGCGAGTCGACGGCCATTGCGTCACGCAGAACGTTGACGTAGCAGTCGCGCTGGGGCAAGCCTTTGGTGAGCGCCTCCCACTCGTGTCCGCCCGTGCGGCTGCGGTAGACACGCAGCTTTCCGTCGGGCGGATAGTGCTCCGAGTCACTCTTGATCGGCACGACGTAGATCGTATCCGGCTCGTGCGCGTGAACGTCGATAGGAAATCCGAAGTCCGTCGGCAGGTTCCCGCTGACCTCCTGCCACGATTCGCCCGCATCGTCACTCCGCATGACATCCCAGTGTTTCTGCATGAAGAGGACGTCCGGACGCGATCGGTGCATCGCAATGCGATGCACGCAGTGCCCGACTTCGGCATCCGGGTCAGGGATGTGCTCGGACTTCAACCCGCGGTTGATCGGTCGCCATGATTTACCGGCATCGTCGGTCCGGAAAACCCCCGCGGCGGAGATGGCAATGAAGATCCGTTCAGGATTGCCTGGATCAAAAAGGATCGTGTGCAGGCACATCCCGCCGGCACCTGGCGTCCAGTGCGCTCCTGAGCCGTGGCCGCGCAATCCAGGGAGCTCCTGCCACGTCTGTGCGCCGTCGACCGACCGGAATATGGCGGCATCCTCTACCCCGGCGTAAACCGTGTCCGGATCGGTCAGGGACGGTTCAAGATGCCAGACTCGCTTGAACTCCCAGGGATGTGGCGTGCCGTCGTACCACTGGTGCGTGCCGGGGACGCCGTCGTACACGAACTTGTTCCCCATGGGCTCCCATGTCTTCCCACCATCGTTTGAACGTTGGATCAGCTGACCGAACCAGCTGCTGCCCTGTGCCGTGTACAACCGATTCGGGTCGACGGGCGATCCCTTGACGTGGTGGATCTCCCAGCCGCCGAAATGGGGGCCAGTGATGTCCCAGCGTTCCCGCTTCCCGTCCGACGTCGCCACGAATGCGCCTTTGCGTGTGCCAACCAGTACGCGTACTCCGCTCATCCTCAATCCTTCCCGAGCTTTACGCCCGCCTTTGTTCCTGCGACCAGCGCGATCAACCCTGTTGAGGTCGTTCGCTCACCACTCGCGACGGACTGGTCCGCTATCTTATCGATTGGGCCGACCCGAGATCGACATACGCCCCGAAAGAATGTCGAGAAGGGAGTGTGAGCGTCATGGCGTGTCAAACCCGTCGGTTGCTACACCTGAAAAATGATAGCGTGTCGTCGTGCCTCTCTCGCCGAGGTCACACGGGGTGAGTCGCAGTTCGCTCGCTGCCACTGCGGCGATCGCTACACTGCTCGCGGGCGCCGCGATTGAGGCCCAGGAACAGGCGCCTCCGCGGTTCGGCGAGCGCGTCGACGTCACGCGCGTCATCGTTGATGCGAGGGTTCTCGACGATCGGGGCAATCCTGTTCCCGGGCTGACCGCGGACGATTTCAAAGTAAGTATCGACGGCAAGACCGCGCGGGTCGAAACGGCGACGTGGGTGGGCGGGCGCGACACCAGCCTCGACATTGCTCCGCTGGAATCCACTCCGTCCCGGGACGTCGGTGCCCCGACAGGTCCTGGACGCCTCATCGTCTTTCTCTTTCAGAAGGATTACGAGCCTTCGCGCATCTTCGGCTTGATGAAGATGCTCCTGAAGAGCCGCAATGTTCTCGAGACGCTGACGCCTAACGATCGTGTCGCCATCCTGTCGTTCGATTCTCACCTCAAGATCTGGACCGATTTCACCAGCAACCGTGAGCGCCTCGATCACGTCCTCGGCCACGACCTGCTACTGGAACGGCCGCCGTCCGTGCAGGCGTCGTCAGAGCCGTCGCTCGTGGAGCGGCTCGATCCGGACACGGGGCGACGGACCTACGGCATCGAGCGCGCGCTCGAATTGATCGGCGAGGCGCTCGAACCGCTGCCTGGATCGAAATCGCTCGTGCTGATCGGCTACGGTTTTGGCCGGTTAGGCTTCAGCGGTGTGGCGATGGAGAACGACTATGCTCCGGCACGTCAGGCCCTCGTGGCCGCCCGGACGTCAGTCTTTTCGCTCGACGTGACCAACGCCGACTACCACTCGCTCGAAGCCGGCTTGCAGATCGTTTCTGAGGAGACCGGTGGGTTCTACGCGGGACCCATCTCTTTCCGGACATAGCGATGCGGCGGCTGGCTGGTGCCCTCGTCGGGTACTACGTCCTCTTTGTCGAGAAGCCTGAGAGCCCGCAAGCTGTGCACGTGGTCAAGACAGAGCTCACGCGCCGCAAGGGGCACGTGTTCGCGACCACGAGCTTTTCGGCGCGCAACCCTTAGCCCGGGCTTTCTTGGATTTGAACCCGCTTCTCGGTCATGGCGAGTGTGCAAGGGCCCTGTTGCCCGTCGGCTGCAACATGGCACACTAGGCCCTGCGGACGGTTCACCTGGAGGATGCGTCACGCCCAGCGTCTTCATCAGCTATCGGCGTGAAGACTGTCCCGGCCATGCCGGTCGGCTCTTCGACCACCTGCGGGCGCGCTTCGGCGCGGCCTCGGTCTTCATGGACGTCACGGACATCGAAGCTGGCGTCGACTTCGTCGACGTCCTCCAGGACGCCGTTGGTTCCTGCGATGTGCTGCTTGCAGTCATGGGTCGGGAGTGGCTGACGTGCACCGACCGAAACAGTCGTCGGCGCCTTGACGATCCCCACGATTTCATCCGCCTCGAGATCGGAACCGCGCTCACCCGCAAGGTGCGGGTCATTCCCGTGCTGGTCGAAGGAGCGGTCATGCCAACCGCTTCAGAGCTCCCATCCGACCTCGAGGCGCTCACTAGACGGCAGGCCGTCGAGCTGCGCGATGCCCGCTGGAACGCGGACGTCGAAAGTCTGACGGGCGTTCTGGATCGTGTGCTCGTCCCCAGGACTGCCGGGAGCGAATCGACCCCGAGCCAACCACGGCATGCAGCGTTGTGGGGTCTCGCTGCGGTCGCACTGATCAGCGTGCTCGTCGCTGTGGTGACGCTCGTCCCCCGTGGCGGTTCGACGCCATCTGGGCCCGCACCTCAAGGTGTGTCAGGCACCTCCGTTTCGTCCGGACCTCGAGCCGGGGTGGATCGGCCACGGGCGATCGAACAACCAACCCGAACGCCGGCTCCTACGTTACCGCCACCCGCGCCAGCGTCTGTCTCCCCAGGACGCGCGGTGCCCGCTGATGTCGGGCCGTCAGGTCCGCTGCCGTCAACAACGCCGGCGAACGGCGGCTCCGGCACGTTGGGCACCGTGCTCGTCTACTACGCGGCCGACGACGACTACAAAACCGCAGCCGATCTGGCCTTCGCGCTGCGGAAGTCGATCAATGACCCGCGGTACGTCGTTCGAACGCTCAAGACAGCGCGGGGCATCGGTGGCGAGGGAGAGGTCCGCTACAGCTCGTCTGGTCTTTCGACGCTGACCGAGGCTCTGGCCAAAAACGCGGGATCGTGGTTGTCGCGCACGTACGGCCGCCGGGTCGCCTTCACGCCGACAGTGGACCCTCGGGTCACCGCGACCGGTGTAATCGTGATCCTGCCCGGAAGGGCGCCCGCGTCGGTGCCACCTGATCCGGTCGTCACCGTCGTCTACCCGGCTGCAGGCGATCCGAAAATGGCCGAGGATCTCGCTAATTTCCTGCGCACGCTACGCTCGGGCTGGAAATACTCTGTGCAGACGGTGCGAGCGACGACGGGCCCCAGGAAGGAGGGCCAAATCGAGTACGACAATGAACGCATGGCCGCGTTGGCACAGGTCCTCGCCCGTGACCCGGCTGCCTGGCTCTCGCGAGCCTACGGACGCCGCGTCGTGCTGCAGCCAACGATGAGCGGTAAGATTGGCGCCAACACGGTCGTCTTCTGGCTACCGAGCCGGTGAGCGACTAGACTATCGATCCTTCAAGCGGGTAATCCGACGCTGAATTGAAGGTCGAGGATCTGTGGTTCTCCAGGAGTCGTGTGATGCCACTTCTCGTTGCATTTCTCACCCTCGCCCTTGCGCTGCCGGCTCAGCGTATGGTGCTCGCGCCAACCGGTACTCTGCGAGCATCATTCATCGCAACGAATCCAGTGCAGGGCCGCGTCGACGCCAAGACCGGCGAAATAACAGGACCCGGGCCGGATCTCGCGCGCGAACTGGCGCGCCGGCTTGGTGTGTCGCCCGTCATTACTCCACTGCCGGATGCGGGCGCTGTCCTCGAGAGCGTGAGGAGCGGAAAGGTGGACATCGGATTCCTGGCGATCGAAGCGGAGCGAGCCACGCAAGTGGATTTCTCGGATCCGTACTCGAATTCGGGAGCGGCGTACGCCGTACGGGCGAACTCCACGTTTCAGAAGTCTGGTGACGTTGATCGGGCGGGTGTCATCATCGGCGCGATCGCGGGGCAAAGTCCTGAGGTCTATGTACGGGAGCACGTCAGGAACGCGCGGGTCGAATCGCTGCCTACCGTGCCGCCCAACGCGGTCATAGGCAAGATGCTGCTCGACGGCAAGGTCGATGCGTTCGCGGCCAACCGCACGCGCATGGAGGAGGTCGTGCGCGAAGTCCCCAGTGTGCGGGTGCTTCCCGACGATTACATGGTGACGAGCCAGGCGATCGTCGTCCAGAAGGGAAACGCGGCCCGGCTTGCCGAAATCAATCGGTTTCTCGCCGACGTCCGTGCCTCCGGGTTCGTGAAGACGTCGCTCGATCGTGCAAACGTCGCTGGAGTGAAGGTCGCGCCGGAGCCGACGCGATAGTTCTGACTTCCGACTGCGTTGCGTGCGGGATACCGGCCTCGCTTACGGGTCAAGGAGGAATGAGATGCGCCCAGAACTGACAAGACTTGCCGTCGCCCTGTTGGCTACCTCCACGTTCGTCTCGGCGGCACAGGCCCAAACGACGGCGTGCGTCAATGACGCACCCAACCCCTATCAGATGGTGAACGATTGGGCCCACACGCCGCGTCCCTGGGCGGCGACGAACAATGTGTTTGTCGACCCCAAGGACAATGTCTGGGTGTTCGACCGCTGTGGCGACAGCGGCTGCGCGGGATCCAACGTGGCGCCGATCTGGCAACTGTCGCCCGACGGCAAGGTGATGAAGAACTTCGGCGCCGGGTTCGTGTTTCCGCACGCGGTTGTGCCCGACAAAGACGGCAACGTCTGGGTCGTCGATGGCAACACGAAGGACGGCAAAGGCAATCAGGTGACGAAGTTTTCGCCCGACGGCAAGGTGCTGATGACGCTCGGCAAGGCCGGTCAAGGCGGCAAGGGGCTGGACGTGTTCGATCAGCCGACGTCGGTGGCCATCGCGCCCAACGGCGATATCTTCATCTCCGAAGGGCATGCCCCGAGCTTCGGCAATTCGCGCATCATGAAGTTCGATAAGAGCGGAAACTTCATCGCGACCTTCGGCCATCTGGGTTCGGGCGACGGCGAATTCAAGGGCCCCCACGTGCTCGCGTTCGATTCGCAGGGACGCCTCTTCGTCGCCGACCGCAGCAACAGCCGCGTCGCCATCTTCGATCGGAACGGCAAATTTCTCACCGCGTGGAAACAGTTTGGCCGGCCGAGCGGCATCTGGATCGACAAGAACGATGTTCTCTACGTTGCGGATTCCGAGTCCGAAGACGCGCCGGGTAAGGACACCCACAATCCCGGCTGCAAGCGCGGCGTGCGGGTGGGCAGCGTGAAGACGGGCAAGGTCGACTACTACATCCCGCCACCACCGGTGTCGAACCCGGCGTTCCCGCCGCCGGAAGGTGTCGCCGCCGATTCACACGGCACGATCTATCTAGCCGCGGTGCAGGCGAAATCCGTCTATAAGTACGTGAAACACTGAACGCATCCGCGCGTCTCAAAGCCACAACGCCCGCGGGACTTCGCCCGCGGGCGTTTTTTCCATCAGATGCCCGGCGTGTTTACTCTGATCTTGTAGATGCCCGTGCGCGCGGCGATATAGAGCGTCTTCTTGTCGGCGTCGCCGAATCCCACATTGGTAGACACTTCCGGCGCGCGGATGGTGCCGAGGTGCTTTCCCTCCGGTGAGATGATCCACACGCCGCCAGGAGCAGTCTCGTAGAGATTGCCCTTGGTGTCGACCCGCAGGCCGTCGGTGACCCCGCCCCCGGTTTCCTTGCGCATGTCGATGAACAGCTTGCCGTTGGCGAGCACGCCGTCGGCGCGAACGTCGTAGCGGTTGACATAGTTGTCGCGTCCGCCGTTGACATAGAGGTATTGCTCGTCCGGCGAAAAAGCGAGGCCGTTGGTGGTCGGCATGTCCTTGACCACCAGCGTGAGCTTGCCGTCTTTCCACATGTACACGGCGTTGAAATCGAGCTCCCTCCGGGGATCCTTCTCGCGCAGGCGGAAGGCGCCGAAGGTATCGGTGAAGTAGATCGCGCCGTCGCGCCTGACCACGACGTCGTTGGGGCCGCCGAAGCGCTTGCCCTCGTAGCGGTCGGCCAGTACGGTGCGTTGGCCGTTCTTCTCGACGCGCATGAGCGAGCGGCCAGCAAAGGTGGCGACGATCAGTCGGCCCTGGCGGTCGAGAGTCAGGCCATCCGCGCCGATCATGGCGAATTCTTCGAACTGCGGATCGGTGCGCTCGCGGCCGTTGTTCTGGATGCCACCCCAGCGCCAGACCTCCGGCCCGTTGTACCCGACGTTGCTGAGATGGACCGACGCTTTGCCGTCCGGCAGGAGCTTCCAGATCACATTGCCCGGCATGTCGGTGAACAAGAGATACCCCTCCCTGCCCTCCTGCACCCACACTGGCCCTTCGGTGAAGCCGAAGCCCCCCTTGACGAGTTCGATCTTGGCATCAGGCGAGACCAGCGCATCGAGCGCGGGATCGAGCCGCACGACGCCGTTGCCGGTCGAGGACTGAGCACTCACAAAGGAACTCGCGAGTACGCTCACGATCGCCGCCTTCAAAATCCTGGTCATCTGCTCCTCCGCGCTGTTCCGACTACCCCTTTACGTAGGCGAGCTTCGCGGCCACTCTCTCGCCGCGCACGGTGAAGATGTCCACGCCGCGGAGGTGCCACGGCTGGCCGTTGCGCGGCTTGCGATAAACCCAACGCACGACGGCACGATCGCCGCTCACGATCACCTCCTCGGCATCGAACACGGCTTCGGTGTTGTGCGAAAACCACTGCCGCCAGAATTCGAGAACCGCGGCTTTACCTTCGATCCGACGGCCATCCGGCGGCGGCGACGTGTCCTCGAACACTGTGTCATCGGTCAGCACAAGCGCCAAGGCGTCCGCGTCGTGCCGGTTGAACGCCTCATTGAATCGATCGATGACCCTCCGCGTCCTTTGGTCCGACGTTGCGGCATTCTGTTCGGAGTTCATAGACATCCCGTTCGCGCACGCACATGCAAATCCTCCTGGCAGTCATGACGATAGTCAAGCCAGCGGCGACACGAGAGCCATGAGTGGGCCTGTTCAGGCGTCTTCCCCACGCGTTTCGCTGCCATCCACAGGCGACATCTGAGCCGGACCCGTGCGCGGATTTGCTATCGATCGCCCTGAATCCAGACGGCACCAGTCTTGTGGTGGTAGCACCAAGCACCCGTACAAGCCCAACTCGTTCTACCACGCCGCACGCGAGTCCTGCGGCTTGTCTGGAGATCTGTCATCACCATGGAAGAGCATCACTGCCCGCACTGCGCCTCACCACGAATCGCTCGGGTCGAACGCACCGCCTTCACTGTCGTATCCCGGTGTCCTCATTGCCGGAGGTTGTACGCTCATCCGTTATCTGTGGTTCTGGTAGATGCGGAGACCGCGCGCCGGGAACAGTTGGTGTCGTTGCTGCGGGCGGAAGGCATTCGGGTCGTTCCCGTGAGACGGGTTGCCAACCTCGAACGGTGGCCGGTTGGCGACGTGCTGGTGACTCACGTCGCGCATTCGACGCGGTGGTGGGTCGAGGTGGGGGCCACGCATGTGATCGTCCTGGCGGACACCGACGAGGAGCGGTTCCTCGCCAGACGCAACGGTGCGACGGCGGTAGTGGCAAGTAGCAATCCTGCTGCGCTCCTGTCAATTCTTCGGACTGTCGCAGAAGCGTCCGCAGCGCCCGGCACGTTGGATCAGGACTAGACGGCCTGTCGGCCGCCACGCAACCACCGCAGGCACATCGATCGCATCGACGCTGTTTCGCGCTCGCCCTTCAACTTCGGCGGGCCGCCGGGCACGGGAACAATGATCTGTGCCGAGGCCCTGGCCAAGGCGTGCAGGCCGAAGCCAGCCGTTGCTCGCGAAGATGTCAGGCGAGCGATGGCTGGCTTCGGCTGGCGCCGTTAGCGCGCGCCGGCTGCTGCGGTCGTCGTGGCGGGATAGACCGGCAGCGTGACGTGCTCGCCGAACGTGGCTTTCAGACCTTCGATCGCGCAATTCTCGTCGCCGCCGCCGCCAGCGCCGCCGCCGACGCCGACGGAGCCAATCATCTGGCCGTCAACGACAATCGGGATTCCGCCGGAGTTCGTGAAGAAGTCGTATTGAACGATCGTGCGGTTCAGGCCGGCAGGATTGTTTCTCCCCTGCGCGGTGTAGACCGACGTCGGCACGCGCGTCTGGAGCGAAGTCTCGGCCTTCATCAGCGCGGTTCGGATGTTGTTGAACACCTGTCCGTCCATCCGCTCCATGTGCACGAATTCCCCGGCGGTGTCGATGACGTAGAGCGACATGCTGCCGCCCTTCGCGGCGGCGAAGTCGCGGCACACCTTGGCGATCTTCTTCGCGGCCGCCAGCGAAATCTGGTTGCCATCGAACACGTTCTGCGCGCCCTTGCCCCCGACCACCCATTCCGGGTTCGACACGGTCGCCTTCGGCGTCGCCGCGGTCGCGAAGCGCGGAACCGGCGCCGGGTTCGCGGGAGCCGCATTCTGCGGGTTCGGCACATCCTCAATCAGCGGCGGGACGTTTGACGCGCCGAGGACGGCTTGCATCGCCTTATGCCCGCAGATCTCGTCGCTCCACACCGGCACACGCGGCGCCGAGCCGCCGATACCGATGACGCCGATCAACTGCTTGTTGACCACGACCGGCAGGCCGCCGGAGTTCGCGAACATGCCAAGTTGGATCCGCTGCAGCTCCGCGTTCGGATTCTGGCGGACCTGATTCATGACCGCTTTGCTCGCCCCCCGCTGCATCAGCGCCGTCCGCGCCTTCATCTCCGCAGTGATGATGTTCAGGTATCCCTGCCCATCCATGCGGTCCATGTAGACGTGGTTCCCGTCGTTGTCGAGCACGTAGATGCTGATGGCAACGTTCTGCTCGGCGGCGAGCTTCTCGCACGTCTCCGCGATGCGTTCGGCGGTCGCAAGATTGATGGTGGTGAAATCCTGTATCTGTTCAGCGGCCTTGCCGCTGACCACGAATTGCGAAGGCACGCTCTGCGCGAACGCGGCGCTGCCGAGAGCCGTCGCGCATGCAGCGACTAAACCCAGTGCGATGAGACGTACGTTCATGTAATCCTTCCCTCCCTGCCGGGGCATTGTGCTCCCACACGAGGTTGTGGTCAATTCGCCCGTCGGGGATAGAATCCCCAGCACTCGTTTGGTAGACCGCGACTTCTGGAGGGGAGACGCTATGCGAATCTCGCGATGGGCGGCGGCGATGGTCACCGGTTTGGCTACGGTTGTGGCGGTGGCGGCACAGCAGGCCCCAGGCGGCGGGCAGCGCGGCGCCGGCGGCCAGCCAGCCACGCCCCCGATGCGACTGACGTCAGCATCATTTCCAGATGGTGCCCAGATTCCCGTGAAGTACACGCAGGCCGGCGCGCAGGTGTCGCCGGCGCTGACCTGGGCCAACGCGCCGCCGAATACCCAGAGCTTCGTCCTGCACATGCACGACATGGAAGGCGCGCGCAATCGGACCACCGAGGATCAACTCCATTGGCTGGTCTGGAACATCCCTTCCACAACGACTTCATTGCCGGAAGGTGTCCCTCAAGGTCCGGATCTGAAGGACGGCAGCCACCAGACGAGCGCGACCGGGAACGGGATATACCGCGGTCCGGGAGCGCCCGCGGCCGGTCCGCTGCACCACTACGTGTTCGAGATTTTCGCTCTCGACACAAAGCCGGACGTCGCTGCCAACGCCAGCGATCCCTTCGACACGCGCGCGAAGGTGTTGAGTGCGATGCAGGGGCACGTCATCGGCAAGGCCGTCTACATGGGGTTGTTCCATCGGCCTGAATAGAGGAGGCGCCCGAGGTGCCGCTCTTCACGAACTGGCGCGCCTCGGCGCCTCGATCGAGCAGGCGCCGATAGGCCTCCTCGATATCTGCCACACCCCAGTAAGCGACGGCATTGTTGCCGACGTTCACACCGCTGATATCCGGATCGAGTCCCAATTCGAACCCGCCGATCTCGAATCCGACGTAGAACGGCTGCATAACACTTCGTCCGCCCCCGGTTTCCGCGGCTCGTCACGCCGGGCGTCGATTCAGGAGCAAGGAACGGAGTGTCTGGCTTTCCTTCACGGTGTAGCCTGATTCGGCTCTCCCTTCGGAGAGAAGTTAGTACCTATGGAACACGACGAACTGCGGCTTTCCTATTGCCCGCCGTACGACTGGCCCGCCGCGATGGCGTTTCTTGCGAATCGCGCCATCGATGGCGTCGAACAGGTCGAGTCTGGCACCTATCGACGAACTATCCGCTTCGGTGATTCGATGGGAACGCTCGAGGTCGCGCCCGATGGCGGCGGCGCCGCGCTTCTCGCCACCGTTCGCGGTCTCCCGGCGGCTGCAATCCCAGCGGCGGTAGAACGTGTGAGACGCATGTTCGATCTCGACGCGGATCTGCGAACGATCGCAGCCCATCTCGCGCGTGATCCGTCCATGGCGCCGCTCGTGGCCGCCGGGCCGGCGTCACGTGTGCTTCGCGGGTGGGAAGGGTTCGAGGTGGCAGCGCGGTCCGTTATCGGTCAGCAGGTCACCGTGGCGCGAGCGCGGCGACTGAACGGCATCCTGGTCGATCGGTGCGGCAGCGAGTTGTCGGGAGGCGCTGACGACCGGCTTTGTCGGATATTTCCTACGCCGCAACGCGTCCTGGACGCGGACCTGTCGGCCATGGGCATGCCGGGTGCGCGCGTCACCACACTGAAGACGGTCGCCAGCGCCGTGCTCGCCGAGCCCCGACTCTTCGACCGGGCCCGTTCGATCGACGAGACAATTGCGCGGCTTCGGGCCATTCGTGGCATCGGGGACTGGACGGCGCACTACATTGCCATGCGTGCCTGCGGCGAGCCCGACGCCTTCCCCGCGAGCGACGTCGGCCTTCTGCGTGGGGCAGCGGACGCGACCGGCCATCGGCCAACTCCCCGGCAGCTGCTGGCGCGAGCCGAAGCGTGGCGTCCGTGGCGTGCGTATGCGGCGCATCAACTGTGGGCCCGCGACGCGAGCCGCAAGCGGAGCCTGATCACGCGGGAGGGAGTGGCGTGAGCACAGCAACCGAGACAAAAGAGATCGACGCGCTCGATATCGACACGCGCGTGGGCGGCTACGACTGGGCGATCGTGTCGGCACATCTCGATGCCCACGGCTGGGCGATGTTACCGAAGCTCCTGACGCCGAGCGAGGCGGCCGCCGTCGCGGGGTTCTTTAACGATGACAGCAGGTTCAGGAGTCACATCATCATGGCGCGGCATGGCTTTGGACGCGGCGAGTACAAATACTTCACGTATCCGCTGCCCGACAAGGTCGCCGATCTGCGTACGGCGCTGTACGCGCGCCTGGTCCCGATCGCCAATCGCTGGAACGAATCGATGGGGATTGACGTGCGCTACCCGGACGCGCACGCGGACTTCATCGAAAGGTGCCACAAGGCCGGGCAGATGCGACCGACGCCGCTCCTGCTGCAATACGGCGAGGGAGACTTCAACGCCTTGCACCAGGACGTCTACGGTGAGCATGTCTTTCCACTGCAGGCCGCGATTCTGCTCGCGGAGCCGCAGAAGGACTTCACCGGCGGTGAGTTCGTCCTGACCGAGCAACGGCCGCGGATGCAGTCTCGAGCCGAGGTCGTGCCACTCGATCGCGGCGACGGCGTGGTCTGGGCGGTGCGCAGCCGCCCTGTGCAGGGGACGCGCGGCACCTACCGCGTGAACATGCGGCACGGCGTGAGCCGACTGCGTTCGGGTCATCGGCACACCCTGGGCGTGATTTTTCACGACGCGAAATAATCCGAATCTGCGCCACGATTTCTTAGCGGTCTCGACCTGCGCGATGATACGGCCATGACCGCGACCGAGACGCTTGCACGCGGCAGGGCGGCTTTCGAGCAGGAGGCATGGTCCGAGGCGTACACCAGGCTTGCCGCCGCCGACAGTCTTGCCCCGCTCGAACCTGACGATCTCGATCGCCTGGCGACCGCCGCTTATCTCATAGGTGAGGATACGGCCAGCGCCGAGGCACGGACGCGCGCACACAACGGATTTCTCGAGCGTGGTGAAAAGATTCGCGCGGCCCGAAGCGCCTTCTGGCTAGTGTTCACCTTCATCGACAACCCCGCGCAGCAGGCGCAGGCAGGCGGATGGCTCGCGAGGGTGCGGCGGCTGCTCGACGAAAGCACGCTGGAATGTGCCGAGCAGGGGTTCTTCCTCTGCGCCTTCGGATTCCAGAAAGTCGTCGAGGGCGAGATTGAGGCGGCCCATGCGGCGTTCGGGCAGGCGGCGCGAATTGGAGCCCGATTCAAGGATCCTGACCTCACCGCTCTCGCGAGGCATGGGGAGGGTCGCGCGCTTCTGCGAATGGAGAAGACCGTCGACGGCTTCGCAATGCTCGATGAAGTGATGGTAGCCGTCACGTGCGGCGAGGTCGCTCCGATGGT